>JAABUV010003263.1_pt1 | contig 20854 bp, 31 predicted proteins | sample 5559971 | NCBI WGS metagenome assembly JAABUV01 (sample SAMN10711881, study PRJNA513362) | rock metagenome | isolation source: Antarctica rocks | place: Antarctica: Victoria Land, Knobhead nord | collected 2015-12-19
GGCGGCGCGGCGCGGCACCCTGGATCGCGGCAGCCTCAGCGGCGGAGAAGCGGCGCGCGGCGAGGCGCAGCGGGTCGCCGCGCGTCCGGCGGCGCGCCTCCTCCACGTCCAGGCCCACGGCCGCGCCCGCCGTCACCGCGCACCCTGCCACATGCCCCAGCCGTATCAGCCGTTTCTTGCGCTCCTCTGGCGACAGATCGCCGTGAGCAGGCAAGCCAACAACCAAGGGTCGGGCCAGCATGACAACCAGGCAGACATCGGACAGCGCCCGGGCGGACCAGGCCCGCGCACTGCCGCCACCGCTTCCGTATGCGGTCAGGGGCATCTGCCCACGCATGACGAAATCGATGGCGCATGCTGCCGTGCAGTCCGACATCACTGCACGTGCCGGCTGGGCGCCCGCTCTCGGCGCCAGCAGGCCCTCCCGAACGCTCAGCATCAGGGCGCAAGGCCGCTCGCCCAGAGCCCGGCCGTGCAGCGCTGCGCGGCCAGGGCGCGCACCCAGCAACGAGGGCGTGTGCGAAAGGTTGAAGCGCAGGCGCGCGCCGCCGGGCAGCCGAGCGGGCGGGTGCGCCGCGCGGCACAGCTCCGGCTTGCCCGCGCGGCCGCGCTCAAACACCAGCTCCCGCGGCTGCAGGCCGCAGTACCTGCGCGCACCCGCGGCCCCATGGCGGCCATCCCGGCATAAGCGCAGCGCCATGGCCGTTGGGCCCCCATAAGCGGGAAACCAGCTTGCATGCTTGCTTCTGGTGGAGTGCCGGAAGAGCCGCAGGAGCACAGAGCAGGGGGGGCCGCCACGGCCGCGCACCTGGCCAGCACGGTGCGCACGAGCGCGCGCGCCAGCACGCGCTGCAGGCGCAGCTCGGCACGCCCCGCGCCCTCCGCGTGCGCGAGCTCGGCGGGCGCCAGCAGGGCTCTGTAGCGCGCCAGCAGCTCCGCATCCGCAACCTGGGGCGCCCGCAACCGCCCGCGGCCTCGCAACAAAGCGCACATTGGGTGTTGGGGCTGCGCTGGAGGCTTGACAGCGCTCAATCGGAAAGAGGAGCTGCGGAGGGGCGCACATCCTCCGGGAACAGCCACCAGATGTGCACCTCGCCAGGAGCCAGCCGGGGTGGCTGTTTGAGACTGGTGTCTGAGCAGCAGGCAGCCCCAGGCCATGGCCCCCCAGCGGTGGTGCATGCTGGCCTACCGGCCTTCCCGCCGAGGCGTGCACGCCCCGCAGGGCGGGGCGCTCCGCAAACACATGACGCGAGCCTTGCGCAGCCCTTGGCAGCAGGGAGGAGTGCACGCCCTGCTGGCAGCGCGCGCGTGTGCCGCAGGGAGTGCAGTGTGGTTGCGCACGCAAAGCACAGGAGCCTCATGCAGCGGGTGGAGCCTGCTGAGCACCTCCTTGCTCCTGCCCAACAGTCCCTTCGGGGGGTGCAGCTCTGAAACCCTGTCGTACTCTAGAGGGTATATAAGTGCCCTTCCCTGAGCACAACTTTGACAGATGAGCGATATGTCTGGCGCTCACACAGCCGGCGCCGCCACGGACCTGGCGTGCGGCCTGAAGCATGCTCGGCGCGCGCTCTGCCGACCCACGCTGCACGGGGAGACGCCTTGCTGCGCTGCACTGTGGCCGCTGCGCCTGCGCCACCACGCCAGCCGCCCCACAGGTGCCACTCACCAGCCCACTGTGACTGGTGAGGCAGACAGCGCCGGACACTTTGCATGACTGGTCGTGAGCCTGCACCACTGCGAAGGCTGCCGGGCTTGGTACCAGCACCGCACACTACGGCAGCAAGACACCAAGGTGTATGGCATGAAGCAGCAAGCGGCTGGACCAGGCGGGCGGGCTGCGAGGAGGCTGTGCGCGGCGCGGGCGGCGCGGCAAGCGGCGCCGGCCCGCACGGCCGCGCCGGCCGGCGACAAACAAAACGCGGAGGCGCTGCTCATCATCGAGAAGGTCGCAAAGTCGCACGACGGCGAGCGCATGCTGTTCGAGGGGCTGACGTTCACGCTCGCGCGCGGCGAGCGGCTCTCCATAGTCGGCGAGAACGGCGCCGGCAAGTCGACGCTGCTGCGCATCCTGGCCGGTGCGGCCCGCCGCCCTCGCACAGCTCTGCAGGCACGCACGGCGCGCCCCACCTGACAGGCGGTCCGTCTGCGCCCTCGCGCGCAGGGCACGACGACCCGGATGCGGGCAGCGTCGTGCGCCGACGGAACACCACCGTGGGCTTCCTCGCACAGGCACGTGCCCGGCGCCCGCACATGCTCCCCGGGGCCCCACAGACAGACTCGGCCGGTTTACGGCGCCACGCTGAACACCCGGGTTGGACATGCTGCATTTGAAGACCCTCAAGCTCTGCAGCGCCTGAGAGGGCTGGGCGCAGTCCCATGGCGTGGCCCGCTGTCGCCCTAGCGGCCGGGCGGGCGGCTGGACGAGACCCGCGCGCGCCGCCGCAGGAGCTGGACGCAGAGCCTGATCAGACCGCGCTGGGCGCCGTGCTGGCGGGCTCGCCTGCGGCGGCCGCGCTGGCCGCGCACGAGCGCGCCAGCCGCGCGCTGGCCGCCGGCGCCGGCGCCGGTGACCTGGACGCGCTCGCGCGCGCGGGCGCGGCCGTGGAGGCGGCGGGCGGCTGGGAGGCGCGCGAGGCCGCGCTCGCCGCGCTGGCCGAGCTCGGGCTCGGGCCTGCCGTGGCGGAGCGGCCGGTGGCGGAGCTGTCGGGCGGCCAGGCGCGCCGCGCTCGTGCTCGCGCCGCCGGGGTTTCGTGCGCTGCTCGTTCCGCGCTCTCGCCTGCAGCCTCGTGCCGCCAGCCCTGCTGGCGTGTGAGCGCCCATATGTGCGAGGCGGGCATAGGGCGGCGGCGCCTGCTCTCGACCTTCAGGAGTAAGGGCATGAAAATTTCTCTGCACCAAAAGAATAATTGCTTTTAGTTAGGGCAGTCGCCTTGTGGGTAGGGCCGGGCGCTGCGCCGTTGCGCGGCGCTGGCTGTGACGCGCGGCCGCGCATACTCAGGGTTATGGTCGGCGCGCAGCGGCGGCGCGTGGGCCTGGCGGCGGCGCTTCTGGCGGCGCCCGACCTGCTCGTGCTGGACGAGCCGACCAACCACCTGGACGCCGCGGCGCGCCCCGCCGCGCCCCGCCTCAAGCGCGCTGCGCCTGCACGTCAGGCCCTGGTCGGCCACCATGGCCGAGTCATCCGTGTGTCTCTGCAAGCATGGCACGACGTGAAGCAGGGCTGGCGCGCCGCGAGCGCAACCTTGTCACGTGGGCGCTCCTGCAGACTGCGCGTGTGGCTCTGCCGGCGGCGGCGGCGGCGTCCAGGCGTGGCGGCGGCGCCGCCCTACTATGCGATCAGTAAGGTGTTAGAAATGAGTATGCCAACTCGTACTGAATAGCATACTTCAATTAATAAGATGTAAATCTGACGAATTAGCCGGACGTGCGTGAGGGCGGGCGGCGCGCCGCGCAGGCCATCCAGTGGCTGGAGCGCCGGCTGACCGGCCGCGGCAGCACGCTGGCCATGGTCACGCACGACCGCGCGTTCATGGAGGCCACGTGCACCGGCGTGCTGGAGCTGGACCGCGATGGCGCGCACCTGCACGGCTTCGGCGGCCCCGGCAGCTACGCGCGCTTCCGCCAGGCGCGCGTCGCTGAGCCACTACATACGCTCCTGCGCGCGCACGCGCGTGTGTGCTGTTGACCGGGCACCTGCGGTTGCGGGCGTGCTCGCGTGGCCGAGCGCATGCATTGAGGTGGCCAGGAGGTTCTTCCTGGGTTGGATGTCCGGCAAGTGGCTTGTGATACTGGGCGCAGTGGCGGCGGCAGCCGTGACATTGGCACGCCGCTGAGCATGCGCAGCTGGGGCCTGTAATCAAAGACACCCTGCCTGCCGGACTGCTTCATGTCATGCCGGACGTCCGCGGGCACACTGGGAGCGTCCACGCTGCGCACCTGCTGAAACCTGACACCCTGCCTGGCCCCGCACCAACGTCAGGCGCGCGAGGACCGCCGCACAGTGCAATCCGCGGCGGCGGCGGGCGCGCGCAATCAGCTGCGCCGCGAGGCCGCCTGGATGGCCCGCCAGCCCAAGGCGCGCGGCACCAAGGCGGCCGCGCGCGTGCGCGCGTTCGCCGAGCTCACCAGCCGCGCGCGCGCCCTGCCGGCCGGCGACACGCGCGTGACGTTCGGCGGCGCCGGCATGCAGCGGCAGGCGCGGCGCCCGCCCGCAGCGCCACGGGCGGGCAGCCTGCCGTGCAGGGCAAGAGCAGGCGCATGCCGCGCGAGCCCCGGGGAAGCAGGGTGCGCCGGGCGGCGCTGCCATGCAGCGTGCCTCGCCTGCGCGCGCCGCGAGCGCGCAGGGCCGCATGGCCGAACGGCCCGGAGCGCGCGTGCTGCAGGGCGGGTGGCCGTGGGCCGGCAGTAGGGTTGCGGCCCGAAGGGCCGCCACTTGCCGCCAGTGCACCTCGCCCTTGTGCGCCAGGGGCTGCGCTTGGGCGCGCATGCGCCGGGGGTGCAGGGCGCCAGGGGGTGTGCTCATGCCCGCATGCGCCGGGGGTGCAGGGCGCCAGGGGGCGCGCTCACGTGCGCATGCGCGCCGGGCGCAGGGCACGAAGGTGCTTGTCCTGGAGGGCGCTGGTTGCGATGTGGACGGCCGGGCCATCATCAGGTGGCCGGCCCGGCCCGCCCGCGCCGCTGCAGCCCCGCCCACGCTCCCTGCTGCAAGCTGAGGGGCCCTGACGCGCGAGCATGCCCGGCCCTGCCGGCGATGGCCCCAATCCACCTAACCAACTCACGGAGAGTGCTGCGGGCGCGGGCAGTGGGCTGGTGCAGCAAGTCCTGTGCCGTCCTGGCAGCACTGACAACAAAGCCTTGCCTGGTGTCGTCCCTGCCTGCTGGAGAGCCCATGAGGCCGCGCGCGCCAGGGACTTCTGCTACGACTTTGCGCCGGGCGAGCGCATCGGCATCGTCGGGCGCAACGGCACCGGCAAGGTGCCCCACGGCCGCCGCGCGGCCGCTGCGCGCATCGGGCGCCTGCGCATGCGCCGCCCTGCGCAGTGCTCATTTGCAAGCACTTGCACTGTCGTTTGCGAGCTTTTAAACAGGGAGCAACCTGGAAGCGAGCCTAAACGTGCAGCCAGTCATGGCTTCTTTCCCATTGACCCAGGCTCCATGCACCTGGAGGGTTGGCCCTGTTGTAGCAGCTTGCAATATGGTTGCAACGCCGAGGTGCTTTGGAGCCTGTGTCAATGGGAAGGAAGCCGTGCCTGGCTGCAGATTCAGGCTCGCTTCTAGTTTGCTTCTCATGAACCCCCCTGTTTGGGCGCGCGCTATGTCAGTCAGGCCTCCGCGCTCTGGGTGGCGCGCCGGCGCGGCGTGACCGCCGGCGCGCCGCGCCGCGCCGCAGTCGACGCTGCTAGGGCTAGAGTAGCCTGCCCTGTCCCCCGCGCAGTCGACGCTGCTGGACGCGATCGGCGGGCGCCGGCGCCTGGGCGCGGGCGTGCGCGTGCCGGGCGAGACGACGCGCATCGCGTACCTGACGCAGGAGGCGCCCTCGGTCGCCGGCGGCGCCACCATGCTCTCGCACCTCAGGCGCGCCGCGCCGTGCGCAGGGGCCCGCGCCCCGCCCGCCGCGCCCCCGCGCCGCCGCCGCGCCGAGCGCCTTGCGGGGCTGCACCCAACGCGTGTCTGTGCGGGGGGTCGGGCGCGCCCCGATCAGGGCTGTGCGCGCGTCGCGGTCAGACCCGTTCCAGGCTCGCGCGCCGTGCAGCCGCGCCGGCCCACATCATGCAGACCAGCAGGGGCGGGCGCTGCTCAGCGAGCGGCGCACGGCCCCCGCCGCGCGCGTCGAACAAAGTTGGCTTATTAAGCAGCTCGGTGCGTGCTGTTGGTGGCTGCTGCAGCTGTTGCGGGGCGCGCGCGGCCGGCAGGGAGCAGGCGGACAGCGGCACCGAGGCCGCGCTCGCGGCCGGCTCGCCAGGCTCGACCGACGACGCCGCGGTCGGCATCCTGGAGCGCTTGGGCTTCCCGCGCGCGCGCCACCGCACGCAGGTCTGCCCGGCTGTGGCAGGCCGGCGGCGCCGGGAGCTGGGGGTGCTTATGCAATCGGCAGCACTCTGGCCCGCATGTCTGCATGTACTCGGAGGGTTCGCGGCGTGTCTGTACGCGCCTTGGCCGGCGTGTCTGTATGCACCGAGAGGCTTGGCAGATTTTGGGGCTTTACGACATGTGAGCTAGCGGGTGCCTAGCGTTAGGCGACATTTGTGTCAGCATGTTTGGCCGCACCCACCCAGTGGGTGAGCGTGTTTTTACGCTGAGAGCGGTGGAGCGCTTATTGGGCAGCGCCCCGGGTCAGCAAGTCTGCATGCACCCAGGTGGATCCGCATGTCTAGCTGTCAATGTGGATGAGCTCGTCTAGCTTCCATTGCGTTACCAACGGTGGGTGCATGAAGCGGTGCAGTTCCGTTCAGCCGGACGGTCCCTTGCCAGGCTCTTTGGTCAGCAACAACACGCCTGAACAAGGGCAGCCGCGCCGTCCCGCCCCCGCCTGCACGGCCCGGCCAGCAAGCTCCTCCGGGGCGCCGCGCGCCGACGGAGCGCGTGGCGCGGCAGGTCGCGGCGCTGAGCGGCGGCGAGCGGCGCCGCCTGCAGCTGGCCGCCGCGCTGCTCTCGCGGCCCAACGTGCTCCTGCTCGACGAGGTGCGCCGGCCCGGCTTGGCGCCCCGATGGCCGCGTGCTTGTAGGATTGTAGGGCGAGCAGCAAGCCCTAGGCTGTAGCACTTGAGCTGAGGTGGCAGAACCAGTGGCAGGAGACTTCAGCATTCAGCACAACCTCCGATCGTAAAAACGGTGGGTGGGAGCAAGGACACTGTTATGAGTGCCTTGATTCTGTGCGGTACCCCGTGGACGCGGTGTGTACCAGGACATCTGTTGACCCGTCATGCATGCCCTCCATATCAACAACGCTGCCCTCCACAGTACACCGCTCGAGCATGCAGAGCGGCAGGCGCGTTGGCGCGCCTGCCCAGGCGAGCACGCGGCGTGCCAACGGCAAGGCGCCAACTCGGCGCCTGACCCCGCGCCGCGCTCTGACCCTGACCCTGACCCTGACCCTGCGCAGCCGACCAACGACCTGGACCTGGGCAGCGTGGAGTCGCTGGAGGCGTTGCTGGCAGACTTTGCCGGCTGCGTGCTCACCGTCAGCCATGACCGCGCGTTCATGGCCGGCGCCGCCGCGCGCCTGTTCGTGCTGCGCGGCGACGGCGTTGTGCGCCTCTTCGAGGGCTCCTACGACGAGGTGCGGGGGGCGTGCGGGGGGTTGCTGGTTGCGGCTGCACTGCGCAGCCCGCTCGCCTGTGCCTGGCATATCGGGAAGCAAGGGCGCAAGGGTCCAGCCAGGGTTTCTTCTGGCTGTGCCGTGCTCCACGTGCCGTGCCCAGCACATCCTGGCGCCCAGCACATCCTGTCTGCAGGCCGCCCTGCGAGGGCACAAGTGCAGCGCCAGGCTCGAGCGACGTGCAGGCGCGGCCGCCACTGTGTGCAGCCCGGCAGGCCGTCGCCGGCGCCGCCGAGCGCCGGCGCCCGCTCTGCTCGCCCCATGCGCCGCGGCTTGAAGCAAGGCCGGCGGTGCTATCCTGTTCAGCGTATCCTGTTCACTGCACCCTACCCTACCCTACAGTGCCCTGCACAGCTGGAAGCAAGGCCCCCAGCCAGACGTGGCGCGTTGCAGTACCTGGAGCTGGCGGAGGATGAGGAGCGCGCGGCCGCGGCCGCCGCGGCCGCTGCGGCTGACGAGCAGCGCCGGCAGAGCCGCGCTGCGCGAGCGGCGTCCGCCGCGGCCGCGCCTGGTCCGAGCGCCGCTGCGCCGGCCAAGCGCGGCGGCGGGGGCGGCGGCGGCGGCAATGGGCGCTCGGGCAAACTGCGCCTGGGGTTCAGGTAGGGCGCAGCTGGACCGCTTCATCCAAGCGACGGAGGACACATAAGAATTGAATCATGGGATGTGATGGGAGCTCAATTACATCACATGTGGGATGGCTTGGTTTATGAATTAGCCATAGACGTGCAGACAGAGAGCTGAGATCAATGTGTCATGTGGAGGTAGGTCTTACAAACAGGCGCGGATGCGTAGGCCGGGTGCGCCGAGGCCTTGTCATATAAGCGCGAGCATGTCGACCCTTAGCCTTTGACCCCTGACCCTCGATGCGCGCCGCGCAGGGAGGCGCAGGAGTACGCGGGCCTGGAGGCAGAGATCGAGCGGCTGGGCGCGGAGCGCGACGAGCTGAGCGCGCGTGCCGCGGCCGCCGCCGCTTCCGGCGACTACGTGGCCGCGGCGCGGCTGGGCGAGCAACTGGCGGCGGACGAGGAGGTCATTGATGCGCGCACGGAGCGCTGGCTGGAGCTGGCAGAGCTTGCCGAGGGGTAGGGCTGGTGTTCGACCCAGCGGAGGGCGCCAGGGCGTTATACTGCATGTAACCAGTGAAAGCTGCTTGGTGTCGGGCGCGCATGTGCCCCGTCTCGTCTGTTTGTGCCTGTCTGTCATGTCCGGTATGTCAACAAGAGTTTTGCATGGTTTCATGTGGGAGCCAGCTGTATTGCTGTCTTGCTGTTTTTTTGGGGGGCAAACAATGCATGCAATGAAACAACCAGTTACACCCCGTCAACCGAATCGATGTCCTCTCAAAGATCGTACAGCGGCCCGCAAACATGTAAGGGTGTTTGCAGCGTCAGACGTTCCCTGCGTGTCTCCGCGCAGGCATGCCCACCAGAGCGCCAGCAACCTTGCCGCAGGCGTGCGCGCCGGGCCGTGCCTGCCAGAGGCCAGGGTCAGAGTGTCGCCGCCGCGGCCCCCAGCCCCGCATGGTCGGCCGGCACCGGCCAGGGCGAGGGCTCCAGGCGGCCGCCCGGCGCCATGCGCCAGGCCACATCCACCAGCGGCCCCAGCTCGCGCAGGTCGTGCGACACGATCAGCACCGTGCACTCCGCCTTGAGCTTGCCTGCGCCCGAGCACACAAGCTTCAGCCGCAGTTGGCGCTGCAACCGCTCCTCGATCTGCGACCGACCGTTCCTACCGTGTCTAATCAGGAGGGGATCAGAGCACGCACACGGCTATACAAATAAACAAGCGGTGGGTTATGGTGTTGGCGCCTTACGCCAGCATGCCCCTGCTCGCCGAGGCGCACGACAGGCACTCGCTTCACAGCGCTCAGGGGATCAAGCGTTGCATCACTTGCTGCGACAAGTGCCAAGAGCTGCTCACGCAGCGAGCAAATTGCCTGCCTGCTCGAGCCCCGTGGTGCTGGCATGCGCGGGTGCGCGCTGCATGCGCACTTCGACCTCAGGCAGCACGCTGCGCACACAGCACGGCGGCACCAGTCACGGACCCTGTCCGGGCGGCGCGCGCACCCAGCACGCCGGCGATGTCCGCGCGCGCGCGCCAGTCCAGGCCCGCCAGCGGCTCGTCCAGCAGCAGCAGGCCCGGGCGGCGCACGAGCGCGGCCGCGAGCGCGGCGCGCCGCTGGAAGCCGTCGCTGAGCTGGCGCAGCGGCGCGCCCCGCGGCACGCCGCCCAGGCCCACCGCCGGCAGCACCACCTCGGCCGCCGCGGCGAGCTGGCCGAGCGCGACATTCGGCTGCGGCCACCCGAACTCGAGCTCCTGCGCGCGCCGCCCGCCGGTTGGACAGGGGATGGCATGGTGGCCACGGCGCGCGGGCCCGCCCCGGCCGCCGCAGCCGCCGCGCGGGCGGCGCCTGCGCCTGCGGCCGCCCGAGTGCGGGCTCCTGTGCGCGCGCGCCCGCCTGCCCAAGCACAGGAAGAACTGCCATGGAGCCGTAGCGCTCATGCGAGGCCCGCAGCAGGCCGGCGGGAGCCTGTCCTGGCGGCAGCAGGCGGCGCGGCGCGCTGCCGGCCGCGTGCCGGACACCGACACAGGTGCGCAGCGCGCGCGGCCGCGGCGCGGTGCGCGGGCGCGCCTCCTGCAGCGTGTCGCCCAGGAAGTGGCGCTCGGGGAACTGGAACACCATGCGCGCGCGCGCCGGGCGCGCCGCGCCGCCCTGCGCCGCCGGCGCCGCGCCCGCGCCGCCGGCGCCGGCGCCGGCCGCGCGCGCGGTGATGGCGATGCGCCCGCTGCTCGGCTGCGTCAGGCCGGCCAGCAGCTGCCGGCAGCGCGGCCCCGCGCGGTCAGGCGCACCCCCCCCCCGCTTGCCGCTGAGGGCAGTCCCCCATACCAACAAGGGTGCTCAGCTGGCATGCTGCCACGTGACGAGCGACACGCCCAGGGGCCTGTGGTTGTATGTGCTCCACAGCAGACAGCGCGCTGTGCCTCGAGGCTGCCAAGAGGCGGCTCGCCGCGCGTCGCCGGGTGTGCGAGACGCATGCCGCGAGGGCGACGACGAGGTACTGGCGCAAGTTTGCCCACCCAGAAGGGGCCGCGAGCGCGCGCGCCTGCAGCAGGGTGGTCTTGCCGGCGCCGGAGCGGCCGTAGACCAGGCCCATCGCGTGCGGGGGCAGCGTCAGGTTGACGTCCGCCAAAAGTGGCGCCTCCGCACCTGCGCGCGCCCAGCGCATGTCTGCATGCAGCACGCAGTAGCACCATGCATGGATGCACGTGCACATGCCCAGCTTGCAGGCCGGGATGGGTCAGAGCCTCGCGGCGCCGTTAGATATGCTGCCTGCCGTGCACACAGCATGCGGCCTACCCTCTGTGACGTGTGCAGGCTGGCAGAGCGCGCTGGCAGTTGCCAGGCACATGATATGCAGCCTCATTGCTTCGACCCGCCTGCCAGGATCGGGGTGAGCCACCAGCACGACCGCCCCACCCTTCACGGAACCATGCGGGGCTCCAGCGCGCGGGCCTGACGCCGCCGCGCCATCGGGGGGTTTGCTGCCCTGACCCAGGGGCGCGCCGGCCGGGTGGTAGGTCAGGCCGCGCACGTCCAGGCGCGCGCCGACCGGCGCGGGCGGCGGCCCCGCAGCCATGCCGGCCTGAATCGTGCGCAGCAGCTCCGCCAGCGCGCCCGCGCCCCCCTGGCCGCCGCCGCCGCCCGCGCCCGCCACCGCCGCGGCCGCGCGGCGGCGCGCGCCGCGGTCGGCGCCGGCGCCAGGGCACAGAGCGGGGGGAGGCGGCCGCGCCGGCGGCTGGCCGCCTGCTCCTGCGCCCTGCGCGGCGGCCGCGCCGCCGCGCCGCGCGCTGGCGCCGGAGCTGCCGCGGGGGCTGCGGCTCTGCCGCCGCGCCGGCACGCCCGCCGGCCTGAGCTGCCTGGCGCGCGCGGCGCTGCCGCGAGCAGACAGGCAGGCCTCACAAGGCCCGGGGTTTTGCAGCGAGCGCGGGCGCGCGCCCGTCCGGCTGCAGCGCACAGCGCATTGCCAGGCAGCCGGCCGAGGCCAGCGGGTCACCGAGGTCCATAGCAAGGCGCCTGGGGTGTGCGTGCGGCACTCGGTGCGGCCACGCGCCTCTGCAGGACCCGGGCCGTCTCTGCAGCGCCAACGCAAGGCTGCATGCGCGGCGCGCTCGCTGCGGCTAGCAGCCTCGCAGCCAGGCCAGACGGTTGTTGCTCTGTGCAGGACCGCAGCAGGCTGGAGCTGGCGGCCTCCCAGCGGCGCGGCCGCTGTGCGTGCGTGTGTCCGGGGACCCAGGCGGCGTGGCGGGCTGGCACAGAGCAAGGCTGCCTGGTGCCCGTATGCGCTGCAGCGCATGCAGTGCCAAAGGTCGCCTCAGGCGTCGGCCGCCTCTGCCGTCGGCTGCCTGCCAGCTGCAAGCACCTGCGAACAATCCTTTTGAGCTTTCCAGTGCACACCAGGCCGTACCTGCTGCAGAAACCGCTTCAGCACGTTGCAGCTGCAAAGGCGTGCCCCCCACAATACCTGAGCCATCAACTCGGCTGCCGTGGTGTCCTGGGAGCCCCCAGCGGTTGCCTTGTAGTAGGCCAGGTTGCGTGCCCGCACACCCTTGGCGTCCTGCGCAGGCTGCTTGGCTGCGGCCCTCGCGAGCGCCTTGCGCTGCTTGCGCTGCTTGCGCTTTTTTACGCCAGCGGCCGCGCCAGTCACGCCTGTGGACGGAGCGGCCGCCTCTGCCTGCAGATTGGCGAGCTGCTGCTTCACCAGCCGGGAGCTCATCAGCGTTGCGTCTTTCCTGCCTTGCGTCTTTCCTGCCTCTCAGGTAGACCAAGCTCGGCGGCCTAAACAGGCTCAAGTTCATATGCTTGCGTGTCGGACGGAGTTTGTAGAATGGTATGCGCTCTTTGACGTTGTGACTCTGTGATGACTGTAACAGCTCAGGTCCACCTGTACCCCGCATGGGATCTCGCCACAGCGCTCTATACCAGCCTCCAGGCTTCGAGGACGCAGCGGTGGACAATACGGGGGCTCGTTAGGCTATGCCATATGCCCACTTTGAGGGTGAACTTGCTGAGACCCTTGTCTGTCCCAAGCTGCCACATGTGCTGCATTTCCTTGGTACCTGTGCTTGCCTACTCTGCATCGCCTACACCAAGCAAGGCCACGTCCAGAAGGGTACAAGCGCAGAAAGTCCCGTCGAGCGAGCACCCCACGTAGTATTTAAGAACCTCTGCATATGAGCTCAGTTAGCACTCTGTCTCGGACGGCAATGTGTGGGCATGGCAGTGCATTCTTGGAACCGGCAGGATGACCGGTCGGTCTCGCGATTAGTAAGGCACAAAACAATTCCGCATAAAACAGCTGCTATGCGACCGGCACAGGCCAAGTCAGTTTGCGCTACATTGCGAGCGTACTGCCGCGGTCGCTCCTACACATATAAACAACGAGGCGAAGCCCGCAACGCGGTGCGCACGCTGCTGTGCTATGTCGCAACAAGCATGGTACCAGGAGTATCATCTTGACTTGGCCTGTAAAACTGCATAACACTTCCCCTGATCATATTGCCTCGTCTAGCACGCCTGGCAGGAGCTGCTCAGGCGCTTGCTGCTGCCAACGAAGGATCTGTGTCCTGCGCAGGCACTTCAGCATCGCCTTGCCTCTACTTGGCCTGTCCGCTCTTCAACTTGCAGCCTTCTGCTTGGGTGCGCTGGCTACCATCGCAGACGTGAGACACCGTGGACACAGTCTCAGCCTCTTGGCACGACGACCGCAGACGTGCGGGCTTGCTGAGCGCGAGCGGATGCGCAGGCAGCCGCGAGGCACTCTTCGAAGATGCCGGGTGGGCAGACGTAGAGAAGTTCAGGGCCACGCCGGCCTATGTCATAAGCGGCGTTGAGGAGCGCTGGCAGCATGTGCGCCACATGCTGTCCTCGCTGCACATCACGGCGGAACGCGTGGTGCCGCCAAAGCCCTCCGCCCACATGGCCAAGGAGATGTTCGCAAAGTACGACTACGACAAGCGCATCAACCTCTCCGACCCAGTGCAGCAGAAATACTTTTAGCTGCTCAACGCGTTTGAGCGCGCGCTGCACCGGCTGGCGCACAACCCGGACCTCGGGCCGGACGACTTCGCCGTGGTCGTCGAGGACGACGTCAGCCTGCACAACCGCCTGTCGGTCGCGGACGCGCGCGCGACCATCCTGCACGGCTTCGACCTGGCGTGCTCCGACGGCTGGATGTACCTGGGCCTGTGTGGCGCCTGGTGCGACAAGAGCTCGGCGCAGGTGCATGGGGCTGTTGCTTTTTCGAGGTGTTGCGGGCTGGGCTCGCACGTGCTGGCGTTCACAAAGCGACGAGCAGCCACCTTTGTGGCAGACATGCACGCCAGCGTGAAGCATAGGTTGGCGAACGATCCGGACTTTAATGCCACCTATGCGCAGTCTGTCGACCGAATGCTCATTGCTTTCGCCCAAAGCGACGGCAGCTTTGCCTGGCTGCCGGCGAGCAGCCTGAGCACGCCCTGGGACGCCGTCGGACCAGAGATAGTGGACTGTCCTGGTGTGTTCTTCCAGGACAGGCCCCGGTTCCACTCCATGATTGGGGTAGGGAGCACAGCCAGGTGGGGGGAGTTGTTCGCTGCTTTTGCTTGAGGACATGCGTATGTTACACCACTCTCGAGGAGCGAGTAAGCCGTCACGCTATGCGTGATGCCTTGCTCAGGGCGGCGCTGGGTATGGTCGTGCCACTTGGCTCACATATGGTAGGCTCTTGCCACTTACACTCGCATTAGAGCTGCAAGTGGCATGGGGTCGCGCGCCGGCTACAGGCCATGTCGTGAGCAGCTGAGCATGTAGCTGTGTTCGCAGTGACTTCACTGCTTTACATTGCACCTAGTGATCTGGGCTGCACTTTTGCTTTGTATGGTGCCAATGAATGGGGCCCGTGGCAAACATTACACCACCCTGCCGACCAGGGCCTAACATGTATGTAGCATGTACGCTTGCAACTTGTCATGCAGGCCTTGCCATGCCCCGCGCCTGTCAGGCGCTCGACTGCAGGCAGGTTGCTTAGCGTCTGGGTCTGTTACGTGTGCCGGAGGGCAAGAGTTGTGGCTGGGGTGCGACCAGCTTTGGGTCCAGGTTTCGCCCTGGCGGCAGGGCGTGCGCAGCCCTAGTGCGTATCCAGGTCGTACAGCTGTGTGCATAAGCTGTTTGGTGCTTAAATGTGTCAGTGCATGTTGTATAGCATGTTTCCGTGGAGCTGCACTGCTTATCAGCTGTTAAAGAGCACCAGCATGGAGTATCAGCGGGACTTGACAGGTCTTGCGTGCTGGCATGTTTCTAAGTCGTGCTGCAACTCCCAGCAGTTGTCACTGACAGCACCTTGATGGCTGGATGCTGCAGCATGCTTTAAGCGTCATGTAACACACTATCTGTATGGCAAGGCCAGGATGCACTCAGCACCTGTGGCTCATAACAAGCATGGTAATCGTGGACCCTGGTGACAAGAAGGGCTCGGCAGCAACAGCACCGCCTGTTGTGCGGCGCACATGCTGTGCCTTTTATGGAACTGCATCACCATTAGGCATGCGTTCATTGCAAGACACATACACTGTCATGTATCAATGCTGTTTATAGGAAAATGAAAGCCCCAATTTATGGGAGGGAAGCGCCTAGCGCGTTGCTGACTCTTACAGCACCTGCGCTCTCCAGATAAGAATAGAGATCGGCTGGTGAGGTATCAAGCAGCGTGCACGGCACCACTTGTGGGCCCAGCGTTGATGCCACTGCGGCAGCCACGTGATTACAGTGGGGCCATAGTGCGGCTCACGTATATGCACACAGTAAGAGTGTACTTACACTGCAGTGCAGGTCCAACGAGGCTGTCAAGAGATTACCTGTGGCTTGACCCGCGACCAGCCAAGTGCACCAGGCACTGTGCACAGGCGACCCATACTTACACGTTGAAGGCCTCTCCGAACTGGCTCATGACGACCACCGCTCCCGCGAACAGCCCCACCGCTCTCAACAGCGCCTGCGCAAGCCGCATCACAAGTCAGCACATCTGCCTTTGCCGTTATATATGATAAAACACAAGAGCAAGCGCACGTCTGCGCGACAGGCATCCGCTCTCAACAGTGTGAGTGCAAGGCAACAGCATCCACACGGGTGCTGGCCCAGCAAGGTGCTGTCACGGACGTACAGCGGCAGTGGGGCGGCGGACTGCTGGCAGCCAGGTAACGCGCCGCGCACCAGGTTTGCTGCCCGCTTCTGCTCGTTCTGCCACTCGGAGCGCAGCCACGCCTGCGCACGCTCCAGCGGTGTGACAGGCTTTGCGGGAGGCAGCTCACGTATGCGCGCCATGGCAGTTGCCTTCCCAGGTCCAGTAGCGCTTTGTGAGTAGACGTTTCTAGGAGAAACGGGCCTGCTGCAACTGCTTTACCGCAGCCTTGCTGTGCTTCACGCGCAGCTGGAGTGCCAAGCAGGGCGACAGCCTCGGGTAAAAACTTAAAGCCTAATCGGGCTTGCAATGCCTTGCCCCATCAGAGCTGCTATTCAATCTTGCTATCAACAGACTCTCTTCGACCCCTGTGTTGCGCTGCAGAGAGTAATGCACCTGACACGGCAGTGATCACGATGAACGCTGACAACACTGTCGCCATGGGCGACCTGTCCCCACAGTGCCTTGCTTCAATCTACAGGTGTCTGTTGCGCAAACGCGAAACGTCTGGTGCTATCTAAGTGGCTCACCTTGCCTTGTGTTGCTGCCTTTCAAGCTGTGATACCAATAACAGTTCCCGCACACTTGTTCTCGCATGTATGAGCGCTCTGACGTTGTCGCCATGGGCAGGTACCTCTCCCCAGAGGAGTGCTCCAGAGCGGCATGCGTGTGCCGCCTGTGGCGCAGCCTCATCGACAGCGACGAGAGCCTGTGGGGGCAGCGCTGCGCGGAGCGCTTCGCGCTGCAAAATCCCATGGACATCAAGCGCCAGCCCCTGCCCTCGTTCAGGTAGGCTCAAGGCTGAAGGCTGTTCTCTTTCTTGCTGGTGTAATACAGGTGCTCTGCTGCAACCGGTCACCAGTGGAACTCATGGCAGATACAGCCCGGGTGTGATTCCGTATAGAATGCGGCAGGCTGGCCTTCGCCGCGTGGTACAAGGAAGTTGGTTGCTACGGCGAGCTGGGCCGGCGCGCGTGCCACTGCTGGCGCAGGATTGAGGACTTTTCTGCAAAGCACCTCCCGGAGCTCGCGGCCACTCTGCGGTGCGCGCTCTGCGTCTGGCAAGGCGCCCGCTGTCACGCGCTCAAACAGCCTCAGGCGAGACAGTGGCTGTGTCTGCTTTCCCAAAAAGCAGCACAAACTTTCCCAAACCGCACCGTACGAACGCAGCTCGGATACAGGCTATTGTCAGAGCAGAGCGCGCGCGACACTGCGACCATGTGTGCGGACGCGGGGTCAGTTTTATGTGCTGGGCAGGCCGGGCGCCACCGAGGCGGAGCTGGACGAGCAGTCGTGCGGCGCGACAATGGCGCCCGCGCTGCGCGCGCTGCTGCGCATCCACAACGGCCAGGCAGGCTCCCTGCGTCACACTTGCGTCCAGCATGCTAGGATGGTTTGCAACCCTTTGCTCGGCTTCACCTGCATGTCTGATGCGGGAACTGTGCAGCGCCCTGCAACCTGCCGGCGCCCTTGTTGACGGACGAGCCCACCACGCATGCGCGCTCCTCGCCCGCCCGTAAGGGCGCGCCTGCGGCCCTGCCGGCTCGCACGCACCTCGCCTTGGCACACGCCTGCAGCCGGCGCCCAGCCGCGCTGCAGGGGCGCCCGCGGCCAGGGCAGGCCCAGCCCTAATCCTAGCGTACGCCGCAGGCGCTCGCGTGCGACGCGCGCGACGCGCCCGGCGACTCCGCCGCGCAGCGCTCCGCGTTCCACGGCCTGCTGGGCGGCTACCAGTGCTACGAGCACGTGGTCTGCACGCGCCTGGCGCCGCACGGGCGCGTGCAGCGCCTGCGCCTGCACCGGCCGCCGCGCAGCGTGGCCGCCGCGCTGTTCGCGACGTCCATGCTCGACCCCAAGCTGCTGCTGGTCGACGTGGACACGGCGGACGTCATGGCGCGCCCCGCAGGGTTAGGGATAGGGCCGCCGCGCTGTTCGCGACGTCCATGCTGGACCCAAGCTGCTGCTGGTCGACGTGGACACGGCGGACGCCGTAGCGCGCCCCGCAGGGCGCGCGGGCCTGCGCGGTCGCATGGGTCAGGCCGCTGCTCATGTGTGCGCACTTTGCCACCACGCCGCTGCTGTCAGTGCGGCGTTGGTGGCCGGCGCTGCGCGACGCACTGCGTGGCAGCCGCGCGGCCACGGCAGCGTGTGAAGGGGGTTAATGCGATCGGCCCGGCTGGCGCCTGGCTTGCGCTTGTGGACAAGGTGGCATGCCGAAGTGCTCTTGCTCGTAAACACTGAGTGGGTCTGGCTACTGAGGTGCCTCTGCCCGCGTGCTGCCCAGGTGTCTTCTGCGATGAAGCACCTGTACAACTTCCCAGCGGCGCCGCAAGGGCCCAATCGCGACGGCGTGTTGCGCTGGCTGGAGGCGTTTGCGGACCGGCTCTGGGATGGCACATTCCAGGTGCGGCGTCGGCAGCAGCGCATGCATGCATGAACTACCCTAACCTTATCTTAATCTGCCTTGTGTGACTATACCCTGTGTGAGCTTCCACCTTGTGGCTGTGGCTGTCAAGGCAGGCAGGACCTGCTCACTGACCGGTATACTCGTCTGGGACGTCCATGGTGCCCTACAAGCACCCCACAGCGTTCACACCGCTCAGGCAGAACGGCTTGGCCTGGCTTCGAGGCGTGCATGAGCGCACGCTGGGGCCCGCCCCTGCCAGGCAGCAGCGGTGCCGGCGGGCCATGGCGCGGGTCTGTCCTGGTTTAGGGTTAGAGCCCTAATGCTGCGCCGCGGCGCAGGTGGCGCCCATCATCGCGGACCCGATCTTCGACCCCATGTACGGCCAGATCAGCCGCGGCGTCAACCTGTTCCCGCAGCGGCCGCCGCAGCAGGCGCGCGCCCCCCGCGCGCCTCCCACGCGCGGCTGCATTCCCAACATAGCCCGACACAGCACAGTGAGAGCAGCAAGAAATTTCGCCATTTATTTTGTCCTCAACATCCTGCAGCCCATGGGGGTTGACGTGTAGTAAAACTAGAAGTGAATGATGGAGTAGTCATACGATCAGACCCACACATTGCGGTGAACCTATAGGACCGGCCGCGCGACGCGGCGTGCGCGCGCGCGCAGGCAGAGGCGGTGACGCGCGGCGTGCGCGTGCGCGCCTCGGTGGTGTTTGCGCCGGAGGAGTCCAACGAGGCGGTCTTCACATTTGCGTACAGGCGCGGCCATCCCGCTGCCGTCACGATGAGCGTGGCGGCCCTCGGCTCCGCCACCGCACACGCTTGCATGCAATGTAATTCATACAAACTTATTATTATTCATATTCATATTATAAAATTCATACAAACTAGTTTGTGTTTGATTCCACCCTGACGCATGCCTATCTGATGAGCACTTCCATGCTCGCAAGGCGTGCCTCTGAGGAAGGCAGAGCACAGGCTGACATGTGCGGGCGCTCTGCACACACTCACAAATTATCCATGACATACACACCCGTGCGGCCTCGCGCAGCGTGTATGTCGCGCCGCAGGCAGAGGCAGGGACTCCCCGGCGCCTTTGCATGCTCAAGGACTGACGCCGCGTCGCCCCTGCGCCGCAGCGTGCGCATGTCGCTGGTGCCGGAGGCCGAGCAGCGCGCGCACTGGCCGAGCACCGCGGGGCCGTTCCGGCCGTTTGCGGCGGTGCAGCTGCGCGCGCGGCACTGGGTCATGCGCAGCGCGGCCGGCGCGGTCACCAACGAGGTCCGCGGCGAGGGCGTGATCGGCCAGTACCCGACGCTGCGGCCAGGCGCGGGCCGCGCGCGCGCCCCGGCCCCTCGCACGACCCCGCGCGGGCCAGCACCGCGCCCCCACGCGCGCTGGCTGCTGGCGGGCGGGTAGGGCGTGCGCGCCCCGGCCGCGCGCAGGCGCTGTCCCGGCCGCGGCGTCCTTGGAGCTGGCTCTCACGCATTGCTGAGCTCGGCGCGCTCACCGGCATGCCCGCCGGAGGGCTCGGGCGGGACGTGGTCCAAGAAACAGACTGCAAGAGCTGGCGGGATGGGGATAGTTCAGGGTGAGGGTATAGGGTACAGGGAGGCCTCACGCGCGCTGCGGGGGCGGCGGCAGGCGGCGAGGACTTTGTGTACCAGAGCCGCACGCAGGAGACCGAGCTCGGCGCGTCCATGGAGGGCAGCTTTGCGTTCGTGGAGGGCAGCCTGGCGCGGCCGGGCGCCGAGTTCAATGCGGTCATCCCGCGCTTCTTCCTGCGAGTCCCAGAGTACATCTTTTGAGAAGCGCTGTGTTCTTGCCCGGCGTGGCGCGCGCGATTGAGGGCTAGGGCTAGGGCAGGGCACACGCGCGTGCCTCCGCGCTGCTGGCGGGCGCGCCTGGGGCGGCGCGCGCTGCCGCGCGTGCGCGGTGCGCGCGGCGCATGCTGGACCGTGCGAGCGCCTGACAGCATGTGTGCGGGGAGCATGCGGGTGCATGCCGCGTGTGGCAGCCTGCACATTGCTCGCACCGCTTTGCTTGCGCGTGGCTCACCGAACAAGCACACGGCTCTGCTGGGGCTGTATGTGCGGGAGCGCACCTGATGGACTGACCGTACAGGGTGTGCACTGGAACCTTTTGCATACCGGCTGGGGACTTACAGTGCCGATCGGAATAGTGTTGTAAGGGTGAGATGCTGGGTACTGGGCTCCCTGAACCTGAAGGGAGCGCTGCAGTGCTGCGGTTGGGCTTCTTCTTGCGGGTTTGCGTTGTAGCGATTAGGCGCGCTGTGCTCTTTTGCAGTACTTCGAGAGGTTGATCAGTAGTTGGTGCCTTGCCTAGCGGCGGGGCTTGTCTCTGGCGTCGGCATCGAGGAAGCGGGTGAGGCCTTGCATATCTATGATGCGATATGTGATACATCTCTTGACGTGTTGCAGAGCCCGCGCCTGAGCGCGGGTGGGGCGCATGGTTGCGCAGCTCAGCATGCAGCGGGCACGCCGCGCAGCGCATACCTGGCAGCGCCAGGACGCCAGGTGGTCCCCCGTCTTACAGCAGAGCAGCCAGAAAAACAAAGCAGAGAAGGAGCAAAATCCGTGCGTGCACACCGGTCGGAGCCTGCCTGCCTGATGGACGGCACCACCCCTGTCAACAGACTGCAAACCGACAAGCTGCCAGCGCCCGCATGCTGCCGGCCTGGCGCGGGCCTCTATGCGGGCCTTGGCGCGTGCATGGGTAGTCAGGGGCAGCTGCCCGTGCCCGTTATAGGTGAGGCCCCAGACCCAAACTCCCCGTCCCTCCCCCCACCCTCAGGTTCCCAGAAGCCTTGCCTACAAAATTGATTGCTGAGCAGCACCGCTCATGTCAGCGTCCCCCAGAGCAGCACCGCTCATGCCAGCGTCCAACAGAGAT
>JAABUV010003265.1_pt1 | contig 20846 bp, 19 predicted proteins | sample 5559971 | NCBI WGS metagenome assembly JAABUV01 (sample SAMN10711881, study PRJNA513362) | rock metagenome | isolation source: Antarctica rocks | place: Antarctica: Victoria Land, Knobhead nord | collected 2015-12-19
GGCGGCGCGGAGACATGGTGAAGCTGCTTTGGTTCGACGGCGATGGTCTTTGCCTGTTCCAGAAGAGGCTCGAACGAGGACGCTTTGTGTGGCCTCAGGCAACGAGTGGTACCGTCCTCTACGAAAGCGTTCCCCCAGCCTATAGGTTTTTGAACGCCAGGCACTGATCTTTTATCCCCGGCCACTAAGAACGAACGGCGGCAATCTCATCGAGGCGCGTTGTGTAGCGCGGCGACAAATAGGGTCTTAGGCCCTAGCTACAAAGCGATGTCGACTGTTCATCCCGTCGTATTCGCCCAGGACTACGGGGAACGACCGGAAGGGATCGAGCCCGCTCACTAGAGCTCCTCTGTGCCAGGCATACTCTCTGCAATCGTTTGGGCAACGTCTTCTATCGAAGTGTGCTGACTCAACTCCCTGAGTTCGGGACTGTTCGCCATCTTCTCGAGCCCAACCTGCTTCGCAATCTGCCGATCGACACTGAGAACTGCGGTGATTTCTTTTTCGGTGAGCATCAGAATCTGCAGCATGAGGTGGTCGCGTTCATCTCCGCGACGGCCCATGCGGGCCTGGCGCATCAGGATAAAGCTCGCGAGGATGATTGCTTCCACAGCTAACAGCGTTCCCAGGAGCGAGTAGGGCGACGGATCAAAATGCCGGATATGGGGAACACTAAAGGTATTGACCAGGATCCAGGTGACGAATGTGAACAGGTGTAGCCCGACAAAACCGAAACTCCCTGCAAAGGCGGCTATGGTGTCGCCCAGTCGCTCAGAACGTGTCCGCTTCGCGAGAAACTCCTGCTCGTGCCGCGCGATAAGGTCGATGTGCTCCTGAATATGTTCCTGAGGCATGACGATGATTGCTCCTTCCATCTTATTGATGTGAGTGAAAGAGCCCCAGGCCTACCGCCTTCTTAGAATCTTGCACAGTGTGCTCGCGGAATACTGCTCTCGCCAGGCTCTTCTCTGAAGAGAGGGATTGCTTGGGCCGCTGGCGTTGTCACTCTGAAATTCAGTGCTGTTTGTTCATGCCCACGCGGGTGCTGCTCGCGCCACAGTTCCAGCAAGAGCGGCGGCATCTCCGAAAGCACCGCCTTGGTCCGATGCACCTCGGCATGGCAACCAGGGCATAGCGAGATCATCAGGTGCAGTACCGATCTCCCCGCTTCCGATGATGAACGACGAAAGATCGTTTGTCCCGGCCCGAAGCTCCGCACACGCGGCAGCAGTATCCATCGCGCTCTAGGTTCTTAGTCTTACGCCCAACCCTGCTCTCTTCCGCCTCTGCTGACATGGGAGGTATGCTGCGCCTCCCATGTTGCAGCGCTTACATTCGGGACCGGCTTACGCTCGGGCCAGCTTGCGGCTAAGGGCACCTGCCGCGCCGATCAGTCCTGTCCCCATCGCCCCGTTAAAGCATCAAACCGACATGACTTTAGAAAAAAGTCCGTCCCGATCGTACTTCGATGGTCGCTGTGGACCCACGCTTCTTGTCTCGATGGCTGTCCTCGTTGTTGTGGTATTCGCGATTATCTTTCTCTTCGAGGGTCACAACAGACAATCCTCCCCCAACCGCGGCTCACACCCGATTACCAGCGGAACACCTCTGAAATAGGTGCACTCTATGAATCTGGGGTATTGAAATGGTCCGTCACCTTCAGAAGTCAGCTGTGGCAGGATGAAGGCGGGAAGGAGAATCCGGCGCAGAGATGGCGCCAGAGCCCTTTGCAGGATATTGACGCCACCTTTTTGCAGTTCGCGGGGAGGAATACCGCTATCTTACCGCTCCGGTCTTATGCGAGGAGCTTCTTCTTTGCCATTCCTGCGAGCCCAGAAGACCGCTTCCCAACAGGGTGAAGGTGGACGGTTCAGGTACTGGCGAGTTGGCTGTGCCGGTTGCCGAGAAGGTGACAGGCCCGTTCCCCTGGGTGGAGGAGCCGAAGGTGCCCATGGTTCTGTCGAAGCCAGGAGCGGTGAAATCGGCAGTTCCGCCGAACACCGTGACGGGAACTCCGCCGATCACCAGGTTCGTCGCCGTGATGCTGTCGATCGTGGTCGTTAGGGAGCCAACGGTGAACGAGGAGCAGCAGGAGTACGGATCAAGGTGATGTTCATCGGGCCAGCGGTTACCGGCGTGTTGTCTGGAACCAGGAGCTTGAAGGTATCCAGCTGTGTGCCGATCCCAGTCCGGATGGTCCGGGCAGGAAGGTAAGGGTCGATCCGTTATTGGTGAATGGAGCGCACCTACTCGTCGTAAGACTGGCTGGCGTTCTCTATTCAGGCGCTGGAAGACCTTCGGTAGCAATGGTTGAAAGAGGCACAGGGCACTCCGCCAAATGCAATGACACTAAAGTTCACTGACATTGTGGTACCAGTCGGCATATTGTCGATTTGTTTCCGACTGACATTTGGTAAGCGAGTGGCATGTACAGAGATCTTGGGCCTGATAGCAAGCGTCCCTTATCGACGGAGAATGATGATTACCTCCGCGTTTTGGTGATTGGCCGAGACGCTCAGGCGATGGCAGCAGTCTTCGATCGCCATTCCGGAAGCGTCTACGCGGTGGCGCTCAGCATCCTCCGCGATCCCACCTCCGCTGAAGACGTGGTGCAGGACGTCTTCCTAAAATTCTGGCGCAAACCTGACGGCTTCGTCCAAGGTCGTGGAAGTCTAGGCGGGTGGCTGGCCGCAAGCTCGCGGAATCGTTCCATCGACGTGCTGAGAAGGAGAAGATCGAATGAATCGATCGAGGGCGTAGACATTCCTTCTCGCGGCGATCTAGCTCTTGAGGTCGAGCGGAGCAGAACGATGGCGACGGTGCGCACCTTGCTTGAAAGTCTTCCTCCGAAGCAGAAACAAACGATTCAGATGGCATTCCTCGATGAACTCACTCACTCACAGATCTGCCAAATGACAGGCGACGCCATGGGAACGATAAAGACGAGAAGCCGAGCCGCCTTGTCAACGTTGCGGTCTGGCCTTAGGAAAAATGGTGGCACGAGTCACGAACCATATGCGTCGACCGATCGAAATGACGCGCTGGCCCTTATCGATGATCATGTTTGAATGCAATGGCGCAATGCGGCGCGCCAGTCAGTAGCCACATCAGTGCGCGGCCGCGGTCAAGACTCTAGCAGCTTCTGCTTAGGGCGTGTTGGAAGATGGAATGCGGGTTTCAGCACCGTTGACGGTCACAGACAAAACCGGGTGTCATCACCGCCGAGATCCTGACCGCTTCACTCCAGACCAACGGCGCAGCCCCGGCCTGCCGCTCGCCGAGACACAACCCTCCGCGAGATCATACCGAGCGTTGGATTGGTAGGTTTCGCTCCAATGGCATCGATCCCATCTTTTTGGACGTGATTCTTTTCCTTACATCTTCAATCAGGCGCATCAAGAGGCAAGAAGAGGCGGAACACCGTTCCATGACGCTCTTGTGCCTGACTACTTCGCAAGCGAAGTTCTCCTTGATGCTTCTCAACTATCTCGCTGCTCACCCATAGTCCAAGCCCGGTTCCAACGTCGCCCTTGGTGGTGTAGAAGGGCTCAAATATGCGCGCCAGCGTCGATGCTGGAATACCCGTTCCGGTATCGGCGACGGTGATGATGACGCCAGGCCGCCCCGACTTACGGCTGATGCCCTCTTTAGTACGAAGATGCAAGATCCGGCGGCTGGTGCTGCCATTCATGGCATCAATGGAGTTGCCCACCAGATTTGCAAGAACCTGCCGAAGTTCACCATCGAAGCCGAATACTTCATGCTTGTCAGACAGGGCGCACATAACCTTTATGTCCGCATTGCGCAATCGTCCCTCAAAGAGGGTCAGGACAGATTCCATCAGGCGGTCGATCCTGGTGTGGTTGGCCCGGGTGGTCTGCCGATGAAAACGCAACGTGTGTTTGGCAATTTCAGACACTCGCTTCGCTCAAGGCTGCCGAGTAGAGCCCAACGAGGAGAAGAAAAGACGTACCGAGAACACTCTCTCATCCGCTTTCTTCTATTACTGCTGTTCCGCGTCTTGCGCATGAGGAGTTCGATCCTTCTCCCTCACCATCGCAGCTACAGCCCAATGCTGTCATTGACCGCAATCGCGATCTCCTGTTCAGACCCGAGGTATCGCTCGGTCGTCTGGATCGAGGAGTGCCCAAGCAGGAACTTAATTTGTTCAAGATCACCGCCGGCCTTGCGGCAGAGCTTAGCGCAAGTCCGGCGGAGATCGTGAGCGCCGAAGCGGGCGATTCCGATCTCAGCAGCCGATCGCTGCACAACATCCCATACCGCCCAGTCGCTCAGCCCGTTGCCGATCTTCTTGCCGCCCTTGCGGATCGACCGCAGGAGCCGCCCCTCTTCGATCCCGGCCGCGGTCATCCATGCGTTGATCCCCTGCTTGACCCAGAGCGGAACCGCAACCGTGCGGACCCGCCGTCCCTTCCCCACCAGATCGGCCAGGACCCAGCGGCCCTCCCGCATCTGGATGGTTTGGACGTCGAGGGTGGCGAGCTCCTGCCGGCGCAGCGCACATCCGACCAGGAGGGCCAAGACTACATAGTCGCGCTTTCCTTTGAGGGTCGAGCGGTCGGGGACGGCCAGCAGCTCTTTGGCCTGTTCCCGGGTAAGCCAGTTTCCTAGACGGGTTCCCTGCTGCCGGACGTTGGGGATATCCGAGAGGTTAGCCGCCTCCTCGATTCCCAGCATGCCATTCCGCCTGGCCTCGGCGATCAGCTTCCGCACCGCCGAGAGCCGGACATTTATAGAGGAGGGCGAGAGATCCTCCATCCCGGCCTTCCACTCCTGGAGGAGAGCCCGGGTCAAGGGCCGGCCGGCGGCGAAGCTGAAGAGGTGATCGAGGGCATGACCGTAGGCGAGCTTCGACGTCGGGGCCGTGACCGCGTCGAGCACCCGCCGGCGCAGCTCCCGCTGGGCGGAGGTAAGGCCGGGAAGAGGTGCGTCTGGGGGCAGCAGGGCCAGGTCCGGGCCGCTTCCCTGCCCTGCCGGACTCTCTTCCGGGATTTCAGCTACATCGGGCATGATGGCAGTCTACCTTCTACAATATACCTTGTCGTGGGTAATCTTAGTCCGAATGAAATCGAATAAATGCGCGATCGCGCAGCTATTCCGCTGCCCTGTTTCGTTCGCAAAAGGACGATTTACGGTGCCTGTCGAGGTCGATCTCCACCCTTTGGATCTGCTCCTGCCGCTGCTGAGCCCGGTTGCGCTTCCCTGCTTCGGTCAGACCAACCAGGAGATCAGAAGGAGCACGCCGCTGGGCGATATCGAGGCGTTGCTCGAATTCCATACACAAGCGGCACGGTGTCGGCTTTGATTCCATCTGGCCAAGGATAACCCGCAGCCAAGGTCTACTTCCCTGCCCCGCTGTCCTCAAAAAGCGGCACCGGCTTGGCTTGAGCGACTCTCCAGTGGAAGTCGAGAGCGGTCTGCTCGTGGCCGCGGGGGTGAAGCTCCCGCCACAGCTCCCGCAGGAGGGGCGGCATCGCGGACAGCACCGCCCGGGTGCGATGGATCCGGGCATGGCAGCCAGGACAGAGCGAGATCATCAGATCCAGCCGCGATCGTCCCGGCCGGCGGTGATGGACCACGATCGAGCGCTTGTCGCGTCCGGAGGCGCCGCAGCCCCGGCAGGTGTGGCCGTCCCGCTCCAGAACCCGTTCCCGGAGACCGCCGAAGTGGCGCGCGTCCTGCCGCCGAAGCGTGTAGCAGGTGGCGCAGTGGCCATTGGCGATGATCTTCTCCCGGCCGCACCGGCAGTAAAACGCCCTCTGAGTTCCCTTCTTCATCGGCTAAACACCAGTTGACGCAGATTTCTGTCGCTTTGGGCGGCCACCCTTGCGCCCGTTTGTGCGAGCAGCCATTGTCTTCGCTGCGCTTCTGGAGCTGCCGCCGCGCATTCCCATACGGCTCGCTACCCATCGCTCTGATAAGGGAAGAGAATAAGCTTTCACTATAATCACTTCAAGGAGTCCGAAATTCATGGACCGTGAAGAGAATTCACCCGATGCAGGTGAAAAGCAATCAGCCACTTGGAATACCGGCTCAGTCGCCGTCACCAGCTTCCAGGGCCGACGTTTGCCCGAGCGTGGCCATCTAGCAGGGTTTGCGGCCCTGATCGAGCAGTATCATCTCTCGGTAGTTCTGCCTCCCATGTTGGCAGCAATCGGCGAACGACACACCAAGAGTTCCACGGACACTTGGCAGATTCTAACGCCGCGTCATGCTCCGCTCGATAGCCTCTCTGGACACCTAACATTCGCGCTCAAGTGGGAAGGGGTTCAATTAGGAGTTTTTGCCGCACTCTTTCAAATCGTCAAAGAGGCGGAGATCGAGCAGATCATCGCTGAAACGCCAACCGGAGCCTATGCGCGGAGGCTTTGGTTTCTCTACGAATGGCTTACGGGCCGTACGCTCGCTCTTCCCGACATGGGCAAAGTCAAAGCAGTTCCCGTGATTGATCCTGAGCTGCAGTTCGCCCTCGCGAAGGGCTCGACTGTGACGCGCCAGAAAGTCATCAACAATCTCCCTGGGACTTCCGCCTTCTGTCCCTTGGTCCGTAGAACGCCGAAACTCGACCGCTACGTCGCAGCGCAGCTTCCAAAGCGGGCGAGCGAAATCTCAGGCCATACCCATCCCGACCTGCTGGCCCGCGCCGCAGCGTTCATGCTGCTTGCTGACAGCAAGGCGTCTTTCGCTATCGAAGGAGAACATCCGCCAGCTCAGCGCATCGCCCGATGGGGTCAAGCCATCGCCGAGGCCGGCCAAGTGCAGCTCTCTCGCGAAGAACTGGAGCGCCTCCAGCGAATCGTCATTGGGGATGCAAGGTTTGTTCCTTTGGGTTTGCGGACGGAGGGCGGGTTTGTGGGGGAACGCGATCGATCGACCGGCGAACCACTTCCCGACCACGTTAGCGCAAGGTCGGAAGACCTTCCGGCCCTTGTCGAAGGCATGGTCGCATTCGATGACCGCTCTTCTGGCGGCGGTTCCGATCCCGTCATTGCTGCGGCTGTTCTCGCCTTCGGCTTCGTTTACATTCATCCTTTTGTCGACGGAAACGGGCGCTTGCATCGCTGGTTTATCCACCATGTTCTTGCCCGAGGAGGCTTCAATCCGCCCGGAGTGATCTTCCCGATCAGCGCAGCAATTCTGCGCCGCCTGGACCTCTACCGGCAGGTGCTCGAATCCTATTCGCGGCCTTTGCTGAAGGTTATCGACTGGGCACCCAAGATGGACGGCAATGTTGAAGTCAGGAACGAAACAGCGGACTTCTATCGTTTCTTCGATGCCACTGCTCACGCAGAGTTCCTGTTTGATCGTGTGGCTGAAACGGTTGAAGAGGATCTTCCGAGGGAGGTCCAATACTTGAAAACATACGATGCCTTCGTGAGCCGCATTGAGGTGTTCTTTGATATGCCGAAGGGCACCTTGGACTTGCTGTGGCGGTTTCTGCAGCAGAACAACGGCAAACTCTCTAAACGCGCGAGGGAACGCGAATTCTCTAAGCTCACAGACGGCGAGACTTCTGCAATCGAGGAAGTGTTTGCGGAAGTCTGGGGGGCGACGAGCAATCCTGAAACGGCGTTCTCAAGTGAACGCTGAAGCATCCGACGGACCATCGATGTTTTCTTCCTTGCTCAGCCAGTGGCCCCAGTACTACTAAATTGCAAAGCCGTCTGCTTATGCCCTTCGGGATGCTGCTCCCGCCACAACTCCAGCAACAGCGGCGGCATTTGCGAAAGCACGGCTTTGGTTCGATGGACCTTCGCATGACACCCAGGGCAGAGAGAGATCATCAGATTTAGAATCGACTTGCCAGGGACGCGGTGATGGACAGTGATCGACCTCTTACCGCGACCGGGAGCCTCGCAGACTCGGCATCGGCACTCATCCCGTTCCAAAACCTGCTCGCGTAGACGGCCGAAGTATTCCTGATCCTGACGCTTGAGTGAATAGCAGGTTGGACACAATCGAAACGCAGCGATACCGGGCCGTCCACATGGACAACACAGGCCGCGACGAACCGTGCGCTTCAGTTCCCTACTCCTTGGCTTTCAACTTCGAGTCGTTTTCACGGATGAATGCTTCTATGTCCGCTGCGCTGCCCAGGATGCGGAGCCATTGTTCCTTATAGAGCGTCACCGGAAACCGGCCCATTCCGTACAGGGACAAACCGCCCTTCTCGCTCACCTTGAGCGTAAGACCGCCCTTATCTTTGTTCTTGAGCTGGGCATTCTCTGCCCGAAGGCGTTCCAGCTCCGCTTGCATCTCCGATTCAATCATCATTACCCTCCCTGGTACCACGTTGACATGTCTACGTCTTGCATTGCGGTCACATCTACTATATGACATGTAGACATGAAGACTGTTGCCATCATCTCTCAAAAAGGCGGGGTCGGAAAGACCACCTTGGCCCTTCACCTCGCCGTTGCGGCGGAGCGCGACGGAAGGACGACGGTCATTATTGACTTGGACCCACAGGCCAGCGCCGCCACATGGAAGGATCTTCGTGCGGATGAAACACCGGCTGTGCAGCCCGCTCAGGTAAACCGGCTCGGCGTGATCCTGCAAGAAGCTGAGAAGCAGGGCGCGGCCTTCGCGATCATCGACACCTCGCCGAACTCTGAGAGCGCATCGCTCGCTGCCGCCCGGTCTGCCGATCTTGTGCTGATTCCCTGTCGGCCACACCTGCTCGACCTGAAGGCCATCGGTTCTTCGATCGAGCTCGCACGGCTGGCGAAAAAACCGTTTGCGGTTGTCGTTAATGCGGTACCACCGCGCGGTGCGCTTGGGTCGGAAGCAGATGCAGCGATAAGCACCTATGACGCTCCCATTGCGCCAGTCCACCTGTCGATGCGAGCCGCTTATTACCATTGCCTCGTGAACGGCCAAGTTGCACAGGAGTACGAGCCGACTGGCAAGGCAGGCGAGGAAGCCTTCCAGTTGTACAAGTGGGTTCGCAAACAAGTAGGCATGTAGACAAGTCGCTAATGCGACTTGTAAGAATAGCAACAAGTCATCTCGCGAGACCATGCTTGTTGCTTTGTAGACAGACATCATGGCTAAAAGTCGACATGTAGGCAAGTAGGAGGAGATTGTGAAACGCAATTCGATGGCACAGGCGTTAAGCCAAGCGGCAGGACATGCTTTTTCGCGGCCTCAAGTATCAGAGACGCCCGTCCTCGACGCTCCCAGTGGACAGGGAACCCAAGGACCCAGGCTCTTACAAGCCGTCGCTCCGTCCAGGGCAGGGAAGAAGCCTATCACCGGATTCTTCGATCCAGAAGTATCGAAGCAGATCAAGAAAGTCGCTCTCGATAAGGATAGAACCATGCAGGAGCTTCTTCAGGAAGCTCTGAACGATCTCTTTCGGAAGTACGATCTTCCGCCTATCGCCTGAACTAAGAGTTGCCATGTAGCTGTGTAGACAAGCCTACATGTAGCTTTTTGACCCTCGAGGAAGTAATGTCCCTTAAACCCCGCACGATCGAAGCGCGTCCCGCCGAAGCTGAAATCTCGTCGAAACTGACCGTTCGCGACCGGGCTGCAGAGACGCGGGTCGCAAAATGCAAGCAGGCGCTGCGTCTAGGCCAACTCCTGGACGACCGCAATACCGGCAAGCTTGGCGATGAGGTCATCAAGATCGCCCAAGCCATGCTGCTCTGTACCTTGCCATACAGCGCAACCACCGAAAACCACATCACGCGTACCGCGCGGCTTGGGGATGGATCGACCCTTACAGTTACGTTTAGCACAGGCATTCCCGACGTTCCGCTGCCCTTTGGCTCTGACCGCAAATTGCTGGCATGGGTCTTCGACCGAGCAATCAACTCCGAGTCGCCCATGATCGCCTGGGAATCGGCTTGGGAATATCAAAAGGAGATGGGGCTCAAACGGTCGGGTAAAAACAACAAGGACCTCCGTGAGCGGTTTCATCGTATCAGCGGCCTGAACATCAACATCGAGCGCAAGGATGCCTCTGGCATCGCGGGCAAGAACTTCTCCATCATCGACACCTACAACCTCCCGCCTTCAATCACGGGGAGGAAGTTTAACCCCGACCAGCGCAGCATCGGATACCCCGCCGAGGCCCCAGAGCTTCCACCTGCCCCGTTTGGTATCAGCATCAACCAAACCCTCTTCCATGACATTCGTAAGCACCATGTAGCCGTTCCACGCTCTCTCTGGCTACAGACAAAAGGGAACTCCCAGGTCCAAGACATGGTTCTCTGGCTCTACTACCGGTGCTATGCCGCCAAGACCGAGTCCGTGATTCCTTGGTCTGCTCTTGCAGAACAGTTTCCCCAGGACAAGAATCCGCGACGGGCTCGCCAACACGCGAGGGAAGCGATTGCTCAACTTCGGCTGCTGTGGCCAGGAGTACGCGTAGAGGCGACCGCTACCGGGATTTGGGTCGATAAGGCAACGCAGTCGCTGCTACTGGATGACCCTTCGAAGGGACGCATTCGACGCCTAAGTTAGTGGTGAACTTCCCCGTACGTGCCGTTCGGCCGGCTCCCCCTTATGTGAACTTCCCCGTACACCAGCTCTCAGGATGGCTCCTGTGAACTTTCCCGTACGGTGTTGAAACCCTTCGGGGTGAACTTCCCTGTACGCTTATGCGCATTTAGCCACGGAAAACGACGAAATGAGGTGAACTTCCCCGTACGCAAAATGTGAACTTCCCCGTACGGATTGGAGCACTTCCCGGTACAGACATGTGAACTTCCCCGTATTTCCACAGGAACTTCCCCGTACTGCTTAATCGGAAGCAAGAGATTACAGGAGCTACATAAGATCAAAAGAACAAGCAGGAGTAGTGCCTGTGAAAACTGTGCAACAAACAAACGACAGAAACGAAAGCAAAACCTCTCCTGATGAGAGTGGAGGCGTTGGAACGGTTGGGGGCGTTGGAGCGGTTGGGGCCACTGCAAAGTGTCGTGCAGGTTCGCGCAGAAAGGCCGGTACAAGCCCCAGCAACCCAAAATGGAGGTAGCCACAGCTAAAAACACCAACGAGAGCAGGGAAGTGGCATTGTGACGATCTACGCAGGACTGAACATCGGTTTCAGATCAAGCAGCACATCCGGCTCAGGTGAATTGGTTGTCCGAACATCAACGCATTCATCCCCAAATCAGTGAAGTAGCGTACGTCCAGGTTCACATTAGCCGCGCAAACAAAGGGCTTTTGGTACAACGCGGAGAGCTTTACATCCTGACTCGATTCCGTACACGAGGGGCGCAGCGCCCCTCCAAACATCCCAGCAGGAAGAAAAACTAGAAGCTTCCTAATGAGGGTTGGGGTTGGTTTGGCTGTTGCGGCAGTCCATGAGCTTTCTTGGCCCCACCAGCAGCAAGGCAGAAACACCCCGTCAAGCCCAATAAAGCAGTCGGAGTAGGGAAGTACACCCCAAAACGCTCCTGAGGCCCCCTACGTGCCTCCATTTTCGTTTCTTAAATCAGTTCCAGTTACAAGCGGTCGCGTTCGGCGACGTTCTCTCATACGTTTTGCTAAATCGAGGATTGAGTCCGGTTCGAGCCCTTTTCTGAGTCCGGGCAATAGGATTCGGCGGCGTTCGGACAGTCGCCCCAGCTCCAATTCATCATCCATCGGGTGTGAGTCATGGCTTCGGTCCGTTCTTTAGCGCCTGAGTCTGGCCTAGGACAGATCATCCTTTGCAGGGAGAAGGCCTCCCTGGCTGCGGCCACAAGTGCGTGTCCTCCGCCACCCTTCCCAGCGGGCCTGTTCCTGCCCGCAACGCCGCCTCTGACGCGGAACTCGTCCTGTTCGACCTGCGCTGCCTGGTGCGCGAGGGCATGATGACCTTCATCCGCGACCAATACCCGGAGGCGTTTCCAACCCTGCGCATCAAAGACCTGGCGGCAGGCGAGAAAGATGCCGACGATGCTGGAGGCATGACGACGACTGCCCAGTCCGGACAACGGGCCGCACTCAGAGATAAAGTTCCGCTATGCGGTGAACCCGGTGTAGATCGCATGGGTAAGCTGCTCTTGAAAGGGCGCTCCTGTCCTACTTCTCTCCCGGGCTGACCTTCTTTTCAGCCTTCTCGCCCTCGTCGCCCAGAGTAGGAATGTCGCCGGGGTGGAAGAGGATGGACTGAAGCGCCGCCCTCCACTGCGGCTTCACCCGCAGCAGAAATTCGAGGTCCATGCCGAAGTGCTTGAACTCCTTTTTCTGCGCGGCCAACATGACGGACTTCGCCGACTCGTTCTTCTCGAGCGACATGCGCTGCTCATAACAGTTGATCGCGTCGGCCTCTTCGATCATTGACGCGATCATGCGAGCGAAGGTGCGTATTTCCTCCGACAGTTCGTTGGCCGGTTCGTGATACTGCTCGAATCCCATGATGAATTTGCCCTCTCTGTGAACCGATGTCATAGTTGCGCTGGGGCGTTGTTCGCTGCCGCGCAATTGTTCTAAATCAGGGGCCGCGTGGGCGAGTACCGCGAACGGCTATTCGACTTCGCCACCGCGCAGGGCATCCAGATTGAGTTGAAGGAGTCGATCGCACCCGCACTCGGCATGAGCTACGGCGGGAGAATCGCTTTGCTCCCAGGGCAGGGAACCGCGGAGGAGTTCAGCACCTTGGTTCACGAACTCGCGCACGAAATGTTGCACAAAGCCGAACGCCGGACCGCCACGACCAAGACCGTTCGCGAGACCGAAGCCGAAGCGATGGCGTTCGTGATCGGAACCGCCATCGGTTTACAAACCGGAAGAGCCTCCGCCGACTACATCCACCTGTATCACGGCAACGCCGCGCTTCTGGCCGAGAGCTTGGAGGTCGTCCAGCGTACCGCCGCCGTCATCCTCTCCGCCCTTGAACCTCAGCCGCCGAGACCGAAAGCGACACCGGCCCGGCACTGGCGAAGGCCAGCTAAACAGCTCAACAGGAATGGCGTCACGGGGTTACCGGGCGCCATCTTCCCAGCTTTGTAGATCCACCGAGCGCAGACACTCGGCGGCACTTCCTTCGCGAAAAAAACGCCAACCCGGCCACGAGGTCCGGGTCGGCGATGGAACGACAAAACAGGGGCGGCTTATGCGAGGGTAGATGAAGGTTTGCGTCTCAACTCCAGTGCCCGGCACTCCTCCAGATCGACAGCGCGCCCGTGCGGAACGGATGCTTGCCCGCGCCCAGAAACGGCACCGCCAAGCGGCCAAGCTGGTAGAGAAATGGAAGCTGCGACTCGCGGATTTGGATCGCGCCGGCGTCGCTGCCCGGCAAGCCAAGCTGTGGGCCGACGAGCATCCGGATTGGCAATCTGAGACTGATACCCTCTGACTATGAACGCGAGCTCGAGACCCGTTGCCGCTATTTCCTCCATCGTCGAGATCGAGGTGGCCGGCATCCTGTTCGACATGGACGGCGTACTGGTAAGGTCCACTTCCGGCGACGAACGATGCTGGACCCGGTGGGCAGAACGACACCAGATCGCGGATGGTTTCGATCTTCGGAGAACTCACGGCCGCCGCGCCGCCGACACCATCCGGGAACATCTTCCGCACATCACCGACGCCGAGCTCAGGCAGCACGTTTCCGATCTCGATTCGTTCGCCGAGGAAGAGCAGTCTGGGGTCACGGCTTTCCCCGGAGCAGGCGAGCTTCTACGTTCCATCCCATCGCACCGCTGGACCATCGTCACATCGGCTTCTGAGAAGATGATGCGCAGCCGGCTGGCCTCGGTCGGCATCGTCTCGCCCAAGAGCATCGTCGGAGGCGACAGTGTGACGAGAGGGAAGCCGGACCCGGAAGGCTATCTCCGTGGAGCCGCGCTGCTGACTCGTTCGCCTCACGAATGCCTGGTGGTCGAGGATGCGCCGGCTGGTATCCGCGCAGGACGATCCGCAGGCAGCCAGGTGCTGGCCGTCGCATCGTCCCATGACATCGAGGAGCTATGGCAAGCGGATTGGATCGTAGCTTCACTCGATCAGATCCAGCTCTCGATCGGCGACTCTGCAATACTCAAACTGCGCTTCCCGGCGCTCACTTCCGTGCACTGATCACGCACAAAAGATCATCGCCGGCCATGCATGTTTGCCTCCTGCCTCCCCTGCCCAAGAACAAGAACAAGCAACAGAACGCTGCTTTGCAGCGGAAGAAGGTCTGATACATCACCCCCAAATGGGAACTGTAGGTAAACGCCAAACGTCCTGGCGTTTACAAAAGTAAACGCACTTGCAATGAGTAACTTAGCAAAACCACGTTTACATCTGTTTACGCCCGGTTCCCGATGGAACCGATTTAGCTACTCTGGCGTAAACGCATTGATGTGCAGCTACTTAGCCCGAAATGGCGATCCAGCCGACTTGACGGCCTCCGACGGTGCGGTCTAGGTTTTCAGCAGGACAATTACCACTTGAGCACTCCTGGCACGAGCACTCCGACGACCCGAAACGCCTCCGCAAACGCTGAGGAGAAGCCCGGCTACCGCACCAAAACCGTCGCCACGCGGATCACGCCCGAGGAGCTGCGAGAGGTCGAAACCGCTGCCGAGCGCGACGGAAATCGCTGTCCGAGTGGCTGCGCGATCTGGCGTTGAAGGCGGCGCGGCAGCGTCCGGCGGACCCGATGGAGCTGCTCCTGAGTGAGCAGTCGGCGACCCGGTACATGCTCCTGAATCTCTTCCATGCGACCGCCCAGGCGAACGCGGAAGGGAAGCACTTGCTGGCCGAATCGTGCTCAGAATCCGCGACCAGGCTGACGCGCGGAAGCTGGCCGACGCCCGCAAGATGATCGAAAGTTTTCATGCTCAGGATGCCCAGGAGGGGCAAGACGGGGCCAGCCGTGAGCCGTCCGATGCGGTTTCCGAGTCGCGGCGGGAGGGTGTTGCTGCTCCTGTTCGGGATCACCCTGGGGCCATTTCTGCTCGTTCTCCCCGCCTCCGTTTGGCTGGCATGGACGCTCACGCCGCTGCAAAAGTTCTATCTCGGCACCTACACAGCAAGCTCTATTGAGTCCAGTCAGCCGCGCAATGTGACGAGCATTCGATGGGTGCTGAAGACCGCTCCGGGGCGCAAATCCGTCCCCATGCTTCCCGAGGATGCGGTCGCCGGACCGAACCGAAGCTGCCAGTCAGCCTCTCGGCTCAGGCCGTCTCGGACGGCTGGCGGGGAGTGGCGTTGAGTTCCCCGGAGAAGGTTGCGTCGTCCGAGCTGGCCCCGCTGCTCCGGGATTCCATGTACGACGGCGAGAGCGTCCCGCGCATCCTTGGCATTCCCCTGCTCTATGGATTGGTGGGGCTGATCTTCGTGTGCCTCGCCCTGCAAAAAGCGAAAGACGCCTGGGGCTATGGACTGAGTTCCTGGGCGCAGCGGCGGCATGAGCAGCGGCACGGACGGAGGACCAAAGGGCCGGAGTTGAGCCTGCCAAGCAGCCTGAAAGTGTTCCGCCAGGACGGCATCCGGCTCCGGCTACAGGGCGAGAGCATAGGGTCGAAGCTCGTTCCGTGGGGCCGGAGCTACGCGATTCCGAAGCGGCTGGAGTCGAGTCACATCCTGCTATGCCCCCACCACGATTCCACTTCCACGGGATGGTCGCCGCCGGCCTGATCGAGTGCCACGCGGGTTTGCTTCGGGTGCCGAATCACAGCTTCCCCTACCTGGGCATGAATCCACTCACCTGTTCGCGCAGTTAGCGCAGCCGACCTGACCGCGTCCGCCAATTCCGCGACGGACGGCTCAGGACCAGGCCCATGAGGCCCATGCCCTGGTGAAAACAGTACCTGCAACCCGAACGACGCACCACCCACATGTTCATGCGCATCATTGATACCTGGCATGGCCATCCGGCCGCCCAGATCGATGATCTTCGTGTGCTGATCTGCCGTCGCACTGACCGCCGCATCTGTTCCAGCGGCGACCACACGATCGCCTTTGATGGAAACCGCCTCCACCCAGGGCTTCCCCTCAGCGCCGGTAAAGATGTGCCCATTCCCGAGTACCAGATCGGGCGCACCCGAAGCCAACTGCGCATTTGCGGGCACACTGCTCCCCAAAACAAGCGCGAGACCGATCACTAGCAAACGATGCATGTCCAAGACCCTCGATAGCTGCCCATGGTAGCTGAACGGAGTGGAGGCTCGGCTCCCCCGCAAACTCAACCTAGGCTTTTCGCCCCGCAAAGACCTCGCCGGATCCGATCTTGAGACCTGTCCCACGGCATAAGTCCTCGTAGACGCGCTTCTCGAAGTTTTCGGTCAAGTCGACCTCCGGGATCTCTGCGAGCGTGTCCGCCACCGTGTGCGCCAGCTTGTCCAACTTGTCGCGCGAGATCCTCACAGTACCGCCTTGTACTGATTCACCAGCTTCATCTTGACCTTCTTGAACATCTCCGGATAACTCACGCCACCCTTGCGCATATCCTCATGGATCGCCTCCAAAATCACCCGGACCTCGTCGTTAATCCGATCCTCGAGGCTGATAGAAGCGGCAGTGCCGAAGCCAAGCCAACCGGAAATGTTGACCCTGTCCAACAGGCCTAGGTAAACAATTCCTCCGCAAACGATCCGATCTGCTCTATATTCAGATGAATTTCCTGAGAATCACCCGGAAGGTGCAGCCACCACGCCACCACGCCACATCGGCGCTCAGGCGGCTCTCTCTTCTGTGGCCCCCGTAGCAACTCCTGGCACGCACCACACTGTTCGATTTCTGGAGGCTTCATGGGTTCAAAGACCATCCGCATTCTCTTCCTGCTCTGCACCGCGCTCCTCCCCATTACCGCCACCGCACAGGACACCACCGCCCGCATCCTCGGCCAGGTCTCCGATCCCTCCGGTGCCGTGCTCCCCGGCGCTTCGGTCGTCGTCACCAATACCGCCACCGGCGTCAAAACCTCGGCGCAGACTGGCAAGAACGGCAGCTACGAACTTAACCAGCTGCCCATTGGCCCCTATCAGGTCGAAGCCTCGCAATCCGGCTTCACCACCACCATCTCCCCCGTCTACACCCTGCTGATCAACCAGTCTCAGCGCGTCGACTTCAAGCTCCCCCTCCAGGGCACCACCCAGAGTGTCGAGGTCTCCATACAGTCTGCCTCCGTCGACACCGTCAGCTCCACCGTCGGCGGCTCCGTCACCGCCCGCCCGCTCGTCGACCTCCCTCTCAACGGCCGCAATATCCTCGACCTCGCTCGCCTTCAGCCAGGCGTAGTCGACGGCAATAATCCCGGCAACGGCAGCGCCGGCACCGTCTCCATCGCCGGTGGACGCACCGATTCCGTCACCTACCTCCTCGACGGCGGCAACAACACCTCGCTGCTTAATAACGGTGTCGTCTTCAACCCCGATCCCGACTCCGTCGAAGAGTTCCGCATCCTCGAAAACAACTACTCCGCCGAGTACGGCCGCAACGGAGGCGGCGTCATTACCGTCGTCTCCAAATCCGGCACCAACCAGTACCACGGCACCGTCTTCGAGTTCGCCCGCAACCCCGCCTTCAACGCCAACGACTTCTTCAACAAGCGCAACGGCCTTCCTCGCGACAACCTCAAGCGCAACCAGTACGGCGCTACCATTGGCGGCGAAATCTTCATTCCCAAACTCCTCCCCAGAAAAGAACGTAACTTCTTCTTCTTCTCCTACCAGGGCCAGCGCTACATCAACACGCAAGTCCCCGGCGCCAAGCAGATCTTCACCACCGCCGAGATCGGTGGCGACTTCTCCCACGCCGGCGCAGATGGTGGCCCCGACCCCGCCGTCGCTCAGCTCCTCAAAGACAACCCCTACTTCCAGCCCAACCCAATCAAGGCCGCCCAGGCCATCATCGATCCCACCCGCTTCGATCCCGTCGCCAAGAACTACATCACGGCCGGTCTCATCCCATCGAACGCCAGCGGCAGCATCGCTCCCTCCGGAGCCCTCACCCAGAACCGCGAGCAGTACAACGGCCGCTTCGACTTCGTCATCACCGACCGCGATCGCATCTCCGTCACCCTCGGTCGCAACAACGCGCCCGACTCCGCACCCTTCGCCGGCGGAGCCACCGTCCCCTTCCCCACCACCTCCACTGCGCTCTCCAACGTCGCCAACGTCGCTTACACCCGCAGCTTCACCCCGAACTTCGTGAACGAGTTCCGCGCTGTCGTCCAGCGTCTCAACTCGTCTCAAGCTATCCCGGCAACCAAACTCCCCACTCCCTCGCAGCTCGGCATCGGCGTCACACCCGACCAGTCCACCGGTCCCACCCGCCTCTTTGACTACAGCACCAATCTCACGGTCGGCTTCAGCCCCCAGGGCCCCACGACCCTCATCAACAATACTTTCGCCTACTCCGACAACGTGAGCTGGGCCCGCGGCAATCACAATCTCAAATTCGGCGCCTACTTCTCGCCCTACCAGAACAACACGCTCTATGACTTCTACGTCGACGGCGAGTTCGACTTCTACGGCCTCTCCAACACCAGCAGCCCCAACGTCGGCAGCGCCACCGGCTTCGCACAGTTCCTCGTCGGCAACCCCGACGAGTACTTCCAGTTCGGCGCGGCGCCCTCCAACATTCGCACCAAGGACACCGCCGTCTTCGCGCAGGATGACTGGCACGTCACCAAGGACCTCACCCTCAACCTCGGTCTCCGATACGAGTACGGCTCACCCAAGATCGACACCAAGGGCCGCAGCTTCTCGCTCCTCTCCGGAGTCCAGTCCACCCGCTTCACCGGCGCTCCCAGGGGTCTCGTGTTCCCCGGCGACAAGGGCGCTCCCACAGGCGCAAACTTCCCGGACAAAAATGACTTCGCCCCACGCTTCGGCTTCGCCTACGACGTACTCGGCAAAGGTTCCGCCGTCGTCCGCGGGGGCGTCGGCATGTTCTACGATATCCTCAAGGGCGAGGACAACCTCCAGTTCAACGGCCAGGCCCCCTTCTTCGGTTTCACCGACTTCAACTTCGACTCGCCCGTCGGTCTCACCACCAAAGGCACCGGCTACTTCACCGATCCCTTCGGCTCCACCGGCAACGCCAACCCCTTCCCCTCCAAGACGCCGCCCGCCAATCTCGACTTCGGCGCGAACGGCTTCCTCCCCTTCGGCGGCGGTGGCGTCTACTTCGTCGATCCGCACCTCCGCACCCCCTACACCATCCAGTTCAACCTCGGCCTCCAGCGCTCGATCGGCCAGGGCATCACCGCCGAAGCCGCTTACGTCGGCAGCGTCTCCCGCAAATACACCGCTCTCACCGACACTAATCCCTTCGTCATCGGCTCCGGCACCAAGCGGCTCTACGATCAGGCCAATGGGGGCCTGGGGAACTATAGCTACCTCGACACCTTCCGCAATCTCACCAACGAGAACTACAACAGCCTCCAGGCCAGCCTGCGCAAGCAGACCGCGAAGCTCCGTTTCGCCGGTACCACCTATTTCCAGCTCTCCTACACCTACGCAAAAAACATGGACAATGTCTCCGGCTTCCGCCAGCGGAACTCCCGCGTCCCCTACTACAACCCCAACCTCTTCTACGCCGTCTCCGATCTCGATGTCCGCCACCGTATCGTCTTCTCCGGCGGCTGGGATCTGCCCTTCGACGACGCCTTCGCACGCGCCCCCAAGGCCATCACCCGCGGCTGGAGCCTCTATCCCATCGTAAGCTGGCAGACCGGCTTTCCGCTCGATGTCACCGCCAACCTCGCACGCGCGCGCACCCGCCCCGGACCCTCCGGAGCCGGTGACTCCGAACTCGTCCGCGCCAACCTCAACGGCAAAGGCGTCGCAACCTTCAGCCCCTACGCCACCACCGCAGGTGACGGCGGCGCGGTCTACTTCAGCCCGGCAAACTTCAATCGCACCGGCCTCGTCAACAGCTCCGGCGTCGTGCCCACAACGCCCACCTACGGCACCTTCTCGCGCAACTCCTTCCGCGGCCCCAATCGCCAGAACATCGACCTCAGCGTCGCCAAACTCACCAACCTGCTCCCGGGTGAAAGGCGCCTCAACCTCGAACTCCGAGCCGACTTCTTCAACCTGCTCAACGCCCCCGAGTTCGCCAACCCCAACACTACATACGGCTCCGCCCAGTTCGGCGAGATCACCACAACCTACATCGACAGCGCCCGCATCATCCAGCTCGCCGGAAAACTCCGCTTCTAACCCACGCTAGCGAAGAGATCATGGGATCATCGATCCCATCCCGCACGGCTCTGTTGCATTAACCCGATCTCTCCAGACCCGGGTGGGCTGGGGCGGTAGGATGGTGCATGTTCAAGCGCCGGCGCTTTCCCGTTGAGATCATCCTGCTGTGTGTCCGTTGGTACTGCAAGTACGGGCATCAGCTACCGGGATCTGACGGAGATGATGCAGGAGCGTGGCGTGGAAGTGGATCCTTCGACGATCATGCGCTGGGTGCATCGCTATGCGCCTGAGTTGGAGAAGCGGGTGCGCTGGTATCAAGGCTATCGAGCGACCTCTTGGCGCGTCGACGAGACGTATGTAAAGGTTGGTGGCCGGTGGAAGTACCTGTTTCGCGCCGTCGACAAGCATGGCAGACTGATCGACTTCATGTTGGCCGATCGGCGTAACACTCGGGCGGCTCATCGTTTCCTGGGCAAAGCGCTCACAACCATGCGTCACTGGCCACCATCTTCAATCACTACCGACCAACTTGGCTCTTACCCGAAAGCGATTCGTCGGCTGCAGCGAGAAGGCAAGCTGTCTGACGAAACGAAACACAGGAGTTGCAAATACCTGAACAACATCATTGAAGCCGACCATGCAGCACTTAAACAGGTCATTCGCCCCACCCGAGGTTTTCAGACGATGAGGACAGCGGCCGCCACGATTAAGGGCTTTGAAGTGATGCGCATGATCCGCCGTGGGCATTGC
>JAABUV010003268.1_pt1 | contig 20825 bp, 23 predicted proteins | sample 5559971 | NCBI WGS metagenome assembly JAABUV01 (sample SAMN10711881, study PRJNA513362) | rock metagenome | isolation source: Antarctica rocks | place: Antarctica: Victoria Land, Knobhead nord | collected 2015-12-19
CTGCCAGCGCCGCGGCTGTGAGGCGGCCGGCGCCGGCCGCGGGACCCCTGCGCTGCTTTGCATCCGAGCGCTTGCGCGACACCAATAGACCGTCCAAACGCATGTTTCAAACGAGCACGCTGAGCCGCGACAGGCACCTTGGAGGCTCAACAGGTGGCCAACAGCCCAGCCTGACTTCCTCCGTCACAACAGCAGCAGCTCACCACACTGCCTGCTCTTGAGAAGTAGCATGAACACCGTTCATTACTATGCTACCAGCAAGACGCTCCACACGGCAGTGTGGTGTTGCCTCGCAACACTCGCACGCCAGCTGGTTGCGCCTGACACGTGCTCTGAACGACACTCGCCGCAGCCGCGCACCGAGCAGGTTCAGGAAGACCGCGCCGCCGTCCTCGGTGTTGGAGTGCGCGGCAAAGTCGACGGACTTGTCGCGGAAGCGCTGCAGCAGCTCCTGGCTGGTGCCCGGCAGCTGCACGCGCACGCGCTGCACGCGGTTGCCCAGCTCGGGGCTGACCGCCTCGACAATCGCAATCGTGCCGTTCTCGTACAGGTCCACCTGCCGCCGGCGGGACAGCGCCTTAGCATTGCTATGGTTTGCTATTCGGGGTCAGTTGTTGACACTGCGAGACCTCTCTACACACTGCGCGACCTCTACTATACCAAACGCATCGCAGGACAAGCAGGTGGACTGGTGGCACAGAGCAAGCACCAGCTGGGAGTCGGTGAAGGCGCACACGAAATGTGAAGTATCAGATAAAACTGCGAGCAGCATGCTGAGTGGCGCCTCAGGGTCACCTTCTTCACGCGGCCCATGTCCAGGTACTCGAGGAAGCGCGAGTAGGACATGCGCGACGACGCGACGCCGGTCGCGTCCTCCGCGCGCGCGCGCTTCGCAGCGGCCGCTGGGAACACGGCCAGGGAGGCCGCCAGCGCACTGCGCCACGGAAAGCAGGCCAGTCAGCCAGGGGCTCCGCACGCCGAAAGCACTTGCGGACACCTAGCCGTGAAGCCGCTCGGCTACTCTATGCAGCCGCGGTCGACAATGGGGTGTGAGCACAGAGCGTGACAACAGAGCGGCAGCAGCACACAGCAAGCAGAGTGGTCAGGCGCACTTTTTCAACAAGTCGCGGCGCCCGCTGCTGCTCTGCAACTTGTCATCCTGGAGAAACACACATCCAGCAGTCAGCTGCAGCGCTGAACAGAAAAGCGCTCGCAACTGCGCAACGCTCGGAAACCCATAGGCAAGATGACTGCAGGACTCACCGAGGCCGCCCGCGCTGCAACGCGCTGCCGCCGCTGTGCGCGGCACGCCGCGCCACAGCCCAGCCCTGCGTGCCGCGCCTGCAGCTCAGACCCTGTCGAGAGTACGGGCCTCTGACGCGAGATGTGACAGCAGGAGTCGCACCCGCGGGCACGGGCCGCCCGGACAAGAATGATGGCGCCGCAGGGCGCGACGTGGACGTCTGCTGCGAGCCCAGAATGCGTGCTGACATCATGGCTGCGAGGCGAAAGTAACTCTTACTGAGACTGTGGCTGGCCCAAAGCGTACACTCACCCGCGTGGGGACCGTGGCACATCCTCAGCGCAGACACTCAAAGCCCTACAAGGGTAAGCCAAGCTTGCTTTATTTTTAGAAAAGCACCTTATTTTAATTTTGCTGTTAGAAGAGCACATATATTTGGACAGTGCCGCTTTCAGCGACGGAAATTCCCGCAAACAACTTTCTCGTTACCTGACAGGTGAAGACAGGTAATCAAACATGCCTGGCCTTCCCGCGAGCAGCATTCTGCAGGACATCACCAGGTGTGAGCACGCCTCCGCGCATGAGTGATCTGTGCATACAGCTGAATGATCCGGTGCATGCGGCTTCTCGTCTGGCACGCTGTGCCTTCCAGCGCGCTTGTGCGTGTGGCAGGGGGTGCGAGTACGTTGTCAGCGGTGCGTCTGACGAAGTAGGCATAGAGTCTGCGCGGCTGCAAGCTTTTGCGGCTGAGCTGGACCCAGAAGACGTCCGCGCTGCCGCTGACCAGGCGTTGCCGCGCCTGCCCATTCGATTTGATGGCCTGCAGAGCGAGGTGCGCTGCACTCGAGTTTCCTGTGTCATCAGTGGCAGAGCTAGCTGCTATTGAGTCCAGCGTGCAGCGCAGGTGAACCTCGTGGCGCTGCAGAGGCTGCTGGACTTTGGCTCGGGCTACGATGCGCTGCTGCGGCAGACCACGGGCCGCGGCGCGCGGGAGACGATGCAGTTTGGCGTGTTCGGGTGTGGCCCTGTGTGCACGCAGGCCAGGATAGCTGTAAACACTCTTGCAGCTGAGCCTGAACATGCAGCTCTACGGCTTGCCTGGCCGGGCAGCCCCGGTGCCCGGCACGCTAGCGGTAGGCCGGCCAAGTCCTTGCTGCACAGTAGCAGGCGTGCTGTGAGCACAATGCCGCGGTGCGCCAGGCTGCCAGGCTGCAGGCAGGCCTGACACGCTGGTTCCCCTGGCCAGGCTGCACATCAGCGGCAAGGCCCTGGACGCCGACTTCCTCAGCAGCCTCTCCGGCTTTGCGCTCGCCGACTACTTCGGCTTCCCGGCGCAGGTCGATGCGCAGCTGCAGCCGGGTATCTACATATCCCGGCCCGTGCGCCCAGCGCTGCTCTCGCTGGTGGAGGTGCTCAGCGTGTCGGACTCGACGAGTTGTGACCCGGCATAGCCCCTTTTGAGTGGGGCATGCGTCGGCCAACATGCATGGGGTCCCAGCAGCTGACATGGGCGCGTCGCTGCGACAAGCCTCCTGGCACTGAGCAGTGTCAGGGAGGAATCCTAGCGGGGCTCCAGCTCTTGCAGGGCCGCCTGACATGGTACTGCGCGGTTGGCTCTGCTTGACCTGATCAGTCAGCCAGCCAGCTGCAGTGGCTTTCGTGGCAGGTGCCTCTGTACCAAGCTGAGCCCATGCTATGCTGTGCGGGTTGGACCTGCCCAATGGCTTGGGAGGCATGTCAAGGGGCCTGTTGCGGACCTCCTTGTGCGGGGCGTAACTTTGCGGGGTTGCTGACAGGGGCTCGCTCCCGGACCGCCTGAGGGCTGGGCGGCCATGCAGGGACCTCTGGCGGGGCTGAGCGAGCGCATGCGGGCCGTGCTGCATGGTGCGGGCGATGCGCTGGCGACTGCGGGCGCGCGAGACCTCGGCGCGCTCGTGCTGCAGCTGCTGGATGCGCGCCACGCCACCGGGTGCGAGCCGCGATGCAAGCGGCGGTTCTAATATAAGTGTGGTGTTGCGCGGGTGCTGCGGCGCAGCAGGGCCCAGCAAGATCGAGACGATGGCTGCTGACTGCTTGCCCTTTTGCTGTCCAACACATGTGGTGCTGGGCTTGTGTGCCTCCTGCATGGGAGAGCGTTTGCCTGTCGCCCTCTACCGGCGAAGCCTGGGGCGCCGGCCGCGCAGGCAGCCGGCGAGCGCGGCCGCGCTGGTGGCGGGCCTGGCGGAGGCGGTGCCGGGCTTTGCAGACGTCGGCGACTGGCAGGGCCGGCCGGTGCCGCTGCACCGGAAGGCCGCGGGCCTCGCTGGTGACCTGGCGGCGCGCTTTGGCGGCGAGGATGCGCGCTTCGCATTCGCTGACGCGGCTGATCTGCCTGCCGACTCTGGTGCGTCCTGCGCTGGCATGCGTGTAGCCGATGCGGCGCCACTACCACCAACCCCCCCTTCCCGCAGGCAATCTCGCGCATACTGTGGGGCTCGCGCCGGCGTGCCTCAGGGGGGGGATAAATCAGCACCCCCGGTGGCTGCAGCAGCACAATAACTCCGTGGTTCCATGCGGCACTCCCGCATGGCTACAGCTGTTCGAGCTGCTGCCTGCCATGTCTGCAGACACATCAACACGCACTATCAATACGTGCATCCAGGACTACCGACACTGGCGTGCCTGCTTCGCGCTGCATGCGAAGATCAACTTTGCTGTTGAATCTGTTCAGTCCGCAAGATGCGCCCAGAAAAGAGGAGTGCGCCTGCATGTACTGACCGCTTTAATGTCACCGCTGTCGTCCACATTTCTAACGCTCCTGCCGCGGCGCCTCGTACAGGCAGTGCGCTCATCGCATGGCTGTTCCATCTGGGCATCCTGCAATCGCACGAGAACCTTGAAGCTGAGGTCCACGAAGGAGAGAACGTCCCGTCAGGTGTGAGCCAGCTGGCAGGGCCCGAGCTTGCCCAGACCGGTGAGGCAGGTCATGGGGGGTTTGCCTGCAGGGCTGCCGCATGAGTCTGGCCGTGGGCGTCGTCCATGCATGCGCGTGAACGCGCGCCCGGCCGAGGATCACCGGATGCGTCACGGCATTGTGGCACGTGCGCTGGACACCATGCCGCATCCACAGAGCCGCGCCTTTCAGTGGTAAGCAAGCACGGCTGAAGCCTGCAGCAAGCCATTTCCGCCGGCAGCGCGAGCCTGTACGAGCCGGCGCCGTTCTACGCGACAACGCTCCCGCGCCCTAGGGCTCCACGTCTTCTTCTTACTAGCGCGCGCGCGCCGGCGCGCAGGCGGCCGTGAGACGGCGCTGCGCGCGGCCGCGGTGGCCGCCTGCGCGCGCATCGCCGCCGCAGCGCCAGGCGGCCTGACCGCGTGCCAGGTGGGCGCGTACCTGCTGGCGCAGGCTGGCAGCGCGCCCGAGGACGCGCGCGTTGGCCATGTCACGCGTGACACGGTGGCCTACTGATGCTGGTGCTCGCATGCTGTCTGCCGGCTGCTGCAGCGCTCGGGTGAGCGCAGCAGCTCCTGCATCTGGAGGCAGCTCTGGCTGGCGGCGGGCCGCCTGTCTGTGACCACGCGCGCCGAGAGGGCTCTGCTGTGCGGGCCTGCTGGGAGCTGCCACGTCTGCGTGGGCTGGTCAGCTTAGACCGCTCCCCGGGGTGGATCGCCCTTCTGGGACGTTCCATTTGCCGGTTGCGTTAGCGAAGGTGCTGGTCCTGCGAGCCCGGGGGACTGGCATGCAGAGGGCGGCCTCTGCAGGGCATCTTTGCTGGGCTTCCACGCGCCCGGGGGCTGCATGCGCAGTGTCAGCAGAGCGGCTGGACGCGCTGCAAGCCAGCTTGTGTGCACAGCAATGCAGGGTGTAAGCTGCCTGCGTCCGGTGCCCTGTGCAATCAGGCCCTGTGTGTGACGTGAAGGCCGCAGCATCTTTCAAGCAAGGCGCAGCTCGGACCGGGCAGCCTCGCTCCCTCACAGCGCCCCGGCAAAACAACACCTGCACGCGAAAGTCACTGACAGGCCTCTGCGCCGCAGAGTCTCAGTGTCCTGTGCCCAAACAGATGCTGCAGAGTGACCCGCAAGGGGCATGAGCCGAACGCACAGGACGGGGCGCAGCGCATGCCAAAAAAGCTCACAGCGAGCTACACGCCGGCCTCCACGCCCTCCCGCAGCGGGTGCAGCGGTCTCCGTGGCAGGAGCAGGCCGCGCCCGGCCGCGCTCTCCTCCACCCCTTCCCGCCACACGGCGGCGGCGGACTGTACGCCACCCGCCGCAGCGCCCCCCTGCCCACCCCGCTCGGCTGCCGGCCCCCGCGCCATGCCCCCCGTGCTGCCGTCCGCCGCGCTCAGCTCCCAAGGGGCCCCCCCCGCGTTGCCCGGGCCCGCTGCCTGGCCGCCCCAGCCGGCGGCGGCGGCGCCCGCGGACGGCTCGCCCGCCGGGTCGACGCCGGGCGGCGGCGGCGGCCTGCCGTCGTCGGGGCTCGCGGCCGGGCCGGCCGGGTCCGCGCCGGGCGGCTGGCCCGGCGGGTTCGCAGCGTGCGCGCCGCCCAAGTATCCGGCGCCCGGCGGCGGCGGCGGCGCCGCGCGCTCCGGCGCCGCCGCGGCGTCCGCAGCCGCCGGCAGGTCGTGCTCCCTGTAGACCTCCAGGATCTGCGCGCAGATGTCTGGCGGGCGCAAGCCCCAGCCCCGTCACCGCATGCAAGCGCTCCGCTCTTCCCAACGTTCCCAGTTCCGCCAGCACACCTGCATGCAGGCATCGGTGCTGCGCACCACTGGACAGGCAGCGTTTATCCAAAGCGCACGCTCAATTCACGGGGTAATTCCATGGGCATGCAAGGGGCCGGGCGCACCCAGCAGCTGCGCGGGCGCGAGGCAGCGGTGCAGCGTCCACCACTCGCGGCCGTCGATGCGCAGCTGCGGCAGCTTCAGCAGCGCCATGCCCAGGAAGAGCGCGGCGACCGCGATCTGCTCCGCGCTGTACTGCAGGCAGAGCTGCGTGCGCAGGCTGCGCGCGGCGCCGCGCCCCCGCGCTTCGATGCGCGCCCGGGGGCCAGCACAGCTCGCGCGGGGCCAGCACAGCTCGTGCATCAACGCAGGGCAGCTGTGCAGCGCAGGAGTGCGCCGCGCCGCCCGCTTTCAGCCACCCTGGCTCGGCGACATGCACAGCGCCCGGTGGCGGACAGGACCGCGGGCGGCCCGGCGCATCCCGCGCCGGGCCGCCCCAGCGCCCGGGCTCTGGTCCCGGCCCCTGGGAAACGCGCACGCCGCCGCGCGCGCCTGCTGGGGCGCCCAGCACATCCGCACCCTACCAAGCCTAAGCCTACCCTACCCTATACCCCCTGGGACGCGCGCCTGTCCTCCAGCAGGTTCCAGGCGGTCTGCGGCAGCATGGAGTGGCCGGTCGCGGGGTGGTGCGGCGGCCCGTTCTTCAGGCGGTAGTGCGCGAGCATGTCGTACACCGGCTTGTACGCGTGCTCCACGTTCAGCTCGAAGCTCAGCGCGTACAGCAGCGCGCGCTCCGCCACGGCCACCGCCGCGTGCAGCGCATCCGCCTCCGCCTGCCCGGCGCCGCGCCGTTTATTGGGGCGCCGCTGCGCGGCTCTGGGGCAGCGAGCAGCGCCGGTGCCCGGTCCTGGGTGAGGCTCGCGGAGGCTGGCAGCCTCACGTGGCTACCGAGCACGAACGGCCGGACGCTCGCAGGCAGCCACGCTCCCCGCCCCAGGCTGAGCGTCAGCGCCTGCCTGACGGGGCCGCTGGCGCCGCCAGGCGCATGCGCCCAGACCGACCCTGCCTACCAGCCGGACCGCCTGCTGCAGCACGACCAGCGCGGCGGCCAGGGCGTGAGCCCCGCGCAGCGCAGGGCGGCACCGGCGCCGCGACCGCCTCCAGCTCGGCCGGCTGGTGCGCGAAGCGCACGCGGCACGCCACGCGCACGACCTCCTTCAGCGGCTTGGGCGTCTCCTCCGCCTTGGCGCCCAGCAGCAGGCACGCGGCCGCCACCACCTGCGGCGCGCGCAGGGTTGCCTTGCTTGTCCGGGATACAGAGCTGCACTGCTGGACTCCTGCTGGAGGGCGCAGGCCAGGGCGGCCGCCGTGCCGGGTGCATTTGGTGACAAGCTGCAGCTTCAGGCAGGCTCGCTGCTGGCCGGAGGCGTGGAGCGGGGCGTGCTGCGCGGCGCACCAGCCGGTCGTTGCTCGCCATGGAGCGCAGCGCGTAGAAGCGGTGGCAGAACACGGTGGCGGTCGCAATGCACAGGGGCGACCTGCGAACCGGCGCACACCGTAACGGCAGTGGAGCTGCACTGAATAACAACTTGGTAAAGAGGCAAACGTACAAGGGCGGAGTTGCAAGATGCTTTGTGCTTCAGCATGCCGCACTGGCAAGCAAAATGGCGTTTGCAATAAAGAGGATGGACTGAGCCAGTGAGCCAGGGCCAAAGACAGCATGTGGGTGTGCACAGCTGCAGCCGCTTGCCGGCCTCCCAGATGAGCGCACAGTACTGGCGCCGGCACCGCGCCTCATCCGCCAGGGACACGCGGTCCCTCCGGCTCGGGCTGCTGTTGAGGAGCCACTCCTGCGGCCGCAGCAGCGTACAGGTGCTCAGGCTGCAACACGCCAGGCAGGTGCAGCACAGCGCACCGGCTGCCGGACCCGGGCAGCGCACCCGTTGGAAGACCGGGAACACGCCCTTTGTCTGTTGCATGCCACACAAGCAGCCTGCCGCCGGACGTCCTTGCTTCAGATCTTCATTATTGTCCCCATCTGTATTTTGCCTTTCTTTCTTGTGCCCGTGGAAAAAACATGCGCATTGGAGCATGCTTGTTTGTTGCAGTCCTTGCGGGTTTCTGGCGGCTTGCTGTTCATACACGCTCAAGTAGATGGCAAGGACTTGCATAAAAACCAGCTGTGTTGCATGAACATGCATGTGTTCCTGTCGCCCGCCGCCAGTCCTGGTCGATCGTCATACGGTGCACCAAACCCAGTTAGCAACACAGTTGGTTCACCGCCAACACACGCTGTCAACGCAGGGCTCTGAATAATGCACACCCTGCTCCGAGGCAGAGCAAGACAGCTGCACCTCAAGCTCGTCCTTGCAACACTTCGTGAGGCGCTGCTCAGTGAGACAGTGCCGCTCAGCAGCCCAACATGCGCTGAAAACAAACCAAGGCCGCGCTGCAGCCACCGCGCCAGCTCACGAGCACCAGACGGGCCAAGGCAGGAGCAACAGCGCTTGCGCAGGTGGCACCAAGGCCCCCCCCCCCGCGAGTGCGCGTCATCGAGCGGCTGCAAGACCTACATGCCCTTGCACAGTGCTGCACCATGCAGCGCATGTGAGGTCAGCACTGGCGGGCGAGCAGGCACGTCCGCCACCGCAGTAAAAACACGGGCCTAGAGTGACAGCGCAGCCCTGAGTCTTGGCGAGGCCCTGCGGCCGGGCGAGGAGCGGACCACTCCCAGCAGCAGAAGCGGCGGGGGCGCGATCTCCGCCGGGCGCCACGCGCCCCAGCGCACGCCCCTCGGCACCCGCCGCCCCAGCCCCCAGCGCACCCTGCCGCCAGCATGGTACGGCCGGGTAGCTCCCAAGCTTCGCTCGCATTCCGCTTCGGACACGCGCCCTCCCCCGGCCCCGCGTCCTCCCCCGACCCCGACAACCGGGCAACCCGGCGCGGCCGCGGGCGCGGGCGGCGCGCGCGCCGGCGCCGCGCCGCGCGCCTCAGCGCCGCCCGCCGCGCGTCTTGAGCCCCAGCTCCAGCTGCACGTCGGGGCCGACGTTGTACAGCGCGAGCGAGTTCTCGTCGCGCAGCACGCCGACGCCGTCGCGGCTGAGCTTCTGCCGGTTGGCCGCTAGGCCGACCACGCCGGCCAGGCGCGCCTTGAGGCCGCCGATGGTGTCGGTCAGCCCGGCCACCTCCACCTCCAGCAGCTGCCCGTTCAGCTCCGCGTGCTCTGCCAGGTCCGGGCACAGCACGCGGACCTGCGGCGCGCGCGCGGGTTTTACGTTTAGGTCTTTTGAGGTTCAGGAGGGGTTCTACAAGGGGTCAGTCACCCGCCTCGCTGCTCTCAGGACACCCTGCGCTGCTCAAAGGCCTGATGCGCACCGGCCTGGGCAGCGCAAGGCGCGCGGCCAGCACGCCCCCTCGCGCGAGGCAGCGCACGCCTCAGTGAGCGCATTGGGCATCTTTTGACCCTACAGCAACCCTGCACCCTGCAGGGCGCGCCTTGGAGGGCCCCGGGTGCGCATCCAGGTACTCGCCCTCCGGCACGAGCACAAAGTCGGCGCGCGCGCGCACGCGCCGCTCCTCCTCCTCCGCCTCCTCGGCCGCCGGCGCCGGCGGCGGCGCGCCCGGCGGCGGCGGCAGCGCCGCGCCGCCCGCCGCGCCCACCGGCGGCGCGCCGGGCATGCCCATCGGCATCGGCGGCGGCGGCAGGAAGGGCGGCCGCATGCCCGGCGGCGGCATGCCTGCGCGCGCGGCGCCGCGTCGACCCCGCCCGGCGCAGGCGCGGGTGCCACCGCCGGCAGCTGGCACAGCGAACACGCGCGGCAGGCGTTGATGAGATGCGCAGGGATGCGACCAGATCACATCTTCCGCGCGCACACTGCCATGCCAGTCACACACAGCGGCGCCGGCAGGGGCAGCGCACCGGGCGGCATGCCCAACGGCGGCATGCCCAGCGGCGGCCGCATCGGCGGCGGCGGCAGCGCGCCTTGCGGCGCGCCCGGCCGCGGCGGCGGCGGCGGCAGGCCCTGCGCAGCCGCGCCGATGGGCGCCGGCGGCAGCGTTGACCTCTCCGGCGCCTTGCGCTTCAGGTCCGCGGCGCGCTGCTCGGCGATCGCGCGGATCTGCGCGCCGCCGTGCCGTGCCGAGCCGCTCAGCGCCGCTCGGCGCCGGTGCTAACGCGCTGGAGGCTGCGTCCCTCACCGCGCCTGGGCCATGTCGCCCGAGAGCATGGAGTGTCTCTAGCGACCAAGGTCCTGCTGGTGACGCAGATCGCTATCCGCCGCGTGAGATGCAGGGTCGCAGCGAGCACGCCGCCGCCGCGAGGCTGCTGCCCACGCCGCCGGCAGCGCGCCGCGCCCAGCTGGGGCCGCAACAATAATTTCCACAGATCCTCAAACGCTGCACAGGGGCGCCAGCACGGGAGCGCCGGAGCTGGCAGCCGCACAGCGCGGCGCCTGCGCGGCGCGGCGCGGCGGCGGGCGGGGCGCGCGCCTGGTGCGCCAGCTCCGAGCCAGCCTTGGTGGCGCCGTCCCAGGCGAGGGGCCGGTCGCCGCCGCTGGCCTTGGCGTCCTTGATCGACGCCTCCACGCGCTGCGACAGCTCCTCCTGCGTCGACCCTGCCGCAAACCCCAGCCCGGCCCCGCTCACACCCCGGCTCGCCCCGACGGCGCCGCGCACACGGGAGCCTGGGCCTTGGGACAGTCTCCCGCCGCGGCGGCGCCATCTGCCTGAAGCTCTACACCAGCCCCCGCATCCCAGCCAAGCACGCATCCCACGCACCCGCCAAGGCACACAGCAGGATGCCGTGATTGCAGCCGTCGGCAGCCCGTCCCCACCACTCGCCCCCGCCGCCCGGGCCGGCGGCCGCACCAAACACGTCCGGCCGGTGCCGCGCGAGGCTGACCAGGTTGGCGCCGATCTCGTCGTCGCCCGCGCGCGTGCTGCCGCGCAGCTTGGCCAGCATGGCCTCGCGCTGTTCCTTCCACTTGGGGTCGATGAGGCTGACGCGCATGTGCTCCGCCATCTGCGCCAGCGGCACCAGCTCGCCGGTGAGCGGCGACACCACCATGCCCGCCGCCTCCGCCGGCCGGCCCCTGCGCGCGCCGCGCGCCGCGTCAAGCGGGCCATGCACCCGGCCGTCGCGCCATGCACGCAGAGCCCTGCGGCGCACCTTTCTCTGTCATGCCAGCGTCAGTGCAGCCTGTCATGCAAGAGCGGGTTCGGTGCGGTATATTATACATCCTGTAGCCCTGCGCATCGCCGTCGCGGGCTGCCGTGGCCGTGAGGCGGGGGCCTCCCAGCCACGCCGCGCCCGCCTGTGCTTCGAGGCTGTTGCTGGATCACAGCAGGCTCTGTGAGCCGGTACAAGGTTGCGGTCGCCGCGGCAGCTCCCGCACGCGCAACACCATTGGGACGGCGGCGCCGGCAGCGCGGCGCACTGCAGCCCAATGAAGGCGGCGGGCCGGCGCGCACCGGTCCTGGCGCTGGTAGTTGCGCACGATGCGCATCTGCTCCGGCTCGTCGCCTTCGTCCATGACCATGACGTCGTCGCCAGCCGGCGGCGGGCCCGGCGCGGGCGGCGGCGCGGCCGGCGGCGGCGCGGCGGCGGCGGCCGGCGGCGCGGCGGCGGCCGGCGCGGCTGCGGGCGCGTTGGCGGCGGCCACCATGGCGCGCTCCTCCGCGTCCATCTCCACCTGCGCGCGCACGGCGGTCCAGTGAAGCAGAAAGCTGCGGGCAGCCTGGCCAGAGGGCACCGGCAGCTGGTCAGCGGGTTGCACAACAGGGCGTCGCGTTTTCCGCAGACCAGGCTGCAGGCAGCGCCGCGGGTCTCTCACGCATTGCGGCGGCGGCAGCCCAAACGTGCGCTTGGGCAGGCGGAGGGGAGCACGCGTGCCAGGAGCGCGCAGCAGCACAGCGCGCTGCCTCAAGTTGCGCTGACTACCGGAAGCGCCAACCAATCAATGAATATTGTTGTATGTGATCCAGCGGCTTGGCGGGCGATGCGTCGCATGCACGCCCGCGCCTGGCCGGCGCCGGGCTCGGCGGCGCCGTCCGCGGCGGGCGGCTCCTCGTCCAGCGCGGCCGCGTTGTTCAGCGCGACCACGTCGCGCTGGCTCATCGGCGGCGGCAGCTCTGCGTCCTCGTCCGCGTAGAAGTCGATCGTCTCCACGACCACAAACTCGTGCCTGCCGCCCGTGCGTAGGGTTAGGGATAGGGCCTATACTATCCCCTAAGCGCCCCGCGCTGCGCCCGCGCGCAGCGCCGGGCGGCGCCCAGGCCGGGCCTCAGGAGCGAGCCCCGGACTTGAGAAGGGCATAAAGGATGGGGCAAACGCATGCACCCGCCGGCCCCTTACGCACGCAACGCCCGGGCGCAAGCTGGGCGCTCCTGGGCCGTGCGCGCTCAAGGAGGGCGGGGAGGATGCGGCGGCCGCTGCTGACCTGGAGGCTGCGAGCCAAACGCAGGACCAGGGTGCAAGCGCACATATTCTGCCCCATACTTTGACCCTTACACGTTTGGTATCTGTCCTGTACTTTGTCAGCAGAATGCCGCTTCGCTGTCACGCGCGCGCCCGAGCCGAGGCCGGGGGCCGCCGCACGGCCCCCGGGCGCACCAGTCGATGGACTGCATCGCATTGCGCTCCGCCTCGGCCTGGTCGGCGGCCGCCTTGGCCTGCGCCTCCTGCGCCTTCTCAAACTCCAGCCGCCGCAGGCAACGCTCCAGCAGCTGCGTCCTGCGCGCCGCACCCGTAGGATTGGGTTAACCCGCAGCTCGCGCGCGCAGCCGGCTAGGGCGGCCGAGCGCACGCGCCGAGCGCCCGCGCGCGCGGGAGGCGCTGCCGTGCGCGGGATGGAGCTGTGCAGGCGCTGCTGGAGCGGCCGCCGGCCATACACCGCTCCAGGCGCTGTTCGAAAGCAAACATCATCATCCGGGGCCGCGATGCAGAGGTACCCTCCGCGCTTCCACCCTGTGCTGCCCTGCTGCAGCGCGCTCCCAAGCGCTCCAGCGCCGCACAGGCGTAAGCTTGATCACCGCCACCGCGCCCCACCCCCTGTGCCCTGCAGCAGCGGCGCGCACGCGCACGCCGCCTCAGCAACCCAGCACTCCCAACGCCGCCTAAGGCTGCACGCGCCCCCTGAGCCTCCGGCCGGCGCCCTCGCGACGCCGACCCGGCCCATGCAGGCTCATGCTGCGCAAACCTTGTCCCTAACCCTAAGCCTGCTGGCCACCCGGGCGAGGCCGCCGCACCGGTCCTCCGCGTCCGCGCGCAGCTGCTCCGCCAGCGGCTTGGGCGGCATGAGCACGCGCGAGTACGCGTCGCACAGCGCGGTGAAGAAGCCGAACAGCGAGTGCGTGGGCTTCAGAAAGTTGAAGTGCGGGTTGCCGGCCTCGCGGCCGGCCAGGCCGGTCAGGAACGCCTTGCCGTTGCGCGCCACGAACTGCGCGGTCAGCCGCAGCGTGTCCAGGTCGAGCGCGGTCAGGCCCTCCGGCACGGGCACCTGCGCGCGCGAGGTGTAGGGTTGGGTCAGGCCCTACCCTACCTGTGCGCGCGAGGCGCTCGCCCATGGTCTGACCATGCGGCGTCACGCGGCGCCGGGGCGCTCCGGCCTGGCGGGCAGCCTCGCGCGCCGCCGGCCGCTGCGAGCGGCTGGGCGCTGCTCAGCTCGGCCCGGGCGGCCAAGGCGGCCCATCACGTTGTGAGCCAGAATTGCACCAGGTCTCACTGCCGTGCTTGTGTGAAGGCATTAAGCGCTGCCACTCTGCCCTGAGCTGCCACGCTTGACCTTGCTGCCAGGGCCGCGGTGTGCTCGGCCGTGTACACCCTCCAGCGGCCTGGCCAGCGCGGCTGCCGCCCTCGACTCACCACAGAACTCACTGCACGGACGCGGGCGGCGTCTGCACGACGGCGGCTCGGGGCGCGCGCACTGGCACCCTCTGCCCACTATTCCTCAGTCCGCGTCGACCACAGGCGGGGTCGGCACCGTGTACTGCTCGGCCGCGGGCGCCTCCAGCGGCTTGGCCGGCGCGGCCGGCGTCGGCGCGGGCGCCGCCCCGTCGGCCGGCGCCGCCGCCGCCGCCTTCGCCGGCGCCGCGGCCGCGCCTCCCGCGCCGCCCGCGCCGCCCGCGCCGCCCGCCGCGCCGGTGCCCTTCTCCTCCTCCTGGAACTCTGTCACCTGCGCCGCGCCAGCACTCTGGTGAGCGCGGCGTTTCGGACCACGGCGGCTGGTGTGCAGCGCGTGCACGGCGGCGGCGCGCGCCGCGTGAAGTTGCATCGGGCCGGCGCCTCGCCCAAGCAGCTGCGGCGCTGCGCGCAGAGGGCCGGCAGGGCCGCGCGTGCGCGGCGCCTCTGGTGCCGCGGCGCTGCAGCGCTGCGGCGCCAGGCCTCTGGACATGTAGGGCGAGCGCGCCCTCTGTGCGCTCCAGGAAACGCGGGCGCGCCTTGTGCCGGTAGTACCCATGGTACGGGTCGGTCGGCCGCAGGAAGTTGAACTTTACGTTCTTCTCCTCGTTGGCCAGGATCTTCTTCTCGAACGACAGGCCTGCCGCGGCAGGCGGGGCCTCAGCAAGGCGCGCCGCGCGCGCCGCACCACAGCACCCGCACCCCGCCCGGGCACCGCGCCCGCACCGTTGCGCGCGACAAACTGCGCCGTCTTGTCCACGATGGCGCGGATGTCCGGGGGCGGGTGGATGATGCCGATTGGCAGCGTCTGCGTGTCCACGCCCCGCACGCCGCTCAGGTCGGGCTTGGGCAGCACGGTGCGCGCCGCGCCGACAGCGACCATCTGCCCGCCGCCATTGGCAACCGAGAGGCCCTCGAGCTGCGCGGCCGCCGCCGCCGCGGGCGCCGAGGCGCCATTCTCCTGCGCCACCATTGGTGCGGCGGGCGGGCAGCCTGCGCCTCAGGTCCGGGCACCTGCTGAGGTCTGGCGCAGGAGAGGAGTCGGGAGGAGCTGATTGCGGCAGGGCATAAGCTGCAGCTGTGTTCTTTTCTTGACACAGGTGCCTGGTTGACAGTGAGCCTCCCCCTCGTTGCCCTCGAGTCCCGAATCACTGAACACATCCTGTTCCGCAAGGCCTGGGCTCTGCGCGTGTGCTGGTCGCAAGACGCGCGTCCTGTGATAGCGCCCAGTGCTGTCGTCCCGGGCCATGGCGGGCAAGGGCGGCCTCATATCGCGTCTGTCAGCCAGCCTCTCGCGCTACTTCACTGGAAAGGAGCTGGTAGGCGGGGACTTTAATGGCAACCGGTATTACAGGTGCTTTGTCCGCTCTTCGCAGTGGTGTGCGTGTTTGAAAGCAGTCAACAGCAGACGCCCGCAGCAGCTTCGCCTGCAGGTGGTGCAGGAGGACCGGTACTGCTGCAACAAGCATCGCCGCTGAGCATCCTGCGCCCTCTGCGCAGGTGGCAGGACAAGAACGCATACGGCGAGGCGGTGGAGAAGCGGATGGTGGCCTTCCCCGCGCGCGTGAAATACGACCCCACCCTGGTCGCGCCCGAGTGGTTCCGCTGGCTGCACAAGACGCGGCACGACCCGCCCACGCCGGACGAGCTGCAGCAGTGCGCGCCTGCCCGCCCGCCCGCTGGCCCGCGGCACGACCCACCCACGCCGGACGAGCTGCAGCAGTGCGCGCCTGCCCGCCCGCACACTGGCCCGCGGCACAACCCACCCACGCCGGACGAGCTGCAGCAGTGCGCGCCTGCCCGCCCGCACGCTGGCCTTGGCCCGTGGCGCGCCGGCTTGCCTCCGGACGGACTAGGCCAGTGGCCTGCGGGGGCCGGCGAGGTGCAGACACGCTCCACGTTGGCGCACGCTGACGTCTGCCACACCGGCGGTTTTTAGCTTGCGCGCCACGCTCCTCAAGGATGCGCGTTGCAAAGAGCTTGAACTGCACTTGTGTGCTTGCACAGCAACCAGCGGTGTCTAGCTGGGGCCGGGCCCCTGTGCTCTTAGCTGTCACAGTACGGCGGTGTGGCTGCGTTCCAGCTGGTCCACATGCATGCATGCAGTGCGCTGCGCACGACGGCGAGGTGATGGATGGATGTGATGGAGTGCGTGTGTGGATGAAGCAGCGCATGACCGACACGTGGGCCGGTGCACGGATCGTGCTCAAGCATGCATGCAGTATGCCATGCTCTTCGTGCATGCAAGAGCTCGTGCAAGGTTTTGCATCCGTGCATTCCAGTGCCTGCTTGGTGTCAGTGACATGTGCGCCACGAAGCGCAGGCAGTGGCGCGGGCCTCGGCCCATGTCCCGTCCCCGCCCATGCATGCATGCATGCATGCCTCTTTTCCAGGCAACGAGCGTGCCGGGCGGCAGGGGCGAGGAGGCACGCGCGCGGCTCAAGCAGCGCGTGGCGGCGCTCGACGCGGCCGAGGCCGCGCGGCGCTTCCAGGCCGAGAGCCTCGGGCTTCACAACGAGCAGGCGGGCCCGGCGCCCGACATGGGCCGCTTCGTGGAGCAGCTCACGGGCAGGGTGCGGGGGCCCCACCTACTGCCCCCCCCCCGCCTACACTTCACAGTCTGGTTGCGTGCAGATCTCACCGTGGAGGTGAGGCAGTGGTGACACCCCCTCTGCCAGCGCACGCGCCTGTGCTGAGGTGGCCAGGCTTGTGTGCGTGAGCCGGCAGGGGTATGGACAGCATGGCCCGGCAGAGCAGGCGAGCGCGGAGCCGGCGGCGGCCGCGCCCGCGGAGCCGGCGGCGGCCGCGCCCGCAGAGGCCGCGCCGCCGGCGGGCGCCGCGGAGGGCGGCGGCACGGGCGGCGGCGAGCCCGGCACTGACGGCGGCGCGGCGGGGGGGAGCTATGCGCCGGAGACCTGGAAGCCTGGGGGCTAGGGCTGCAAGCGGGGCGGTGATATGTGCGGCGTGCGGGTGCGTGACCAGGCATGTATCTGCCTGCACGCGCGCCAGCCCTGGCCGCGTCCGCGGGCGGTGCAGCAAGCCCATGGGTGTCAGCAGACGTTTGAGGCGAATATTTGTTGTAGAAGAACCAGCAGCCGGACTGCTGGACTGTGCTGGAAGTTTGCTGTGGAGGGGAGGCCGGGAGGCGTACTTTTGTTTTAGGACCATGAAAGCACATGACAGCAATTGCCGCGACTGGCACCCGTTGCTGGCGGGGCATCATAGCGGAGCACGTCATACTGCAAGCATGGAATTGCATTTCAGGTAAAAAGGCAGGCGCAAGCTCCCTACCCTCGCCAGGGCAGGCAGTCCTGCGGAGGAGCTTTAGCATCCAGGAGACCTTAGCCCAGATCTGCAGCTATTCCAGCCTCCCCGTTTCGTGTAACTGAGGCTGCTGCTTGATACTGTATCCACGTCAAGCAACTCCCAAGCCATCTGACAGGGGGCTGGTTTCTGCGCGCGACCTGCCAGCCAACGCGGGCCCCACTTGCCGGCGCGCAAGATGTCGTTCTTTATGGAGTTCCTGCGCCACAAAATTGCAGAAAACATGCAGAGCAACGAGGAGATTGACAAGTTCTGGCACGACCGCATCAACAAGAACAAGGAGGTCGCCAAGCGCTGGTAAGCCTGGCCGCCAGCAGCCCAGAGCACTGGGTCTCTATGCGCGGCGCTGCTCACAGTGGCCACGCACGCTATGAGCGCTACAAGCAGGCGTGTGTTCCTGGGAGCGCAGGCTGGAGCAGCGCAGCCAGCCGACCAAGTCGCTCGGGTCCTGGAGGTCTGAGACTGCCACAGCGAAGTACAGGACAAACACGGTGTGTGGCCTGGCGATATGCCCCGCTCCCCTGTGTCAACACATACATGCCAGGCACCCCAGGACTCAAGCCCTCACTTTGACTGTCTTTACGCTCTGCCCCACGCAGGACCCAGGCATCCAGTCGCTGGTGGGGCGGCGCAAGGCCATTGACGAGTGACGCTGGCTGTTTTGAGGTTGCGTGCGAGTGTGGGGGGTGGAAGCAGGCATTTAGAAGTTGTCTCCCTTATTCTGCCGTGTCGCGGTGCGCTTGCCGTGTTGTGTTGCGCTCACCAGGCGCTGGAGAGTACCGACACGAGAGTGCAGGAGGGACTGCTTTGGCAGTGTGTGCTTGTGGGGACCCACTGTTCAGCTGGCTCGTGACCCTGTAAATAAAGGACATCCACGGCGTCCACCACTGTGTGTAAGCACATCAAGGCCTGCAGGTAGAGAGGAGGAGGGGACGCAAGTGTGCTGGTGCTTACAGCCATACTGGCCCGCCTGAACTTACAGGGCGGCAGGTAGAATGTATGCATGCATGGACTGTGCACATACCTCTGAAATAGAGCACACACACACAGGCCGAGCATAAGCCGCCGTAAGACAGGTACGCGAGTGCAAAGTCCCCAGCATGCGGCGGCGGCGGCGGCGGCGGCCGCACTCATACAGCCTGATACACAAAATGAGAGTCACGCTGCTGCTACACACATGTCCTTTTGCACAATGCGCAACGGCTCCCCTGCCACTCTCCGGCACCGCCCCTGTACGACGCCCGCGCCACAGCCTACCGGCGCCAAAAACTGCGTCCGCACGGAACGCAGGCGCCTCAAAACCTGCAGGTCCTGCACCCCAAAGTGCGAGGCGCCAGCCGTGTTATTTGCACAGCCAGGCCCAAAGAATCCCGGACACCTGCTGTGGGACCCAGAGCAGGGCGTGGCCCCCGAGCGGTCACATCTCTGCAGACCAGTCAGGCTGCTGCTTCCCCCCCCTGGACACTGAGCACACACTGGCACAGCTCTGCGCCAGCCCCCCACCGCGCCGCCACGCCTGGACTGCCTGGACACTAGCCTCGCCAAGAAGAGGCGCCGGGCAGCTCCGGGCCCGGCGCTCAAGCCCTCTACATGCTCTCGCTCTTGCTCGGCCCGAGCTTATGCCCCCTATCTGCCACCTCCCCGCGCCGCAGGCATCATTGGCCGATAGCCCTCCGCACGCGCTCGGTTCAAAGCAATCCCCCAGAAGCTCGCACGATCATGGAGACGCAAACTGATCTCACCATTGCAGAGCAAAGCAGAGGTGGTGTCTGGGCCGACGGTGCGGAGACTGCAGGCGTACACTTTAAAACAGCACCTCCAGGCGCTGTCGCCGCCCGACACCCGCGCGCCAGGTCCCCCTCGGCCTCCGACCAGGCCTCGGCAGGCGGGCTGAGCAACAGGCAAGCACAGGAGGATGACAGAAGCGCAAAGCTGCCCAGGGGGGTGGCAGCTGCCAGTGGGCCGCTGGCACCCCCGCCCTTGTTCTGCGGTTGGCACTTACACAAGCAGCACGGGAGCTCGAGCAAAGTCCTCCCCCGCAGCCCCGCTCAGCCACAGGGCCAAGCGGAGTGCGGGGCCGCCGACCGCGCCTGCCGCACCCGCGGGTGGACCGGCACGGACCGGCCGCGAGGGCGCCAGCGCGAGCAGTCCTCAGAGCTTGACGTTGATCTTGGACAGGATGCGCTTGCCGTGCGGCGTGCCGCGCAGCGAGGGCAGGTACGGGCGGATCGCCTCCACGAGCGCCAGGTGCAGCGGGCCCGCCGACACGCTCAGCGCGCTCTGCAGCACGTAGTTGGCGTACGGGTCCTGCGCCGGCCCCGTGCACGGGGTTAGGGTAACTCACCCTATTGTGCACGCCGTGCACCGCTTCAGCGCTGGACATACCCCAGCTGGCGGCCCTCATCATGGCGATTATGCAACAAGCTGCGTATGTGGGTCATTTTCAAGATGCTCCTCACCGCGCACCCGCTGGCATGCGATCATTCGCGTAGCTGAATGCTTTCTGACGGTCTGCTGTGCCAGCCGCAGGCGTGAAAGGCGTCTGCATCGTCGTAATCGGCCCCAACCTGTAAACATGTCACGCGACCCCGCGCCCCTGCCGGGGCTCCTCGGCCCGCCCGTGCGAGACACCGCTGCGCGCACGGCCTGGGCCGGGGCCGCCGGGCGGCGCGCCTGCAGCAGGCGGTGCAGCAGCGGCGAGGTCAGCAGCTCGCGGATGACGCGCTCGCGCAGCTCGGCCAGGCCCGGCCCGCCCAGCTTGAGGCACTTCTCGACCACGTTGCTGCTGAACTTCTGCTGCGCCAGGTCCGCATAGTGCCCGCACAGCTGCCGCATGATGGCCGCCATGGCCTCCACATGGCCCAGCTCCAGAACGTACTGCACGACGTAGTTCCCGAACGGGTCCTGCGCGCGCCGCCGCGGCCGCGCGTCGGCCGGCGCAGGCTCGCCGAGGCGGCGCCCCGCATGCAAGCTTGCGATCTTCTGCTGCAACCCTTCCGGCCCCTGCCCCAGCCCTTTGGCCCTCTGTGTCGACGCAGCTCTATGCTGAGCGGGCGCGCCGCGCCGGGGCAAGGCTGATCGTGGTACATTGTCAGGTGATACATTGTCGGGTGATACATTGTCAGGTGATACATTGACTGATCAGTGCAAAAGTGATGCTACCTCGTCAACGACCCCCTCAGAACACTACACTGTGGTGGCAACAAAGTCACGAGCTGAACATACCGCCCCTCCCAATTAATATATATATATATATATATATATATATGCTCGCGCGGCGGGGCCGGGCGGCGCGCCTGGCTGAGCGGCAGCGCGTGCTGCGCGATCGTCTCCACCAGGCGCCGCTTCTGCGGCGGCGTGGCAAAGTCGATGCAGCGCTGCAGCACGCAGCAGCCGTGGCGGTGCGTCGCGATCTCCAGCGTGTGCGCGGCCGCCGCGTCGTACACAAACTGGCTGTCCTCCGGGCCCAGGCGCTGCAGGCAGCGCTGGATCACGTGGTTGCCGTTCAGGTCGCGGATGAGCGAGACCACGCCCCCGCGCAGCGCGTCCGTGACCAGCGCCACCTGCGCGCGCCGCCCGGGCGTTCGATCGCCCGGCCGGCCGGCGCGCCGGGCCTGCGGCGCGCGCCCCAGCGCCGCGCAGCGCCGCCGCGCCTCCG
>JAABUV010003270.1_pt1 | contig 20813 bp, 42 predicted proteins | sample 5559971 | NCBI WGS metagenome assembly JAABUV01 (sample SAMN10711881, study PRJNA513362) | rock metagenome | isolation source: Antarctica rocks | place: Antarctica: Victoria Land, Knobhead nord | collected 2015-12-19
GCTGCTTCACAGGACATGGTGACTGCTGGTGTGCGCCTGCCGGACCTGGTCGGTCGCTTCCTGAGCTTTTGAGCTTGTCGACGAGGACCTGAGACGCAAGCGGGCTGTCATGCTGGCTCCTCCTGGGCACTGGGTAAGGGTGTGCGCGCTGTCGACCGCAATGCAGCTGTGCCGGGACAGGTTTCTGTACTCCTGACATGTATGTGGGTTAGATTTTGCGCAAGCAGGGTAGTACACATATCGCCTGTCCAGTGTCAGAACCAAAAACGCATGCTGCTCCCTGGCCACTCGTGGTGCTTTATCAAATGTTTCATTATGCACCTTTCGTCGCACTCAACATGGCGTCAAACTGTAATGCGACACTCGACTCGCTTGTTCTGCACTTGCGGCGCTCGACATTGCTCGCCCCAACACACACGGGCGCCACACAACACACACAGAAAGTCGCTCACCGGACACGACGTCTCAACACCAAGCGCGCAATCAACCTGCGGGCTGTCACACCAGGACACAAAACCTTCGGCCATGACACACGCATGCAGCCAAAAAGCAGGCCCTGGCAGGTCAGAAGCTATGCCTCCCATCCTATCATTTCCTCAACCTCCTTGTAAAGCTGCCTCGCATCTCGTGCTGCGCCAGCACCCAGTCCACAGCCCCCCGCAGCTATATCCAGGTCAGCGTCCGCGGGCGGCGGCCTCGGCGACAGGATGCCGCACGGCGCGCAGGGGCGGCACGAGGCACAGGCAGCAGCAGTGATGCCCTCCGATATCCTCACAGTCGTTCCCACCGCGTCGGCCCCCTAGGGCGCGATGGCCTCGGCGTCCGCGGGCCGCTCGGGCGCCGTGGCGGCCTCCAGCGCCAGCGGCGCCACGCCCTTGAATGCGGGGTCCTTGATGCGAAAGATGCGCTCCAGCACGTCCTCCACCGCGCGGTCCGGCTGCGCGCGCGCGGCCCACCTGCTTCAGCGGCTCCACATACATACTTTTCCCCAACACTGCTGCATTACAAGCCGTTGCCAGAGTGCTCTGCTCGGTCAGGCCGGGCGGCGCGGTGGCGCGTGTGCAGAGGCAGCGAGGACACTGCGCAGCCCCTGGTAGGCTGATGAGCCCACCCAAGACGCATTGCGGCTGGGCGAGCCTTGAAAGTGGGGAGGCGCATCGCGCCGTGCGCGGGCGGCGGCGGGGCGCGGGGCGTGGAAGCCGCGGGCGCACCGTGGAGGCGCCGGAGGTGACGCCGACGCTGAGCGGGCCCTCGCGCAGCCAGGGGCCGGTCTCGACCAGCTCCCCCGCGGCCGTCTTGTGCGTGATCGCGTTGCGCGCCACGTCGATGCAGGCCGCCGAGTTGACCCAGTAGGACGGCACGCCGTTCAGCTCTGGGATTTCCTGCGCGGCCCCGCGCAGCCCGCCGGATTGAGGCTGCGCGCACATGGCCCACCAGCACACCGGCACCATGCTCTGCCGCGCTCAACCCAAGACACGTACTGGAGAGGCAGCCCCGGGCAGCAGCCTAGCGCCGGACGCGGCCGCGCCCGCCACCCAGCAGCTGCGGCCTGGCGGCGCCCGCACGCCAGCGCATCGCGAGCCGCTCGCAGCCTGTGCGCGCCGCGGAGCCATGCACGCTGCGGGAGAGCCCGGCCGCCAATGCATGGCACCCGTGCCATGCTGCAGCCACTGCGGCGGGCGCTCCGCCGCGGGCCGGACGTGCAGGTGAGAGGTGTTGGAGGAGTGATGGTGCTGACCCTACCCTGACCCTACCCTAACCCTGCAGGGCCGGACCTGCAGGTGCGACGTGTTGGACGAGTTGAAGCCGCCGACGACCATCATGAGGTCCACCTTCATGGCCGGGTCGGACTGCTGGTTCACCAGCTGCGTCACCGCATCCTGGCGCTCCTGCGCGCGCGCGGATGCAACAGGCTGTGAATGCAGCTTCCAGGAGGTCTCACATGGATGCGCGTTCCAGCGTCAGAAAAGGTGATGATGCCGTGCGATGAAAGCAGGCCCAAGAGCAGAGCCCCGCTCGCGGGCCCGCCGCCTTGCAGCGCCGCCCCAGCGCCGTCGCACCACGGCCCTCAGCCCAGGCCGGGGCCGCTCGGCGCAGACCGCCGCAGCGGCCCGGGGTCAGCGCGGCGCGCCGAGCCCGGCCGAGCGACACGGGCGCTCGAACCTGCAGCAGCTGCAGGCCGATCGACTGGCCGCCCGGCCGGCTCGCCAAGGCTGGGCGTAGCGTTCGGGACACAGGGTCAGGGTTGGGGCCCGCGCCTGCGTGGCGTCGCAGATGGTGTCCATAACCATGTAGTGCTGCTGCAGCGCGGCCGGGCCGTGCTTCTCCATCATCGTCTTCTCCAGCATCTTGCCGATCGCGAGCGTCTCGTCGCGCAGCCTGCGCGTCGCACGCCGTCAGTGCGTGCGCCGGGCTGGTAGCGTGATGTTGCGCGACCCGCCACACGCGCCGGCGTCAGGCTCCGTACGCGCCCGCCTGCGCTGTGCGGCCGTCGGCTGACGCCCCCGCATGCTCTCATCCTGGGGCGCGGGGCCGGCTGGTGATGGCGGGGCAGGCAAGCTTGGGCGGCCGGGGTGTGCAAGATCGTGCTGAAGGTGCAGGCTGCGAAACCGGGCAGGCATCGGGGCCGGGGGAGGGGCACTGCGCGTGCACACATGGTGGTCTGGTTGGCGAGCCCGACGCGCTGCAGGTCGGCGTCAGGGTCGAAGCCCACGCTGATCGCCTTGGCGAACTTGGCCAGGAACTCGGCGCGGTCGCCGCCGTGCAGGATGTAGTCGCACACGTAGCGCGCCTGCGCAGGTGCGAGCTGACCGCATGGAGGCCCTGCGGTCCGACCCTGCAGCCCGACCTACTTCACGTGCGCTCATGTGCTGCAAAGAATCTCCCAGCCAGGTACAAAACGCCCAGTGGAGCATGGGTGATCCGCCACGAGGGCGGCCGCCGGCCACACAGCCGCCGCAGCAAGCCGGCGCGCGCGCAGCGTGCACAGCCGGCCCTGGCCACGCAGGCCGGCACAGCATCATGCGCCCAGGGCGCGCGCGCCTCGGCCAGGTCGCGGACGATGAGGTAGGTGGTCGCGAAGCTGGCGGTCGCGACGGTCTCCTCGTGGCTGTACTTGCCGTGGATGATGCTCGTGTGCGCCTTGCGCGCCTGGTTGTCCACCGCGTTCCAGACCTGCGCGGCCGCCAGGGCTGGTCAGGGCCCCGGCCGGCCTGCCCACGCCCTCCTGAGACCCCATGGGTTCAGGTCGCGCTATGCCTGATTGCCCACCTGCAACCCACACCTCCTGCGCGGCTGAGCGACCCCATCAGTCTGCCCATGCCCTCCAAGACCCAGCCCAGGCCGGTTCAGGGCTGCACGGGCGCCGCCAGGCGGGCTCAGGCGCCCGATCAAAGCCACAGGCGCGGCCTTCACCCAGGCTCTGCCAAGACAACAATCTGTTGTATGCAGCCAGGCTCTGAATGGCTAAGCCTCAAGGGCAGCCTAGCGCTCACCCGCAGCCCCTCACAGTCCCCCCAAAAAGCAGCTCCACACAAAGGTGAGAGCGAGCCACACCGCCCCCGCACCGCACCGACAGAGCCACCGCCGTCCCGGCGCGCAAGGCCCAAGATCAGCCTTGCTGCAAGCACCGTCGCAGAGCCCGCGCTCCCCAGGGGCAGGGCCGCGCCTTGGCGACCCAGGGGCAGGTGGTGTCCACAATGCGCACGCCGCGGTCGTTGAGCAGGCCCATCTCCTGCACGCTCGCGCCAAACGCGGGCAGGATCACGACGTCCTCCGCGCGCACGCCGCCAAAGTCCTTGCCGCCGCCGCCGTCCTCGATGATCTCGATGTCCATCTCCTTCAGCCGCTGTGCGCGCGGGGGCGGCGCCTATTTAGGAGCGCGCACGCTCGACGCGCAGACGCAGCCGTGGCGGTTGCGGTACTCGAGCAAACAGCCTGCACGCCGCTCTCTGAGCATGGCGGGCGCACGCTCAGCCCGCAGGCGCAGCCGTGGCGGTGCACAAGGGGGCAGCCTGCACGCCGCTCTGAGTATGGCGGCCGCGCCGCTGCCCTGGCCGTAGCCCGCCTTCTGAGCAGCATCACCGCCCGCCGCCTGCGGCGCCTGAGCGCCCTAGCAGGGGCAGCGCCCGCGCGCGGCGCGGCCGCGCGGGCGCGCCTGGTTGACGGCAGGGTTGTGGATGATCTCGTTGGTCACGTGCAGCTTGGCGCCGGGGTACTGCTTGCGCGCCTCGTACGCCATCTGCACCGCGCGCTCCACGCCCCAGCAGTAGCCGTACGCCTGCGCCAGCCGCACCGTGACGTCCTGCGCCGCCGCGCGCGCGCGCCAGTCAGCCGCCACGGTGTGCGTGCGGCAGCCCGCTACAGCCTGCTGCCGCCGCCTGCCCGGCGCTTGGGTCCCTGCCGACAGCCACGCGGCGAGCCCCTGCAGCGCAACCGGTGGTGGGGTGCTAAAGGCACTTGTTGCCCAGCCCGGTGCTCTGTAAAACAATTTGGCCTTGCACAGCTGCTGAGGACAGTGCGGCAGGTGCGGCAGGCGCGGGCGCGCACGCCCTGCTGCCACAGGTTGCCGTTGAGCCGCATCTGCGCGATGAGGCCTGTGGACGAGTAGCCCACGCCGTGCTCCTCCATCAGCGCCAGGCTAGCCGGGTCGTTGATCGGGTTGCGCTGGTAGCGGCCCGTCTTGCCCAGCGAGCGCCGGAACGCGCGGCCGTCAAAAGGCTTCTTCGCGGCCGCGCCGTCGGCGCCGCCGCTGCCATTCCCGCCGCTACCATTCCCGCTGCTGGCCGCGCGCTGCAGCAGCTCCTCCGCGGTCTCCGTGCCTGGCGCAGGAGACCATGAGCGCGCAGGCAGATGCCTGTGGGACGGCGCGTCGACGTGCCAGGAGCATGCGCAAGTGGTGCAGCACAATACTGCCATGGCCTTTTCAGGTGCCAGCTGCGCCCCTCGGCAACTCCTGCGGAGTCTGGTAGTTTGGATGAGGTACACAGCGCGGAGCACACCAGGGACTGTGAACGAGAGCCAAGATGGAGCTCCCGGCGCGCATGCAAACCGTGCGAGAAGCCTGGCCAAGCTGCTTGGGCAAGCGGCGCACCTGCGGCGGCATGAACAGCCCAAGCCGCGCTGCGCCTGCGCGCGCCCGGCTGCCAGGCCCCAGTCGGCGTCGGCGCGGGACTGCTGCGCAGCGCAAGCCTGCCTGAGGTGCTCGCCCCCGAGCACACACAACGTGGTTGCGCCTGCATTGTAAGCGTGCCCCTGACACAGAACTGAGGTTGTATCAGGAGGAAGTAAAAAGGGAGTGATAATCCCCCCCATCACTAGAGCCCAGCTATAAATCGGGGTTTGGAAAGGGTCTTCGATGCAGGACTTGTTTTTGTACTCGAGTGTGGTCGTATGAAGGACGAAGGCTATCCTTCAGTTTCACTGGTTTGTCTGAGCTGGAACACAGTCCCTTGTGTCGCTCGTCACTTGCGCGAAGGCTAGCATCAGCAAGCATATGTAAAGCCATGCTGGTGTGGGCATGCATAATGTAACCGCAAGAGCAAAGTCGAGTTCAAGTATGTTATTGTAGCTGAGCCCCGAGAGACTTCACGCCTTCTGGCAATCCGCAACTCGGCGGCAATGGCGGACTTCCAGGCCTTCACAGGTGCTGCAGTCAAAGCAATGCAGTTTGTAGCCAAGGCTGAGCAAGTGCTCTGGTGTGTGTGGAAACTTTTTTTTTTTGGTTGCAAAGTTGCAACCTTGCAGGCCTCCTGAGTGCGCGGTTTGCACCGCAGCCGAGGTCGTGCTGGACAACTTCCAAAAGAAGATCGAGGCGCTGGAGGTGTGGGACGGCCGCGTGCTGGCCGGGCTGGCAGACGGCACGCTGATGGTGCTGCAGAAAGAGCCCGGCGGCGGCGAGGGGCCGCGCTGGCAGGTCACGCAGGCCGTCAAGGGCTTTGGGCAGAAGCGGATCCTGCAGCTGCAGGCGCGCCTGCCCAACTGCACGCTCACTGTCCCGCTGTGCTTGCTCCGCGCGCGTTCAGAGTGCGCCCTTGCGAAATATGTGCAGCAGGCAAGCAGACGCCTGTGCGACTCTTGCGATAACAGGCTCTGCTTATCAGCAGGAGTATGGTGTGAAGGGGGGCGCTCCTTGAGCATGTTTGCACACGCGCGGTGTCCAGCCCACTGGCAGGGCAGCAGCTGGGCCGCGGCGCCCCCCTGCGCCCGTGCAGCAGACGGCCGGCGCCCCACGCCGCGCGCGCGCGCGCGCAGGCCTGGCCCGAGCGCGCGCTGCTGCTGTGCCTGTGCGAGGACGGCGTCAGCGCGCACCGGCTGCCCAGCCTGGCGCTGGCCTGCCAGGCGGCGCGCACGCGCGGCGCGGGCCGCTTCGCGCTGAACGCGCCGCGCGACATGCTGGCGGTTGCGCTCAAGCGCCGCCTGCTGCTGCTGCACTTCAACGGCAACGAGTTCGCGGAGGCCAAGGAGCTGGGCCTGCCGGACGCGGCGCTCGCGCTCGGCTGGTGCGGCGGCAGCGTCTGCCTGGGCTTCAAGCGCGAGTGCGCGGCCCGCCTTTTTCCCCAGGCCCCTCGCAAGCGCTGCCCCCTCGCGCAGCGCTGCCAGGCAGCAGCGCGGCCCAGCTGTGCGCCCCCTCACAAGCGGCCTCACACATGCTGCCCAGCTGCCTGTCTGCTGCTCTGTGTGTAATGCAGCCAGGGCGTCGCTTGAGGCTGCGGTATTGAGGCCGCTCGGCGCAGCGCTCACCTTGCTGCGGCAGCGGCTGCCTGGCTTTCAGCAATGATGCCGCCCAGCGAGCGCTGCAACCACACTCTTCGCACCGTCCAGCATGCTTTTCTGAGTCGTGCAATGCTGCTGGGCCGTGAATGAATGCCCGGCGCCAACGAGCTCGGCTGGTAAGGTCAATGCGAGGCTCGCCCTAATGTGAGGCTCACTCTACCCTAATGCGCGCAGGTACGCAACCGTGGACACCGCGACAGGTGCGCTCGCGGAGCTGTTCACGACGGGCCGGCCGGGCGCGCCGGTCATTGCGCCGCTCGGCGGCGGCGAGCTGCTGCTGCTCAAGGACAGCGTCGGCCTCGCGGTCGGCGCCGACGGCCGCCCCGCGCGCCGCCCGCCGCTCAACTGGTCGGACGCGCCGGCGGCGGTTGCAGTGTCTGCGCCGTACGCGCTCGCGCTGCTGCCGGGCTTCGTGGAGGTCCGCGGCGTGGCGCGCGCGGCCGCCGGCGGGCCTGCGCAGGTGCGGCGTACGCGCGGGCACCCGCCTGGTTGCACTCGCCTTGCGTATTGCACATCGTGAGGCCTGAAGACGCCTGGTTTGCACGTATGCATGGCGTGGTGCCTATTAGCTTGCAGAGCGGCAGCGCCGCTGTGGGACTTTGCGGACGCTTGCAGCTTTTTGGCAATGCTGGTTGGGTCTCTCCTGCGCAGAGTGTAGCTCCAGCTAGAGTGTGGCCTGAGCTACCAGCTAGAGTGTGGCCTGAGCTACTGCATGAGCTCGGGCTAGGCTGGCATAAAAGTCGCACACTGTCTGGCTTCGCCGGCTCTATGCATGGCCTGCACACATCGCACACACTAGAGCTGTGTGCATGTGTGGGATGTCAGCATGCCACCTACGCGCGCGTGGGTGCGCGCAGGTGCTGCCGCTGCCCGACATGGCGACCGCGGCGCCCTCCACCGGCCCGGATGGCAGCGTGTTTGTCGCCGCGCGGGGCAATGCGGACGTGCGCCGCCTCGTGCCCGTCCCCTTTGCTGCGCAGGTGTGCACCCATCTGATGCTGCCTCAACCTTAGCCCGTGCGACGAGACGGGCGATGCAGTGGCAGTGTGACTGCGGCACCCGCTGGAGCGTGTCAGGATGCACTGCCCGTGCATGTCACGACCCGGGTGTGGGTCGTGTGCATATCGTTCGTGACTGTGGTCTTTGCAAACCCCTCAACAGCCTCACACTCGCCGAAGAGCGCGTGTCTGAAAACCGCCGCGCGCAGGCGCGCGCGCTGGCGGACGTGGGCGAATATGCAGAGGCGCTGGAGCTCGCCGCGCTCGTGCCCGCCTCCCAGGTGCGGCCGCCCCTGCACGGGACGCGCGCTGCTCCTGCTCCCTAGAGAGGCACACCTGCTCCTGCCACACGGCCGGCCAGCGTGCGTGCTGTTCATTGGCACGACACGCACTGTGATGTGCTGCACTATTATGGCAGGAGCCGCTTGGCGACCAAGCCTACCATGCTCACAACACGTCATCGTTTTCAGCGCCATGTGCCCGCACGTCCATGTCTCTCAGTTGCCTGGCGCTGCCTGCTTGCACACACCACCCTGCAGCTGAGTCGCTGCGCAATAGCGCGCACGCCAGCCCTAGCCCCAGCCGTATCCCTGTCGCCGCAGGGCGCCGCGGCGGCCGAGCGCGCGGAGCTGGCGGACATGCTGCACATGCGCTACGCGCACCAGCTGTTCGCCGCCGGCGACCATGACGGCGCGTTTGCGCACTTTGGCATGGTCTCCGCGGCCAGCCCGCTGGTGCTGCTGCGGCTGTTCCCGTCGCTCGCGCCGCGCGCGCTGCTCGAGAGCGTCCGGCCCAACACGCGCGGTGCCGCCCTCGCCTCTGAAGAGTGGTGATGCTGTGTCTGGTTCTTGCTATGCAGCGCAAGCCTGCCCCACCATGGCAGTGCTCGTGCCATGGCCATGTCGCCGCTGCTGGTGCGGCTGTCGTCAGCCTTCGCGCCGGCCATGTTGCTGGGCAATGGGCCTTGGGCCTAGTGCGCACGATTGCCCGGGCGCCCGGGTCAGGGATGCTGAGCCTCCTGCGTACTATGAGCACGTCTTTGTATCTTGTGTGTGCCTTGGACTGTTGCAGGCGAGCGCGGCCAAGCCTGTTGCCTGCGCTGATGCCGACAGCCATGCGTGCTTCGGCTGCAGGGTACGACCTGCCGGACGTGCCGGAGCCGAGCGGCGACGCGTTTGCCAAGGCCGTCTCCCTGCTGCTGCCGTACCTGCTGAGCCACCGCTCGCGCCTGGCCTCGGCGGGTGGCGAGCGCAGCGAGGACGGCGAGCGCGGCGGGGCCGGCGCGCCCGGCGGCGCCGCGGCATACGCGCCGGCAGGAGGAGGCAGCGCAGGCCGCGCCGCGCGCGGCGCAGACACTGAACAGAGCCTTGGGCAGGAGCGGCCTGGACCCTCCAGCGCGCCTCGCGAGGCGCCCAGCGGAGCTGGTGACGGGGAAGCGGGCGCGGAAACGGAGGGCGACGAGGCGGCGGACGCGGGCCGGGGAGGAGCAGGCGGCGACGGTCCTGACGGCGCTGGCGAGCTGGCAGACATGAGCCCGCAGCAGCGCCAGCAGCTTGCAGAGGCGGTGGACACTGCCATCTTGAAGGTGCACCCCAGTTATTTTCTATGAGCTCAGCATGGTTAGAGATCGCTCTCGACGAGTTTTCATAGGCAATTCGCTTCTAGTCACACTTTGCACCATGTCGTGCTGGTTACATGCGCAGTCCCTGATATGATGCTGGGTATAGCAAGCTTGGCTTCCAACAACGACCCGCGCGCAGACCCAGGCAGTAGGAAAAATATTGCAATGGGCGCGCGCTTCAAGTGCCCAGAAAGCGAGGCTGTGATCACCGCAGGTAGAGCCGCAGGCATGCCATCGGAGCGGGCTGACGCGCGCGCGCGCGCCCGCCAGGCGATGCTGGCGATGGACGACACGGGCGCGCTGCTGCGCTTCGTGCAGCGCCCCAACGCGGCCTCGCTGGCGGAGGGCCGCGCGGCGCTGCAGGCGGCCGGGCGCTACTCGGAGCTGGTCGCGCTGTACCAGCGCCGCGGGCAGCACCAGGCCGCGCTCGGCCTGCTGCGCGCGCTGTCGCAGGCGCGCCGCGGCGCCTGCCGGCTGGCGCAGCGGGGGGCGCGCGGCGGGGGTGCGGGAGCCGTGCAGGTCGTGTCAGGCCGCCCGTTGCTGGCTGGGTCGTCCATCTGGGCTAGGGCGGGAGCATGCCGAGGCGAGCTGAGCGCGATGCGATGCAGGCGCTTGAGGTTGCTGGAGAGCCGTGTCTTATTACAAGCTCGCCGAGAGTTAACGATCGACAGGCTGGCTGTGCGGACGTAGATCCTTGTAGGGCCAGCGTGTGAGCTTCTGTCGACAGCATGCTGTGCCCCTCGCCCGGGCGCGAGCGTCGCGCAATGCCGCGCGCGGCCAAGTGCCGCCCCCGCGCGCAGGCGCCCGAGGAGCTGGAGGTGCCGCCGCGCGGCGCGGCCGCCGAGCTGGCGGGCCTGACGGGCGTGTGGGCGGCCGTCAAGTACCTCGTATCCGTTGGCGCGCAGCACATGGACCTGATCCAGGCGCATGCGCAGTGCGCCGCCATTTCCCTAAGCCTTCTCCTGAGCGGCTGCGCTGCTGCCGCGGCGGATGCTGCTCCCGCGCGCCCTGCATGGCGCAAAAGGAGCGCTCCGGGGCGCGGCCGAAGCGGTAGGTCGGCAGGGCGTAGGGGGCTGTCCTGCACGGATGCAGCGGTGTGCATGGCAGCTTGCAGGTCATGACAGAGGGAGCTTACAGCGCGGGATTGTGAGCAGCGCTGCGCTCGGATGCAGCTTGTGGGCGCTGTCTCACTGCGTGTGTGGACCATCACGCCAAAAGCCCGGCAGGGGTGAGGCTTCCCACTGGCCTGCCATGCGCAGGTGGATCCTGAGCGCGGACCCCGAGGCGGGCCTGGAGATGCTGGTGCAGGCGCGGCCGCCGCTGGCGCCGGCCGCCGTGCTGCCCATCCTCTCCGCCCAGGTCGGCGCGCCGGGCCCGCCGCGCCGCCGCTGCCTGTGCGAGCGCGGGGCTCGTCTGCATCCGTTCATTGGCAACAGAGTGACTGAGCTCAGATGTCAGCGCGCCATCTATGACTGGTGAGCGCGCTCTGGCAGCCACCTGTAGCACAGCTCCTGGCAGACCGCTCGAGGCCGCCTGGTGAGGCTCACGAGCTTGTGGACGGGGTGTGTTCCCAGCCTTCCCCAAGCTTCACAGCCTCTTGACATGTGACGGCAGTGCTTCTTCGGTGCTTGCATGCTCAACAACACACCCGCCTGATCGGCCAGGTGCCCGCGCTTTGCGCGCCCTACCTGGAGACCGCGCTCGCGCTCGGGCTGGCCAGCCCGGCGGAGTTCCACGATGAGCTGGCGCGCATCTACCTGCGCGCTGTTATCGATGCCAGCGGAGGGGCCAGCGACGCAGACGGTGCGAGGACAGCGGCGCTTTTGTGCATGCGAGTCAGAAGGCGCCAAAGCTTGCCTTTCCTAGCAGACTCCTGTCAGGACGTCAGGACGTCTGAACCGGGGTGCTGAGCCGGTCAGCTCGTTGACTGCCGCTGATGCTGTACCTCGCGCCTGCCATGCTGGAACGGGGGCAGCATAGAGAGGAGGCCTGGTTGGCAAGCGCGCAGGCTTGCGACCGGCGCGGTCAGCTGAGGTGCTGCAGCTGGCCAGCCGGCCAGACCCCTACACGCGCTTGAAAGAGCTGGTGCGCTGTCATGCATCCATGCGTGTTGAGAAGACAGGCTTTTTTGAAATTAAGCGCCTGCTAAAGTTTCAGTGATGTCAGTGTGTTCGTGCATGGGAAAAGTGTTTTTTTGGGCAAGAGAAAACGAGATATCCTGCATATGCTCTTCACATGCATAGTACTTTGAAAGAGCGCAGTGCGTGCCAGACTTGTCTGCATGTCGCTGCATATGGCTTGGGGCAATGCAGGTGACAACATCGGAGTACATAGACGCCGCGCGGCTGCTGCTGCTGGTGCCCAAAGACGGGTTCCTGGAGCTGCGTGCGCTGCTGCTGGAGCGCCTTGAACAGCACATGGAAGCGCTCAGGTGCAGTGAGCATGGTATTGTGTGTTATGATAACAGCACCGTGCTTGCAGGAAGCCTGCTGCACCTACATTACTGCATCCACACACTTATGTGTGCAGTCAACTTTATGGCCACCTGCCTGTAAACAATGCGCGCTCCCAAGGTATGTCACATCTATGCCCTCCTGTTGCGGCAGTGTTCTGCCGACGCCAGCGTTCAGCTGCAAGCTCTCGCAGGTATGCAAGTCCTGCATTTGCGAAGAAAGAAATTATTCGATACCTCAGGTGCAGACCTACGTGCACGCATAGTGCACAAACACACGAGTGTGCACGCACTCTGTGTCAACATCGGCGGACCGCAATGCATCTAAAAACCAACTTGCCCAATTTGAGGCACCGCGCCGCCTGTGCCGCGGCAGGATCTACGTGCACGGCATGCAGGCGCCGCGCCTGGCGGAGGCCTACTGCGACCGCCTGTACGAGCGCCGCGCGGCGGCTCTGGCCGCGCCGGCCGGCGCCGCCGGGAAGGGCCGCGCGCTGCTGCCTGCCTGGAGCCGCCGCGACCTGCAGCCCGGCCAGGACATCTACCTCGCGCTGGTGGAGGTGCGCTGATGGCCGTGGGAACCTAGTCGAGGAGCACAATTGCTACCTGAAATCGCACACACCGTAGCCAGGCAGCAAATCGTGTTTGCCCCGAACACCAGCACATTGTTCAAAGAAATACGTGCTCACAGGAGTGCCGAGGGGTATTGCAGCGTGTGAGGCCAGTGCCTTGGTTGCTTGTGGCTCATGTCAGGTGATAAAAAAGCGTGCAGCACCTGGTCACACTGCTGAGCTCTACACCTGCACTGTGTAGCAGGCAGCCGCGCTGCGCTGAGGGAGCGGGTGATCTGATGGACAGTGAGATAGATGAGGCGGTGGCAGGTGTACCTGGAGCGCGGCGGCGACGACGGCGCGCCGGGCGGCAGCGCCCCGGACAGCAGCAACTGGGAGGAAGTGGCGCGCCTGCTCAGCCGCAAGCACGGCCGCATCGACTCCCTGCACGCGCTCAGCCTGCTGCCTGGACAGGTGGGACCCCTGATATGCTGCTCCGCTGCTGGAGTGCTCTGGTAATTGCCAGGCGCTGGTATACATGCTCTTGCCAGGACGTCTCGACGGGGTGTGAAGCATCGCGCCTTTGCTCGCGCTGCTGGCATACACATACGTGCCCATTGCATCTCAGCCTTTCCGAGAGCACCACTACAGCAACACTGATGTCTTGCCAAGCATGCGATTCTTCAACACAGTGTTCACATTGTGGCGTGTGCTGCAGGTGCCGCTGCGCGCAGTGCTGCCCTTCCTGCAGGGCGGCCTGCGCAGCGCGGGCGAGCAGCGCCGCAACTCGACGGTGGTGCGCAGCCTGCGGCGCGCAGAGAACCTGCAAGTTCGTGAGGAGCTCATCCGTTGCCGGCAGCGGTGCGTCGCCCCTGCAGGCACTCGCTTCGTGCTGAAGAGAGCTCTGCCATTGCTGAACAGTGCTCCCGCCATCCGTCATGAGCCCGGATTCACATGTGCTGCTTCTAGCAGTGGCATGCAGCATCACTGACGTGTTACTGTCTTGCAGTGTGTGGCCCTTGCAATGATGCAGCGCCTGTCGTCCTTTTCCGGTGCTGGCAGATGCTAGACATATAATGGCCATGTTGAGATGGCCTGTATGATGTTGGAGCAGCAATCAGCTACCTTTTCTGTCGGTGCCAATCAGTCTGTGTTGCAGCAAACAAGCATTGGCACAGAAAGCAAAAGCTTAATTAATTGCACTCTGCTGCAGGAGCGTTGTCGTAACGTTTGAGCGAGCATGCCACCTGTGCCACAAGCGCATCGGCAGCTCTGCGTTTGTGGCCTATCCAGACGGCGCGCTCGCTCACTACAGCTGCCATAAGCGGAATAGCAATGGCGCCGCCGGACAGAGCCAGGGCGCGCCTGTATTTGACATATCTGGCTGAGTTCTGCTGTTTGGGCATGTATGTTTTGGGTTTTCTGTCTTTTGGGCTTTGTTGCTGCCTTGGGTGCATAGATGGGTCTGCATGTAGAGGAAACACACAGTAGCTGCTTACATGCAGTGTGTGGAACATTGCCAGGCTTGAGCATGCGAGCAAGGTTGCACATGCGCATGCATGCCCTCAAACTCCGCTTGATGTCACAGGAAGGCCAGGCCAGGATGCGCCTCCTTCATCTTGCTGCCACAGGTGGTTGCTTGTGAGCAGCAGTCAGTGGCAGCACGAGGTTGCGCAACTTGCTCACCCAGTGTACGCACCTGAACTCGGCATCCAGGCGCATGCATTCACCAATGGCCTGCTCGTCCTGCTCATGCGCCTTCTCCCGGAGTTTGCTGAGCTCCTGCTCCAGGCCTGCTACCTCTTTCTTGGCCTCATCATTTTCAGCCTGCTGCAAGCTCAGCATTGCCTGCAAGCTCCGAAGCTGTCGCAGCACGCGCACAGTGTCATACGCTGGGGGACATTGCCTGCCTTGGCTAAGCAGAGGTGGTCCTCACCTCTGCAAGCAGCGAGGTCGAGGCTGCCTCGGCCTTTGCGGCTGCCGTCTTTGTTGTCTCAAACTCCTCAAGTGCTTCTTGTAGATCAAGGGCGACCTGCTGGCGCTTCACCTCCAGGTCCTTGAACGCCTTCTCGCCTGTGGTATGGTCGTTGGCGCAGAGGCGTGGTCAGTGCCTCCAAAGGCCACAGAACAGGACCCACAGACAGTGCAGGGCCGCGCACGCTGTGCGGCTGCAACTTCAAAGGGCTTGTTGACGAGCTTGGAGAACGCCTGCGAGGCTCCCATCGTGCAGTAGTGTCAAGTTCATTGCCTCAAGAGACATGAGGCTTGAGGACATGCGTCCAGTCCAGCAGGGTCACATCAGGGTCCAGATCTGAAGCTGAAAGTGCTCACTGTGCTACTTCAAATTTGTCCTCGTTGTACCTTTTGCAGCTCTCAGGCAAGGCGTGTCATGGGTATGGCCGGTTGCAGGGACCTGCTGTTTGAAGGCCTGTGCGTGCACTTAGGAGCTGACTATGAGGTGCTACCGGACTGCATCGGTAGCGGGGGCACCTCCCGCGTGTACGAAGTGTTCTGGCGCTCCAAGGGCATGCATGCGGCAGTGAAGGTGCTCATAGAGCCACTGGAAATGGTGCAGTGGCTTGTGAAGGTGCGCAAACTGTGCTAGCAGGTTGCTACATCCTGGCTGACGCAGTGTGGCACCCTCACTCGGCTGCGAGCTTCCTGCTGGACGCGTAGAGGGAGTTTGAGATCACCTGTGACCTCAGCAAAACGTGGGAGCCTGGCAAGGGATGGGGCACCACCTCGCAGCCATGCCAGGCGCCTTGCACCACTCCCGCAGACCTGTTTGGAGTCCCACGCTGCTATGGGACTGGTCAGTTCGCACACCCCGGCTCGGGCAAGCAGCATGCCTACATCATGCTGCAGTTGCTGGGGCCGACCCTGCACGACCTCGTCTTCCGTGGCAAGATCACGCGCGACAACTTTGTGCAGGTGCTGCGATTGTTGATGTTGTTGATGGATGTTCCGCAATGGAAGGTTGCATACACCTGGTACATGCAAGCAGGCCACTGACTGTGTGCATAGCGCGCAGTATGCAAACGGAATGCTGTCGGCGCTGGAGCGCATCCACCGGCGCGGCTGGGTGAGCGTCCTGCACGGCTGCTGCATCGGCCTCGTATTCGACCAAGCCTGACAGGGATGCGCTCATGTGCAGGTGCACTGCGACGTGAAGCCTGACAACTTCTGCGTCGACAACAAGCGCTCCACGCGCGTGCTCGCCATCGACCTGGGTCCGCACGCATGCTCATGCTGTGTGTCAGCCATGTCATGCTTTGAGGTATGCCGAGGTTTTGCACGCACCATAACCCCGCAGGCGGAGCCATGCGTATGCCTGATGCGCCTGACCAGGCTAATGAGGAAGTGGAGTTCTTTGGAACGCCGAACTATGCCAGCCTCACCGGGCTGCAGTGCTTGCGCTGCTCCCCGCGCGATGACCTCGAGAGCCTCTGCTACAGGTGCGGCATGAGCTTATTTACATGCACAGCCTGGTCGATATGCACGCGCCACAGTAGCATGTCGAGCGCGCAGCTACCTCCACATGTGGGGCGGCGGGCAGCCCTGGTACATACAGGAAAAGCCAGCGTATCGGCCCAGCTGTGCGCGCCTCTCACCCCGCTTCCATGCAGGCAGGGCTCTGCCTGCATCGTAATTTAGCTGTTTGAACAATCAGCAATGCAGGTCCGCGCTTTCACAGCCACGAGTCTTGCGCGCATGGGGCGACAGGCAAGGGCTACAACGGGGCTCAGCTGGCTGGCATCCTGGCCGAGCGCAGCGCGCTGTGGGAGCGCCTGTGCGCGCTCGGCGGCTGCGTGCCTGCCTTCCTGCAGCGCTGGCGGCAGCGCGTGCTGGGCATGCACCCCCTGGAGGTGCCAGACTACCGCGCGCTGCGCGAGCTGCTGGCCCACAGCGTGCACGAGGCGTCCGTGTGGGAGCCGGAGCGGGCGCTCCAGGGCTTCCGCCGCGCACAGATGCCCGCACCCCCGCCCTGGCCGTTTGACGACTCGCAGGCGGCCAGCAGCGGCCCGCCGCAGCTGAGCGAGGGTGGCAGCTGGGGGAGTCACACCTGGCCCATCACGGACCTGGGCGACCAGACCCCCGAGCCTGCCGCCGCCTGCGAAGCCGCAGCCGCCCTGGCGCCTGACATGGCCAGGCCTGCACGCAACAAGCGCATGCGCCCGGCGAGCCCCGCCCGCGACGAGGCCGGCGCACAGAACACGGTGGCCAAGCGGCTGCAGCTTGGCGCGGCGTGCGCAGCGCTGGCATCAGAGGAGTAGCGTGGCGGCGGCACTGCCTGCATGACCTATGTATGCAGTGCAAGTCGTGCTTGCGGCATACATGCCACACCTGCGCTTCACGCAGACTGGGGCACTGCGCACTTTAGCGCTCTCAGTACTGGAATCGCTTGGAACTGCATTGCGCAGTGAACTCGGTTGGCGGAGCTCATCACGTGAACAGCTTGTCTTAGTTCTGCTTACAGGGTTTCTGTCTTCTAGCATGTCTGAAGGCATCTGCACACGCCACGCTCTATCTCCAGTCGCGGACCTGACAGTGCATTAGGTGCCGCTAATGCGGCGCTGCAAAATTCTCACTTTACGGTTTCCTGAGAAAGCATGGTGCACTCAGACCCAGACTCTTGCAACATCGGCCGCGGTCAGACCTCCATCACCATGAAAACGAGCATGCACTGTGGAATAGCAAAAGTTCAGAGCGCAAATGAACATGGGGACAATTGTTCAGCAGCCAGAAGCAGAGGAGCAGCTATCACTGACGTCCGGCTTTGAGCCTAGCACTCTGAAAGCAGCGCTGCCCGGCAGTAAACATGCCGACAGAGCGTCACTGCTTAAAGCGTGCCTTGCCAAGCTCTCCATTGAACGCGCCTATCCATGCGTCACGTCACTGCGGCTGGAGCCCGCGCGCCACATCCACCACAGTGGCGAGCGCGAACAGCAGGAACAGCGAGCCGCCCACGTACTGCACGGTACGCTCGGCCACATAGCGCCCCAGGTATGAGCCTCCCAGCACCTGCCCGCCACCATGGTGAGTGCTGAGCAGCGCACTGTGGCAGCGCGCACACTGCTCAGCAGCGCAAAGACTGCTCGGCAGCGCACGCCTGCGCGGCTCCCACTAGTGCTCAACACAATGAGCATGGCAAGCCTTGTGCACACTAAGCGGCTGCCCCGTAAAATGCAGCAGGCGGGGGAGCTCACCGCGATGCCGGTGGCCACGCCGTGGCCCCCCACGGCGCCGAGCACGACGCCCGCCGGCGAGGACGAGGCTGCCAGCGCGATGGTGGCCAGGAAGGACTTGTCGCCCCACTCGGCCGCAAATACCAGCGCGAATGTGGACAGCAGCAGCGTCGCGCCTGCACGGGACCCCGCTCACTACTTGAAGCGCATGCGGGTGCGACACCGCATGCAAGTGCTGTTCACTAGCATGCGCTGCTCCTTGGCAGATGCAAACTGTCAGGATTGCTGCAGAAAAACTTGGTGCACATGCTCGGATGGGCAAGAAAATGTCTGCAGCGCAATTTAGAGCTGCTCTAGCCCAGACATTGCTCGCATCGGCCTTTCAAGACTATTTGCGGGCGATGAATACCTCGAAAGTGGCCTGTGGTACATATCTAAGAAGCGCAAAAAAGTGCTAACATTTGCATACGTACGGGAGTGTGGGCACCACACCATCTTTCTGCATATCCTCAACGTCCTTTGCCGCATCATCACGCTCCTCCTTCGCACTCTCATCTGCACTGCCAGCCTCCTGCGAATTGTGCATGTGCATGCAGGATATCACACTTGATCGATGTACGTTCCGGTCTGGACTGGCAGCCTGCGAGAAACTGTTGTGCTGGACGGGACTGCAGTCAAGATCTGGAGCACGCGCACACGTTTCCGACGCAGAACAACGCAACGCCTATGCATGCCTTCCAATATGAGCTTCCTGATGTCGTTGGACTGCGCTTGGCTAGTCCTCGTCCTCGGGCACCACTCCCTTGCGAGAGCCAGTTCCCTCAGGCTCAATGTCTGATCTGAAGGAGGCCTAAGCTCACCAGGCTCATTACTACCCGCTATTCATGCGTGTCGGCACACTCATTTGCAAAGCGCTTACCTGCAGCGTGCGCACGCCGAAGAAGACGAGGAGCGCGACCGCGAGCAGGTCGTCCAGCGGCACGCTGCGCCCGAACGGCAGGAACTCGTCCAGCTGGTGCAGCACTTGCCCCAGCGCCACCTGTGCCAGGGCATGCAGCGCGTCGGTGAAAGGGCACCTGTGTCAGGGCATGCAGCGCGTCAGCGACAGGGCGCGCACGTGCGAGTGGGGCAGGGTGCTATCAACGTCTCGCACACGGCAGCAAACAGCCACCATCGTTTTCAAAGTAGGCAGCAGACATCGCATCACCATACATGCATACATGCACGCCCAAGGTATCCAGCTCAGTTTCAGGGAGCTGCAGAAATAGACCTGATAGTACGCTTCTGCGCTAGTACAGGTCACAACCCTCCTCGCCTGCTTACACGCAACTACCTAGGCAGGCTGCTGCCTATGTGGACATGTATGCACTGGATGTGGCAGCCGTTGCAGGGCATAGGGCTGACAGCAGGTTGCCGTACACATAGGCGGCGCTGTGGAGAAGCAGGCAACACTTCCGCACCGAGATGACAGTCATGATGGCCAGTGCGCCAAAGGTGCCGGCGAAGACAATGCCGCGCGCCTCCTTCAGCGCAAGCAGCACAGCAATGAAGAACGTCTTGTCGCCCAGCTCTGAGAAGAGGATCAGGAGGAACCCCGACACAGCGCCTTCCCTGAAGGGGCTGTCGCCCAGCAGCCCTGGCACCCCACCGCGTGTTCCTCAGGCTCTGCTTGTGTGCAAGGTCTTTGTGTGGCAGTGCACAACTGAGAACGTCATTCACAGCACACCATACATACCAAAGGTGAGCAGTGATCACTTTGAAGCTTGTCGCTCGAGCTTCACACTTCATTGTGCAATGCACAGTCACATGGGGCCTCCAGAACTCTGTGTATTGGTCCTTGGCAGGCTCCACTAAACACCTGTCGGCTGTGCAGAGGCGTTCCCTCCAGTGGGCGGGCAGCTTGCCAGGGATGAACGCCGAGGACACTTCGGTGACGGGGGCGGCAACCGCCAGGCCTTCAGCAGCGCTGGCTGCTCCAGCGCAGCCAAATGCCGCAAGCGCTACCAGCGCAGCACTGCTCGCCAGGCGCCGCGCCTGCAAATTCAAAGTCGCAGCGCGTGTGGCTCAGATGCATCCAGCCACTTTGCGCACTAACCCCGTGAACGCTTCGGACCTGCAGTGCGTCGCCTGCTGCACTCACTGTGGTGTTGAGCGACACGCCGTCCCCTCGCTGAAGAGCATCCGCGTGCATGCATTGCGTCACGCCGTGGCTTGCAGGCGCCTCAGTGAGCTGCAAACCACGGCCGAGCGCTGATAACGAACTCGCTTTCCTCCTGCGAGTGTGCGTGGGCCAATGCCTGCGGGCACCTTGCGCTACCGGCACCGCAGCACCATCTGCAGCAAAGGGGTGTACACACGCGCACGGTCGCAGCAGAGCGGCCTTGGACATCGTGGAATTGGTCATCACCCCTCCCTCCCTCCCTCCTCTGGCTCACGGCCCCGACCCTAGGGAACCCCAGCTCAGCGACTTGCTGAGCTCCTCCTGGCGGCCTCAAGAGGGAGGTTGCACAGGAGGAGCTGTCACGGTGGTCAGCTGTACTCAGCAATCGCAATGGCTGCGTTGCACCTGCACGCGCCCGCTTCTGCTCGTCCCGCACAGGTAGGCGCTGCACCTTGTGAAATTTCCTGCACCGGCACAGGGCTCTGGTAGCCAATGACGCAGTGTCTGCTTGCTTGCAGGTGGTACGCACGGGGTTGCTGCGCGCTCGCCACGCTGCATGCACTTGCCTCACAGGCCTAATGCCCCACTTGCCCCACAGGCACTTGCCTCGTGCGGCAGCAGCGCGACGGCAGCGCGTCTATGCGGCAGAGGTGCGCCACTGTTGCTGACTGTTCAGCAAGTCACCACGGCCCCGCGGGGCCAGGCAAGCTGGTTTGCTCCACTGCTAGTCAACACCGCTACCATCGCTTGCCTCTGCTGCGTGGCGACAGGCTACGCTGCATGACCACACACACGTCTCTGCAGCATGTTGTCACACACCGCAGTGTGTGTTTCCAGGGCAATGCGTTGGCAGGAGGAGCAGCCGTGCAGACGAGGACTGGCCGCAAAAGCCCCCTTGTGGGGTGTGCGCCAGGTAGCGCAGGAGGCAGAGGTGGAGCAGGTGGAGGAGGCTGCGCCCGCGCCCGCCGCGGACGCCGAGCCGGCGGCGGAGGAGGGGCAGGGCGCTGAGGCGGAGGCCGAGGCCGGGGCCACTCCTGCTGCCGAGCGGCCAGCGGTGCGGCGGCCACGTG
>JAABUV010003271.1_pt1 | contig 20811 bp, 18 predicted proteins | sample 5559971 | NCBI WGS metagenome assembly JAABUV01 (sample SAMN10711881, study PRJNA513362) | rock metagenome | isolation source: Antarctica rocks | place: Antarctica: Victoria Land, Knobhead nord | collected 2015-12-19
TCTAAACGTCTACAACTCATGCTCACTGTCTACTACATTCACAGAGAAATCTTCAATCATTTCTCGTTTGAACGAACTACTCAAGAATGACTGCAAACAACTGATCATAGAAGATTTCAATCTACATCATTCTCACTGAGAGAAATGAAGATGCTTCACTCGTTATACGACGACTGATACTCTACTAAACATCATTACAAACGCAAGGCTGAAATTATTACTGAAATCAGACACTATTACTCGCGAAGCTCATAATCAATTTACGACGATTGATCTAGTCTTTAGCAGCGAGAAAATACAGTTCATGACACGCAAGTGCAAGATACGAATTGATCTGCATCAGAGATCAAATCATCTTTCGATCGTCACAGAGTTATGTCTACAAACAATCTCAGTGCAACTCTTGACTTGATGACTTTGAAAGAAAATGAATACAGAAGCATTGAGTGCTTATCTGCGAATACATCTATCTTTGAAATGCTCTCTAGACGACAAGACTATGATGAATGACAGAGTGTGCAAGATTATCAGAGTGCTACAGAAGATCATCAAGAAATCTATTTTCTTGACAAAGTCATCAAATCAAGCAAGAGACTTTTGAAATCAAAGCTGCTTCGAAGTAGTAATGAAATCAAGATGACTGCAAATCATATGAAAAACGCAAGACATATTAGAAGCGTGAAATGAATATCTGAAGCACAATGATCATAAAAACAAGATCATTTGACAAACGAAATGCGCACACTTCAGAACACAAATGCATGAGCTGAGTGAAGCATTCAAATCAATATAACGCTTTGCAAAATGAGCTAGAATCGAAAGTCAGCTATCTAAAAAGCTTTCTCAGTTTTCATCACTGAAGCGAAGCGACATTGATCATATAACAACGACGTTCGAGGAAAAAATCGAGATACTGCGAGAAAAGTTCTTTTTCTCATCTTCTCAAGCGAATGTCAGCGACATCGCAGAATCATTCATATCTCTGACAGTCTCATTCAATTCACGCATCACAGAAGATGAAGTGAAGCAGATAATCAGATGAGTAAAAGCAGACAAAGCGTCGAGCGCTTCAGATATTTCAAACAGAGCGCTTCAAGCGAATCTTGCAGAACTGATCTCAGTACTGACGAGTTTATTCAACGCATGTGTAATACACAAGTATCATTCGAAGTAGTTCAAAAAGACTCAGACAATAGTACTACGCAAATTGAAGAAAAGCGACTATATCAATTCAAAGACGTATCGACTCATTGCTTTGCTCAATATCATGAGCAAAGTGCTGAAGTTGATCATGATCAAAAGACTGAGTGACATAGTCAAGACTCATCGCATGCTATCAAATGCTCAAATGAGAGCGAGACGCAAGTGATTCATGATCTCGACGTTAGATCTACTAGTAGATCAAGTTCACACAGTGTGAGACTGTGAAATCAAATATGTGATCTTCATGCTAAGCTTAAACGTCGTCAAAGCGTTCAATCAAGTCTCACACATCAGACTTCTGCACACGCTGAAAATGAAAAGAACGTCAAGCTACATAATCGAATGAACACGCAGCTTTCTAAAGAATCAAGAGACGTCGCTAATATTCAATGAACAAACGAGCGACATGCGCGAGATAAACGCAGACATATCGCAGAGATTTCTCATTTCATCAATTCTCTTTCTATTCTTCAACGCAAGTTTAATCAAAAAATGCGAAGCACTGAAAATTAAAATCGAAGTGCTTGACTTCGTAAATGATATTAACATTCTAGTCTACGACAGATTCACTGAAGAAATCTGCAGAACACTGAGCAAAGCACATGACGTCTGCGCGAAATGAGCTCGCACTCATGACGCAACGTTCGCATCAGAAAAGTACGAGCTCACGCATTTCACTAGAAAATCGAAGAGATTCGACATGATGACTAGCATACAAATAGAAAGCTCAGTTATCAAATCGAAATCAGACGTACGAGTTCTAGAGATGCAACTGAACACGAAACTGCAATGAGACGCGCATCTTCGACAAATAGAGACGAATCACGTGACAAGAATGCTGACACTTAGTCATCTTGAAGTCTTCACATGAGAAGCTATCTTCACAAAAGCGAGACAAGTATACTCAGCAGTAGTGAGATCAGAAATTGCATTCGAAGCGTCAGTCTGACATCAGCGCGACAAGAAAGATGAACTGTCGAGCAAAGAACACAGACTAGAAACACTTCAGAATCAGACTTTGCATCACGTAGCAGAAGCATTCAAAAGAGTAAACATTGAAACTCTAGAGACAGAAACATACATGAGTTCGCTACATGTTCATCTGAACATGCTACAGAACAAGATCACGTTACACAGTTGAGTCAATGATCGAACGCAAGAGATCAGACAAGCATGCAAACTAATATGCGCTCGTTTGACGAGAGTTAATCGCGTCATTTCTCGCTCACTCGTCATCAAGAAAATAGTACTTCTGAATGTCTTCATTCAAGAAGATGCGAAGATACAGTCGAGACGCAGATGACACACTCTCTTCTTCACAACGATTTCAACAAGCGATAGCATCGCAATAACGCAGTATCACAAAGATCAATGAAATCAACGATGAGAAAAGTACAGAGAACGCGTTGCAGATGTCAACGCAATCTCAGCACAAAGATTGCATCTGAGCAATAAGATGATAAAGATGCGTGATGATCTTCAGAAAGCAGAAAGCATTCTCGCAATGCACATCAGAATTAAACGCATAGATTTGAACATTTATCTGCACTCTAGAAATGTTTCAGACACGAATAGCTCGCGATGCGACTGCGAATGAAGTCATCAGACGACGAAGCATGTACTCATGCACTGCTCGAACTGATCGCACCTGCGATCAAGAATGCTACAAGATGCTGACTTCTCAAACTATTGAATAATCGTCATCATCACGAAGAGTCTCAGAGCAGTAGCGAAGATGATGATGAAAACGAAGCTCTTGAAGCAATTTAGAGTGACTAGAACACTCATTCTCTAACGTGCAATCAACGTGAACAAATTTGATACATAGTCTCAAAACTCACTGTTTTGACTGCGTGAAGCAGTCGTGTAGACTGCAAGTGATTTTCTACCTCAGAGAGTTTTGTTCACTCAATACAGATAGCATAAAGTTTCTCATGAGTCGATCTAATCAATGTCACAAGAGTGTATGAATTTAAAAAAAAAAAGAACATACTTTGTTCAATGATGAAACGTTGACTAATCATATTCATCTTAACATCAATATTCATATAAATTTTCATTTCTGTCTTCTGATCTTCTTGAATTACATGCTCTCTATATGTAAAAATCTTTATGAAGAGAACTTCTTGTTTTTTCCTCAATGATTTGAAGCATTCATTGAGAGCTTGTCTTTTCTTGAAATCTTGAAATGACTCATATGTAACATTAAATTGATGAATACTCAATTTACATCAGATTCTTTTGATTTATTCTTGATCTTTTCATCTTTACAATTAGTAAAGTAATGACTTTTTCAATTGCATGTATAGCACATTATGTTGAATAAATTCTTGCTATAACATGACAAAGCATGTAAGCTTGTCTTTGATGAAGAGTTGAGTTTAGTTAATTAATGAGATTTCTTTCGCTTTGAATGAGACTTCTTGTTGACTTTATTTAAATCATGTAAATCTTTGTCTTGAAGTTGTTTTGATGATAAGATGTGTTCTTTTCACAGATTTGTTTTCAATTCAGCGACAAGATCAATTAATGCATTTCATGTGATAGAAATTAACTGAACATTAGTAATAATCATGCGCAGCTCAAATCTTAACTTAATGAATAAATAAACTCATTTATGCTCATCACTATACAATAAAAGTTGATGTTTCAGAGTGTTCAGATGAGCTGCAAACGTTCATATCATTTGATCTGAACGTTGTGATGTATTTGCATACTGCTGAGTCATGTCTTGCTTTGATTCATTGAGTTCTCAATTAAATTTAGAAGAAAGTCAATAAAATTAAATCACATTTGCTGAGCTGCAAACATAGTTTCTTCATGATTGAATCAAAGTTTCTTTGATTCACTCTTTAAATAAATCATGCAGTATAACATCTTTTTCTCATCTTTTTTGAAATGTCAAGAGATATTTTGAAATGAGATTTCAACATTACGAATTCACTCTTTATGTTCTCTGATGATTTTGTCATAATACTTCTTTAAAGACATTGAGAGTCTTTGCTTTTATAAAATGATTTCGTGAAGACTTTGTTTTATCTTCGTTGATATTATGAAGATGATGTATAAATCATTTAAATTCTTTGTGAAAGCTCAAGTGAAAGCTCAATGACTTCTCTTCATTGTTTCAACAACTTTTAAAGTCTTAATCTTTGATCAAATAATTGTTAGCTTCTGTTTCTTTTGCAGTTCATTGCATCAAAGCATTGCTTGAGTCAGCTGTTCATTAATATCAAGAGAGAATTTATCTTTTGCTTCTTTGTTTTCTGATTTCATTATGTGATGTTCATTTTCTAATATGATGTTTTGCAAGATTGAAATATCATTGTTGTGATTCTGTTATGATCACGTTGCTGTTGTCATGCTTGAATATCAAATCATCATTTTTAAAAAGAGTTTGAAATAATTAGAACTGTAATGATCAGATTTACTAAAGAAATAAACGAAATCTATAAGAATGATATGATGATATGATATTCTAAGCAGACACAGAATGAATACATATTATGATAGAGCTAATTATTAAGAAGCTTTCAATAATTCAAGAGAATTGATCAACTATAAAGAGTTTGTCAAGCATTGTTAAGTTGAGCATGACATAACTCATGATATATTAAGTTGAAGATATGATGTAGTCTAAATGATGTCTTAACAGAGTCATAAAGTTTCAGAGTTAACTCAGATCTGATCTTCAATTCAGCTTCTGACTTTAGTCTCTGATTTAACTTCTATAAATCAATTCATTATGATAATGAACTGTAAAAGAAACAAAAGTTAACAACTATTTGATCAAAGATTAAGACTCTGCAAGTTATTAAAATAATGAAGAAAAGTTATTCAACTTTCATTTAAGCTTCAACTGAAAACTTGAATGATTTATACATCATTTTCATAGTGTTAATAAAAGTAAAACAAATCATCATGAAATCATTTTACAAAAGTGAAGATTCTCAATGCTCTTAAAGAAGTATCATGACAAAATCATAAGAAAACATAAAAAGTGAATTTGTGACATTGAAATTTCATTTCAAAATACTTCTTGATATTTTGAAAATAATGAGAAAAAGATTTGAAAATGCATAATTTATTTCAAAAATGAATCAAAGAAACTTTATTTCAATCATGAAAAAACTATGTTTGCAACTCAATGTTACAAATGTATCAAAGATTAAACTTTAATCAATTTACAATGAATGCTAGTGAGTTCATTGTATATTAATTAAAGTTAGTCAAGATTTAGTCAAGATCTGATTTAAATCTGACTCAAATTTAACTCAGATATGACTCAACATTTTTTCTTTTCTTCAACATCTTTTTTCTTTTCTAGCATCTTTTAAATCAGTTTCTATTGTTTTTTAAATAAACATACTTCTTTGTGTTACAAATAGTTAATAAATGTTTATGATAAACACATTTCTTTATGTTGATGAAACATTTTTCAAATCAACATTTTTCTTATGTTTCAACATATTTTCTTTGAAACTAGCATTGAATCTGAGTAACTATTATAATAATAATAATAATAATAATAAATTTATACATTCTTGTGATATCAATTAAATCAATTCATGAGAGACTTTATGCTATTTGTATTGAGTGAATAAAACTCTCTGAGATAGAAAATCACTTGCAGTTTATATGATTGCTTCACGCAGTTGAAACAGTGAGTTTTAAGACTATGTATCAAATTTGTTTGCATTGATTGCATGTTAAAAAATGAGTGTTCTAGTCACTTTAAATTGCTTCAGAAGCTTCATTTTCATTATCATTCTCGCTGCTGCTTTGAAATTTTTTGTGATCATGACGATTATTTGATAGTTTAAGAAGTCAACATCATGTAGCATTCTTGATTGCAGATGCATTCAGTTTGAGCAGTGCATGAATACATGCTTCGTTATCTGATGACTTTATTTGCAGTTGCATCATGAACTATTTGTGCTCAAAACATTTCTTAAGTGCAGATAAACATTAAGATTTATGCATTTAATTCTGATATAAGTTGCAAGAATGCTTTCAATCTTCTAAAAATCATCATGTATCTTTATCATCTTATTGAATAAATGAGATCTTTGTGCTGAAATTGCATTGACATCTGCTATGCATTTCTTGTATTTTTCTCATCATTGCTTTCATTGATCTTTGTGATATAGTGTTATTGCAATGCTATTGCTTATTGAGATCATTGTAGAAAGATCAAATCATTTGCATTTAAACTGCATTCTTACATTTTCTTGAATAAATATGTTCAAAAGCATTATTTTCTTGATAATAAAAAAGCAAAAGATGAGATGATTAATTCTCATCAGTCAAATGTGTATGAGTTTGCATGTTCATTTAGTCTCTTGCATTCTGTTGTTGACTCAACTGCATAATGTGACTTTATTCTGCAGCATGTTTAAATGAACATGCAGCAAACTTGTATATGTTTTAATCTTTAACATTTTGATGCTTACTTTTTTGAACACTTCTGCAACATAATGTAGAATTTGATTTTACAGAGTTTCTAGTTTATGTTTCTTATCTGACAGTTCTTGCTCTTTGTCATGCTGATGTCAAACTGATGCTTCAAATGCAATTTCTGATCTCATTATAGCTAAGTACACTTGTCTCATCTTTGTAAAGATTGCTTTTCATGTGAAAACTTCTAAATAACTAAATGTAAGCATTCTTGTGATGTGATTCGCTTCTATCTATTAAAGATGTGCATTTTATTGTAGTTTCATGTTCAGTTGAATTTTTAAAACTTGCACATCTGACTTTGACTTAATTATTGAACTTTCTATTTGTATGCTAGTCATCATGTTAAATTTTCTCAAATTTTTAGTAAAATGTATAAACTCATATTTTTCTGATGCAAACGTTGTATCATGAGTTTAAACTCACTTCGCGCAAACGTTGTGTATTTTACTCAGTATTTTACAAATTTCTTTAATGAATCTGTCATAAATTAGAATGTTGATGTCATTTATGAAGTCAAGCACTTTAATTTTAATTCTCAATGCTTTGATCAGTAATGAAACTCATCTGTATGCAATGCTGACTATGAATCTACTGTTTAGCTACAGTAGAGTTTAAAAATTATCAAAAGTTTGAATGATATCAAGATACTGCGTGATGATGAAGCGTTGTGCATTGATTGCATGCGAAGTTTTCGCGATTACGCAAACTTTAATAATCTCAATGCGCATGTTACAAGCAATCTGCACGCAAATAAGAAAGTTAAATAGAACGCAGAACTACGAGAAAAATTGCTTATGAAAATCATTCAATTCAGTATCTTGTCGTTGCAATGACAAGAACTGAAACAAAACACTTTTGCATTTAATCTGTTGAAAATGATTAGCAGAAAAAACTTGAATCATAAACATTCTTTAAATTTACATGCTAATTACATATAAATCTTGTTAAGACTGCATGTCTGTTACTACAACATGAACAACTCACGAAACTTGTTAAGTTCAACATAAGCAAACTTGAGAATCTCATTAATATCATTTAACAGACGTTCAGATACAGACATTTTATACATAAGTGATATGCTGATGAGAAAACTTCGTTAAGAAAAGAGAAACACAAGCGAGTTAATAAAGAATGATTAAACTACACTATCTGATTAAAAGTGTAGCATATGAACATTTCTGCAAAACATGATCAATCTGCATGAGAAAAATCTTTACAGATAACACAAAACAGATGAGTTGCATGTCTTATAAGCGAAGTGAGCATCTGCAAAGCATAATATACAATGACAACAATTGTTGATCTTGAGAATCTCATCTTTTCACTGAACTCTGACTCTTGAATGTCTTGATGATAAAATTAATCTCTAGTTGAAAACATCATCTGTATAACTTGAGAGAATAGTAGCACATGTTGATGTGATTAAAGAAGAAATCAATTGCAATATGCATGCATATTGCAGATGAAATGTTTGCGATTTATGCTTAAGAAGTAAACTGTCAAAATCTGAGCAGTGAGAAATCTCATTCATCTTGAACTGTGAATCTGCTGCAAGAAGCTATTTCTCACTAAAAGAAAAATCAGCATAAAAGTTATGTTTTATGTATGTTGTATGCAACGTATGCAACATATTTTCAATAAATTTCATAAATGATATTAACATTTTAATCTACAGCAAATTTACTGAAGAAATCTGCAGAACACTGAGCAAAGCATATGATGTTTGCATGAAATGAGCTTGCACTCATGATGTGATGTTTGCATCAGAAAAGTACAAGCTTATGCATTTCACTAGAAAATTGAAGAGATTCAACATGATGACTAGCATATAAATAGAAAGCTCAGTTATCAAATTGAAATCAGATGTACGAGTTTTAAAGATGCAACTGAACATGAAACTGCAATGAGACGTGCATCTTCAACAAATAAAGATGAATCATGTCACAAGAATGCTGACACTTAGTTGTTTTGAAGTCTTTACATGAGAAGCTATTTTCACAAAAGTGAGACAAGTATACTCAGCAGTAATGAGATCAGAAATCACATTCAAAGCATCAGTTTGACATCAGTGTGACAAGAAAAATAAACTGTTGAGCAAAGAATGCAAACTAGAAACACTTCAGAATCAGATTCTGTATTACGTAGCAGAAGTGTTCAAAAGAGTAAACATTGAAACATTAAAGACAGAAACATATATAAGTTTGTTACATGTTTATTTGAACATGCTACAGAACAAGATCACGCTACATAGTTGAATCAATGATTGAATACAAGAGATCAGACAAGCATGCAAACTAATATGTACTCATTTGATGAAAGTTAATTGCATCATTTCTCGCTTACTCATTATCAAGAAAATAGTACTTCTGAATGTCTTCATTCAAGAAGATGTAAAGATACAGTTGAGATGCAGATGATGTATCTTCTTCTTCATAATGATTTCAACAAGTGATAGCATTGCAATAAAGCAGTATCACAAGAATCAATGAAATCAACGATGAAAAAAGTACAGAGAGTGCGTTGCAGATATCAATGCAATCTCAGCACAAAGATTGCATCTGAGCAATAAGATGATAAAGATGCATGATGATTTTCAGAAAGCAGAAAGCATTCTTGCAATGTACATCAGAATTGAACGCATAGATCTGAATGTTTATCTGCACTTCAGAAACATTTCAGACACAAATAGCTTACGATGCAACTGCGAATGAAATCATCAGACAACGAAGCATGTACTCATGCACTGCTTGAACTGATTACATCTGCAATTAAGAATGTTACAAGATGCTGACTTCTTAAACTATTGAATAATCATCATCATCATGAAGAGTTTCAAAGTAGTAGCAAAGATGATGATGAAAACAAAACTCTTAAAGCAATTTAAAGTGACTAAAACACTCATTCTTTAACATGCAATCAACGTGAACAAATTTGATACATAGTCTCAAAATTCACTGTTTCAACTGCATGAAGCAGTTGTATAAACTGCAAGTAATTTTCTATCTCAGAGAGTTTTGTTCACTCAATACAAATAGCATAAAGTTTCTCATAAGTTGATTTAATTAATGTCACAAGAATGTATAAATTTATTATTATTATTATTCTCAATGCTTTGCATTTTTCAATTAGACTTGCGTTGAAAAATAGAAAGAGAATCGATGAAATGAGAAATTCTTGAAATATGTCTGCATTAATCTCATGCATAGTGCTCGCTTGCTCATTGAATATCAGCAATGTCTCTCTGTTTTTTAGAAAGCTGCATGTTTATTCAACTATGTAACTTAATGTTCTTCTTATTTTCAGCATATATAATAGTTTGATGTGCAAGACTTAATTAAATGCTTTAATGATGTTTAGATTTAACATGAAGATCATGTACTTAATGTTGCAGTCTCACATAATGTGAACTTGATCTACTAGTAAATTTAATGTCAAGATCATGAATTGCTTGTATCTTGTTTTCATTTAAGCATTTAAAAGTATGTGATAAATCTCAGTTATATCATTCAATCTTTTGATCATAATTGACTTCAAAGCTTTGTTCATAATATCAAGCAAAGCAATGAGTTGATATGTTTTTAAATCAATATAATTACTTTTCTTTGATTTACATAACACTATTGTTTAAGTCTTTTTGAACTGCTTCAAGTGATATTTGTGTATCACGCATATGTTGAATATACTCATCAGCATTGAGATTCATTTTATGAGATTTGCTTGAAGTGCTTTGTTTGAAATTTCAGAAATGTTTGATGCTTTGTTCACTTTTACTCATTTAATTGCTCACTTCATCTTATTCTCTGAAATGCATAAATTTAATAATACTGTCAAAGATATGAATGAATCTAAAATGTCATTGACATCTGCTTATGAGAATGAAGAAAAGAATTTTTCTTGCAGCATCTTAATTTTTTCTTTAAACGTTGTTATTATGTGATCAGTATCATTTTATTTCAACGATGAAAACTAAGAAAGTTTTTTAAATAACTGACTTTCAATTCTGACTCATTTTGCAAAGCATCATATTGATTTCAATGTGTTACTTAGCTCATGCATCTGTAATCTGAAGTGTGTGCATTTTGTTTATCTGATGATCTTGTTTTTATGATCATTATGTTTTAAATATTTATTTCATGCTTTTAATATATCTTGCATTTTTCATATGATTTGCAGTTATCTTGATTTCATTACTACTTTGAAGCAGCTCTGATTTCAGAAGTTTCTTGCTTAATTTGATGATTTTGCTTAAAGAGTAAACTTCTTAATAATTTCTTGTAGTACTTTAATAATCTTTATCACTTTGTCATTCATTTCAGCTTTGCTGTTCAAAGAATGATCTGACAAAAGATGTATTTGCAGATAAGAATTCAATGCTTCTGTATTCATTTTTTTTCAGAGTCAACAAGTCGAAGACTGCGCTGAGATTGTTTGTAAATTTAGCTCTGTAACAATTGAAAGATGATCTGATTTCTGATGTAAATTAATTCATACTTTGCACTTATGTATCATAGACTGTATTTTCTCACTGTTAAAGATTAAATCTATCGTTGTAAACTGATTGTGAATCTCATGAATGATTATGTTTAATTTCAGCAGTAGTTCTAGTCTTGCATTTGTAATGATGTTTAGTAAAGTATCAATCATCATATGTTGAGTGAAGCATCTTCATCTCTCTCAGTATGAATGATGTAGATTGAAGTTTTCTACAACTAGTTATTTGCAATCATTCTTAAGTAGTTCATTCAAGCGAGAAATAGTTAAGAGTTTCTCTGTGAATGTAATAAATAATGAGCTTAAGTTGTAAACATTTAGAAGTCTTAGCATCTGCGTTTTGTTATTTATGTTGCAAGTTAATATTTTGATTGAGCAGATGTCTGATTCAACTGTCTTTACTGTTCACTGATCGAGTTTTAAGCATTTGTTAACATATATGCATGTTCTTAATTAAAATGATGAGTTTTTTATCAGATGAAAGAAGTTGTAAGCTAAGTTAAATAATTGCAAGTCATTAATGTTGTGTTCTTGCTTCTGTATAACTACTATGTTGAATTTGCGAATTTCTCTGTTGATCAAGAATGATTCTTAAATCTTTAATGACTTTCTGATGTTGTACTGTAGAATTCATAGAAAGAATTGTTTCATCATAAAGTTATTTGTAACTGTTGTTGACTTTGCACTGAAAAGACTCTTTGTATGCTTTTGATCACTGAAAGTCTTTTGATTGAGTGTTTCTAAGTCTGCTCAGATGTCATCTCATTCAAGTCATTAGTCATGCATGAGAAGAGATCAACTCATCTCTTCTTGACTTTTATCATCGATCATGTCGATTCAACGTCTTGACTATTGAAAATATGTTGTATACATTGCATGCAACATACATAAAGCATGATTTCTATGCTGATTTTCTTCTTAGACTCAAGAAATTACTCAGAGAGAATTTCTCACGACAGATTCACAGTTTAAGAGAAACAAGATCTTTCACTGCTCAGATTTCAATAGTTTACTTTTTAAGCATGAGTTGCAGATGTTTCATCTGCAATATGCATGTATATCACAGTTAATTTCTTCTTTAATCACATCAATATACACTACTGTTCTTTCAAGTTATACAAATGATGTTTTTGACTAGAGATTGATTTTATCATCAAGATATTCAAGAGTCAGAATTCAATGAAAAGATGAGATTTTTAAGATTGACAATCATCATTATTGTATATTATGCTTCGCAAACATTCACTTTGCTTATAAAGCATGCAACTCATCTGTTTTGCATTATCTGTAGAGATCTTTCTCATGCAAATCAATTGTATTTTGCAGAAATGTTCATATATTATACTTTTGATCAGACAGCGTAGTTTGATCATTCTTTATTAATTTGCTTGTGTTTCTTTTCTTTTAACAAAGTCTTCTCATCAGCATATTGCTCATGTATAAAATGTCTGTGTCTGAACATCTGTTAAATGATATTAATGAGATTCTTGAGTTTGCTTATGTTAAATTTAATGAGACTCATGAGTTACTTATGTTGTAGTAACAGACACGCAGTCTTAACAAGATCTATATGTAGTTAGCATGTAAATTTAAAGAATGTTCATGATTCAAGTTCTTTCTGCTAATCATTTTCAACAAATCAAATGCAAGAGTATTTTGTTTCAATTCTTATCATTGCAACGATAAGATACTGAATTGAATGATTTTCATAAGCGATTTTTCTCGTAGTTCTGCATTCTATTTAACTTTCTTATTTGCATGCAGATTGCTTGTAACATGCACATTGAGATTATCAAAGTCTGTGCAATCGCGAAAACTTTGCATATGATCAACGCACAGCACTTCATCATCATGCAGCATCTCAATATCATTCAAACTTTTGATAATCTTTAGACTCTATTATAGCTAAATAGTAAATTCATAGTCAGCATTGCATACAGATAAGTTTCATCGCTGATCAAGAAATTGATCATATCAATGCTAATAACTGACATTGAACATCATAACATCATATTAAGCAAATTTTAAATGAACAAAAATGAAATATTATTAAACATGCATCATGATACTATCATATTCAATGATCAATTAAATACTTCTATTTTGATTTTTTCAATTTCGTCAAATTCAAAGCACTTAAGTTGATCATGATCAACTTTAATCTCTCTTGTAATTCATAGCAAATCATTTAAGATGCTTAAGTACTCAGCTTTTATCATTCAGAAAGAATCATTTTCAATTCATAGTATAAAAACAATTTTCTTCAAGACTCTGTTAAATCATTTCAAGAAGAACAAGACTGAGATTTTTGCTATGTTTATTGAAAACATTGATAGAGAAATTATTTACAACACTCAATGTAAGTTAAATGTTTTAAACATTTTCTTAATCAATAAAATGACTCAGAATCTAGATGATATTAAAGTCAAGCTATCATTAAAATATCAGAACTTTCTAAATGTCTTTGATTGAGCTCAGACAGACAAGCTATTGTCTCATCATTTATATGATCATAAGATAAAGCTTACTAGTGATTTAATGTCATCTTGTTGTTGAGCATATTAAATGTCTTTTTACAAGCTTCAGAAAGTAAAGAAATATTTAAATGAAAATATTTTCAAAGAATTTATAATCTTTAGCAAAGCTTCGTATTTCTCACTCATTCTGTTTATTTTAAAAGCAAATGAAGATTTATGATTCTGCGTTAACTATTAAAAGCTCAATGCTTTTATCAAGAGAAATCGCTATTTTCTATCTTTGATTGATAAAATAATTGACAAAATAATTGATTGCAAGCATTTAACTTAATTGAACATCATTTCTGCATTTAACAAACTGTGAATGCACTTTGATAGTAAGAACTACACTATTTTTATTATTGCTTTAAAAGCATATAAATCAAAAGTGCTTTCTTTTAAACTTATTAATGACTTTATCTTGTTTCAACAATATATAAATGATGTACTATGAAACTTTTTAAATGACTTTTGTCAAGTTTATCTAAACAACATTCTGATTTACAGCAAAACTCAATAAAAACATAAACAACATGTTAAAATGATATTAAGTTGACTATGAGAAGCTGATTTACAGATGAATATTCAAAAGTACAAATTTAATGTAGAAGAAATCATCTTTTTAAAAGTCATAGTTTTAAAACAAGATCTTCATATGAACTTTATCAAAGTAAAAGTCATAGTAAACTGAGTTACGTTGATTAATCTAAAAGAAGTTCAAAGCTTCGTGAAATTTATTAACTTTTATCATTGTTTCATTAAGAACTTCTTGAAGCTAGTTAAATCATTCACTCAACTGACTAGAAAGAATACATCTTTTGTTTAAAATAAAGTCTGTGTTTAAGCTTTTGATGATTTAAAGAAATAAATTAGCTCAATTTCAGTTTTACAACAGTTTGATTTAAAATGATAAACTATTCTGAAAATTAATGTCTTTGACTACGTCAAAGATGAAATACTATCACAGTATGATGATGAGAATGTTCTTCACTCAGTACAGTAAAACACGTTGACGTAATAATGATAAAATGCAATCAATGCTCAGACAAAGTACTATAATTGAAAACATAAGTTTAAGTCTTTTAATGTTAATGATTTAATCATGCTATCAGCAAAAAATCTGAAGCAGAAAAAGTTGAGCAAAAAGTTATTAAATAAGTTGATAAAGTTCTTTCATATACAAGAATTTATAAACAAGCAAATATATTATCTTAATCTTTCAATCATTAATAATAATAATAAATTCATACACTTTTGTAACATTGATTAAGTCAACTCATGAGAAACTCTATGCTATTTATATTGAGTGAGCAAAACTCTCTGAGATAGAAAATCACTCGCTGTTTATACAACTGCTTCACGCAGTCGAAACTATCATTATAAGACTATGTATCAAATTAGTTCATGTTGATTGCATGTTAAAAAATGAGTGACTTAGTCACTTTAAATTGCTTTAAAAGCTTTGTTTTCATCATCATTCTTGCAGCTGCTTTGAGATTCTTCGTGATAGCAACAATTATTCAATAGTTTAAAAAGTTGACATTTCATAATATTCTTGATCGCAAATGCAATCAGTTCAAGCAATGCATGAGTACATGTTTCATCATTTGATGATTTTAATTGCAGTTGCATCATGTATTATTTGCATCTGAAACATTTCTGAAGTGCAGATAAGCATTCAAATCTATGTATTCAATTTTGATGTAAATGACAAAAATGCTTTCAACTTTCTGAAAATCATTTTGCATCTTTATCATCTTGTTAAACAGATGCAATCTTTGTGTCGAGATGATGTGAACATCTGCAATGCATTTTCTATATTTTTTTCATCATTGCTTTCACTGATTTCTGTGATACTGCACTATTGCAATGCTGTCATTAGTTAAAATCATCGCAGCAAGAATTAATTACTTGCATCTCAACTGTATTTTTGCATCTTCTTGAATTGAATTGTTCAGAAGCATCACTTTCTTGATGATAAAAGAGCGAGAAATGATGCAATTGATATTCATCAGATGAACATGTATCAATTTGCATATTTATCTGATTTTCTGCATATGATTGTTGACTTAACTGCGTAACGTGATCTTGTCTTGCAGCATGTTCAGATGAACATGCAGCGAGCTTGTGTACATTTCTGCTTTCAGAATCTCAATGCTTACTCTTTTGAACATTTTTGCAATGTAATGCAGAGTCTGATTCTGTAATGTTTCAAGTTTGCGTTCTTTGTTTAACAGTTCTTTCTCTTTTTCTCACTGATGTCAGATTAATGCTTTAAATGCAATTTCTGATTTTATTACTGCTGAGTATATTTGTCTTGCTTTTGTAAAGATTGCTCTTCATATGAAGACTTCAAGTCAACTAAGTGCTAGCATTCATGTGACGTGATTCACTTTGATTTGACGAAGATGCACATCTCATTGCAATTTCATGTTCAATTGTACTTTCAAAACTTGCACATCTGATTTCAACTTAATAACTGAGCTTTCTATTTGTATGCTAATCATCATGTTAAATTTTTTTGATTTTCTGATGAAGTGCGTAAGTTCATACTTTTCTGATGTGAATGTTGCATCATGAGTGCAAGCTCATTTTGCACAGACGTTGTGTGCTTTGCTCAATGTTCTGCAAATTTCTTCAATGAATTTATTATATGCTAGAATATTAATGTCATTTACAAAGTCAAGCACTTCAATCTTAATTTTCAATGCTTTGTACTTCTCAATCAGACTTGCGTTAAAGAATAGAAAGAGAATCGATGAAATGAAAGATTTTGTGATATGTTTGCGTTTATCTCACGCATGTCACTCATTTACTCATTAAATCTCAGCAATGTTTTTCGATTCTTAAGAAAGCTGCATGCTCATTTGACTATGTAATCTGAAGTTTTTTTCATTTTCAGAATATGCAAAAGTCTGATGTGCAAAACTTGATCAAATGCTTTGATGACATCTAGACTTAGCATGAACGCTACGTATTTGATTTTGCAGCTTCATATCATGTAAATCTGATCTACTAATAGATTTAATGTCGAGATCATGAATCACTTGCATCTCACTCTAATTTGAGCATCAGATAGCATGTGATGAGTCTCAGTTATATCGTTCAATCTTTTAATCATGATTGACTTCAGAGCTTTGCTCATGATATCAAGCAAAACAATGAGTCAATATGTCTTTGAATCAGTATAATCACTCTTCTTCAATTTGCATAGTACTATCATTTGAGCTTTTTTGAACTGCTTTGAATGATATCTGTATATTACACATGCATTGAATAAACTCATCAATATCAAAGTCAGTTTTGCAAAATCAATTTGCAATGCTTTGTTTAAAATGTTTGAGATGTTTGATGCTTTGTCTGCTTTTATTCTTTTAATTGTCTGTTTCACTTTATTTTCTGAAATGTGTAAGTCAAATGATATTGTCAAGAATATAAATGAATTTGCAATATTGCTGATGTTTATCTGAAAGAATGAAAGAAAGAATTTTTCTTGCAATATCTCGATTTTTTTCTTGAATGTTGTTATCATTTGATCAATGTCACTTTGCTTCAGTGACAAAAACTGAGAAAGTTTTTTTAAATAGCTGACTTTCGATTCTGACTCATTTTGCGAAGCATCATATTGACTTAAGTGCATTGCTCAGCTCATGCATTTGTGATCTGAAATGTGTGCGCTTCGCTTGTTGAATGATCTTGTTTTTATAATCATTGTGTTTCAGATATTTATTTCACGCATCTAGTGTGCTTTGTATTTTTCATATGATTTGCAGTCATCTTGATTTCATTACTATCTTTAAGCAGTTTGAATTTCAGAAGTTCTTTACTCAACTTAATGACTTTGTTAAAAAGATAAATTTCTCAATGATCTTTAATAGCATCTTGATAACTTTGCACATTCTTTCATTCATCATTATCTTGCTGTTCAAAGAACAATTCGACGAAAGATGCATATGCAGATACACACTCAATGCTTCTGTGTTCATTTTCTTTCATAATCATCAAGTTGAAGATTGTACTGAAGTTGTTTGTAGACAAAGTTCTGTGACAATTGAAAGATGATTTAATTCTTGATGCAGATTGATGCATATTTTGCACTTACGTGTCATGAACTGTATTTTCTCGCTGCTAAAAATCAGATCAATAATTGTAAACTGACTGTGAGTCTTGCAAGTAATAATGTCTGATTTCAGCAATAATTTCAGCTTAGCATTAGTAACAATGTCAAGTAAACTGTTAATCACTACATGTTAAGTGAAACATTTTCATTCTTTTCAGTGAGAATGATGTAAATTGAAATCTTTCATGATCAGTTGTTCACAGTCATCTTTGAGTAGTTCACTCAAGCGAGAAATGATTGAAGATTTCTTTATAAATGTAGAGAACAGTGAACATGAATTGTAGATGTTTATAAGTTGCAACGTTTGCATTTTATCATCTGTGTTACAAGTTAATATTCTAATCAAGCAAATGTCTGACCCAGCTATTTCTATCACTCATTGATTGAATCTTAAGCATTTATTCACATATATGCAAGTTCTTGACTGTGATGACGTGTTTTTCATTAGATAAAAGAAGTTGTGAGCTGAGTTAAATGATTATATATTGTTAATGTTGCAATTCTGCTTCTGTATGATTACAATGTTAAAATCACGTACTTCTCTGTTAATTAGAAACAATTTCTGAATTTTCAATGATTTTCTGATTTTGTACTGCAGTATTCGTAGAAAAGATTGTTTTATCATAAAGTTATTTGTAACTGTTGTTGACTCTGCAAAGAGAAGACTCTTTGAATGCTTTCAATCATCAAGAGTTTATCTCATTTTCTGATTTATCATTTCTGACTCTGCTTAAGCGATGTCTCATCTGAGTCACTACTCACATAAAAGAAATGATTGACGCGTCTCTTCTTGACTTCTATCATCTGTCATGTTGATTCATGAGCAACTAAACTGTGTATTTTCAGCACAACTGTTGTTGAGCTTGATGAGTTCACTGAATTAAAAGAATTCATGAACTTTGAAGAATTCATTGAACTCAAAGAGTTCATTGAATCTGCAAAGCTTGAAGACAGTGATGAGTTCAAGAATTGCAAGAATGTGCAATTGTATTTAAACACTTCTGAGTATCTAAACGATCTGTTTCTATAGATTTCAAACGCTTGTTTCATCTACTGTCATCATTTGAAACAGATGTGTTTTCAAAGTTCGTGATTTTCATTGCAGTTAATGCAACGTTCTTTATTTGAAGACATCATGCACTTCTTGATGTGATGTTTGTTTATGCACTTAACGCAGCGTTGATTCTTTTTGCAAAATCTGATCATGTGATTAACTTCTTGACATCTGAAGCACTGTGTAATGCAACAGTTCTTCTTGAACAGTTCACATGCACATTCATGATATGCATTTAACATATTCACGTTCATCAATTGATTTATCATCGCTTTGATTGCTATCTTCATGATGAGTAACGAATGAGTCTTTTCGCTCTTTGCTACTTTCTTGAATCAAACTATTCTTAGAATCTTCAGATTTTCATGAAGTCTTGCGTTATTCTTTATTAGCTTTCTAATGACTTTCTTCTGATTGTTTATGTTGATTGTAGTGCATATTTCATGTGTTAGCACTGCGAAGATTTATTGCAATATGCATGTCAAGTTTGTAATTTCTTTTGCTCATTCTTGAGTCTTTTTCAGATTTGCTTGTGCATCTGAACTGACTGCATGAAGAAAGATGTTTTTGCTACTCAGCTTGTAGAAGTATTTTCGGCTCGATGCATGTTTCGATCTCGTGCACATCTCACTTTACTACTTTCATCTTTCTTCAAAAATCAATTACAAATTCAATATGACTTCAATTGAGGCAGCGCTTGCAGATTTAGCTTTGCAAGACTCATCTAACTACACTGCAACTGCAAAGAAATTCAATATCAATCGAAGCACGCTGTCGCGACGACATAGGGGCAAAACGGCCTTCGTGAAGAAAAGCAAGCAAACGACGTCAATTCTTTCGAACCAACAAGAAAAAGAGCTTATTCGCTATATCAACAAGCTTATCGAGCGTGATATATCTTCTTTCAATGTCATAATTCGCGTTTTTGCGTATAATATATCTGGAAAACAGCCAGGCAAAAACTGGTCTTATGAGTTTGTTCGACGTCATTCAGATATACTGCAGTCAAAGTTTCTACAAGGCGCTGATCTAGAGCGAAAGAAAGTCGATAATGCATATCAATATCAGCTTTATTTTGACCTTGTAAGTGCCTTCATTACGTTTAGTTTCATACTAATATAAGGGTAGGTAAAGCAAAAAATCGAAGAATATGAGGTTCTTCCTTCAAACACATACAATATGGACGAAAAGGGCTTTCTACTTGGACTTCTTCAAAAGACTCGAAGAGTCTTTAGTTTAAAGCATCTTGACAGTGGCAAATTGCTGGGTGCTGGTCAAGACGGCAATAGAGAATGGATTACCTTGATTGCAACCATTTGCATGGATATGACTCATATACCCCCTTCGATCATTTATCAGGCGATATCAGGCAATATTCAGGACAGCTGGCTTACTGAATATGATCCCAAAGAGCAATCCTGCTTCTTTGCTTCCTCCGCTACTGGCTGGACTAACGATGAATTGGTCTACTCTTGGCTCACTACCGTATTTGACCGAAATACGAGGTCAAAAGCCAGAAATTCACGCGATTATCGCCTTCTATTCGTTGACGGGCATGGCAGTCATATCAACATGAAGTTCCTTGACTGGTGTGAGCAGAACAAGGTGCTCGTGGCTTTATATCCTCCTCATTCTACGCATCGTCTTCAACCTCTGAATGTCAGCTTATTCAACCCTTTGGCCAATTACTACTCGCAAAACCTGAACGACTGAATCTTTAAGAGTCAAGGACTTTCTCGAATATCGAAAAGAGACTTCTTTGACCTATTTTGACCTGCATATCAAGCTGCTTTCACGTCTGCCAACATCAAAAGTGAATGGGAAAAGACAGGATTGCTGTCTTTCAATTCGTCACAGGTCATAAAGCAGATTAAATCGGACGCTAGACCTGTTTCAAGCCATTCTTCTTCTTCAGCATTGTCAGAAGCTGATTGGAGAAAGGTTCGACGATTAATGAAGTCAGTTGT
>JAABUV010003272.1_pt1 | contig 20806 bp, 20 predicted proteins | sample 5559971 | NCBI WGS metagenome assembly JAABUV01 (sample SAMN10711881, study PRJNA513362) | rock metagenome | isolation source: Antarctica rocks | place: Antarctica: Victoria Land, Knobhead nord | collected 2015-12-19
ATTTCAACTAGAATGTTTACTTCTTTAACGTTAGTTAAAATCGCGTCACACGACTTTAAATGATCAGATTTTGAATGATCAACTGACTGAGTAATAACAGCTTTATGAAAGATGATCTTTGACAAATCATTAATGTATTTGATGAGATTGACTTTATTCTTGATTTCTCAAATAACTCGCTGATCATTATTCAAATGAATCAGATAGAAATGAATCTCTTTGAGAGAATCAAATTGAACTAATTGATCTATTCAAATGAATTAAAGACGAGAGTTTATTTTATCTTTCAGATCAATGATCAGTTACTTTTCATGATACTTTAGATAGAAAGATAATCGTTGAAACTGAGTGTAAAACTCGCTGAACTTCTTTGATTCTTGAATTAAGTTGTAGTATTCTTTACGAAAGTTGACTTTCTTATCTGAATCATTGAACAACTCAACTAGTTCTTTCAAAAAATCATCGATGATCTTATAAAGATTAATACAGTCACGTTTGCATTTAGATTAAGTGACATTAGCTGCGTTATTGAATAATCTGAAATGTACATAGCTCAGTTTGACTTGTTCATTTGAAAAGAGATCGACGTTAATCTTTAGTTTATTCTGAATTTTGTCGTATCAGTTTTTTCAAGTAGAATTCTTTTTGTCAGTAAATCAGAAAGAATCAGGTATTTTCTGAGATCTAGAACGCTCAGAGTAGATGAAATCAGAAGAAGTGATTTCTTTAGTTTGAAGTTTAGTCTTTAACTCTTTGATTTCATCATCTCATTGTTTACTCAGCTCGTTGAGTCAATCTGTTTCTCTGTCAAGAATCATGCATTGAGTCTTTCAGTTTTTGATAGAAACAGAAAGTATTACTGTTTCAGTGAATGACTTGTCGTCTTCATTGATGAATGATTCAGCACTAAAGAGTTTTGATGAATCAATCTCAGAAATTTGAGAAAAGTGACTTCAAAATTCTTCAAAACATTCTTCAATAAATGAACATTTTAACATGATGAAATTTGAAGAAAGAATGAGATCAAGTGAATGATGATGCTCAACAGTATTAATGAAGACGTATGATCAAGTGTTTAATCTTCAGAAAAGAATGTTGTTGATTAGAAGAGTATTTTTGATTTATGAGTTTTTTGAGTGATTTTCAAGCAATTTACGAAGATTTTTTATCGTTGATTCTTTTAATTGAATTGAACAGCTTATTTTCACTCATTTGTTTCATGAGAATGAATTGATTCTCTTGATTGAATGAACTTTGCATACTTAGTGAGTAATAAGTTGTCTAGCAATTCAAACAGTCTTGTCGTTGATTCTATCAAACTTTTTAATGTTGTTCAGTCTTTCAATTGCGTCGATCATCAAATAAATGAATTTCTTTAAACTCATTCTGTCTGTATGAGTATGTTGAATGAGTAATGAGATCAGTATCATGTGATTAATGAATTCTTAATATAATGTCAGAATCATGTCTAGATGAGTCAATCAGCGAAAGTCAGAATTGAATAGTGCTTGATCTTTAAAGATAGTTATAACTGAATATTAAGAATACAGAAGAAGATGAGTACAAAAGCTTCTATTTAAGTAATATTCAAAGACTGCGCTAAGCTTGAAGAAAATGTGTTTGTGACATGAGTAAAATGTGATGTAGAAAGAAAGATGATGTTGAACAAAGAGATGTTGAGAAAAGAAAATAAAGACTGAGTCAGATCTGAGTCAGATCTGAGTTAAAAACATTGACTAGTTTTATTCAGTCTTGATATGCTTGTAACACTATGTTCTTTCATTGCTGTTTAAGTATGAGTAAAGAATGTAGTAGTTCATTAAATTTATTTCAAGAAGTCTTTGATTGCTGACAAATATAGCAGTTTCAAATATATTAATTTATTGTCTTTCACATTGAAAATCAATAGTAGTATCTTCTTATGATTTTCATTGTTCTGAGAATTTCAAAATGATTAATAGAAGATTGATCATGAACTTCTTGAATTAACTTCATTTGAAGATGTTCATCAAAAAAAACTCATAAAAGATCACTTCAATATAGTATTTTGTTCTGAACTCAACAATTTCTTAATTTAATATCTTCATATTGAGCTTCATCTTTTAATACAACTTCATGAAGTAGAATACAATTCTTGTTGATTTTATTAACTTTTAGAATCAATTGATAAATTGATTCATCATTCTCTTTCTCTTTTAAATCAGCGATTTTCATTCAATTTAACGTAAGAATTGTAGTTCACTGATAGTGACATTGTTCATTCTTAAGATCTCTAGAAACTGAATCGACTTAACGAGTCAATGCATCAACTTTAATGTTTTATTTATCTAAGCAATACATGATTTTGAAGTTGAAGTTGATGAGCTTTTGTACTCAGCGCATTTAACATTTACTTAGCTCTTTATCTTTCATTAATGATGTTAAAGCTTGATGATCAGTGAACATTTTGATGAGTAACTCAGTCAATTTCAGCTCAGATCATCAATGCTTAAAGACATGAATGATTGTTAGTAGTTTCTTGTCATAAATCTTGTAATTGCACTCAGCGAGACTCAGATTCTTGCTGTAGTAGATCATTGAATGCAATGTTTCTTCATCATTATATTAAGAAAGTATGTCATCATTGACGTAGTTGAATGAGTCTGTTTCAAGAATAGTCTTTTTATTCTGATCAAAATGACGAAGAATAAAAGCTTCAGTTATTCATTTCTTCATATGATCAAAGATTGTTTGACAAGCTTGATCTCATTCAAATATCATCTCTTTTTGAGTTAGTTGAATCAGAAGATGAACAATCTTCGAAAAGTTTTTTATAAAACGTTGATAGAAATTGCAGAAGTCAACGAAAAACTGCATCTGAGTGAGATTTGTAGAAGTAGATCATTCAACTACTGCTTATACTTTTCTGAGATTTATCTTTAGTTCTTCAATGAATAGTAATAGTTTCAGAAAGAAGATTTTCTGAACATGAAACTTACATTTGTTTATATTCATCTGAAGATCAGTCTCTCGTAGTTTATGTAGAACTAATCATATGTGTTGCTTATGTTTCTTCAGTGTTTTGCTGTAGATGATAATGTCATCTAGATAAATTTGACAAAACTGATGAAGATAGTCAAATAGCATGTCGTTTATATAGTGTTGATAGAAAGTTGAGTCGTTGATTAATTCAAAAGACATCACGTGATATTTGTAAAAATCAAAAGAGATGATAAAGATAGTCAAATCTTCGCTGCTTAAATGCATATGCAGTTTGTTGAAGATGACAATGATGTTCAATTGAGTCAGATATCTGCTATCTTGAATACAAGCGAGAGTTTCGTTTATTAGTGATAAGAGATAGCGATCTCGTTTAATCAAAGCATTGAGCTTTCTATAGTTTACACAGAAACGCAAGCTATCATCTTTTTTTTCGATGAATAGTATGAACGAAGTGTATGAAGCTGAGCTAAAAGATATAAAGTCTTTATTCAGATGCTTAATCAGATAATTCTTTATCTTTTGAAGCTTATAGTCAAACATATGATAAAGATGACTTCAAGAAGATGTTTTCTCATCGATCAACTCAATTTTATAATCATAGAAGCAATGAAAGAATAGTTGATCAGTCATCGCTCAATCAAACACGTTTAGATAGTCATGATATTTCAAAGAAAGCTTAGCTTTGACTTCTTTCAAGATCTCTTCATATGAAAGCTCTTGTAGATTTACATCTTCGAGTTTATTTCTAGCTGTTTTTAAAAGTCGTTCAATTTTCATGATGATGATTGCAAAAGTAGTTACATTCAATCATTTGATCAGTGATTTATATGTTGCAGTCTCTATCATTGCTATGTTCATTGAATCAAAAGACGAAGCGAAGTTGATTGAATTAAATAATTTTTCTATTTTACTGAATGAAGATGATTTCTCGCTGAGTTGAGTAATGACAAAAGAGATAAATCTTTTTAATATTTAAGTAAAGATTAAACTCTTCTGTTCTATCGCGATTTTCTTGCTCGAAAAAACAGTTGAATAAGCTTTGATAAAAGCTTTGATATGAGCTTCGAAACTAGAAAATTGAAGATGATCATCTTTCATATCAATAATCATCTCAATCTTGTTCATTCATGTTTTTTCAAGAATCATCTGATGTTAATCTAATTGAGTGATCAGCATAAAGACGAAACGTTTCATATGATCTTGAACAGTTAGATTCAAATAAATTGCATGAATAATGAGCTTTTTTGCATAATGATCATCAAATTCTCTTATTGATTTAAGTTTAATTAAAGATAAAGATTCAATTTGCAAATGATCACAAACATTCTGCGCGATTAATTCATCAATGAATGAATAGTCAGCTGCTTCAATGTCAATCAATGACTTTAATGAGTAATTAATTTCATTGCTAGATAGTACACATTCAATAGTCAAAGATTTCAAAGCAAAAAAATCATCTGAGCTGCTCATTGTTGAAGAAATTAACACATCTTTCATCAGATCTTTGATGAAAGTCACTAGTTTTTTGTCTTATTCTTTAATTTCTCTGTAAATAATTTCTTCTCTTCTTTTGACATGATGATCTCATTCAGACAAGAGATGAATGCACAAGATGTCAAAGTACTAGTTTTCAGCTGAAAGCAATTCTTTGAAAGATGATTTGATACTTTGCAGTTGAAGCAGATGATTGACATTCTTGATTGTTCAGATTCAAGAGTGAAAAAAGTAACAAGTCAAACATAATTAGTAGTCAAGATTGAAGCTGATGTTGACGAAGAAACAAAACATTTTTTCAAAGCTGCTATTGATTTGACTGTTTATTGCTCATCACGTAGCTGATAATTGACTTGTTGTTTGTTATTCACATCTTGAAGAAAGATCTTGAGCTTATTAAGTGAGCTAAACTTTATAAGACAAACTGACAACGTGTTCTGAAGATGATTATTGATTTTATTCTGAATGTTGTTCATCAGAATGACATCATCGTAGTTCAGAAAGCTGAATATTCTAGTGAATTCTGAATAGAAAGAGCTGAAGAGCTTGTTGAGCTGCTTCAAAACAATGTATTTGCAATGATACTTTCAAATCAGATTCTGATCTTCGTAAATTTCTTTCAGATGTTTCAGTAGCTTTGATAGTGATTGATAGAATGAGAAAGCATCAACATGATGCTTTGCATAAATTTGCTGATCAGCATTATCTTCTAGTCTGAAAATCACATAAACAATATGAATCTTTTCAGTAGAATAATGATTCACGTTGACATTGAGCTTGTCAGCTATTTTGATGTTTCATGTCTTTCAAATAAAGTCATCTGTTTCAATGAAGATGAGTGAATTCGAAAGCTTAATGAACTTGTGATGATCATTCTCATTTTCATTATCAGATAAAGTAGAAGATTCTCATTAAAAGTGAACTTCAAAAGTCGAGCTTCGTTCAACTTCAGAATGATGAATTGAAACTGAGATTGTAAAAGCTTCTTTCTAATTAACTTGTTGCTCAGCTGACTGAGTATCTTAACGAAGCATAGATTGATCAGCTTAATGTTGTTTTGCTCTGAAGTTCAATCACTCATCTTGTAACTGATTGATCTTTTTCTCTAGCTCATCATTTTTATCAAAAGTGACTTTTAGTTGTTTCGCTCTCTTTTTGTGATCATCTTGTACAAGAAGTCAATGTTCATTGAGTTGTAAAGTCAAGTCTTGCTGACTTCAAAGCTCATTCAGCATATTGATGACTTCATCGAGTTGATTGCTGACTCAATGAAACAGTTGTTCTTCGATGTTTATGTTTCATGAAATGACAGCTTTCTCAGCTTCAACTGAAGCATTGATGAGTAGAAGTGAAACTTTTCTATTGACAATGCTTTTAAGCAGATGAATTGTTCAAGACTCAATTGACTTGATATCACATGTCATGATGAAAGAAGATAAAAGTTGTTGAGATAAGAATTGATGTTTTGAATTGATGTTTTTTGATGAGTGAAAATTCAAAGAATCTCTTGTGAATTTCAGATAATAATTAAGTGCTTTATTCAAAGAATTTCTTGCAAATAAAATGATGAAAATGAGTGTAGAATCAAAGAATTTCTTGCAATCTAAAATGATGATGCAAATTTGAAGAATTTCTTGCAAATTTTCCTTACTGAATAGATTGTTTCATATCATTTATTCATTGATAGCAAAGTAGTAAATGATGAGCATTTATCTAATGTTAAAGATCTGTCTAGAGCAAGTCAGATAGAGATGTCATTTAACTAGAAGATAAATGCTAAGAAAGAAAGATAACTACAGAAAAGAAGCTGATTACATATGTATGTTTCTCAGTCAACGCTAGACTCAATAAAGACTATTCAAGATGACGAAGCGAGAATAAATCTGACAAGATTAGAATCATGACAATTCTTGTGAAAAAGAAAGAGAAATGAGAAATAAAGAAGATATTTGATCAGTGAATCAAGAAAGAAAAGATTAAGTATTTAGTTTAATGAGCTGATTCATCTCTCTATGAAAACTTCTGAAAATCAATGAAAATCTTAGCAATGCAAAGAAGATCATTGAGAACTATGAGACAGAAAGACAAGTACATCAGTTGACTGCAAAGAAATCAAAGAAAAAAAAGAGAGACAAATCATGTAAAAGTCATGATTAAAAGAATATCAAAAGTGCAAAGACGTAAGTTTAAAAAGTTGATACTAAACTACAATTATAAAATTTCACGTAACATATATCTTTTAAAAGAGAAGATGATGAACGTTGCAAAAGAATGAAGAAAAGAAGTGATCAACGACTGCAAGCAAGAATGTTGAAGTGAAGAAAAGAGCTATTTATTTATCAGCAAATCTCATTATGCATTGCTTGCTTCAATCAATATTTACAAGATGAAGATGAAGCAATGTGATGACAACAAGAAATGATGAGAACGAGAGAAATGAAAATCTTTACTCAACTGTTAAATACAATCTCACATGCTGAGAGAAAAAACTACTCACTTTCTCATTGTCAAAGATGAAGAGTGAGATGATTTTAAGCGTAAGTGATGAGATGTTGAATCATCACTTGCGCAGCGTGATGCATCATCAGCTGAAGAGAGCGCAAGACTAAATTCATCATGCAATCATGCTTTTCTTTAAAGCAATGCTCACATTTACGAGCACACTCAATGAGAGCACAACATATGTGAATCATCACTATGCTCAAATGATGAACGCAGCAACAGCATCAGATCTTCTGATCATGATGATTTAACATACATTAGCAGTTATTGAAACATGCAAAGATAAATATGTTTATCAAAAGTTATGAGTTCAATCATCAACACAACAAATGCAAGAAAAGCAAAAGAAGTAAATGCAGCAAACGTTGCAGCAACAACAACATGAAGAAGAATGTACATTTTAAGAAAATGAGCAGACTTCACGAGCATGTTAGCATGATTTCAGTGAGCATGAATGCTGCTACTTATCATGATAGTGATGATGATAATGATGATGTTGATACTGCTATGTCATTCACATTAACTCATGAGCTGACTTGCATCACAACAACGCTGCAACGAAAGAAGCTTATATCATGAGCTGCAAGCTATGTAAAATATGCATAGCAAATCTCATGCTTCATCAGTTTAAAAGAACAGTACTCACAGAAGAGTATGCTGAGACGAGACAAGAAGAAAAGAAAGAAAGAAAGAAAGCAAAGCTGAAAAATTAATATCAACAATCTTGCACTAGCTTTGTTTATGCTTATTAGCATGATCAGTTTATAATACTTTTATACAGATGCTAGAATGTTGAAGAAGTCATGATTATGCTATCAGTTATAGAAAGACAATACAATGTTATGAAGATTCAAAGATTGAGTCTTTAAGAAAGAATGCAATTGTGAGAATGCATTTCATCAACTATGAATGATGCATGTTTGCAAAACTAGCTTGCAAGATTAAATCAAAGAAACTAATGAATGAATAAAAATAACAACTTGACAAAAGATGAAAACTCTGCAAGTTCTCACTTTCATTTCTTAGCAATTAATTCTATCATCAATAAAGTGCTATCTTATTATCTTTTACTATGCAGTTTCATGTAAAGAGATCTCATCATTTTACATTTAAAATCTTATAAAATTCTAGCTTTATGTGATTTAATTTGTTACTTGATCTTTTCATTTTGATGTTTCATCTTAATAAATATATTTTGTTCTTTTCTTTAAAAGTAGATTTTCTATCTCTTTTCTTATTTGCATACAGAATCATGCGCTTGCTGAGAAACTGTATATCTTTTTGTAATTTCTTCTGTAACAGCTGCAATTATTTTATCTGTAACGTAGCTTTTTAAGTTAATTATGCAAATTCACACGATTTTTTAAGAGTTTCTGACTTGAACTTGTAATTCATAAAGAATGATAACATGCTGATTACTTCTGTTGTTGCACTATTGAAAGTCAACTGTGCTACTGACAGTAACTGTACTCAATTGTTTTATCTATAGTTAATATAACATCTGAGATACTGTTTCAATATTTAATTCATTATTTTCATTTGTTTATTTATTTGTGAATGATAAGTTGTTAACAGCTTATAATGAATTTCTAGTTGATTTATCAAGAATTTTCAGAATTTCAATGTGAAAAGCTTGTCTCTATTTGAAATTATCTCATCTGATAATTCATGATTTGCTACAATCATTCTTAGAAATGTGTAAATTAAATCTTTTGCGAATGTTGCTTTCTTGTATGACAAGAAGTATTTATACTTAATTAATTTGTTTGTTATAATCAAGATAAAATCATAAATGATTTTGATGATTCTTTTCTTTGATTTAAATAGCTTGATTATGAAGTTCAAAGTTATGCTTTTTCACGCATGATCTGATGTGCTAAAACTTTTCAAAAGTTCATAAAATTTATGTTGATTATGTTTCATATAGATTTTTCTTTTAAATGAAAAAACAATCACAACGCATGCATCACAAATTTTGAAAAAGAGCATTACAAACAAGACAGAGTGAATCTAGAAGACAATTAAACGACGATGAATTGCATGAATTGCAGCAATGCTGATTCGAAGACGATTGCGAGCAACGTTGATTCGTCGCAAGAAAACAGAGATGCAAAGTCGAAACACTTACGTGATGATGAAGAGAACGTTGCTAACATTATTGATCTACTAATAAAGATATCAACATTAGAGAAAGAGAAGAGCAAAAATCATTCGTGAAAAAAGATAGCATTGAAGCTGATTCAACGTCTTCGACTCGACTCAGAAGAAAAACATCACGCGAATCAGAACGCGTTCATCGCGAAAAATGTACAGAAACTGAAAGCATCAGTTCAACTGTTTAACAAGCAGTTGCATACACAGAAAAACATGCGTCTTTCAATGAAAATCACGTCATGAGCGAACGTGACAAGAGAAGAAATAGCGACGAAAGAGCAACATCTCAGAGACAACTCGTCATTGCTTCGCAAGAAATGAGAAGTCATGATTAAAATAATGAACAGAAGAGAAATAGAAAAGATACAGAAGAAGTTGATTGAACAGATTCTACAGAGAATCGCAGACGTGTCGACAGATCAAAAAAATCTAATTGTGTCACTTTGCAAGCTGAGCAGCGATGACATTTTTCTTCACGCAGTTAGCTCAGATGCTCGAGCAAATCTGAAAAAGACTCAGATGTGAGCAAAAGAAATCGCGAGTTCGACACGCGTAGCACGTCGAATCTTCGCAGTGCTGACACATGAAGTACGCACTACAATAAACATGAGCAATCAAGAAAAGATCATTGAAAGACTGATAAAAAATAACGCGAGACTTCATGAAGATCTGAAAGTTCTAAGAATAGTCTGGTTCAAGAAGATAGCAGATAGCGAAAAGACTCATTTATTGATCATTGTAAAGATCACGATCGAAGCGATGACGAATCAACTAATGAACGTGAGCATGCTGAACTCGTATCAAGAATGTGCATGCAAGCTATTTGAAAAGAACTGTCGCATCACACAGTGCTTCAGATGTCACGAATTTGATCATATGACTAAGATCTGCAGAAAGAATCAGCGTTGCGAAAAATGCGCAGGCAAGCATCACATAAAAAAGTGTGTGATGTCTTTGAATAAAAGACGTTGCGTCAACTGCAACGAAAATCATGAACTCTGAAGATGCATCTGTCTCAAGTGACAACAGCAGATGAAACAAGCGTTCGAAATCTATAGAAATAGATCGTTCAAATACTCTGAGATGTCTAAATACAATTGCACACTCTTCTCGCTGTTTCTGAACTCTTTAGATTCAATGAACTCTTCAGATTCAACGAATTCTTTCGATTCAACAAACTTCTCGAGCTCAGCAACAGTCATGCTAAAAACATGCAGTTGAATCGCTGATGAATCAGCTTGACAGATAGTAGAGATCAAGAAAAGACGAGTCGATCTTTTCTCTTGCGTGAATAGTGACTCAGAGAAGACGACATCTGAGCAGATTCAGAAACGTTCAATCAGAAAGTGAGAAAGATCATCGATGATCAAAAGCATACAAAGAGTCTTCTTATTGCAGAGTCAACAACAGCTACAAATAACTTTATGACAAAACAGTCTTTTCTACGAATTCTACAGTACAACATCAGAAAATCATTAAGAATTCAAGAATCGTTTCTAATTAACAGAGAAGTTCGCGAATTTAACATAGTAGCTATACAGAAGCAAGATTGCAATAACAACGACTTGCAATCATTTAACGCAGCACACAACTTCTTTCATCTAGTGAAAAACTCATCATCTCAATCAAGAACATGCATATACGTTAACAAACATCTAAGATTCAATTAATGAATAGTAGAAACAGCTGAGTCAGACATTTGCTTAATCAAAATATTAACTCGCAACACAGACAGCGAAACGCAGACGCTAAGACTTCTAAACGTCTACAACTCATGCTCACTGTCTACTACATTCACAGAGAAATCTTCAATCATTTCTCGTTTGAACGAACTACTCAAGAATGACTGCAAACAACTGATCATAGAAGATTTCAATCTACATTATTCTCATTGAGAAGAACGAAGATGCTTCACTCGTCATACAATGACTGATACTTTACTAAACATCATTACAAACGCAAGGCTGAAATTATTACTGAAATTAGACACTATTACTCGCGAAGCTCACAATCAATTTACGATGATTGATCTAGTCTTTAGCAGCGAGAAAATACAGTTCATGACATGCAAGTGCAAGATACGAATCAATCTGCATCAGAGATCAAATCATCTTTCAATCATCACAGAGCTATGTTTATAAACAATCTCAGTGCAACTCTTGACTTGATGACTTTGAAAAAAAATGAATACAGAAGCATTGAGTGCTTATCTGCAAATACATCTATCTTTGAAACGCTCTCTAGACGACAAGACTATGATGAATGACAGAGTGTGCAAGATTATCAGAGTGCTACAGAAAATCATCGAGAAATTTATTTTCTTGACAAAGTCATCAAATTGAGCAAGAGACTTTTGAAATCAAAGCTGCTTCGAAGTAGTAATGAAATCAAGACGACTGCGAATCATATGAAAAATGCAAGGCACATTAGAAGCGTGAAATGAATATCTGAAGCACAACGATCATAAAAACAAGATCATTCAACAAATGAAATGCATACACTTCAGAACACAAATGCATGAGCTGAGCAAAGCACTCAAATTGATATGACGCTTTGCAAAATGAGCTAGAATCGAAAGTCAGCTATCTAAAAAGCTTTCTCAGTTTTCGTCACTGAAGCGAAGCAACATCGATCATATGACAACGACGTTCGAGAAAAAAATCAAGATACTGCGAGAAAAGTTCTTTTTCTCACCTTCTCAAGCGAATGTCAGCAACATCGCAGAATCATTCATATTTCTGACAGTCTCATTCAATTCACGCATCACAGAAGATGAAGTGAAGCAGACAATCAGACGAGTAAAAGCAGACAAAGCATCGAGCGCTTCAGATATTTCAAACAGAGCGCTTCAAGCGAGTCTTGCAGAACTGATCTCAGTACTAACGAGTTTATTCAATGCATGCGTAACACACAAGTATCATTCGAAGCAGTTCAAAAAGACTCAGACAATAGTACTACGCAAATTGAAGAAAAGCAACTATATCAATTCAAAGATGTATCGACTTATTGCTTTGCTCAATATCATGAGCAAAGCGCTGAAGTCGATCATGATCAAAAGACTGAGTGACATAGTTAAGACTCATCGCATGCTATCAAATGCTCAAATGAGAGCGAGATGCAAGTGATTCGTGATCTTGACGTTAGATCTACTAGTAGATTAAGTTCACACAGTGTGAGACTGTGAAATCAAATATGTGATCTTCATGCTAAGCTTAGACGTTGTCGAAGCGTTCAATCGAGTCTCACACGTCAGACTTCTGCACACGCTGAAAATGAAAAGAACGTCGAGCTACATAATCGAATAAACATGCAGCTTTCTAAAGAATCGAGAGACGTCGCTAATATTCAATGAACAAACGAGCGACATACGCGAGATAAACGCAGACATATCGCAGAGATTTCTCATTTCATCGATTCTCTTTCTATTCTTCAACGCAAGTCTAATTGAAAAATGCGAAGCACTGAGAATTAAAATCGAAGTGCTTGACTTCGTAAATGATATTAACATTCTAGTCTACGACAGATTCACTGAAGAAATTTGCAGAACACTGAGCAAAGCACACGACGTCTGCGCGAAATGAGCTTGCACTCATGACGCAACGTTCGCATCAGAAAAGTACGAGCTCACGCATTTCACTAGAAAATCAAAGAGATTCAACATGATGACTAGCATACAAATAGAAAGCTCAGTTATCAAATTGAAATCAGATGTACAAGTTCTAGAGATGCAACTGAACATGAAACTGCAATGAGACGCGCATCTTCGACAAATAGAGACGAATCACGTCACAAGAATGCTGACACTTAGTCATCTTGAAGTCTTCACATGAAAAGCTATCTTCACAAAAGTGAGACAAGTATACTCAGCAGTAGTGAGATCAGAAATTGCATTTGAAGCATCAGTCTGACATTAGCGCGACAAGAAAGATGAACTGTTGAGCAAAGAATGCAGACTAGAAACACTTCAGAATCAAACTCTGCGTCACGTAGCAGAAGCATTCAAAAGAGTAAACATCGAAACTCTAGAGGCAGAAATATACATGAGTTCGCTACATGTTCATCTGAACATGTTACAGAACAAGATCACGCTACACAGTTAAGTCAACGATTGAACGCAAGAGATCAGACAAGCATGCAAACTAATACGCGCTCGTTTGACGAGAGTTAATCGCGTCATTTCTCGCTCACTCGTCATTAAGAAAATAGTACTTCTGAATGTCTTCATTCAAGAAGATGCGAAGATACAGTCAAGACGCAGACGATACACTCTCTTCTTCACAACGATTTCAACAAGCGATAGCATCGCAATAACGCAGTATCACAAAGATCAATGAAATCAACGATGGGAAAAGTACAGAGAACGCGTCGCAGACATTAACGCAATCTCAGCACAAAGATTGCATCTGAGCAATAAGATGATAAAGATGCGTGATGATTTTCAGAAAGCAGAAAGCATTCTCGCAATGCACATCAGAATTGAACGCATAGATCTGAATACTTATCTGCACTCTAGAAACATTTCAGACATGAATAGCTTGCGATGCAACTGCGAATGAAGTCATCAGACGACGAAGCATATACTCATGCACTGCTTAAACTGATCGCATCTGCGATCAAGAATGCTACAAGATGCTGACTTTTCAAACTATTGAATAATCATCATCATCACGAAGAGTCTCAGAGCAGTAGCGAAGATGATGATGAAAACGAAGCTCTTGAAGCAATTTAAAGTGACTAGAACACTTATTCTCTAACGTGCAATCAACGTGAACAAATTTGATACATAGTCTCAAAACTCACTGTTTCAATTGCATGAAGCAGTCATATAGACTGCGAGTGATTTTCTACCTCAGAGAATTTTGTTCACTCGATACAGATAGCATAAAGTTTCTCATGAGTCAATCTAATCGATGTCACAAGAATGTATGAATTTATTATTATTATTATGTTTCATATAAATATACACATTGCACTTTCTGATAATATCTTTTATCTGTTTTCTTATCTTTGAGAAATAGTAGATTTTAAATATTCTTTCAATGATTTTATTTGAATCTTGATGTTCATGTATCATTAACTTGTGATAATCATTTATTATTTCTTATCTACATCTTGTTGAAACATAGATGAGATCTTGAAATGTCAGTATTTTATTGATAATCTCAAAGTTCACATTGTTCTTAATATTTTCTATAATATCTTGCGTGACTGAGTTCTTCGCTAGCTTAAACTTTACTCATTTTTCAAGATCTTTGTTGTTGATTCATAAAGTAGCTGCGTTCTGTTTATTATAAAAAATTGAATCATCTGAATTCTCTTGCAAGATAATCTGATTTATTTGTGATTTATCTATCATGTGATCTGCTCTTCTGCTTAAGATGTTGATTTTCAAGTTTTCAGATTTCTTTCAATATTGAATTTGAAAGTTGTACAATGACAACTTTTTCAATCATTTAATCTGTCTTCAATTTAAAACTTTCATGATCATAAAGTATAACAGATTCTTATGATTTGTATATACTTGAATCTGATGTTTAAATTCTTTTAAATACACTCTTCATTGTTTGAAAGAATTAACAATAATTAACAGCTTCTTGTTGTGTATTTTGTAGTTCAATTCAACGTCTGTAAGCTTTTTACTGTAAAATGCAATAAAATGCAAATGTCTTTTATCATTTGATTGATTAATACATGCTTCAATAGTTTCGTTTAACATGTTCATCTTGAGCGTAATGAGTTTTTCTGATTCAAACATGATCAGTATTGACTGAAAAATGAACAATTTCTTCAGCTTCTTGAAAGCTTCTTCTGCTTTCTCAGTTCACATGAATGATATGTTCTTTCTCATAAGATTCGTAAGTAACAAGATGATTCTGAAATATTTCTTTATAAAGTGTTTATAAAAGTTCGCGAATTTTAAAAAGAATTGAACTTCAATCTTCAACTTTGACATCGATCAAGTTATAATAACTTTTATCTTCTTTAAGTTTATTCTTAAACTTTGAGACATGATTATGAATCTCAAAAACTATACACTTTGTACATGAAATTCACTTTTTTCTGACTTGATGCGCAGATTGACTTTCTTCAAAGTCTGTAGAACTTTCTTAACATGTTGCACATGTTCTTTCTTCGTCTTCGAGTATACTAATATATCATTCAAATATACTATGATGAATTGATTCAGATAACATCATAGCATATTATTTACAAAGATTTGAAATGTGATTGAAGCATTGATTAAATTGAAAAACATGATCAAATACTCATAATGTTTTAGTTAAGTATGAAAAACTGTTTTTCACTCATTTTCTTCTTTAATTTGTATTCAATTGAATGTCTTAAATATATTGAATTTTGTAAATCACTGTGCACTCTGCAGTCTGTTCTGCAGTTTTGCTATAAGCAATAATGAATAACTGTTTTTAATCATGATGTTATTCAATGCTCTGTAATCAACACATAGTTTTAAACTTTCATTTAATTTCAAAATAAACAAAATTAAATATTTTGCTGATGATTATGATTCTCTGATGAATTCTTTTTACATGTTCTCTTTCAAATATTGTTGCAAAGCATTGAGCTTTTCTGCTGACAATGAGTAAATGAACTGTTTCGTGAGTTTCTTGTTGTCAACGAGCTTAATCTTATAATCTCATGATTGATGTTTAAGTAGTGTCTTCTGATTATTTTCTTTCTCAAACAAAATCTTATATTTCTGATATTTTTTAGAAATAATAGTGATAGTGAGATTCTTAGAATGATCATTCTGAATCTCTTTGCTTCATAACATCTGTGCGTCATTAATTTCTCTGAACTCTTCGCGCATTTCTTCATTTATCATGATGAATATCTTCACATTTTATGATGATTTCAATATCAAGTGCAATTGCGTTGTTTCTGTATTTAAAAATGCAATTATCTTATTAATTCAATCAATCATTGAATTAATCATATGAAGTCATGATATGTCTAAAACTATATCACTGTCTGATTGCTTTATAATATTTAAATGTAACTTTTCTCAATGACGTTCAAGTCTCAAATGAATGAGTTAAGTCTTTTGATCTATTAGTTCATTGTTATACTTCATGAATGTTTCATTGAAATTTTGCAAATTGTAAGATTCTTTCTTCTTTTGCATAAATATTTGCGCTTCTTTAGCAAATTCTGAAAATATGTAATTCTTTGTGCAGTCACTGTTTATGAATAATCATGCTGCATGATCATTAACTTTAACTCAGACTCATAACTGCATTGAGTTATTGATGAAGATAAATATGCTTTCAATTTTCAACTCTTGACTAAACTTCTTTAATGATTTATTGATTGAAGAATCTTCTAGTTTTTTGAACTAGAAGTTTGCTTTTTCAATACTTATTTTATGTATTAAAATTGATTTAAGTTAATCTTTTTAAATGAATATTTCTTTAAATCACACAAATCAAATCTCTCTTTAATGATTTCTGTCATTTGTTTAAGTTTTCTGAATATATGATCTTCATCAAGAAGTATATATTCTTCTTGCTTAATGAACTTAACTTCTGTGAATGATTTCTTTATAACTATGTCATGATAATAAATGTCTTTGCGTGATGCAATTGACTTATTTTGCATAGTATCATAAATAGCTTGATGTATATTATTTTTGATCTGTTGAATTTACTGTGAAAAATCTTTCTCTTTCTGTTTAAAGAAAGTGTACAATTCGTTGTACATGCTTATAAAGCTTGCTTAACTTGTAAGCTTTCTGAAATCTTTCTTTACTTCAAGATGATTTTCTTCTTGCTTGAGAGCATTTTCTGTTACAAGCGTATCAAGACTGAACAAGGCTGAAGCTTTAATTAATTCGCAGTGAACGCTAGTGAGTTCTCTGCGTAATGATTAGAACTAATCAGCGAGCTAGTCAGATTTGACTTAAATATAACTCAACATTCTTTTTCTTTTTCAACCCTTTTTTCTTTCATCAACATCTTGTTCATCTACATCACATTCTTCTCATGTCACAAACACATTTCTTTCAAGTCTAGCACAGTCTTTGAACATTACATAAATAGAAGCTTTTGTATCAATCTTCTTCTGTATTCTTAATATTCAATTATAGTTATTTCTAAAGATCAAGCACTATTAATCTTGATCTTCATTGATTGTATCATTTAGACATAAATCTGACATTATATTAAGAATTCGTTAATCACACGATACTGATCTCATTACTCATTTAACATACTCATCTAAACAGAATGAGTCTAAAGAAATTCATTTATCTAATGATCAATGATAATTGAAAGATAGAACAACACTAGAGAATTGAATAAAATTAACGACAAGACTGTTTGAATTGCTAAACTACTTATCGCTCATTAAGTATGCAAAGTTCATTCAATTACAAGAATCATAATAAAGAATCTTCGTGAATTGCTCAAGAATCAAATCGATCAATAGATTCAATGATAAAAAATCTTCGTTGTTTGCTAAAGAATTAATCAAAATTAACAAACAAATCTCATTTTTTTGTTGAAGATTAAACATCACTCTATACACTTTTCTTCTTCAATCATTAAGCATCATCATTCATTCAATTTTTCTTTCAAACAAATCTCATCATGTTTAATTATTCATTTACTGAAAAGTGTTTTGAAGAATTTCAAAATCATTTCTCTCAGATCTCTGATGCTGATTCATTGAAATTACGAACGAAATTATCAAGTGCTGCATCATTCATTCATGAAGATAATGAATTATTTGCTGAAATGATAATACTTTTCATGTTTTACGAAATCTGAAAGACTTAAAGTCTAGCTCTTGATGAAGAAACAAATTAACTCTACAAGTTAAATAAACAACAAGAAGATGAAATCAAAGAATTGAAGACTAAACTTCAAGCTAAAGAAAACACTTCTTTTAATTTCATTTACTTTAAGCGTTCTAGATCTTAAAAAATACCTGATTCTTCGCTGTTTACTGATGAAAAGAACTCTATTTGAAAAAACTGATACGAAAAAATTCAGAATAAACTAGAGATCAACATTGATCTCTTTTCTAATGAACGAGTTAAATTGAGCTATATACATTCTAGATTATTTAATGATGCAGCTGAGATCACTTAAACTAGATGCAAACATGATTGTATCAATCTTTATAAAATCATCGAAGATCTTTTGAAAAAGTTAACTCAGTTGTTTAATAACTTGAATAAAGAAGTCAACTTTTGTAGAAAATACTACAACTTAATTCAAGAATTCAAGAAATTCAATGAATTTTATACTTAGTTTCAACGTTTATCTTTTTATTTAGACTATCACAAGAAGTAACTGATCATTGATTTGAAAGATAAAATTCATTCTCATCTTTGATTCATTTGAGTAAATCAACTAGTTCAATCTGATTCTTTAAAAGAAATTCGTTTCTATCTGATTCATTTGAATAATGATCAGCGAGTCATTCAAGAGATCAAGAACAAGATCAAATGTGTTAATGATTTTTCTAAGACTATCTTTCATAAAGTGACTGTTATCATTCAATCAGTCAATCATCTGAAGTTTGATCAGCTAAAGTCGCGTGACGCGATTTTAATCAGCGTTAAAGAAGCAGACATGCTAGTTGAAAGCTGTTTCATATGTTATAAATCAAATCATAGCTTTAAAGAATGTCTTGATCAATTTACTAGAATTAATGCAGTGAACAAGAAATATGATCGCTTTGATTTTGATTCAAATTTCAATTCAAAAAACTAGTCATCTCTTCAAAAGTCATCAAAGAAATAAAGATTATATCTTTATGCAAACTAGATGAAATTCTATTGAAAGAAAATTACTTTGAAAAGTCATTTCTAATTAATGCTAATCTCATTTCTCAGAATTAATCTTTTAGTCTTCGTTCTTTAATAAACAGTGATTCAGTCATTTACATGATCATACATTTTAATCTAGTTGATAAAGTATGTGAGAAACTGAAAATTCAATCTATATTACTGACAAAAGAGAAGCTAATAAGAGATTATGATGAGAAAATATCTAAGAAGATCATTACTCATAAAATTCTTCTCAATCTCATCATTAAAAATCATAAGAAATTGACTGTATCAATGTTGATAGCTGATATTGATCATCATGAAGTCAAATTGAGTAAGCTCTGAATGAATAAAAACGAAATATTATTGAATATGCAAAACAACGTCATTGTTTTTTTGAATTAATTGAATACTTCTATTTCGATTTTTTCAATTCTTCTCAATTCAAAGCACTCAAGTTAATTGCAATCATCTTCGCTCTTTTCAATCACTCAGACTAAGACTTTTATGATGCTTAAACAATCTGTTTGAAAAAAGTCATTCTTGATTCAAAGCATAAACGCAGCTTCGTTTAAAACATTGTTGAATCATTCAAAGAAGAACAAGATTAAAGTCTTTGCTTTATTCATAATGAACATCAATAGAAAAATCACGTACAATACTCAGTGCAATTTGAACGCTTTAAACGTCTTTTTAATTAATGAAATAACTCAGAATTTGAAAGATATTAAAGCGAAGCTGTCATCAAAATATTATAAGTTTTTAAATGTTTTTGATTGAGCTCAATTAAATAAACTACTCTTTCATTGCTTCTATGATCATAAAATTGAACTCATCAGTGATTCAACATTCTTTCGCTGTCGAGTTTATTAAATGTTCTTTGTTAAACTTCTGAAAGTAAAAAAGTACTTAAATGAGCATCTGTTAAAGAGATTCATCACTTCTAGTCAGACTCTTTATTTCTTTCTCGTTCTATTTACTCTCAAAGTAAATAAAGATCTTTGATTCTGCATGAACTATTGAAAGTTAAATGTCATTTTCAAAAGAAATAGATATTCTCTATCGTTGATAGATGAAATCATTGATAAAATAATGAGTTGCAAGCATCTGACTAAATTGAACATCATATCAGCATTCAACAAACTTCAAATGCATCTCAATAACAAGAATTACATCACTTTTATCACTGCTTTAAAAGCATATAAATACAAGATGTTATCATTCAAACTGATTAATGAATTGATTTCTTTTCAGCAATATATGAATGATGTTTTATAAAACTTTCTGAACGACTTTTGTCAAGTTTATCTAAATAACATTCTCATTTATAGCAAAATGAGAAAAAAGCATAAAAATCACGTCAAACTAGTATTGAATTGACTACGCGAAGCTGAACTGCAAGTAAATATTTGAAAGTGCAAATTCAATGTAGAAGAGACTGTCTTTCTAGAAGTCATTGTATCAGAACTAGATCTTTGTATGAATTTCAGCAAAGTGACAGTCATAGTCAGCTGAATCACTTTGATCAATCTAAAAGAAATTCAAAGCTTCGTGAAATTTGTTAACTTCTATCATCATTTCATTAAGAACTTCTTGAAGCTAGTCAAATCATTTATTCAGCTAACTAGAAAGAACACGTCTTTTGTTTGTAAACAAGATTTGTGTTCAAGTCTTTGACAATTTAAAGAAACAAGTTAGCTCAACTTTTGTACTTCGTCACTTCAATCTCAAATGACAAGCTATTCTGAAGACTGATGCTTTGAACTATGTAAAAGATGAAATACTATCTCAGTATGATGACGAGAAAGTTCTTCATTCGATGATCTTCTACAGTAAAAGCATGATTCTCGCTGAAATCAATTATCACATCTATGACAAGAA
>JAABUV010003273.1_pt1 | contig 20800 bp, 22 predicted proteins | sample 5559971 | NCBI WGS metagenome assembly JAABUV01 (sample SAMN10711881, study PRJNA513362) | rock metagenome | isolation source: Antarctica rocks | place: Antarctica: Victoria Land, Knobhead nord | collected 2015-12-19
TACCCATCACCCCCCCCCCCCACCCCCCCCCCTCCCTCCCCCCCCCCCCCCCCCCCCCCCCCCCCCCCCCCCCCCCCCCCCCCCCCCCCACTTCTCTATAGTGACATATCTACCGATCGCTAATAGGGACGTATGGCACGTTACGTGGGCCAGTGTACTCGGCGCGCGGGCGGATCAGGCGATTGTTGCCGTACTGCTCCAGGATGTGCGCGGTCCAGCCAGCCATGCGGCTGATGGCGAAGACGGGCGTGAACAGGTCGGTGGGGATGCCCATGACGTGGTAGGCCGACGCTGAGTAGAAATCGACGTTGGCGTACAGCTTCTTGTCCGCCCGCACCTTCCGCTCGACGTTGCGTGAAATGTCATACCACGTCGTATCGCCACGCTCTTTACCCAGTTGCTCAGAGATGCCGCGCAAGACCGTCGCGCGCGGGTCGTCGGTGCGATAGACGCGGTGCCCGAAGCCCATCACTTTCTTGCCGGCGGCGAATTGGTCATCGAGGTAGCTGTCCGCGCGGTCGGGCGTGCCGATGGCCTGTAGCATCTTGAAGACCTGCTCGTTGGCGCCGCCGTGCAGGGGGCCTTTGAGCGCGCCGATAGCCGAGACGATGGCGGAGTACATGTCGGAGAGCGTCGCGGCGGTGACACGCGCGGCGAAGGTCGAGGCGTTGAGTTCGTGGTCGGCGTGCAGGATCAGCGCCACGTCGAGGGCGTGTACGGTCGTCTCATCCTGCTCCTTGCCAAAGAGCATATACAGAAAGTTGGCCGCCAGGCTCAGGTCGTCGCGCGGCGCGACCGGCTCGCGGCCCTCGCGGATAGCCTGGAGCGCGGCGACGATGGTCGGCGTCTGTGCGACGAGGCGCGTCGCCTTGCGTACGTTGGCCTCACGCGTGTTGTCCTGGTCGTCGGGGTCATACATCGAGAGGAGCGAGACGGCGGTGCGCAGCACCTCCATCGGCACGGCCTCTTTCGGGAACCCCGCTAACATGCGCGATACCTCGGCCGGCAGCGCGCGCGCGGCGCCTAGCTGCTCCTGGAACAGCGCCAACTCATCGCGCGTGGGCAGGCGCCCCTGCCACAGTAGGTACACCGTTTCCTCGAACGAGGAATGCGCGGCCAGATCTTTGACATCGATGCCGTAGTAGAGCAGACGCCCTTCCTTACCGTCGACTTCGCAGATCGCGGAAGTCGCGGCGACAACATCTTCGAGGCCGCCGGGTTTCGCCGAGGTGGTCGACATAGCCAAAATACCTCACTTCACTGTGGGATGACCATAGTTGCTAGTTGCTAGTTGCCAGTTGCCAGTTGCCAGTTGCCAGTTGCCAGTAGCTAGTTCTTCATTGTGCAGGGGAACCTATAGAATTGGCAGTCGTACCTTAGCAGTCCTAACTGGCAACTGGCAACTGGCAACTGGCAACTGGCAACTGACTACTATCATAGCTACAGTGTACGCCGAAATTCGTACTCCCGCTACAGCGACAGGCGCATGTCTACCTGCGCCTCGTTGGCGGGCGCGGCGCCTAGCGTGGTCAGGAATGGGACCAGCGCCGATTTCTCCGGCGTCAGCGGCGGCGTCGACAACGTGGCGATGTCGGGGCGTATGGCGCGCAACGCGGCGAGCGCCGCCGTGGCAAGCCCCCGGCGGCGCTTGGCGGGGACGACGCCGAGTCCGGCGAGGCGCGCGTCCGGCCCCTCGCCCGTCAGCGCGACGTACCCGTCAGGGCGCAGGCCGGCCAGACCGCCCCCTTCCGCGAACGCATAGATCGACGCCGCGGGACCCAGGCGCGTCAGAGACATCGCCTCGAGTTGCCACGGCGGCGCGGCCTCCGGTACTTCCGCCCCCGCACACAGCGTGATAAGCGGAAGCAACAGTGGCGCTTCGGTGGCGCGTAGGGTGATAGCGGGCAGTGTAGTGGCTGCCGCGTCGCGCGGCAACTCTGTCATGGAGAGTGTGAAGCCGAGCAGACGCCGGGCCGCGACGAAACCGTGGCTCTCGTACAAGTGCACCGCCGCCGCGTTGCGCTCGAACGCCTCCAGCGTGACCGCCGGTGATCCGCGGCCCCGTGCGTCCGCTATCACCCTCTCCAGCAGCGCGCGCCCCACTCCCAATCGGCGCGCCTCCGGCGCGACGCCCATGCCGGCTAACCGCGTACGCGGTCCTCCACGAGCGGGGCGGACTGCGACAAGCGCGACCCCAATCGGGGCTCCATCGCGCAGGGCCACGTAGGAACGGTCGAGCAGCACATCGTCGCGCGCGACGAGAGATTGGAGCGTGGCCGGCGAGAACGCCGCCGGGCCCATGGGCGCGATGTAGTCGGCGAACGCGCAGTGTAGCAGATCGGCCAGGATGTCGATGGGGACGGTCGTGGCAGGCTGCAAGGCTATAGCGCGGTTAGGCATTCCCTCACCCCCCATGGTTAACTGGCTCCCGATCCCTACCCGTGGGAGAGAGGGAGCGTACTAGCGTTTGGCGGCGGCAAGGGGAATGGTAAACGAGAACAACGCGCCGCGCTCCTCGCGGTTACGCGCCCAGATACGTCCGCCCTGCGCCTGTACGATGTGTCGTGCGATAGAGAGACCCAATCCGGTCCCGCCGCGCCGCCGCGCCGTGTCGACTTTGTAGAAACGCTCGAAGATGCGGTCCTCTTCCCCCGCTGGGATGCCGGGTCCCGTATCGGCCACGCTGAAGAGAATGCTATCATCCTCGGCGCACGCGCGCACGACGACGGCTCCGCCCTCGGGGGTGAACGTGATGGCGTTGTTGAACAGGTTGACCAGAACGCGGCTCACCTGCACATCGTCAGCCCACATCGGCGGCAAGTTGGGCGCGAGTTCGACCCGTACGGCCACGCCCTTGTCGTGCGCCAACTCGCGCATACGCTCCACCACGCGCGTCACGACATCCTCAGGGTCGAGCGCGCAGGGGCGCATGGCTGGGGCCGCCTCCAGGCGAGCCAGGTCGAGCAACTCCTCGACCATCGCGATGAGGTGATCGGTCTCCTCGCCAATACGCCGCGTGAACTCGAGCGCCACTTCATAGTCGTCGAGCGCCCCCGCGTCGAGCGTTTCGACCAGGAGTTTGATCGAGGCGAGTGGGGTGCGCAGTTCGTGCGAGATATTCGCTACGAAGTCGCGGCGCACGGTCCCCAGGCGTAGGGCCTCGCCCTCGACCCGGCTCAACTCCGTGTCCAGGTAGCCGTTGCGCGCCCGCGCGGCGCGTAAGGCCGCCCGTTGGCGACGGGCGACGACGCCTAGAACCGCGCACACGGCGGCCAGGAGAGTGACGAGGGAGAGCAATACGACGATAGTCATTTGGGTGAGGCTGTCCTAATGCCGAGCCACGTTATGGCGCGTCCTCGAAGCGGTAGCCGACGCCGCGCACGGTGACGATGCGATGGGGGTCTCCGGGGTCCTGCTCGACCTTCTCGCGTAGCCAACGGACGTGTACGTCGACCGTGCGCGTGCTGCCCACGAAATCGTACCCCCACACTTTCTCGAGCAGGAAATCGCGCGAGAGTACTTGCCCCTCGTGCGAGATCAGGTAGACCAGTAGGTCATACTCCTTCATCGTCAGGGGGATCTCTTGCTCGCCATGGCGCAGACGGCGGCCGGAACGGTCAAGCACAAAACCATCACCGAACATGATGTCGTCGTCGCTGGCCGACGCGGGAGTTCCGCCAGTCATATCGGCGCGACGCAGCAGGGCTTTCACGCGCGCGAGGAGTGGACGTAGAGCAAAGGGTTTAGTCACGTATTCGTCGGCGCCGAGTTCGAGGCCGAGCACGGTGTCGATCTCGCTGTCGCGCGCTGTAAGGATCAAGATAGGCGCCTGCGACTCCTGCCGGATGGTGCGGCACACCTCAAAGCCGTCGATCTGGGGCAGCATGAGGTCGAGCAGGTAGAGGTCAGGCTTCTCGCGCCGCGCGATCTCGATGGCGCTGCGTCCATCCTCCGCGCCAAGGACACGATAGCCCTCGCGCATCAGGTTATAGGTCAAGGTCTCACGCAAGTTCTTCTCGTCCTCGACCACCAGGACAGTCTTCGTTTCCGACACGCTTTCCCCCTACACGACGCTGTACACCCTTATGTTACGGTATACGCCACTTGCTCTACCAAGAATCTCCCCTTCTCTGAACATAGATAGTGTAAAAATAGACGCACCTGCGTATTGATTTAACATAGATTTAACAAATCATTAAACACCACTTAAAGATTCGCCTGTATTGTATGGGGGTGAGCGCGGCGATGACAAGAGGTCACGAGAGCCTCTTCTCATCATCACGCTTGGTTGCCACCCACGCTTCTCGACCCGGCGCTCTTTCATCGCGTCTATCCGCGCGGCTATCGTGTCTACTGTGGCGCCTCACGCCACCTCATATAAAAGTCATACTGTAGGAGGTTCATAACTGTGGTTCTCACGTCAAAATACGCGGCCGGCGTCGCCGCCCTCAGCTTGAGCGCGCTCGCCCTCACCAGTACCCCGGCCACGGCCGCTCAGCCGCGCGCCTCCATCACCCTTAATGGGGCGGGCTCGACGTTCGTGTATCCCATGATGAGCGGCCAGTGGATTCCTAACTATCAGAAAATCCATTCCAACGTTCAGATCAATTACCAGGCGATTGGCTCGGGGGCGGGCATCAGCCTCTTCACCAAGGGGCAGGTCAACTTCGCCGCGAGTGACGCGGCCGCGAGCGCGGCGCAAGACAACGTCGCCAAGCTGCAATGCGGCGGCGGTAATGGCGGCGGCGTCTTTCACCTGCCGGTGACGATTGGCGCCGTGGCGCTCATCTACAATCTACCCGGCGTGAGCAACCTGAAGCTCTCCCCCAGTGTTGTCGCGGGCATATTCCTCGGCCAAATTACCAACTGGAGCGACGGCCAGATCAAGAGCCTTAACCCTGGTGTGACGCTGCCGAGCATTCCGATCCAAACCGTACACCGCGCCGATGGCAGCGGCACGACCTGGATCTTCACGCACTACCTTGCCGCTATCAGTTCGACATGGAAGAGCCAGATAGGCGCCGGCGCCACGACGGTTAGCTGGCCAAACGGTACCGGCGCGCAAGGTAGCAGTGGCGTGTCGGCGGCGGTGGGACAGCAGCAGGGAACGATCAGCTACGTCGACCTCGCCTACGCCATCACCAACAAGTTGAGCTACGCCCAGGTGCAAAACCAGAAGGGCCAATTCGTTGCTCCAAGCTCCAACGGGGCTAGTCTCTCGGCGGCCGCCTACGTCAATCAGCTGCCGTCTAGCAACGAGCAGGTCATCGTCGATGCGCCCGTGCGCAACGCCTACCCGATTAGCGGCTACTCCTATATCTTCATCTGCAATCGGCAACCTGGCGTCGTGGGACGCACGCTGGTCGACTTCATCCACTACGTCGTGACGATCGGGCAGAAGGCGGCGGCTCCCCTCTACTACGCGCCGCTTCCGGCGAGCGTGATCAAGCGCGACCAAGAGGCGCTCGGCTCCATCTCGCTGCACTAGGACCGCTACATTGACGCTTACTCGTGTCGTCGTGAGTGACTGGCGACATCCCAATAGACCCTCATAGCTTGGATATCGAGCACACAAGAGAGTTCGCGCGCGCGAACTCTCTTGTGCGCATGTTTTCAACGTAAAGGAAAACCTCTATGTCTGTTGCGCGACGCGATGAGGAGCGGCTGGGGTTACGATCCTCGACCAGTGGCGGAGACAGGGTGTTCCAGGGAGTGATGCTCTTCTTCACCGCCCTCGTCGTGGTCGCCGCCATCCTCCTCGTGGTCAGCCTCGTCAAGCAGGCGTGGCCGGCCCTCCAGCAGGTCGGTCTCAAGGCTTTGACAAGCGCGACGTGGCAACCGACATCGGACAAGCCTCTATTCGGAGCGCTCTCCTTCATCTACGGTACCCTGGTCACCGCGGTCATCGCCATCATCCTCGCGACGATCATAGGCGTGATGGTCGCGGTCTTCCTTGTCGAACTGGCCCCCCCGATGGTCGCGCGTCCGGTCAGCTTCCTGGTGGAGATGCTGGCCGCCGTGCCGAGCATTATTTTCGGCTTCTTCGGGGTTTTCGTGCTCATCCCCTTGCTCCTGCCAATCGAGCAGTGGCTCAACACGGCGCTTGGGTTCATCCCCATCTTTGGCGGCCCGGTCTATACCGGCCACAACTTACTGACAACAGGTATCGTGCTCGCCATCATGATCCTGCCGACAATCGCGGCGCTCTCGCGCGACGTCATGGCCGCCGTGCCTGGCTCGCAGCGTGAGGGTATGCTGGCCCTCGGCGCGACCAAGTGGGAGACGGTGCGGCATGTGGTCATCCCCTACGCGCGCGCGGGGATTGTCGGCGCCATCATCTTGGCGTTCGGCCGCGCCACCGGCGAGACGATGGCGGCGACCATGATAATCGGCAACGCGCCTATCATTCACGCGTCGCTCCTACAGCCTGGCTACAGCATCACGGCTGTGCTCGCCTCCGAGGCGAACGAGGCGTTCGCGACGCCGATCTATATTGGCGCGCTCTTCGAGCTTGGCCTGATTTTACTCCTGATCTCGGTGCTGCTCAATGTGGCGGCGCGTCTATTGGTTTGGAGGGTACATCGTGGCGGAGGCGCGACAACCGTACGAGGATGAGTGACATCGTGAATACCCCCGACAATACTGTCAACGCGAACACGGCCCTCGTCCAGGTGGCCGTACAGCCACGGCTAGCGCGGACGCGCCAGACATCAGCGCGGACAATTGACGCCGCCGAAGTAGCGCGTACGCGGGAGCAGGGCTATCGGCGCCGCAAGACGACCAACGCGGCCATGTTGGGCTTCGCGGTCGTCTGCGCGGCTATCGCCCTCATCCCCCTCTTCGCCATCGCGATCTACGTCGTCGTGCAAGGCGTGTCGTCGCTCAACCTCACATTTTTCACCCACGCGCAGTATCCGCCAGACCCATTTGGCATTCCACTCGGTATCGGCAACACGATCATTGGTTCGCTGCTACTCGTGATCATCGCGAGCGTCATCGGTTTGCCCATCGGCCTGTTCAGCGGGATCTACCTCGCCGAGTATGGTCGTGGGCGCGTCGCCAACGCGGTGCGCTTCCTTGCCGACGTCATCGCCGGATTGCCCTCAATCATTGCCGGGCTGGTCGGCTACGTCCTCGTCGTGTCCATTACGGGCTTCTCGGCGATCGCGGGCGGCTTCGCATTGGGCCTGCTCATGTTTCCCGTGGTGACGCGGTCCGCCGAGGAGGTGTTGCGCTTGGTACCGAACAGCTTGCGCGAGGCTGGGTTAGCTTTGGGTATCCCTCGATGGCGGGTCATTGTCAGCATCGTGCTGCCCACGGCGGCTAGCGGCATTATCACGAGCATGCTGTTGGGTATCGCGCGCGTGACCGGTGAGACCGCGCCGCTGCTGTTTACCTCTTTTGGGAGCCCATACTGGAGTTTCGATCCGCTCAAACCGATTGGCGCGCTACCACAGATGATTTACGTTTATTCGACGAGCGCCCCCAGTATCCAGCAACGCCATCAGGCTTTCGCGGGCGCGTTGGTCCTCGTCGCAATCGTCGTGCTGTTAAACTTAATAGCGCGGGTGCTCTTCCGCCAGCGCGTACAGGGACGAACATGACGAGTCGACTTTCGACTACTTAAGGAGACATCACCGTGGCAACAGAAGCTCGGGCAACGCCATCGGGGTTCGTGAATAACCCCGATGGCGACATCGCCCTGTCGATTGAAGACCTGAACATGTATTATGGCGCGACGCTGGCCGTCGAGGGCGTGTCGATGAAGATCCCCAAGCACGCCATCACGGCCATCATCGGCCCCTCGGGCTGCGGCAAGAGCACGGTCCTACGCTGCCTCAACCGTATGCATGAAGTCATCCCTGGCGCGCGCGCGACGGGCAAGGTAATGCTAGAGGGCGAGGATATCTACGGCTCCGGCGTCGACCCGGTGCAGGTGCGCCGCCGCATCGGCATGCTCTTCCAGCGCCCCAACCCCTTCCCCACCATGTCGATCTACGACAACGTCGTCTCCGGCCTCAAGCTCAATGGACGACGCCCCAAGAGCGAACTCGACGGCATCGTGGAACGCTCGCTGCAAGAGGTGGGCCTGTGGGATGAGGTCAAGGGCACGCTTGGTAAGTCGGCGGCCGACCTCTCCGGTGGACAGCAGCAGCGCCTGTGCCTAGCGCGCTGTCTGGCGGTAACGCCCGAGGTTATCCTGATGGACGAGCCGTGCTCCGCCCTCGACCCCATCGCCACGTTGCGCATCGAGGAACTGATGCGTGAGCTGGAGAGCCAATACACCATCGTCATCGTGACGCACAATATGCAGCAGGCCGGCCGCGTGGCCGACCGCACGGCCTTCTTCATGCTCAACGAGAAGCGGCACGGCAGCCTCGTCGAGTATGGCCCCACCGAGCAGATCTTCACCAGCCCTCGTGATAAACGCACCGAGGAGTACGTCACAGGGCGCTTCGGCTAGCGGAGTCTTCTTTGTCGCCATCGGGTTGCGTATTGGCGACACGTCGAAGCGTCCTCATCGCGTGTGTGTCTGGACTCCGTAGGCGGGATAGTGGGACGTCTCACCAGCAGGGCTTCGTTGCTGCACAGTGTCGGTTACGACCGCGGTCTCGCGGCGCCGTTCGTCAGCGCGATAGACTTGTGCCAGTAGCACGAGGACACCACCCCAAGCGAGCAGGCCCAGCGCGGCCTCGACCGGCTTTAGGACCGTCCACGAGAAGTTATCGTGGTTGAAGGACGCGTAGAGCGAGTCGAGGTATATGAGGGCGACCAACGGCGTCACGACAGCCGTGTAGCGGAGCGCCAGACGGGACGAGAGCAGGAACGCGAACGGCAAAACCCATATCGTGTAGTTAGGCCCCCACCCAGGGCTGAATAGGTAAAAGACCAACGGCAGTGTCACGAATCCCTCCAACGGCCGTCGCCGCCAAAAAAGCGCCAGCGTCGCCAGGAGCAGCGCCACCTTCAATAAATCGCCGTTGATCGTGATGATCCCCGCGTTGGGCCGCTTGGAGGCGGGGTGGATCCAGCACGAGTGGGCGACGGACACGTAGCCCCAACAAAAGCCCTCGGAACCTTTGTAGTTCAGCATTGCGGACAGCATGTGGTCGTCTTTAAGTCTTTGGCCAAGCGCGCCGGACGTGGTGAGCGCGTGATCCGCCCGCGCCAACAGAGTGCTGTGCTCGAACGACACCTCATACACGTTCATCAACACGAGCAGCGGCGCCAGCGCCAGAACGCCGTAGACGACCCACGCGCGCAGCCGGCCAAGCGCGGCGCGCGTGCGCGCTTGACCCGCGCGCCAACGCGGCGTCAGCAGCAGCAGCGGCGGCAAGAACAGCGCCGGCCACAACTTGTAGGCGATCGCCAGGCCCAACAGCAACGCCGAGAGGACCATCGCCCTAGCGCTCGTCCGTTGCTTATCAGGTACGGGCAAGAGCACGAGCAATGCGAGCGCGATACCCAGGACTGGGATCTCCTCGAACTGGCCGTGGTACGCCGTCACGAGCACGGGAAGCGGGTTAACGGCATAGAGCAGTCCCAGACGCAGCGACTCATCCGCCGTGCGGCCCAGCCGGCAGGCGATAGCGCGTACGGCGAGGGCGATGCCCACTCCGCAGAGCGCCGGCGCCAGCTTGTCGTAGACCAGGAAAAGCGCGCGGTCGCCGTGGGACAGCCACACCAGCGACGCGCTGAGGTACTCGTGCAGGATGGGCGGGTAGGGATAGCGATTGGCCGCGAGCGGATCAATGTAGACATCGCGCCCGGCCAAGGCCAGCGATCCGATCCACCAGTGCGCCTCGATGTCGAAGGGCAACCCACGGTCGAGGACGAGCGTGGGTACGGCGCGGGCGATAGCCGCCGCGCCGGCGACGGCAAGGATGGGGTGAGCGTGTACCCAGGGGCCGGCCCAACGCCGCACGGTCAGCGAGGCGAGGATGAGCGTAAGCAGCCAGACCACGGCGGCGGCGAGGGTTGCGTCGTTGAGCACCGAGTCTCCTCTTCTCCGGGAAGCATAGCAGCCCTATCGGGCATGGTATCACACGGCACACAACCTCGCGACCAAGGCGTCGGGCGACGCGTGCGCACCATTTTTTCGCGCTGGGTTTCTACTGGGACCGCCGCCGCTCGCTGCGCTGCCCGGCGGCCTGTCGTTGCCGGCGACCGTGTTGCATGTGGCGAACCCCTCTGGCTGCAATCGTGAGCCGCCGGGCAGCGCAGCGAGCGGCGGCGGTCCCAGTAGAGACGGCCAACCACGCTATCACCCCAGGCGACTCTCTACCGCTGCCGCGCCAGTTGCATCGTCGCGTCGCGCATGCCCTGCATGATGGACAGCCCCTCGGCAGGGGTGGCCCAATGTGGCTGCGCGTAGTCCTCGATGATGACCGGTTTGTAGCGCACGGCGACGAGCCGTCGTCCGTAGAAGGTGTAGACGCCCACGACGCCTTGACGCGTTTCCACTGACCACATCTGGTCGAAGATGAAGTTGCCGTGGGCATAGGTGATCAGGCGCCCATGATAGAGTTCGACCGCCTGGACGTGGTGGGGGTGGTTGCCGATGATCAGGTCGGCTCCGTCGTTGATGATGGCGTGCGCGACCTGCCGCGGGTCGTCATCGGCGATGCCAGGCGCGGTCGTTGGAAGCGCGACGTACTCCTTGCCCCAATGCACCGAAACGACCACGATATCGGCCGTTTTGCGCGCGGCGTGAATCTCGGCGCGCGCGGCCGCATCGTCGAAGCGCTGGCCGACCGTATTGTAGGCCAGGAAGGCGAAGCGCAGCCCCCGTACCGTCTTGTGGTCGACGGCGCCCCAGCCGCAGTAGCCGATACCGGCGGCGCGCAAGTGCGCCCACGTCTCCTGAATGCCCGCGTCGCCATAATTGCCGGCGTGGTTATTGGCGGTGCAGGCCACGTCGACACCGGCATAACGCAGGCCCTGCGTGAAGCGTGGGTCGCCGCAGAAGCTCATGCCCTCTGTTGTTGTGGCGCAACCGTCAATGAGCGGCGACTCCAGATTGATCAGCGTGATGTCGCCCGTGCGCAAGAAATCCGCCGTGCGCCGGAACGGGTACAGGAAGTCGTTGTAGATGCGCATCTTGTAGTTGACGCTGCGCGCGGGGATCACGTCGCCTGTAGCGATGAGGGTGCGGACGTTGCGCTGGTCGTAGCCGGCCAGCGCGGGCGGATGCGCGGCGAAGATCGAGGCGAGTGTCAGCAGGGGCGGGTCGTGGGGTCGCGCCGCGAGGGGGTGGGCAGGCCGGCCCACGGCTTGTAGACGCGGCGGCGCGACGGCGAGGACGTAGGCGAGCAGGGCCAGGGGCGCCAGGAGTCGTAGATAGCGCATCAAAACCTCCTCGGTGTTTACTGAGATGTGTCTACTGGGAGCGCCGGCTTCCAGCCGGCAGACGGTTGCGGCCACCACATTTGCCGTCGCCAACATGTTCGCCCGTAATGCCCTGCCGGCTGGACAACCTGGACAACCAGCGGACTGACGCCGGCGCTCCCAGTAGGTACGCCAGAGCATTAGACTGGTCGAAAGTCCTCGAACGGCGGCCGGCGACGGTCGATCAGGTCGAGTACGTCGCGGGTTGCGGCCTTGGCGGTCGCGGCCAGCGTGGGGTCGAGTCCCTCGGCCAGGGCGCGGGTCAGATCGTCGCGGTCGAGCACTTGCCGCCGTCCGTCAGGGAGCAGCAGCACGTCAAGGAGCAGGTCGCGGAAGGTGATCTCGCCGTCGCGCGGTTCAGCGGGCGTCGAGATATTGCAGTACCAGCACTTGAGCGCGTCCTCATCGGGCGTCAACACCTGCCACAGACCGTAGGGCCGCCCTTCATAGTAGTGCTCGTAGAAAACGTCACCCAACTCGAAGACGACTCTGTCGGCTACGCGCGCCGTTCCAGGGCCACGCCACACCGCGCGCAGCACGATGTGCTCGCCCTCGCGCGCGTGGACATCGCCCTGCCAGGAGTACACCGGCTCGCCGCGCCAATTCAACTTAGTGACAGTCACTGTTTCTGTCAAAGTATTCACCATTAGACCTGTCGCCTGTCGCCCAGAATCACTTCATTCTCAGTTTCAACCGGAGTCGTAGGGGCGCATTGCATGCGCCCGGCGTTTCCGGACGAACAGTACGTAAGGCCCCCTGTGGCCCCGCATCGCGGCAGGCGCAACGGCTGGGCGCATGCAATGCGCCCCTACAACCGCAATCGGCCGCCTGACGTCTGTGTTACCCAGCCGGTTCCATCGTCGCGGTGAGGCCAAAGCTCGTCAGGCGTTCGCAGTAGAACTCGGCCTGCTCCTTGAGGCAGACGATGACCTGCGCCACGCCGCGCAAGTGCGCCATGAGCATGATCTTGGCGGCCTGGCGGAGTGAGAGCGCGGGGACAGTCTGCACCAGCGCGTGAATGACATGGTTCATGTCGTTATGATCGTCGTTGTGCAGTAGCACCCGATAGCGCGGCATGACGCGCATCACGGTGCGTTGCATAATCTCTGTTTCCGTATCGACCGCCACTGTCCGTTCTCCTCCCCACGCTATCTGCTGTCAGGGCGCAGCCGCTTTTTCGCGTTCACCTTATGATACTCCGCTCACTTCATGATACGCTTAGATGTCGTCGAATAACCATGCCACCGCGCCGGGCGCGTCGGGGAGTGCGACAAGCGCCCGCTCGTCGATGTTCGGCCCGACCGCACGTACCATCCAGTCAGGGTCGATGCGGTCCTCGATGCCACTGCACAGGGTGGCGAGGATCGCGTCGAGGCGCGGCTCCTGCGGCACGGCGCTGGGACGTCCCGCCATGCCGCGCTCCACCGCCCGCTCGGCGACGGCCGCGAGCAGCGGCGCCAGGGCCTCCGCGTCGCCGGGCAGGGCGCCAAGCTCGATGATGCGGACGCCATGGTCGGCGGAGAGGCCGGCGATGGCGTAGGCGCAAGGAGGGCTAGTCCCATCAAGATCGTCCGCCCCTCGCGCGACGAAGACGGAGCCGAAGCCGGCGGAGAGCCAGCGATCGACCCGCAGGGCGTAATTCCGCCAATACGCCACGTCGCGCACGATGGTCAGCGGGCGTCCCGCGTTGTAGGCGGCATAGATTGGCATTAGGGGCGCCCAGCCAGCGGGCGCGCTCGCCGGGTCATAGGGCTGGACGACGTACGGGCCGGACGGCGGTGGTTGTGGGTCGCGGAACGTAAAGACGACCTGGCGTATCGGCAGGGGGCGCCAGCCGTACCGCTCATAGAGCGGACGCCCCTCGTCGCTGGTCGTGAGGATGGACCACTGGCAGCCATCCCCCCGCATCGCCGCGATCGTCAACTCCAACAAGCGCGCGGCGTGCCCGCGTCGGCGGGCGTCGGGCCGCGTGAAGACGTGGGAGACACGGCCGATGGGCTGAAGGGCGCCATCGGCGTCGCACATGTCCTGGCGCCAGTAATGAACGATGGAGAGGAGTGCCCCGTCGACGGCGACGGCGACGCGCGTGCGCGTTTCGTGGTCGGGGATACTACGGAACTCGCGCCGCCAGGCCTGGTGTTGCTCGCTGTCGAGGCCGGGGTGGTTGTCCACCCAAAGGTCGGCTGCGGCGTCCACTTCGTTGGCGCGCAAGAGGCGATAGTCGATCGACATGACATAACCTTTCGTTGTGACGTTAATACAGCATCCAGGCGACGTTGCCGGGCGCCATGGGGAGGGGCGCGAGGAGACGGGTGTCGAAGTCGAGGGCGATCGCGCGGACCATGTAATCGTCGTCCCACACGTCCTCGACGCGCGCGCAGAGGGTCGCGAGGGCCTGTTCCAGCATCGGGTCGCGCGGGAGGTAGAGGCGTCCCGCTGGGCAATCGCCCCCTGCGCGGCGTATGATCGCCGCCAGCAGGGCCGGGAGCGCCTCCTCGTCTCCAGGCCGAGCCCCCACCTCCGCCACGAGGAATCCGCAGGCGTCGGAGAAGGCGGCGATGGCGTAGGCGCGCACGTCGGCCTCCTGATGGGCGGGGGCCGCGACGAACATTTGGGCTTGATCCGAGGTCAGCCACTAGCCGACGCGCGCCGCGATGTAGCGCCAATAGGCGGCGTCGCGCACGGCGGTGAGCGGACGTCCTGTGTTATAGGCGCGATGGATGGCGGCCAACACCTCCCAGCCGGCGCGTTCGTGGGCCGGATCGTATGGGCGTACGGTATAGGCGGCTCCAGCGGCGCTTTCGGTGGGACGCGCCGCGACAGCAGTACACGCGATCTGACGCGCCGGGAGGGGGCGCCACCCGTAGCGTCCATAGAGGGCGCGCGCCTCCTCACTCGTACGCAAGAGCGACCAGAGGCGCCCGTCGTCGCGCATGGCGGCGAGGGTCATCTCCAACAGGCGAGAGGCCTAACCCTGGCGGCGCGCGTCGGGCCGCGTGAAGACGTGGGACAGGCGGCCGACCCGCTGTGGCTGGCCGTCCACCGCGTAGACGGTCAGCGGCCAGTCGTGGATGATCGAGAGCAGCGCGCCGTCCGCCGCGACGGCGACGCGTGTGTGTGAGGAGCTGTGGGAGGCTGCGAAACTCGCGCCGCCAGGCCTCATGTTGCCTGGGGTCGCCATGCAGGCCGCCCCACAGATCGGCGGCGGCGTCTATCTCCGTGGCATGGAGGAGCCGATAGTCAACAGACATACGCACGTCCCTTCCTTGTTCTTACTATCGGGATGCGCGATCGCGCCTACGTACGGACACGATCGACGATGCAAGTGGGCAACATAACCCCAGCAACCAGCCATGCGGTGCGGTCAAGAGCTGGGGATAGCGCCCCCGACAGGACAGGGAAGGCGGCGTGTAGGTGGAGAGGGGACAGCACGCGGCGCATGCGCGCCGAAAGCGGTCCTCAGAGCGATGCGGCCGGCCGCTCGGTCCAGTCGGAGGTGTAGTTCACTATTTCGGTTTCCATATCAACTTCCTCCGTTGAGCACAACGCCATAAATCACTCGTCCAGCGACATCTTGCGCCGGTCAAGCATAAGATACATGCGAACTTGCCGCATGTCAAGGCAAACAATTCGATCAGGAAATGACGCGCGGGAGGCGCGACGTGGGGAAGCGCGCGATCAGCAGCCGGTCGCGGCCATAGACGCGTCCCGCTGCAGCGATGATGACGACCAGATCAGGACCGAGGTGGCGCTAGCGGACGTGGACGGTCACGACGTCGAAAGGCTGCCACGAGGCGTAGGCGGCGTAGTAGGCGCGCACCTCGATGCGGTACGTTCCCGCCTTGCTATACGCGTGGCGGACCCGCGTGCCGTAGGCGTCGGGTCGCCCATCGCCGAAGGTCCATCGCCAGGGGTGCTTGAACACGTCGGATGGCAAGACGTGGGCGTTAGCGATCTCGCGGTTGTTCTCGGCCAACGTCACGGCGCGGCCGCGCTGGACGGGCCGCGCGAACACGAAGGGCGACCATGTCGTTAGTACCGTGGGGGCCGCCGCGCGATTGAGGATGGCTAGCCGCCCGTCCACCGACACAGAGGGCACGCCATCTCTCGCACAGGCCGAGGCGAGGACGGGGCAAAGCACGAAGCCGGCGACCACGACCAAGCCCGCGCATAACAGACGACGGCCTGTCCTCGTCCCTCTCGCCGCCCATGGCTGACTGGCCCCCCGGCTGCGGCCGACGATCCAGCGCGCCTCCGGGGGAGCCTGGGGAGATGCCTCCCCCCAGACCCCCGCCAGACAGACCGTGTGGCCGATAGTGGGGCGGGTACTAGTGATCGAGTCAGCGTCACTAATGGATACCGCCGGTGTGACAGCCAGACGTGGCGCATGGGGCTGCGAGGACTGCGAGGAGTTTCCCATATCCAACTGCCATGACTCCCGCGATGAGTGTTTGGCGGGGGTCTGGGGGGAGGCCTCTCCCCAGGCTCCCCCGGAGGGGGCGGGGGGGGCGAAGGAAGAGGCCCAGGCTCCCCCGGAGGGGGCGGGGGGGGCGAAGGAAGAGGCCCAGGCTCCCTCCGAGGCGGCGGAGGGGGTGCGCGAGAGAGAGATTCTTGCCATATCTATTGCACACTCAACGTATAATTGCTCGGGACCGTCGTCTGAGGCGCGGTCGGCGAGAGGACGGCCACGACGCGCTGTACGTCGCCGCCGAAACCGTTGACGGTCGCCTGACCGTCGACAACCGACGACAGCGGTACCTGCCGCACCTCGACGCCGTGCGTGGTGTAGAGGACGAGCTGGACGAGCCACCCCGCCGGCAAGATGTTGGCGACGCGCACCCAGCCGTGAGACTGCCAACCGCTTGCCGGCGCCGGGCTATCGACAAAGCCGAGTTCGGGGATGCGTACGTTGTCGAGCGTGAGGCCCGACGCGTTGAACGCGTCGTCGGTGATGTGCTCGAAGCGGACCAGGACCTGGCGCCCGGCGTAGCGTGAGAGGTCGACGCTCTCGTGCAGCCAGCCGTTGCGCGCGCCCTTCTGAGCGCTGCTGGCGCCCGTGTAGCCGTTGCCGTAATTCGCGTCATTGGGGTTGGCGTTCGTCGTGTAGCGGCCTTGCAGCGTGTGCCAGATGCGGCCGCCGTCGTCCGACACCTCCACGTAGCCGTAGTCGAAGTCCTTTTCTATGTCGTACCATACGTCGTATTGTAGCGTGGCCTTGCGCACATGGCTCAGGTCGAAGGCGTGGGTGAGCGTGCTGTCCATCTCGTCGCCGCGGTTGCTCCACCACTCGCTGCCGCCCTGCACAGGTGCGTTGGGGACGATGCGCACGGTCGGATCGCCGGTGAAGCGTATATGCAGCGTCGAGGCGTGTGACGACGACGGCTTGAGTTCGACGTACTCGGTGGAGAACTGATTGAGTTGACCTTGATGTGTGTAGGGGTACTGGTTGGTCGAGAGCGTCACCGCTGAGTGGATGCAGCAACCCTGATAGACCGGCCGGTAGCCGTAGACGCCGCCATCGAGGTTCGGGTCGTCGACGAGATTGGCGATGGTCCACTTACGGAACATCTCACGGGCGTTGTCATGGGAGCCGAGGCGGGTGAGCACGTCGTCGAAGAGAGCCATGCCGGAGAGGCCCTTGTCGGCCAGGAGGGCGCGTACAGCCTTATCGCCGCCGTACTGTTGGTAAAAGTAAAACATCCACTGGAAGGCGGCGCCGTAGTAGGCGTACGCCTGATTGTCGTTGCAGTCGGGCGCGCCGTAACAGAAGAAATCGACCTGCGTGTGCGGCGCGGCAGCGAAGGCTTGATCCTGCCCATCGGCGGTGTAGCCGTTGATGACCTGAGCCAGCATACTGGAGCCTTCATTGATCCAGGTATCGTCGCGCTCGTGCTGGTACCAGTGGATCATGTGCTGGAACTCATGGGCAAGGGTCGCCGCGTAATCGGATGTGCCCAACTGGAACGACGTGATGTTCACGTAGAGCATCTTGCGTTGGTTGCTGTAAGCGTTGACCTCGCGCGGGTAGAGGTCTTCGGCCGAATAGTAGCCGCCGACGCCCGGTAGGTTGGCGTTGAGCACGGTGATGTGGGGGTCGCGGTCGATACCGGGCGTCCACTCCTGGCCGAAGGCGCGGTGGTCCGTCGGGTACACATGCGTCTCGAAATCGCGCGCCGAGGCTTCCAGGGCGGGCATCAACTTGTCCTGTGGGATACCCATGCCCTGTTGCACGTACCAGTAGGCGTGCGGCGTCTTGAGCATGAGCTGCGCCTTCATGGGGAAGTAGCCGCTGGTCGCCTGCGCGACGTAGAACGTGTCGACGCGCCCGACCGCGTAGTTCGGCGACGTCGTGCGGATGTAGGGGCTGATGGGGGTGAGCGTGTGCAACTTCAGCCGGCGCGTCATGTCGTAGAGGTCGCGCTCACCGGGCCGCGCGAGGGCGAGACTCTGTTGGTCGTGTTGCGCGAGGGCGAGCGTGGCGGCGCTGGCTGGGAGTGTTCCCGACGCGACGGCCCGCGCGGGGGACGCGTGCGCGGCCGTCTGAGGCGCGGCGCGCCACGCGGTCGCCCACATCGTGGCAAGGAGGACGATCAGCAGGAGGAGTCGGGCGCGAACGTCGCGCGAAAAATTTCTCATCAATGCCCCGTGTCTAGAGGAGGCGCCCGCACAGCGCCCGTATGTACCGTCGCCGCCGCATCGACAGGACGTGCTATCAGTGTAGCAACGCCCTCGTATGAGGGCAACGATACTCGCCGGACTTTGACCCTGCTATTCTGTGATACCTGGCACAGGGAAGCGCGCCGTGAGCGCGGCGACGGCGATCTCGGTCTCCGCGCGCGCGATCCCGTCGTCGGGGTTGGTCAGTATGCGCGCCAGCAGCGCGCCGACCTCGCGCATCTCCGCCTCCCCGAAGCCACGCGTCGTCGCGGCGGGCGAACCCAGGCGCAGCCCACTGGTGACTATGGGTGGGCGCGGGTCGTTGGGGATGGCGTTCTTATTGGTCGTGATGTGTACCTCGTCGAGCAGCGCCTGCGCCTTCTTGCCGCTCAGGCTCGTCGAGGTCAGGTCGACCAGCATGAGGTGGTTGTCGGTACCCCCGGTGACGATGCGCAGTCCGTGCGCGGCGAGGCTGGCCGCCAACGCCGCGGCGTTGCGCGCCACTTGCACGCCGTACTCCTTGAACGAGGGCTGCAGCGCCTCGTGGAAGGACACGGCCTTGGCCGCGATGATGTGCTCCAGCGGGCCGCCCTGCATACCGGGGAACACGATTTTATCGATAGCCTTGGCGAACTCTTCCTTGCATAGGATCAGGCCGCCGCGCGGGCCGCGCAAAGTCTTGTGCGTGGTCGTAGTGACGACATGCGCGTGGGGGAGCGGGCTAGGATGGACGTCCGCCGCGACGAGCCCGGCGATGTGCGCCATGTCCACGATGAGGTACGCGCCAACCTCGTCGGCGATCTCACGCAGCAAGGCAAAGTCGATGATGCGCGCGTAGGCGCTGGCCCCGGCGACGATGGCCTTGGGCCGATGCTCGTGGGCCAGACGGCGCGCCGCCTCATAGTCGATGCGCTCGTCCTCGCCGAGCCCATAGGGCACAAAGTTGTAAGTCATGCCCGAGAAGTTGACGGGGCTGCCGTGCGTGAGGTGACCGCCCTGGTCGAGGCTCATGCCCAGCACGGTGTCGCCCGGCTTGAGCAGCGCGGCGTAGGCGACCATGTTGGCCGTCGAACCGCTGTGTGGCTGCACGTTGGCGTGCTCGGCGCCGAACAGCCGCGTGGCGCGCTCGATGGCGAGGCTCTCGGCGTAGTCGATCCACTCGCACCCGCCGTAGTAACGGCGGCCGGGGTAGCCCTCGGCGTACTTATTGGTCAGCACCGAGCCCTGCGCCTCGAGTACGGCGGCGCTGGCGTAGTTCTCCGAGGCGATCAACTCGACGTGCGCGACCTCGCGGCGCTCCTCGCCCTTGATGATGTCGTATATCTCGGGGTCGGTCGCCTGTAGCGCGCTCACGCGCGCGCCGGTGATGGGTTTGTCAATGATCATGTACGCTCCTCCGGGTGATCGAATATCTACCCGGATTGTATCATGAGGTTACGCCACCCTTGTACCCCACATGGATCTCGAGCGCGCGCCACTTTGTCGCGCTGGTCATCAAGGCGTGCAGCGTATCTACTGGGAGCGCCGGCTTCTAGCCGGCATACGATTGCCGCCACGACGTCTGCTAGTGGCGAACCGTTCGCCTGTGACGACCTGCCGGCTAGAAGCCGGCGCTCCCAGTAGATACGACAAAGTGGCGCACACCCATGGATCTCGGCCCCGCGCGGCGTTCATGAATGGTGTTCGTGCGCCTTGTTCGGCGTATGCGGCCGGGAGCCGAGATCGCGCCACGACGTTTCAGCGACGTCTACGCCGTAGTGTTGCGACGCCTTCTTGATATTAGCGAAGGCCAGGTCGCGCTCGGCGTCCGATACGCCCTCGACTTGGTCGAAGCGGGCCAGCGCGTTCTTGACGTGTCCGGCGTCCGTGAGCGGCTCTTTGCGCTGTTTCGGGAAAGCGTACACGCTATCCGGCAGCTCTTTGCACTCCTGCGTGTCCAACTGCCCGTGCTCTGTGTGCGGCTCCCATGTTGGTGTCGGCATCGATCCTCCTCTTTATGAGTGGCGAGTGACGAGTGACAAGTGGCAAGTGATGGTCGACGGGTAACGCGGCAAGTTATGGGCCAAAATGAGGATGACGGCTTGCAACGACTGCTCGTCACTCGCCACTGTCCTCACAGTTCCCGCGCGAGGGCTTGTGCTTGCTCGTCGTACCGCGCGAGATGGCTGGACAGGTCGCCGGATGAGATCGACGTGGTCAAGCGCGCGGTGGGCGTGTCATGGCGCAGCGTCTGGAGCGCCGCGAGGAGCGTACCTGCTGCCGCACGCACGTTCGCCCATGAGAAGTGGACCTCAATTGGTTCTAGGATGGTCGCGTGGTCAGCATGCTCCGGATTATTCGGGGCATAGCGGTTGCGCCACGTCCACCCCGCCCTCGTACGGGACACGTCGACGTAGTAGCCTCCGCACTCGAACACACCGCAGCCGCAGGTGAACAGCGGCAGACGGCCGTCGCGCGTAAGCGCGTCGAAGAAGACATCGACATCCAGCTTCTTCGGCCACGCGCCACCGTTGATCACGGCTTTGATACTCAGCAAAATGTCGTCAGGGCCGAACTCCTTCCCTCGGTTGACCTCGATCTCCAGATGATCCATCTGAGACACGTTTTCTACCATGATATACACCCTCGGCCTAACAGCCTATCCGGAAAGTAGGTGGGCATGGCGGAGTTTGCGATACACAATGAGGACGGCGGCGAGGTGCACCAAGCCGAGGTAGTTGTCCGCCTTCTTCTCCCAACGGATGAGCAGGCGGCG
>JAABUV010003274.1_pt1 | contig 20789 bp, 39 predicted proteins | sample 5559971 | NCBI WGS metagenome assembly JAABUV01 (sample SAMN10711881, study PRJNA513362) | rock metagenome | isolation source: Antarctica rocks | place: Antarctica: Victoria Land, Knobhead nord | collected 2015-12-19
TCCAGGCTCGCTCCCTCCGCCTGCGCGGCCGTTGCGCCCTCTCAGCGCTCGCGCACCGCGCGGGGCTCGCCAGGTATGCTGCGACCGACAGACGCGCACGGGTTTGCAGCATGCATGCTGGTCTCTGGCGGCGCCCCTCCCGATGCTGACAGCCGGACAGCCGACTCTTCTGGTTCCCCGCAGCCAGGATAGGCAGGGACAAAAAAATTGCCGCCGGACACAAAGTGTGGCCAGTCCTGATGGTCCTGATGGTGGACGCTGTGATGAGAAACACGTTAGGTGGTCACACATTCACAGACACGCACTGTCTCCGACAAGCGAGGTCAACAGCCGGGCGACGCAGCTCAGGGCCGCACCGGCGAGGCCGCGTCGGACGCGCGACCCCAGCCCAGCAAAGAGAGGCCGGTGTGCCGGACCAGCGCGGACGCAACCTTGGCAGCGGCCGAACCGGGCGTCGCCGCGGCCGCGCGCGTTGCCGCACCAGCGCCCGCAGCCGCGGCCTTCCCGTCCTGGCACCCGGCACGCTGGCAGTCGCCAGGTGCGCACACAGGGCCCGCCAGAAGCGCAGGCCCCAGCTCTGGCGCCTTGCCTTTGCTGCTGCGGCCCGCGCGCTGGGGCACGTCTGCAGGCACAAGCGCAGGAGCAGGCAGCACCTTTTCCCCAGCCAAGGCGCGCCGCACCTGCAGGTCGTCCTCGACCAGCCACGTCTTCACCAGGTCGATGGGAAACCTGCGGTGCCGCGCGACCGAGGGTCTGGAGCGCTGACATGGCGGCGCGCGAACCTGCGGCAGGGCCATGAGACGGCGGCGCGCCGGGCGCACCAGTACTCTGTGTCGTCGCCGTCAAACATGACGTGCACACGGTCCTTCCTGGTTTTTGGCCGCCCTGCGCGTGCACAAGCTTTGACTTGCCGCCCAGCGCAAAGCAGATGTTGGCTCTCCGCGACCGTAAGGTTCCAGCGCAGGCAGGCAAGCGGCCCCGTGTACCTGTTACCCGCCCGTGGAACTTCCGCGAAGGGGCCTCATGGAAGATGCTTCCATCGGCCACAACGCTTCGGCCCTTTAGCGCATCGCCGGGGTGTTCGGAGGCCAGTGACTTGCGGCGCACGGGTCGACCCATCTTTGTCAATTGCCTTGTTTTGCCTGCCTTTCCCGGCCTGCACTCATAATGGAGCCGTTCCCTGTATTTGAAATGCAGAGACAGCTCGGTCGAGCGCCCGCTGTTACAGATCATGTTATTCGAGTCTGGTCTGATCCCGCATGCGCATGCTGCACTTGTAACAAAACACTGCAGTCAGCCTTCTCCAAAGATTGGGCCTCGAGCCACTGCTTGCAGACGTCAGAGCACCAGGTCTAACCTAGCAACAAGCGCAGAAGACCAGACAACCTGGCGGCACAACTGCGCAAAGCGCACATGACAGTCAAAACCAAAGAAACAGTGTTCTGCAACAATCTGCAACGAGCCAGCACCTTTCCTTCGCACCTTCCCTCAGTTTCCTCTCTATGGACAGTGTGCTGTCTATTGTTCCTACAAAAGGTAGTCGCCCTCTTCCAGCTGCCCCAATACATGCGTTTGGTATAAGTGCCACACACAGCCCAACGCAACACTGCACGTCGCTGGCCTGCAACTTCATGACCCCCAACCCAGCTGAAGCTAAATACGGGTCGCCAGAAGACACTCAGCACCATGCTAGCGCCCCGCCGCAAGCAGACGCCAGGCGATTACCAGGCACAGCGGGGCGCATCGAGCCCGTGCAAGCCCTGCTCATACCCCAAGCATCTCCAGGTGCATGCTGGGCGCAGGAGCAGCAACCCCACCCGCGGTGCACAGGCTGCCTCGACGGCTCCAAGCGGCCTCAGACCAGCTGCCAGCCGTGCTCAGACCCGTCGCTGCCGCGCGCGCGGCCGGGCGTGCTGGCCGGGGTGGAGGCGGGGGTGTGTCTCGCAGGGTCGCAGTTCCGCAGGCCGCGGTCGGCGCCGCGGAGCGGGGTCCCCTCTGGCGAGGTGCGCTCCGCCGGCGACGCCGCGGGCGGCGACAGCAGCACGCCGGAGCTGCAGGCAGCAGGGGCGGGCCCGTCAGGGGCGTGACAGGTCACCTGCAGGCGGCAAGGCAACCGGGAGGGTGTCACTCATGAGCCGAGGGTCGCAAGTCTTTCCTGTCGTCCACAGCAGAATAGTGTGCCTTCAGGGATCAGGCACAGACGCTAGCCATACGACCTGGCGGGCAGCGCGGGCACGGCAGCCCTCGCACCCGCATCGACGGGCGCGCCACTGCAAGCGGCGCGGCCGTCTCTCACAAGCTGACTCCTTTGCACATACTCGCCTGCTGCACACGCCTGACGAGCGGTGCCCCGGCACTTACTACGGCCCGGACCTGGCGGGCGACGCGGGCGCGGCAGCAGCCGCGTGCTCGCCAGGCGCGCCGCCTGCGACCGCCACGCCGCCGCCGGCGGGCGGCGCGGCAGGCGGCGCGGCTGCGGGCGCATCCGTGGGCGGCGCATGCGGAGCCGCGGCGGCGGCCGCGCGCTGAGAGGCCGTTGGCGGCGATGGCGATCTGCGCGGGCGCCGCCCTCTTTTCGCCTAGATGTGTGTAGGCAGGGGCGGCGACTCAGACATCCGGACCTGCATGTGACGCATCTGCAGGCAAGCGCCTGCGAGCAACAAGGGAGCAGCTGGCACCAAACTGGAGCGCACTCACAGAGGAGAGATACGAGGAGATGGTGCGCTGCCCGCCAGAGCACTGCTGCCACAAATGAGTTACACGGTTCCACATGTGTTTGCCTGCCCGCCATGCTCTGTGCGGGGCGCGGCGCACCGCGAGCGCCGCGCGCCGCTGGGCGACGCAGAGCGCGAGCGCGAGCGGCCGCTGTACGCGCGCCGCCGCTCGCCCGCGTGCTGCAGCCCGGCCTCGCCGCCGCCGCCGTCGCTGGCGCCGCCGCCGCCGCGGTCCGCGGCCGCCGCGGTCGCCTCCATGGCGCCCGCACGGCCCGGCGCGGAGCGGCCAGCCGGCGGGGACGCGCCGGGGCGCGGCCCTGCCGCGCGCTCCAGCCACGGGTGGCGCAGCATGTCGGTGGCGGTCGCGCGGCGCTCAGGGTCGTACACCAGCATGGGCAACATGAAGTCCGCGAGCGCGGCAGCCTGCAGGCGCGCGCCCGGCCGGCGCCGCAGCTCAGAGCGTGAGGCACACTGCGATGCAACCTGTCGAGCCTTGGAAGACGACGAGCAAGCTGAACAGCAAACGGAATCAGCACTGGGGCTGGTGAGCACTTGCAGACACATGCTGGCAGAGCCCCACATGTCTCGCCCATGAACCCTGCCTGTGCCGCCGCACAGCGAAGCTATGCAAGACAATCAGCGGCTGCCCATCCGCCAGGCTGCTTCAGCTCTCTCCCTGGGTCCCCACAGCGCTGGGCAAACACCCATGCACAGGTGAGGCAAGGCATCACGTCCCACTCCGACAGCTTCAAGCCGATCAGATGCGACGGCGGGGGCACGACTCCCGCCTATGCGCATATACGAGGGCGTCTGCTCAGCGACGTGTTCTGGCTCATCCCGGCCGAGGCCAGTCGACAGTATAACATGCATTGATTGTGTGGATCGTCATCGCAGCGCCCTGTCGCCCGCCCGAAACCCCTTGCCCCAGCCCACTCGTGGTGCTCCCGCCACAGCCAGCTGCGCCGGGCCCAGGCTGACGAGTCAGCACCCTGTGCACCAGGGCACCACGGGATGCTGGCCATGCATCGGCGTGTCAGCTTCGCCGCGCCCGGTGCCCGGCGGCGACGAGCGCCAACATGGCCGCGTGTGCGCAGTCCCCGTCAGCGGATGTGGCCTAGCTCAACCCCAACGCAATGGAGATGAGCCAGCGGGGAGGGCCACCTCGTCGGCCGGCACGTCGTACTTCTCCAGCAGCACGCGGTCGAGCGGCCAGTGGCGCAGCTTGCGGATGTGGCGCAGCGTGCCCTGGCGCGTGAAGAACTCGCGCGACAGCCGCCCCGCGCCCCACACGCGCCGCGGCATCGGGCCCAGCAGCTCCATGAACAGCGCCAGGTGGTCCTCGTCCCTGCGCAAGATCAGGGTACGGTCAGGGCTTGCGGATGTGGCACAGCGTGCCCTGGCACGTGAGGAACTCGCGCAACAGCCGCCCGGCGCCCCACACACGCCGCGGCATCGGGCCCAGCAGCTCCACGAACAGCGCCAGGTGGTCCTCGTCCCTGCACATGGTTAGGGATAGGGTTAGGGTGGCGGCGCACGCATCAGGCAACACGGTACCGGTCCGCGTCCCCTACTGCGCGCCCAGCGAGACACGGGGATGCGGTGCGAGCTGCCGCCTTATGCGAGCTGCGCTGCGCGGGCGGCCAGGTGGCACCATAGTCGATTATGGCATCCTCGACGACCGCCGCCGCACTGGCTGAGCAGACGGAGTGGGTGAGCAGGCGGCGCGGGGAGGGGCCGCGCCGGTCGTAGTTGCGGCCGCTGCGGGGGTCGAAGAGCAGGTCGCCGGTGACCAGCTCGAAGACCATGCACGCCAGCGACCACATGTCCGCCGGCGTCGAGTACCGCGCCTGCAGCAGCACCTGCGGCCGCCGCCCGCCGGCTCAGCGCAGCCAGGCCCCGGCCGGAACCAGTCCGCTTGCGGCTCGGCCTGCTGCGCGGCGGCCGCCGCGGCCGCCTGCGCGTCCGCCAGAGCCTGCTCTGGACAGCCGACTGCTGCTCGGCCTGCTGCACGGCGGCCGCCGTGGCAGCCTGCGCAATCGCCAGGGCCTGCTGCGCGACAACCGCCTGCTGCTCGGCCTGCTGCGCGGCAGCCGCCAGTGGCCGCATGCGCCAGGCAGAGCAGCAGGAGGATGTCCAGAGCAGGCCCTGGCAAACGCGCAGGCGGCCACGGCAGCCGCCGTGCAGCAGGCGGCGCAGCAGGCAGAACTGGCCAGTACCAGTTGTCAACTAGGTGCTCTGCTGACATGCTCGCGCGGAGCAACTTGGAGGGCGCAAGGCATCGCTTTACCCCACGTGCTGCTTTTCAGCTCACAGCGGGCTGCACTTGCTGCAGCTGGATAAGGACTGGGCACACTGCACAACTGTAGGTGCAGCAATTAGTAGTGCGTGGGGGAACCGGCCTCCCCCAGCACGTCGCACGGCACGCGCATCGCTCTCGGCTGCGTTAACGAAGGCTGCAATCATGGGGCATCCTGCAGCCCAGATACCGACAGCCGACACCATCACTCCCCCCACATCCCGCTGCGCCTTAAGGTACCTGGACCCAGGAGGTTGGCCATGGTTGCCTGCGTGCCCCCCCGACCCAGAACAGGCCGTGCCTCGGGGCAGCGGTACTGGCGCGTCTGGATGTCGCTGGTAAACTGCTTGTGCACCCAGCACGCGTTGCCGAAGTCGACCACCTTGCACTTTGCTGCTAGCAGCCGCTCGCCCAAGTCTGCTGGCGCGGCGGCCGCGCCCTCTGCGGCCGCCGCCGCCGCCGGTCCCTCGCCGCTTGCCGCTGCAGGTGCGGCATGACTGGCAGCGCCCCTGCGCGCGTGGGGCGGCCTGAGCGTGTGTTTACGAATGCCAAAAGCAGGAGTTTGCCATGTACATGCTTTGCTGGGAAGCCCATCGGCTGCTGATGGGGGGGCAGCTGCTTGGCAACCAGGCCTCAGGAGGACGGGCGCGCCTGCCATCGAAGCCGTCGCCAGCCTGCGCAGCGGCAGCGCCGCCGCCGACATACCCGCCGCCCTCATCCGCAGCGCCGGCCGGCCCGGGCCCGCCGGCGCCTCCGGCCTGTGCAGCGGCCGGCTGATCCGCGGCGGCGCCACCCTGCGGCGCCGTCGGCTCCGGGGACGCGCCGCTCGCGCTCGGGCTGCGAGACCAGGACTCACCGTCACGACAGCTCCCACTCCTAGGAAAGCTTTGTAATGCAGGCATGTCATGCTTTGCATTGTGCCACACAAGCAAACAGGCTGATATGGTGACACAAGCATCTATCACGTCACCACCCGCGGCGCGTAAAACGCCGATCACACCACCGGCTCACCTGCAGCCGAGCGCATCACCGCTGCCCGCCGCGCCATCGGCGGCGTGCGCCGCGGGCGTGGGCGCGTCAGGCACCTTCCGCAGCTTCTTCTTCAGCTTCTTCTTCTGGTTCTTCGTCAGCGCATCAGCGCCGTTGGCGGCCGCGGCGGCCGCGCACTCCGAGCCGGCCGGCGGGCCTGCGAGCGAGCAGGGGCTCAGACCTTGGTTGCAGTCTGCTCCGCTCAACAGCCTCAGTCCTGCACCACATGCCACTGACCGGAAACGAACTGACGTTATTCTTGCCTGATAGCGCCCTGCAAATGCGCCCACGCGCCAACGATAGCAGCCAGGTCCGCGCGAGAAGCTGCCCGGCCAGCCTTGCAGACGCGGGATAGCAGGCCACTCTGTACGCATGGGAGAGGCAGAATATGTGCTGAGCGTCGCGCTGTGGAGGCTTAATAAATGCTTCTGCAGTTGCGCACCCCTGATGCGCGCACTTTGGCGTGCACTCCACTGTTCCCAGCCCACCACACACAGGTCGCGCAGGCAGCATCGCTGCTTCTGAGAGCCCCTGCACGGCGGATGCGCTGGCGGCACAGGCGGTGGCCGGGCGGGCCGCGGGGCAGGCCGCGCCTGCCGGCGCGGGCGCGGCGGGCGCGGGCGGCCGCCACCGGCGCGGCCGCAGCGCCTCGCACAGCATCACGTTCTCGGGCTTCAGGTCGGTGTGGATGATGCGCGGGCCGGCGTGGATGTAGTCGAGCGCGACCAGGATCTGGCGCGCCAGCCGGCGCACGACCGGGATGGGGATCCCGCGGTAGTCGTACGCCTTGATCAGCGCCAGCAGGTTGTCGCCCAGCACCTGCGGCGCGTACGCTCAGTCGGCTGGCGGGGTGCATGTGCTGACGCGCGTGTGTCGAAGGTGGGGTCACTTGCACGCTGACCCTTTGGTTGGAGCGGCTCCGTTGCTCTGCCTTGGGCACCTGCTCATGCCTGTTGAGTCCAGCAGCGGTGTCAGGACGGCAAGCATACCTGATTTTGAACCTCTCTTGTCCGAGAACAGACACAAGGGGCGGCTGCCTGTCTGGCTGTGACTCATCGAGCCCCGCGCCAGCACAGCCAGAGGCGACTCGACGGCGCACCTCAAATACCATGCACACGTGCTTGCCGTGCGGCCCGACGTGCTCGAAGTGGTCGTAGAGGCGCACGCAGTGCTTCTCATCGAGCGAGTCGCCCGCCGCGATCTGCGTCAGCAGCGTGATCTCGTCGCGCGCGGCGTCGCAGTAGTGCGGAGCACTTTTCTGCACCTGCGCGCAGGCACCGCGCCTCGGTCGTGCGGGACAGCGAGCCGCCGCCCGTTCACCGCTGCCCGCTAGGGGTGAAGTGGCTCCGACTACCAACAGGCGGGGTAGCTGGAAGCCCTGCACGCGGTGCGCCTGTGTAAAAGCACCCTCGACACCGTGCGACACGCGCAGCACCATCTTGTTTGGCTCCCGTAGTGCTATCGCCTCAGAGTCTGCACTGGGGAGAGAGGTGAAGCTGCACGCGAGACTATCTGTTCAATGCCTCTCTTATTTCGTCTAGCTGCCAATTAGCCAGCAAGTGTCGGGCACACCGCACCTTCAGTGCAGCCTCGCGGCCGCTGACAGTGTCCTGCACCAGCCAAACGGTAGAGAAGTGGCCCCAGCCGAGCTTGCGCAGGACCACATAGCGGCCGCTCTTATATTGCTCGCCCTCCCGCACCGGGTGGTAGCCGCCTGCAAACACCGCAAGTCTCACTTCAAGCAAAGACAACACGTGCAGGCAGCAGGTGCCAACTGGTTGGGCCTCCCACACAAGCTGGTTGCGCGACATTCCGACACAGGAAACACAACTGGTATGCCTGTCAAGTGTGGAGCAGCAAAGCCTGCTGCAAAACAACCACCTGCCCCACTGCGCGCCGCTGCCTAAGCTCAGCTTGATGCATTGTAACACCGCGCGTGCCGCACCCTTTTTGTACCCATCTGTGCCCTCATCCTCGCTGTCTGAACACTCCTCGCCCTGACTGGCGCTGTCTGAGACCTCTGACAGCGGCTCCCGGTCCTTGTGCGGCTCGGGGTGCAGCTGGTAGCCCCCTGCCCGCCGCAAGCACAGCTGTTCAGCTACTTGCAGAGCTGCTAGCCTCTGCTTGCTCTGCACATTTGAGCGAGGAGCTACAATTCAAGGCGTTGCAGGTAGAGGTACCTCGCTTGATCGGCTTCTTATTCGGCCGCCTCTTTGCTTTTGCTGGCCCCAACGCGGTTCGTGGCCCTGCAAAAGATGACGTCGAGTCAGTACAGAAGCTCCCAAAGAGAGAAGGCAGGGCAGGTGTCTGCTTTGAGACAGCTTTGGTCGCACCTGCACCGAGCTTGTTCATTGACTGCGTGCCCAGAGTTCCAGCACTGCCCAGCAGGGCCTTATGCCACTTGCGGCTACTAGTTATAAGCAGCACTGTAGAGTCAACTGCCGGCACCAGCTCGCTTGCTTTCCAGTATACCCTGACCAGGGTGCCCCAAGGGGGTATGACAATGAGATGCGCACATAGCAGCGCCGTAGCCTACTTGCTGTTCAAGTCTGTAAAACAATAGTCGGACCTGAGCAGCCGTGAGCAGCCCTAGGTGCGTGCTGTGGCTTGAGCGCGCGGGTAACATGGCCAGTTGGCAACTCTGTTCATGACATCATGGTGTGCATGCAGTATTTACACAGGTGCATCTGCCGAGCAAGCACTGGTCCCATCCCAAATTAAAACAAGGCAAGCAAAGCGCATGCATGCAGAGGAAGAACCCTCGCCGGACCACTCGGAAGTTCTGCAGGCTGCATGCAGATCACGACTCTGTAGCAGGTGAGACTCTGTAGCAGGTGCTTGTCCTGCAGGGCAGGACCTGACCCCTACGTAAACTGCGGGCTACGCGGCCACGCCCTTCATGGCGCGCCAGGCGGCCGTGTCCACACGCTTGACCATGGCGCGGATCTGCGCGCCAGGGCCCAGCTCCCACAGCTGCGCCACAGGACCATTTCCCGGCGCGCGCGCCAACGCGACCAGCGTCGCCTCCCACTGCACCGGCTCCACCAGCTGCCGGCGGCGCACAGTGCATTGGGAGCGGAGCCATGGGAAGGTCACCAGGGGTCGGCCGGCGCATGCAGGCTGGCACCACTCGCTGCACCCAAGCGGCCTGGCCTCATCTTTTTGCGAAATATTCAAAGCGCTGTTGCTCGCATCCGTGTTGGCCAGGGATGGAGCCGCAGCTGCCCGGCGGGGCGGAGATGCAGCACACTCAGAGAGCCGTCGAGCGCAGCGCCTGCGTATGCAGGCACAAGGCGCAAGAGCAGGGCGCACGTGGGCGTCACGCAACTCTGTACTTGATCAGCAGGCGGGGCGGGCCGCGCCTGGCGCGCCAGCAGGCCCGGGATCGCGGCCGCGCTGGGGAAGGGCGCGGCCGTGACGTTGGAGTAGACGGGGATGCGCGGCTCGCGAAAGCTCACGCGCGCCAGTGCCTGCGCGCGCGCAGCCACCGCCACTGGCGCGCGGGCACGGTAGCGAGGCGCCCGCCCTGCGGTGCGCGCGCTCGAGCGAGCAGGCCCACTTGCATGGCGGCCCCTCATGGCCGTAGCCCCAGCACCTAGGGGACGGGCCCGTCGGGGAGATGAAAGCGTGTTGGGCAGGGCAGCGTCAGACGCGCGCCGGCCGGGGCTGCCCACCTGGACGAGCGCCGCGCGCGCGGGCTCCATGAGCGGCGTGTGGAATGCGCCGCTCACCGGCAGCGCCGCAGCCTTCACTGCGCCGGCCTTGATAGCCGCCGCTTGCACCTGCCGCAGTCTCCCACGCAGCGCGTCACGGACAAGCATGGCCCCACCTGAGCCGCCTGCATGTCCACAAAAGCTTACTTCGTGCGCTTCACCCTGCCCATGGTGCCGCTTCAGCTGGACTCTGACTAATACTGTTTGCAGCATGCAATCGCGTTCAGGTCGGCAGAGTGTGGCATGCGCTGGCTTCAGGCACAAGCCACACACACCACATGTCCTCAGCAGCGTTTGGCTTGCGCGCTGTTCAATGCCTTGCTTCACGCCTCTGCACCAGCCCTCCTGCTAAAGCAGGGCATGCCTTCACGCGCGCACCCGCGCGACCAGGAGCAACGCACGCCTTTGGACAGGGCCCCGTCGCATGCATCCAGGGCTGGCAGGCACGGTGCCACGCATGCCGCGCGCGGCCGGCAGGCTTGCGCGGCGCGAGGCGCGCGCGCGCCTCAGCGAGCGCGTCCTTGTGGCCGGACACGACGCGGCCGGTGGGGAATAGGTGGTTGGCCACTTGGCACACTGTGCCCGGCGGCAGGCGCGCGCGCGCCGCGCCGCACAGCGCCTCCAGCGCCTCGTCGCCCAGGCCGATGACGGACAGCATGCCGTGCGGCCGGCCGCAGGCGCCCGCGGCGGCCGCCATGCTCGCGCCGCGCTGCTTCACCACCTTCGCGCCCAGCTTCTGCTCACCGTGTGAGACGTCAGAAGCGCAGGCTCTGTAGGACATGGCGCTGTAGTCAGGTGCGGGACCCAGAGTGCCGTTACGACCCCCGTGTGCAAGACTCATCAATGCAGCCATGGACCCTGTTGTCTGCTGCCGCCGCGCTAAGTCATGCCCAAGCCGCACTGCCTCACCGCAAAGCCTGCCTCCATAGGGCTGCTCTGCCACAATCCGTACCATGCTTGGACACAAAGACACAAAGAGGTCGAGAGCGCCTTCCTAGACACGCAAAGCATTCGTGTCGCTTTGCGCGGTGCACAGTGCATCACTGCTGCGACATGCATCTTTCGGCCTCCATCAGCACCTAGCACTGATGCTTTACTGACGATCACACTGCGCCACGGGAGGCGTGCCTGCAGGCCGTCCTCAAAGCTCAGCGCCCCCGCATGCACCAGCGCGCAGTACTCGCCCAGGCTCAGGCCGGCGGCTGCGCTCGCGCTCGCGCCAGCCGCCGGGTCGTCGGCCGCCAGGCGCGCCGCGGCCGCCTGGCGCCGCCGCAGCGCACCCCCTGGGTGTGGGCACAGCGCCATGAAGTGCGCGCTGCCGTCAGCCTCATCAGCTGACCATCACCGACATCTTGCTCGTGTGCTGCGCGCTCGACGCAGTCCCCGGCAGGGACTGCGAACAGTGGACCCAGGACATATTCAGAGCGCAAAGGGAATGCTGCGTGGCCCGCCGGGACCGTGTCAGTGCTGGCGCCATAACGAGCTCTAGCACGTGCAACGGCGCCGCGCTCCAGCACATGCGAGCCGCGCTTCTTGAGTCTGAGGCCAGCAACTACGTACATGGGGATCGCATGCAGCAGACGCCGGGCGATGCAGCTAACAGGTCAGGCACACGGTGGAGCGTACCAGGCCGGCGACGAACAGCGCCGGCTGCGCGATCGCCGTGTCGTCCAGGCGCGCCTGCGGCCCCTCCAGGCACACCTGCGCCGCGCGCTCCGCTCGCCGCAAGCCCGGCAGGCGGCCGGCCGGCTGGGCGTCCCACGGACGCCTACGCGCGGAGTTCATGGGCGGACGAGGGGCAGCTCGCGGCGGGCAGCATGCCGGGCCTGGCGCGTGCCGGGCGCCGCGCCTGCAGCAGGTCGTAGCCGAGCACGCGGCGCGCGACCGCCAGCATCTCCTTGACGGCCGGCACGTCCTTGCTGTCCTGGGCGGCCGCGCGGCCTGTCAGCGCTCTCAGCGTCATGGTGCAAGCAAATTGCGGTCCGGGCCCGGACAGGATACCCAGTCAGCGTTGACCTGCAGGGACCTGCTGTACGTGACAGGGCCTAGCCGCGGCGCAGACCTCTGCGCACTGGTCCACCCTGCTGGCACAGTATTACCGCTCCAGGAGGTGTGCAATAACTTCAACACAAAGCGCGGTCCGCAGCGGCAGGCCTGTGCAGCCTAAGCGGCTCTGCGCTCCCTGGCATGCGGTCGCGCAGGGGAGGCACCTTGAGCATGCCGACCGCCTGGGAGCCCTGCCCCGGGAACAGGAACGCGACCGGCGCTGCGGCCGGCGCGGCCGCCCCGGCGGCTGCCGCGCGGGCAGCCGGCGGCGCCGCCGCGCGCGCCGCTGCGCTCGCGCTCGCGCCGGCGCCGGCAACGGCACCCGCGCCCGGCATGGCGCGCGCGCCTGCTCCTGCGCCGGAGCCTGCTTTGGCGCCCGGCCCCGCGGCAGCCTCCGCCTCGAGCTGCGCGGCCCGCACGGCCTTGGCCGCCTTGGCGGCCTTGCGCTCTTCCCGGTCGCGCGCGCGCATGCCCTCCTCTGCGCGCGCAGGGCCTCGCTGTCAGGGGACGCCCCCGTGCTCCCATGCAGTGAGCACGCTGTGCTGATGAGCGTCAAGGTGGGCAGGTGCTGCAAGCTCGGCACATGCACCTTGTACCACAACTTGTGCGTGCATGGAAGCAGTCGGACGTGAGTCATTCATTCCCTTCATACCTTCACATACCCCATAAATCGCTCATTCAGGTTGCTCGCCGAAGCCGAAGCCACAACTTGTCCCATGCGGTAACGAGCGTGTTTGTTCCAGCGTTACGCACCGCAGCGTGCGCGCTGCGAGCTGCCGCGCGGTGTGGCGCCCCGCGGCGCGGCGCACCGGGGTACGGATGCTTGTAGTTTGCGGGCCACGTGCGCACGGTGGCCCCGTAGTCGTACAGCGCCCACCAGCAGCCCACGTCCTTGTGCGGCACGCGCACCTTGGCCACTTTGGCGTATTTGGCCTGCAGGCGCGCGCGCGGGGTTAGGGTAGGGCCCTATACCCTATTCTGGCCCTGGATCCTCAGGCCCAGGTGGGTTGGCCGCGTCGCTTTCCCAGGTGCCGTACACAGGTGCCGCGAAGCGACCAGGCGTCATGGAAGGCCGTGCAGTCCTGGGCATGCGCGACACAGTGCTGCACTTGCCGCACGGCTCTTCAACACTGACCATGCCTGCCCTCCAGCCCCGCCGCATCATCACTGTGGTCCGCATGTCAGCCACAGCGGCTCGAGGCACTCTGACCCGTAGGCATAGCCACAGGACCTCCGGGGAGTGGCACCTGCAAGTCCAGGAGCTGGGTGCGGATGCACTCATCCTCGATGGCCACGTCGATGGCCAGCTTGCACCCGGGGTCCAGGTACGGATCATAGTCCTCTGTCCTCACGCCCGGGTCTGCGCCGCGGCTCTGGCGCCGCAGGAGAGGCCTCTTGCAGAGCACAGGCACGCTTGGTGCTCACTGTTCAAGTGACCTCCATGCTGCCCAGATTACACGCAGGGGCTGCAAGATTGCCGCAGCGCTGCAAAACCATGCTACGAGCTGGCTTGTGACTACTGGACGCAAGACTTGTTGCAGGCGTTCTGTCTCGCATACGTGACGGGGCAGGGCAGGAAGGGTTCATACGCGGGCGCGATGCCTGTTGGCCTGATGAACAGGCGCCGCGCCGCGCGCGCTCGCAGCGGGCGGCCTGCCGGCTGCCGGCTGCGGGCCCGGGGGCGCACCAGCAGGTACTCGAAAATCTCCAGGTAGCCGTCGTAGTGCGCCAGGTATGCCGCGCGGTGCAGCGGCGTAAAGCCGCGGTCGTCGCGCTGGTTCACTTCCGCGCCGCAGTTGAGCAGGTGGTGCAGCTGCGCGGCAAACCTATGCAGTCTCAGGCGGAGGGCACTCGTGGCGCGCCGCGATGCGCGGCGATCCGAAGCGGCAGTGACAGTGAGCGCGCCATGTCCAGCTGACGGTACGTGGTGGCAAAGTGCACGGGCGCGCCGGCGCCGTTGTCCTGGGTCAGGTAGTAGGGGTCGCGCGCCATGACCTTCGCCAGCTCCTCCGGGTCGCCCAGGCGCACCGCGCTGTAAAATGCGATCGGCTTGTACCAGGGCTGCGGCGGGTAGCGCCCGCAGGCGGTCATGTCGCGCGGCATGGCTGCTGCTTGCGCTGCACGGATTGGGGAGCTCGCTCCTTCAGCCGTGTAACTTGCCTGCTCATGTAACATCTGCAGGGGTACCCTGGCACCCAGTGGCAGAACAATGGGGCAACCGGGATGACTTCCACCAACTTGCAAGAACAGAAAATACCGCTGATGAAGCGCGCAATTGCGTGCGTGACGTGCAACGTGTGACGTGTCTAGCCACTATCAAAGTCTCGTGCAACCAAAGCTGAAGTGCGGGCGCCATGCTCCACCTTGCCGCAAGGCTGCAGGGGCTTGCGGCGGGCGCGCCGCGGCTGTGCAGCCTGGCAGAGGGCTCTGGCCCCCTGCTGCCGCTGCCAGCGCTGTGCCACATGCTGTCCACGTGCAGCAGCGCGCAATTACAGCTGCTGGCTGGCGCCCGTGCGTCGCAGCTGAGCAGCCTGGCGCCGCTGGCCGCACGCTGGGGCACGCCGCTGTGCGCCAAGCCCTGCGGAGCCGGCAGGCACGCTGCGTGCTTGCGCAGGGGCGTGCATGCGTCCGCAGGCAGCCACGCGGCGCCAGCTGCAGGCGCTGAGCAGGGTGCGGCGAGGGCAGCCAGCGGCAGTGCTGGCAGCGAGCAGGGAGGCTGCGGTGCCGCGGCTGCAGAGCAGAGGCGCTTGCAGCAGAGCCTGGCATCTGCGCAGCTGTGCCGCGGCCTGCATGCGTCCGCTGCCAGCAGTGCAGCCACTGCGGCGCAGCGTGAGCAAGAGGGGGCGAGGGAGGGCAGCAGCGCCACCGCTATGGAGCACTCGGACGACGAGTCGGTGGAGGAGCAGCGGCGGCGCCTGCAGCGCGGCGTGGTGGCCGCGCTGCAGCAGCGGCTCAGCGTCGGCGACGAGGCCGTGGACTGGGGCGACGAACGCGTCATTCTGCACAGCACGTACCACGACTACCAGTTCAGCGCAAAGGCCTTCTATGTTGGTGCGCTTTCAGTAGCACTGCATATTAGCGCCAAGCGCGCTGGAGTGGGAGTCGGGGGCACGCCTGTCACAATCAGATCGCAGCAGCGCAATGCAAAGGCCTACTTCCGCGCATGAGCAGTGTATGGCGAAAGCCACACCGTCGCTTGCATGACGCTGAGGGCCTGCCCGCCAAAAGCTGACGAAGGCTCGGGAGTGCGCGCAGGCCGCAGCCTGAGCCAGCAGGCGAAGCAGCTGTACAGCGTGGCGGCGCAGCGCGGCTTCCCCAGCTTCTGGAACACCGCCGAGTGGCGCCTCATCTGCCTCGGGCCGCGCCCGCCCGCCGCGCCAGCCAGCCCCTCCGCGGTCGCCGGCGAGACAGAGACGGTGCCGCACCGTCATGACCACGTCGCACTGTCCATGCTGCAAGCCCTTCGCATGCAGCCTGGCTGTTCATTGTCTCATGCGCAATGAAAGCGCTCAAATGATGACCTTTTAACAGACTATTAGCAGGTGAGCTCGGTGTTTGCTTGCCAGCTGACCATAGGCTGCTCGCTGTGGCGCGCAGACTCAGTGTAATGATCTGCCTGTGCTTGCGAATTGGATGGCGTAACGCGATGTGCCCCCGTGGTGAGCACTGCACGCCCTGGGGTGTGAGATGCATGCGTGAACTGAGAGGCCGCGGCTCGCAGGGCCTGCCCTATGATGAGCCGTACGTGGCCGTGTTTGAAAACATGGACACCGTCGTCTTCTTCAACGGCTGCGGTAACGAGGCGCACCTGTGGCAGCAGTACGCCGGGGGCGCCCTGTCCACGCGCGAGACGGAAGGCGCGGCGCCCGGCAGCCGGCCACCCAGCGGCTCCGCACTTGTCAGTGAGTGCTGTGCACGCGATGGCGGGGCCGACTGAGCCAGGCGCGGACAGCGGCGTGGTCATGTCGGTGTGTGGCTCACAACGACACTGGCATGCAAGCAGGCGTCAGGGGGTCCCTGCGGGATGCAAGCTGGTGAAGGGATTGCCGGAGGGTGCTGGCGGCTGAGCAGGGCGTGGCTGCATCGCAGCCAGGCGACAACCTGGCGCCATGGCACACATCCCACAGGCTTCGCCCCGAGCGGGGTCGGCCTGCGCGCGCAGAGTTCCGCGTGTTTGTACGGCCGCAGATGTCAAGCGACACTGCCATCTTGCCAGACAGCATCGGCCTCAAGGCCGCGCAGCCGGACAAGATCAAGACCATCGCCTACCTGCTCGCGCAGACGGTCGCCCTCCACTTCTATGAGACGTGCGCCCCTGCTTGTTTGCCTCCGCAGTCGTGCCCACTCGTCGTTTCATGCCAAGCCATGTACTATATGGCACTGCAGTGATGTTCACCACATGCCGCCCATTGTAGTATGCCTGCCTGTGCATACTCTACCACTTGCCCGTGTGAAAAATTGCGTAGTGTGTGGAAGTGAGCTGGGTCATGTTGCTGTCAGCAAGCCCATGGCGCCTTGCGGCTGGTGAAAGAGGCAGCATGCAACCGAGCAGATCAGAAGCGCTACTACATGTGCAGCTGGATCCGTGTGGCGATGTGTGGCCTCTGCACAAGCCATGCGGCAGGCAGTTGGACACTTCCCTCGCTCCAATGCATGACAGCAGTGCGGAACTTGGAGACCTGGGTGCGTGGCAGCCCAGCGGCCGGCAGCGCGGCGGCGGCCCGATGATTGCGCGCGCGCACAGCAGGGAGGTGCACATGGTGCTGCGCGCGTCCCAGGATAGCAATGCGGAACATGGAGGCCTGGGTGCATGGCACCCAGCGGCCGCAGCACGGCGGCGGCCTGACCCCCGCGCGCGCGCGGCAGGGAGGTGGACACGATGCTGCGCGCGTTCCAGGACATTAACGCCGACATGGAGCGCACGGGCGAGCTGGTGGCGGCCATGGCCAAGGGCGAGCTGCTAAAGATGGTCGCGCGCAACAACGTGATGCGCACCGGCATCCTGTCCAGCAAGATCGGGCTGACCAAGCGCTTTGACGCGGCCTGGCGCGACGCCGAGTGCTCCCGCATCTACGAGCACCTGCGCGAGGAGATGGAGATCGAGCGTCGCTACGAGGACCTGGAGGTCAAGGTGCGGCGCCGGCGGCGCGGCGTGCCCGGTACATTGCCTGTCCATGGCCTGCTGGGGCGCGGCGCAGGGACAGGGCAGCGATGGGCAGCGCCGGCGGGCATTTAGCACCGGAGTCGTTGAACACGAGCATTTTTCGTTCAGTGTGTGCAGCCTTGCTGGCTGGTGGAGGCTGTGGCATCGCCATGCGCGCATGTGGGGTGTCAACTGGCCAGGCCGGTTCTGCTTGCCGGGCCATGCATGCGCTCTGCATGTGCATCATGCAAGGTTAGTCGATGGTTCGTCCAGGATGCAGGGTTTTGTGCGCAGCGGCGCAGCGTCCAGGCAGTCATGGCATAGCAAAGCATCGGCGTGAGCGTGCCGAGCGCATGCGGCTCTGCGCTCGCAGACACCGAGCGCGTGTGGGCGGCGCGCGCAGTTTGACCTCATCCAGGACAACCTGAAGTACTTCCTGGAGATCATCCAGAACAAGAAGTCGGACTTCCTGGAGTACCTGATCGTCATCCTGATCGCCGCCGAGATCTTCGTGAGCCTGTTTGACATGTGGACGCGCGACGCTTTCTCAGGGTAGCCTCAGGGTAGCTGTGGTGGGTCGTTGTATTGGTAGGTTGGTGGTAAGGGTAGCGCACATTAGGCGCACGACACACTGACCGGCATCATCTGACTGGCACGCGAACCGTGCAGCTTTACACCAGTACTGCCCAACACATCTTGATGTCACGCCTGGGCGCTGGAGCGCTCCCGAATAAACTATTTGCACATTGCAGATGCGTCTTCCTGCACGCCCGCACTTCAAGCAATACCTGCACACCAAGCGATTCTGCACAAATGCATCTATCGTGGCTTCAATGCCCCCGAGCAGCAAAGCAGAATGAGAAACCAATTGACAGCAGTCCGGAACTGTGCTGCTAGGGCTGGCACATGGGTCGCACATAGGTTGCAGCATGCACCCAGGGGCATGGTGCGACCTGGGTGCGCCTGCAGGCAGGGCATTGCCATGCATGCTTAAGACACATGGACAGTCCTGAGCTCAGGGATGCCTCGCTTGAGTGAGCGCCCCCCCTGCCCCAACACGGCACAGCGCTTGAAGTCCACCCACTCTCGCAAAGGCATGCCCCGTAAAAAGCCCAGCAGTGCGCCTCCCCTCGGAAAACGCCCCACAGGATGTGCAGCAGGCTGGCAGCAGGCCGGGCAGCTGGGAGCTAACGCTCCTCTGCGGTCACAAACGACCTGGATTTCACAACAAACATGATGGGCCGCAGGCATGCAGCCCGCAAAGGCACCGAGGCGGGAAAGGCTGTCTGCCGTGCGGCGCGGGCGCTGGGGCCGCTCAGTCCTCCTTGAACGCGCATGCGGCGTGCCTGGGCGAGCCCACTCCCAGCTTTGCCAGCTGCAGGCGCGCCCAGCGCTCCCCATCTTTGCGGCGCGCGCACACAGCGGTCAGTTTCAACCTCGCACCCTGCCTGCGAGGCAAAGCCACGGCGCTGCAGGCGGCCTCATGCTGCACTGACCGTGTGCTTTGCTTGCAGAGCAACAATTACTTACTCATCCATGCTGTTGCTGCGTGGGTGAAGAGAAGGCGCGGGCTGAGGCCAGTCGTCGGGGGCGCGCCGCCGAGCGACGTTTTTAGCACGGCGGCGATCTTGGGGCTCCAGCTGCCGTCCACGTTGGCAGCCAGAGCCTCAGCGTCGGCGAGGCCGCCGCAGCGCAGGAACAGGACGGGCTCGCGCGGGTCACTGCTGGATACTGCAGCCGCGCAGCAGCACACCCTGTCAGTCACATGCTCGGGCTGCGGTGCAGCACTCTGGGAACACTACCGCTACGTAGGTCCTATGCCGCACATACATATCCCGTCTGTTCCTCCGTTTTCTGGCGGGCTCCCACAGGTCTCCCACAGGTGTCGCACCGGGTTGTGTGCGCAGCAGCCTGGCTCCGGGCTGCACAGCAACGCGCAGGCAGAAAGCCTGTTTGCAGGCCCTGAGCTGTGCCACTTCACCACTTTGAACACTCCTCTGCATGCAGACTGGGCCGGGCCCCTGACCTATTTTCCATGCTGTGCAAAGCAATGCATGAGGCAAGCAGTGAGGGCGCAGTAGGCTCGCACTGGCTTCGTACTGCCACGCAGCCTTCACGTCCGCTTTGGCGTCGCGCGGGGCTGCAATTGCCACGTGGGCAATGCAGTCCCCAGCGCCTGCCATACCCAACGCAGGCGTGCGCCCCCGCCCGTCGCCATCCAGGGCGTCCTGACGGTTGCTTTGATCTGTACGCAGGTGCAGCTGCACGCCCAGTGGAGCATCCACAAAGCCCCCCTCGAGCAGCGCGGGCTGCGGCCGGGCCTTGCGGCGCTGCTGTGTGCTGTCCGCGCTGGCCATCCCTGCAAGGCGCGCCGAGCGGCGTTCACGCTAGTGTAAAGGTGTCCGCAGCACTGTATGGACACCCAGAGGCACGGAAAGGCTCAGTGGTGTCCGGGCTTTGTGCTGTGCCGCACACGGGCTGTCAGGCGCATTGTGTCACGCTCCCTGCAGTGGAGCCCGTGGAGGCGCGCAGCCCGCTGGAAAGGCCAGGAGTGACGCGTGGAGGGAATCCGCTGCCTTCGCCATTTTGAATCAAGCCCTCATTGTAGGGATTGCGCTCAGCAGGGAGATGGCCTGCTTTTACAGCGTGGGCATAAGATAGTGTATGTAAGCTCATCAAGCCGTACGCTGTTGACATTTATAACCAAGAAGCAATCTGACAGAGATTAATGCAGGTGCATACACTCTGCCGTGTTGCGCTTGCTGGCTGCGGACGCTCCGTGTGGCAGCAAGCTCCCAGATTTTTTACTTGCCACACGTGATGCACTTGGTGTGGTAACGTGCGGCGGATGCGCGTATCCGGCGCGGCGTGGACGCTTGTTGCTGTCAGCGCCGGGACGCTGGCTGGTATACTGTACATTCACGACGGCCAGCGCCAGCAGAGGGAGGTGTGCCTCTGATGTCACTCATTCTTTTACGTTCACACTGTGCGCCCAGCCTCGCAGCCTGACGTGCCAGCAACTCCGCCCTGCTGGAGCGCCTTGAGCCAGCAGCGGTGCTCAGGCTCTTACAGTGTAAGAGCCCTGGTGTGTGCTGGCCGTGCAGAACCTCCACAAGGGTGTGCTCAGGGACGAAGAGCACTATGCGGCCCGGCAGGCTCAGCTGCGCCAGGAGCAGCGCTAATGCAAGCGCCGCACGCAAGTTGAGTTTGCTGCATGCTAGGTAGTTGCCAACTGCCAACTATCTAGCATGCACCAACTACTAGATGGTGATCACCTGAGCCAAAGCAAGAGTGCGCTTTCAGTACAGGAACCTCCAAAGAGTCAAATCCCCGAGGTTACAAGACTGTCACCCCCATCATGTAAGGAGCTGCACGGGCAGTCAAGCTGATAGCATGCACACTTGCCTGGGTGTCTGCAACCCATGACACAACTCATGCACTGGTAGTGCGCAACATAAGGGTCACAAAATTCTGCATCCGGTAAAGTGACGTGCGCACCACAGCGTCACAGGGTGACTGGGGCGAGGCGCATTGCACGTCGCTGTGCAACAGCGCTTCTCGGCACAACAGTGGGAACCGCATACAAGCAAATCATAGTGCATCACCGCTAATACCAAATCGCACACGAAGCGGTTCATGGCGCATCGCCGCCTATCTGAGCCTAGCCTACATGTTCAAACACAAGAGATGCGAAACCATCCACGCTGAAACCCCAAAATAACGACTTGTTGGCCCAGTGCGCTGTTGTGCACCCATGCAGGCCTCCCAGAACCATGGACTCATACAACAGCCCCGGCTCGCGGACATCCGGCTGCTACACACAAAAAGAGAGACAGTCACAGCGCACA
>JAABUV010003275.1_pt1 | contig 20782 bp, 28 predicted proteins | sample 5559971 | NCBI WGS metagenome assembly JAABUV01 (sample SAMN10711881, study PRJNA513362) | rock metagenome | isolation source: Antarctica rocks | place: Antarctica: Victoria Land, Knobhead nord | collected 2015-12-19
CGCCGCGTAGCGGATGATGGCGTGCGCGCGCGCGGCGAGCAGGTTCGGGTGGGCCAGCTTGGCGGTGAGCGCAACCTCCAGCGGCACGCCCGCGCCGTCCAGGCGCATCGCGCCCAGCTCGCACACCTGCGCCGGCCGCGGCTTGTTTGGTCAGAAGATATTCGGTGTTACTCAGGGTTTTTAAAGGTCCAAAGGCAGCAGGCCACGGTGTGATGAGCCTCCCACCAGCGCATGTCCGTGGGTCCGCATGACACTCCATGGGCCCTGTACTGATGCATCGTGGCCCATCCGACGTAACATGTTGCGTATATCACAACTTGCTTGCCGGGTACATCGCAACCAATTTTTGCAGATGACAGCTCCCATATGCAAGCATGCGCCGTCGACCAGCGGCGCACGGCCGCACGGCGCCAGCGCGCTCAGCGCAGCGCGGCACAGCGCATGCTCGGCGCTCTGCGGCATGCGCCGAGACAGCGGAGTATGTCACCTCTGCAGCGCAGCGCGCGCAGCAGGCACCCGGCGCCCCAGGGGATATGTAGGGTTGGGTTGATACCTTGACAGCGACGTGCTCGCCGCGGAACACGCCGCGGTACACGCGGCCGTACGCGCCGCGCCCAATCATGACGCCCAGCTTCAGGTCGGCGAAGGGGATGCGCTGCTGCCGGCGACGGCCGCGCCGCGCGCGCTCCGATGCGGCGCGCCCGCCGCGGCTGCCGCCGCCGCCGGCGCCGCCGCCGCGCGGCCGCTCCAACGCCACGAAGAAGAAGCGGCGCGCCGGCGGCCGCGCCGGCGCCGCGCCCGTGCCGAGCGCCGGCACGGTCGCGGGCACGCCCAGCGTGATCGCGTCCGCGTCGAGGCCGTCGGCCGCCGCGGGCCTGCACGCCCGCAACACTCAGAGCCTCAGTGCCAAAGCCAGGTGCCGTGCTGCAACAGGCGCGCGCGCCAGCGCCGACAATGTGGCACCCACCGGGTCACCAGGGCGCGCCGATGCAGACGCACGGGGCATTGGCAGGGCCGGACGGGGCGCGCGCCTGAACGTCAGGCGCAGCAGGGGCGCGGGGCCGCCGTCGGCCGCGCATGCGCGGCGGCGCGCGTGCAGGCCGACCTCGCCCTCGCTCCACTCCGCGGCCGCCAGCAGCGCCGCCACCTCCTGCGCAGGGTGGTGCAATGCGTGGAGCCCCTGAAACAAGTACGGTCACCGGCAGGGTTTGGGGCAGCAGGCGCTGCAGGCGCCCGCCGGACAGCGCAGGCGCGGCCGCCCGGCGGCGCACCTCGGCGCTGAGCCCGACCGCCGTGAACGCGTCCCACAGCGGCGCCGGCAGCGCCAGGCCGGGCTCGCCGAGCGCGGCGGCCGCGGGCGCGTTGGCGTGCAGCACGCGCCAGGCACCGCCGGCCGCGTCCGCCTCGACGAAGAGGTACGGCGCCTCCAGCGCCTCCAGCGAGCGCACCCAGCGCGTGGCCTGCACCCCCCACCCCCCCTCCAAGAGCGTGACTTGCGGCCGGGTGACTTGCGTCCGGGCGCACCTGCAGAATGCAGTGCATGCCTGTCCCCAGCAGGGCACGCGCGCGCCGGCAGCGCCACAGGCCTTCGGCGCCTGCGACAAGCGCGCCTGGACCCGCGGCCGGCGCGCCGCCCGGGCTCCAAGAGTGGGCCCTCGCAGCACCCTGTATGCTGCACTGGGCACAGTCGGGCGGCAGCAGCAGCGCATGCGCCCCGGCTGACCGCCCCTTCCCTGCCTGTGTTTATGGTGAAAAAATGCCAAGAAAAGGAGTCCGGCACCTGGCGCTCATGCATGAGCGCGGCCGACGCGGCAAGCTCCATCTCGCGCATGACCAGCTCCGCCATGTTCGCGGCGGCCTGCGCGTCGAAGCCGGCGCGCGGCGCCGCGTCCGCCACGCACAGCATGCCCACGCGGTGGCCGCCGCTGGTCACCAGCGGCGCGCCGGCGTAGAAGCGGATCGCGTCCGGCACCATGGCGTTGAGCGCCACCCTGCGCGCGTGCGCACGTCAGCCTCTGCGCGGCGGCGTCGCGGAGGGCGCGCACGCCACGGGCGCCCTATGCAGGGTCTGCATAACCCCGCCATCTTGTGTGGATTCCCAAGCTTACTGGAGCGCGCCAGCGGCCTTGTATGCACAAGCAGCCACCCGCCGGCGCCCTCTGCACGCCCGCGCACAGGCGGCAGCCTAGGGCGGCAGCATACCCTACTTAACCCTACCCGCCGGCGGGGGCCGCACCGGGCGTCGACGAGCGCGTCGCCAACCACGAGCACCTCCGGCTGCGGCGACAGCAGCGAGTAGCCGCAGAAGTTCCACTGCCAGGGGCACGACACGCCCGCGCTCGCGAACGGCCCGCGCGCGGCCGCGACAAACACGCGGTCGCGGTCCATCAGGCTCAGCATCGCGGTCTGCGTGCCGAACACTGCCATGCAGAGGTCCAGCACCTGGTCTGCGCGGCCACGCGCGCGCGGACCCCTCAGGCGCGGCCGGCTGCCTGGCGGGCCCGCCGCTCAGCTTTCTGGCGCGCAGAGCTCACCGGGCGCGACGCAGGGACGTGTGGTCAACGACGCCTCGTCTGTGAGTCGGCGATGCCTGGCCTGTAGCTTGCAAGCAGATACGCTGCTAGCACGGGCTCAGCTCAGGCAGGACCCGGTCCCTAACCCTGGCGTACCCCGAGGGCTCAGCCCCCGAGCAGCTCCTTGGCAAGCGCCGAGGGGTCTGCCGACCGAGCGCGCACAGGCGCGCACGCGCGCGCGTTCTCACATGGGTGTCGAGGCAGCGGCCTCGCGGTGTCAGCACGCACGCCGCGCGCAGGCCGTCCGCAGGTCACGCCCCGCCTGAGGTGGCGCGCGGGGGCGCAAGGGCGCGCGCGCGCACCCACGCAGGGGTCGACGGAGCGGTCGAGCGCGTTGAGCGCATACACCGCGCGCAGCCGCTCCTCCGCGCAGGGCGCGTCCGGCGGGCTGCGCACAATAACCTCTGCAGAACCCTGCTCTGTGAGCGGGCACCCGCTGCCGCTACGCGCGGCCTCGGTGGCGGCGGCGGCGGCGCTGCAGTGCCACACCTCGACGCTGGCGCCTGCGGGCGCTGGCGGCGGGCTGCAGCCGCCCGGCGCTGGCGCGCGGCAGCTGGCGTCAAAGGGCTCTGGCTGGCGCGGCGCGTCCGCGCCACGGTCTGGCTCCGGATCCTGAGCCCGGGGCGGCGCTGCCGGCGGGCGCGCCGGCGGGCGCGCCGGCAGCGCGACCGCCGCGTCCGCGAACGCGCTCGCCTGGACCTCGGCGGGCTGGGACCCGCCGACGGCCGATTGGCCGTGGCTCGCGGGCGCGCGCTGGCCGGGCTTTGCACATGCGTCCGGAGCTTTGCCCGCACACGGGCGTACGTCCCCACCCTGGTGTCGAGCGCCGCGCGCACCCACGTCAGTTGCCCGCACCAGCGAGCAGGCGCCCAGCAGGGCAACCAGAGCCATGTTGATACAGGATGGCGCGCCTGTGGTCCTGAGCTGCTCCCCTCCGTGCAGGAGGCCAATGCAGGTCCACCAGGCGTGCCAAAGCACGGCCCCACTCCCATCTTGCCGTTCCCGGCAGCCTCTCGCAAGGCTCAGCGTCCCGCAACCTGGCCGTCCTTGCTGCCAGGCTGTGGGACACCCGGCAGACGCAGCCGCGGCGCAAGCGCACTCTCTGGATATGCGTGCACTGCCAGTGCACTACCGCGTAACGGACCGGGTCCGCGTTCATCTCAACGTTGCAGGGTTGATGCTAGCTCTATAGGGTTTCAGACTGTGGAAATGAATGATACAGCGCACTCAGCCTTTCTATTTTTTTCCGCAGAACTACTCCGTTGCAAGCTCGTTCTCGCAGTCTGTGCAAGATGTTGCAAACACTACTTATGCGCTGATCTGTGTAATGGCAGTATGCACTTTGGTTATATGCATACATTGCAGGGGCATCACAAACGTCAACCCACATTACATCCCAGTCCATCCTCTCCTTGCCAATGCTGGGCACAGCCCCCACATTATTGACAAGCTTCGGCTTGACACGCCCGCTATAACAGGTGCAAGTATCACTACAGTACTGCCAGGGCTACATGCGAAAATTGGCGCAAAGCGCTGGGGATGACAGCACGCAACGAGCACGGCAAGCGCGGCCCCAACAGGCGCGGCTGGCTATCAACAACACGCAGCAGGTGGGGGAAGGCAACAAGCTGAGAACGTCACACGCACACGTGCACAGTTCCTGCAATTCTGCCACTTGCAAGCAGCTGTTCGCACCCCGCCAGCAGCCCAGACCAGCAGCCACCCCAATTCTGTCCGCAACACATTTCCTCGACATGTTTTCAACCAGTTCGCGCCGCTTCCATACAGTTCGCGGCGCCATTACCAGGAACGGCCCGACAAGCAGTTTCTCGCCACCACATATCTGTTCTAAGGGCAAAGCGCCCGGTTTGCAAATGCGACGCTAGTCTACAAGCAAGCAGCGCCGCGCTGGGACTGTGCCCCCTGTCCGCCGCGGCGCCCGAGCTGCCGCCGCCAGTCAGTGCTCAAGGCCCCAGCTGCGCCCCGCTGCTTGCGGACGAATTAAATGAGGGGCGCGGCCAGCGGCCGCGCCTGGTCATGAAACACAGCCCTCTGTCGTCAAACAATTCCAAAATGAGTTCCCACTCTGTTCGCAGCGGTCAAGCTGTTCGCGGCGGTCAAGCGCAGCCCCGTTCCCCAGACCCCCCCGTTTGCGGCATCCTCGCTCAGGGCAGGCTCTGCGTGACGAGCGGCCGGCTGACGGCGGGCGCCGGCGCCAACGCCAGGCGCGGCGGCTGGCTGAACAGGCAGACGCAGCTGAAGTCCGTAAGCGAGCTGACCACGGCGCCCTGCACGGTGTTGCAGACCAGCTCGCGCCCGGACACGGCCGGCGACGTGTAGCCAAAGCGGTTGAAGGCGCCCTGCTCATCGCGCGGGACGCAGGCGTGCGCGGCGCGAGCGTCCGCGGCCTTGTCGCTCTTCGCGCCGACGCCCACCATGCCCTCGAAGCCCTGCATGCAGGGGCACAGTCAGAGACCCATAATATTCCAAAAGAACTGCATACGCACGCAGTGCCAGGCTCAGTGCAACAAGGCACAGATATACCCAGCTTTCTATGCAAAACAGCGCATGGCAGCGCATACACCACACACCCACGCAAAACACCATAGGCACCAGCTGGTGAGCAGCAGGCACGCGCCTGGGCGCAGGCAGCCTCGCACGTCTCGCCCTTGGACGCGTCAGGCGGCGCCAGACCCTGCACCTCGCCGCTCGCCATGCAGCCGCACGCGTAGGTCGTGGAGATCTGCGCCGCGCCGTCCACCGCAACTGTGCAGGCGGCCGCGCCAGCGGACAGCTGGTAGCCGGACACCCAGCCCGCGCCAGGCACGTCCACCGCGCACAAGGCCGTGGTCAAGTTGCCGCCAAACTCCTGCCGGCCGGCACAGGCCTTGGTCAGGCAGGTGTTGGCGCGCAGCTTCAGACCAGTACCGCAGACGCCTTGCTTACCATATACTTCCCAGGCAAATATTACTCACACGCGGGCTCAGGCCTGGCAGGCTGCACGCGTGCAGCCAGCAAACTGCAAACACCCATTGCTAATGCTCACCTTGAACAGCAGGCTGCGCTGCTGCTTCAGCACGCACACGTCCGGGCACATCAGGCCAGCCTCTCCAACCGCAAAGCCAGCACCCAGGTTGGTTGTGAGGTTATTCCGGCCATCTGTACGCCGCAACACATTGCGTCAGCAGACTCAGGCAGGCTGACAACAGCACGGAACCAGGAGGAACTGCGTGCTGCACAGATCCAGTACAGCGCAAGCGGCATGCAAGTGCACCGTCACCTGCATGGAACCTTCCTACAGGAGCGGTCTCACAAAGACATGATCAACAAGCGCCGCATCCCCTTGCCCCCTCCCTGTCAAGGGAAAGGGGCACCGCTCTTCTGCCTAGACCTGGACGCCCGTCATTCCGCAAAAAAGGCGGTTGGGTGAACAACCCCGATGGGTGCGCACTGTTTGCCTCGATGAGTGGGCGAGCACTGGCCACCGCCAGCAAGCAGGCGAGCAGGACGAGCAGGAACGTCTGCATGCTGCTCGGGCGAGAGCTTCTCGGAAATAAGGTAAGCGATGTGACGCGTCTCTGCTCGCCAAACGCGAAGGGGGTCAGCCATGTGTTCCAAAGGCAGCAGCGCGTGCCCGACCTGCAATACGCCGTCAACGACCACCCAACACTCAGCTCTCACAGCCTGACGCCCCGAGGCCCCATATAATGGCATTACACTGGCAGTGACAAGCAGCAAGGTCTAACAGCCACCCCCCACTCAGCCGCGTGTGCTTCCCAAGTGCATGCACGGCGCGGAAAGAGCGCGGGTAGGTACCTGACTTGCGCTTGCGGTGACTAGCTTGGCGCGAGTGTGACTGCGTGCTTGCCAACAGGAGCGCGTATCAGCTATGAGGTCTCTTGATCACTTGATAGGGGCAATATGAGCTCTTGCTTTGATGCAGATCGCGGCAGAGCTTCTGTGAATATTGTGACGAGGCACCATTGTTGCATCTCCCTTGCTGCCACCTGGCAGCAAAAAAAAAAAAAAAAAAAAAAAAAAGGAAACTAGCCTAGCCAGCAGCAGCAGCAGCAGCAGCAGCAGAGGGTGGAATGCCGTGGGCATGTTTGCATGCCCGCACGCAACATCCTATGGCCGCAGCACGCCGCCCACGGCCAGGCCGACGCCGGTGCCCACCGCATAGCCGAGCGACCCAGTGAAGATGGCCGGCTGTACGAGGCCGCGCCAGCCTACGCGCACGCAGACAGCGCTCGGGACACAGCGCCAGGGCGTCACTGGCGGCGGCAGCAGGCATGCATGCATCGCTCTTGCTTGGGGCCGCTCTGTGCGGCTCCCTGAGGCACACGCGGCGCTACCTTTCCTCAACGCAGGCGCTGCTGCCCGGCCGCTCAGCCGTCCGCATGCGGCCATGTCCCACGCTCTGTGCATGCAAGCCGCCCGACATGCGCGCAGGCCGCCGGGGGCGCGCCGCACCGCGGCCGGCCGCCATCGCGCAGGCGGTGCCCGGCCCGCCCGCCGCCGCGTTGGACGCGACCAGCACGGCCGCGAGGTCCAGGCGCAGCAGCGCGCCGCCGGCCAGCGCGACGCCCAGGTGCACGGCCAGCAGCGTGCCAATGAAGGCGGCCAGCGTGCCGGTGCCCGCCAGAGTCTGCAGGCCGCCCGCGCCGGCGCCGATGCTGGCGAAGAAGAGCAGCATCAGCGCGGAGCCCAGCGCGTCCGCGCCTGCGCGGCGCCCGGCCGTGAGGCCCTCTGGAGCCCGACGCCGTCTGCGAGCTGTGAGGGTCCGGTGTCTCAGAACACTGTCATGTATCAGAAGTTTACATGTACACCCGGGCAGTCGCCATGATAACAAGTCGTCCCCCGACGCATTCTGCCTCCCACTCCAAGCAAATGGGGAGGTCATGCTGTCACGGTCGGAGGCCATGGCACTCGGCTGGCGAGACAGTGCTTGGAGACAGCGCCGGCACTGCGCGGAGCGCGGGCCGGGCAGCACCCCGGAACGGCGACGCCGCGCCGCCGCCCGGCCCGCGCCGCCCCAGCGCGGCCGCGCCGAGCGCGAGCGCGGACGCCAGCAGCGCCGTGAAGCCCAGCCCGGCGCTGGGCGCGCCGGCGAGCGCCGCCAGCGGGGCGCCCAGCGCGCACGCGGCGGCCGCGGCGGCCAGCGCCAGGCCCATGCTCTCCGCGGAGGGCGGCGCGCCCGCGCCTGCGGCATCCCAGGGGCAGCCGGTCAGCCCGCGCTTTCGCCGGTGCCCCTGCTTGTCAAGGGCGGAGGCCGGGCGGAGGGCGGAGGACAGAGCGTGCCCCGTTTGCAGTATCGGTGCAGGTGAAGCCTGGGTTGTGGGGGGTTGGGGCACAGCATGCCACGCTCGTCGGCTTGGGGTCAAGCGGGCCTGAACGTTTGATGCAAAGCACACTGCATGTGTCCATGGGGCTGGGAGCAGAGAGCTGCACAGAGCGGTCCGCGTCACTTGCGCGCTTGCACGCAGCCCTGGACCAACATGCACGTGCCCTCATGCCAGCATGCAGACACATGAATTCTGACATGCGGCTAGGTCGGACGGCGCGGCGCGCCGCACCGGGCGCCGGCAGAGCCGGCGCAGGGCCGGCCGGCGGCGCGGCGGGGCACAGGCCGACGAGCGCGAAGAAGCCCGCCATGCAGATGTTGTCGGCGGCCATCGCGGCGACCAGCAGCGGGCCCGGCGCGAGGCCCAGCGAGGCGGCCACGGCCGCAAAGTTGACGCTGCCGCCCACGTAGCTGGCGCACAGCGCGGCCGCCACCTGCGCGCCGGCCGCGCGCGCTGGAGGAGCCCTGGCCCTAGCCCTACCGCTGAGCGGCGCGCCTGCGACCGGGGCGCTCAGCGTGGGGCCCGCAGGGAGGCATTCAGGCGGCCCGGCCTCGTTCCCGCCGCCCTGCAGCACCGCGGCTCGGGCGCGCCCGCCCGGGGGGCGCGCCTTCCAGCCCTCGCTGCCCAGCTGGGGCCCGAAGGCCGCCCACGCGACAAACGTGCCGAGCACGGTCCCGAGCGAGGCCAGCCCAAAGCCCACCAGCACGTGCGCGTCCGTTCCAGACAGCCTGCACGGCAGCGCTCAGGCGTGAGCAGAAGAGCAGGCTACACTTCTGTTTGAGGAAGCGCTGTGTTCAGGTGCTTGCCCGCGGAGGTCGGCCTCCAGCAGGATGAGCGCGGCCGCGAGCGGCATGAGAAACTGCCACACCGCGTCATAGGCTGCAGACGCTGCGGGGAGCAGGCCGGCAGCTGCCCCGCCCAGCCCCAGCAGCAGCGCAACCACCGGCGCCGACAGCAGCCTGCCCAGCGCAGTGCGTTCCTGGGCCACCTGCAGCGCCGTGCACGGTCCCTGTCAGTGCGAGGCCCGTCAGCTGGCGTGGGCGTGGCTATGAAGTGTACCTAGCTGCTTGATATGCACCCCTTGCCCGAGCGCTGCCTTGCCAAGGTCAGGTGAATGAGCGACATTGGCAAAGGCGTGATATGCAGCGGCGGATGCGCGCGCTGCACCCGCTATACTCTCAGCGGTACCTCGTGCAAACCGTGGGCAGGAGCGACGCGCGCGCCTGGCTGGCCGAGGCGCAGCACGCCAGGGCAGCCCAGGTAGACCACCCGTCTGCCAGTGCTGTGCACTGCACACACCGTCCTTTGCCCGCGGTGCCTGGCGGCCCCCTTTGGTGCCTGGACTGTTCCTGCCTGACGCAGCGCCTCTGCTTGCCAGGCGCTCTGTCTCGTCGGCCTTGCACACAGCGTGTTGCCTGGTTACACAAAACAGGCCGAGAGCACGGCAGAGCCCCAGCCGGGGACAGGCCGCTCGCACACCGCATAGCTAGGCCCACAGTGGTACAACACGCAAGCAGACAGCAGGCTGCATGGGCAGCCGCAAGCCGCCCGTGTGTCACAAAGAGCTAGCAGAACCAGAATTGACATGAACACGACCCAGATCCGCACAAAGAGTGACCAACCCTGCCCTGCCGCACCACAGCGCGCGCACAGCACAGCGCCCCACCGACACCGGACCCCCACCCCAACACAACGCCTCGCCTACCGCCGTCGCCGTTCCGCTGGGCAGCATGGACATGCAGCCCCGGCGCAGCCAGGCGCCGACCAGCCCTCACGCTAGCACGTCGCTCAGCGCCACGCTCCGCGCCGCCTCCATGACGCTGGCGGCGTCCAGCACGGCGATGCGCATGCCCCAGGACACCTGCCGGCGCGCAGCGGTCAGCGGCGCGCCGCTGCCCGCGCCGCCAGACGCCGCGCGCTCGCTGCTCGTCACTGGACGCGGCCCGCAACCCCACTTTGCGTCAGCTATAGGGTTAGGGTAGGGCCCGCACCTTGCCCCAGGCCTCCACCTGCGCCTTGCCCACCGCCTTCTCCTCCTGGATTGTCGCCTTGACCGACTTGCCCGGCACAACGACCGCCTGCGAGGAGCGCGTGCGGTGCGGCCCCGCGCTGGGCGCTGCCGCGGCCAGGCCGGGCGCCGCTGCCGCCAGGTCCGGCGCAGGCGCTGGCGCGCGCGCCAGCAGCCGCCGCCGGCCACCCAAGGACCGATCGGCCGTAAAGACGGCCCCGTGGGTGATATGCGCGGGCAAGCGCGCCGGGGGCGCGGCTGGGCGCGCGGCCGGCGGCGCGGCCGGGTGTGCTGCGGGCGCAGCCGCGCGCGGCGCGGGCGCGGCTGCGCGCGCAGCAGCCGCGGCCTGGCGCGCAGGGGATGTAGCTAGGGGTGGGACAGGGTGCGCTGCGGCTACAGGCGCATGCGCCGCGGCCGCAGCTGCGGACGCTGGGAGCGCGGCCGCGGGCGCGAGCGCCTCCACAAGACTCCCGGTGTGGTCCTTGTACTGGTGGCCCGGCAGCAGGTCTACGCTGTAGATGACAGCCACTAGATCCTGCGCGAGGCGCGGGTGGAGCTCTGTGAGCACGCCGGTTGCCTCGCCTCGCAACAGCTACACTGCCCCTGTTGACATCCGATTGAAAGGAACTGCATTGCGAAATTCCAGCATACACCCAATGTACAGATGCTGGCCATCACAAGCTGCAGCCTTGCATCTGCACACACAGCCCGCAATGCGTCAGATGCCCCAGCCCGCCCGCGCGCCGCCGCGGCTGCGCATGAAGACGCCTGCGGGGGGGGCAGCGGGCGGCGCGGGGCGGAGCTTGGGCGCGCAGGGGGCGCGCGCACCCGCGCGCCGCCGCGGCCGGGCATGAAAATAACAGTGGGGTAGTGGAAGTTCGAATCCGGATCGTCCTCGAGCACCGCGACGCGGCGCCAGGTGGCGCCGCCGTCGCGCGACGTGGCCAGCGCGAGCGGGCTGCGTGCGGTCGCGTTGGGGTTGAGCGCCAGCAGCAGCGTGCCGTCCGGCAGCGCGGTCAGGTCCACCTGCGGCGCGCCGCCGAGGGGCCTGAGCATGACGCCGGGCTCGGGCGCCGGACGCGCCCGCGCGGTGGAGAGCGTCACGAGCAGCATTGAACCGGTGTTGGGCATGGGCGGTGCACTAACAGCCAAAGCATGCCCTGGCTCCGCTTACAGCATAAAAGTGATGCCACGCAGCCACATCTGAGCGCAGTCACCAGCATGCGCACGCACTTGGTTTGTAAAAGCTAGCCCAGTGCCACCGCTCTGCCACTGCCCTCTCTGGCCCACTGCCTCTCCGGCCCACTGACTCTTCGGCCCACCGCCGCCGCCGCACCTTGCTGTTGGGGTTTGGTAACCTCATCGGCGCCGCAGGCGACCACTGCCGCCCGGCGCCGTCGGTGGACGCGCTCGAGTACAGCACACCCACCGACGTCCGGAATACCTGCGAGGGTCGCGCAGCGCTGTCGCGCACGGTGTTTGTGCAATTGACTGCGATGCCGCCCGGCAGCACAGCCGTGCTGTGTGAAAGATTTCGTGCGCAGAGCACAGGCGCGCCCGCTGCGCCGCAGACAATAGCTCCACCCCTGTCGGCCGTACCAGGACGGCCAGACAGCACAAGCAGTAAGTCTGGCGCGTCTGGTGACACGCACAGGTGCTGCATGGCGGCGAGTCGCAGGGCTGAGCGCCCGGGACCCACAGAGCGCTTTGTCCATGCCTAACTTAATCCTAACCCTATCCCTAACCCTGCACGCCACGCACTCGGCGCACCCGGGAAGGGGCCGCGCCTGCAGTAGCCTCTCGCCGCCGTCGCCCGCGGGCGCCACCGCCGCCTCGATGAGCCACGTCGCGGCCGAGTCGTTGGAGCGCGACACGTTGGCCATGCCCCAGCTGTGGCCCTGCAGAGCACAGCACAGCCAGCCTCCGCAACGCGTTGAACATGAAGCACACATCTGACGCTGCGCGGCTCCATGCGTGCAGCACAGGGACAGCTTCAGGTTGATGCAGGCACACTCACAGCGCTCGAACACCGGATGAGCGCGCCCGCGCGCACAGCGCCTGCATAGGCTGGAAGCGAGCAAGCACACACTGCCGGCGGAGCGCGCCTGGTCGCGCGTCAGCAGCACGCCGGCCTCGCCGTGCAGCTCGGGCCGCTGCCGACACGCCGCCGGGCCGCCCATCTCACGCCAGAAGGGCAGCACCCAGGAGCCGTCGCGCGCGCGAATCAGCTTGTTGGCGATCATCTTCGCGATGCCGCCCTCCTCGTCGTAGGCCAGCACCATCTGCTGCGATAGGGGTAGGTTAGCGTGGCGCGGCAGGGCCTCGGGGGCGCTAAGGGCTGCCGCCGGGGGCTCCATGTTGCGCCACACACCCAGCGGCGCGCACACTCTGCCCTTGCCGACCGTTGCAGGCGTCGCACGCAGGCAGACACGTGCACCAGGCCCTGTCCGGAGTCCCTTCCCTACCCTACCCTACTGCACCGGCGCACCTGCGGCTTGGACCAGGCCGCGCCGGAGTCGCTCGAGGTCTGCATGTATATGTCGCCGCCGGGCGACCACATCTGACCGCCCTCGCCCTTGGTCCAGCACGGCGCGCGGCTCACGGAGTAGAACAGAAACGTATCGTTGCCCTGCGTATCCCCGCAGCGCGCCTCGGGGCCAGCACCGCTCACACTCTCATTCATCAGTCCACAGGCAGACAGGGTTGACAATGTGAGACGAGCTTGCCCTAGAGGCGTGCGATAGGTTTGCACACCTGCACGTGCAGCACCGGCGCCCAAATAGGGAGGTCGAACGCTGGCGCGACCAGCGTGCGGTGCGGCCCCCAGGTCAGGCCGCGGTCCTCCGACACCGCCCAGACGAGCTCCTGCGAGGCCGCGCCCTCATACCAAACCGGCGCGGCCTGCGCGCGCGCGGCCGAGCCGCCTGAGCAGGCTGCGGTGGCGGGAAGCTGCCATGCAGTGAGCGGCAGACGCCCATGAGGCCAGGGAAGCGCCACAACTCTTGCAGCTCTTGCAGCTCATAAGCACCTGCAGCCAGCCACGCAGGCCCATGCAGGCGGGGCAGAGGGCCGCGCTGCGGGGCGGCGCGCCTGCCAAGCAGCGGCCAGGGTCCCGTTCGGCAGGACTTGCAGCATGCCCATGTGGCTGTACAGCAGCGGCGCGGCGCCAGCAGCCTCAGCAGTCCCCGCGGCCTCAGGGTTGCTATACACCCACCTGCGCTCAGCCCCCATCCCCAGTCAGGGCACCCCGCTCAGATCTTTTGCGCATTCCACCAGCGCCATGCAGGCGCGCGGCAGCAGCACACCTGTAAGTTACGTCCACGCGCGACCCGCTCTCTGCGAGCGCTGGTGCGGGCGGGCTGGCAGGCCGCGCTGCCAGGCACAGCTGCCCCAGGCCCAGGACCAAGGCGGCAGCTGCAGCCAGGCAGCCCCGCATGCTGGCAACCTCCCCTGGCTCATACAGCGACCTAGAACCTGGCGCTGCGTAACGAGAGCTCGTCTCCCGACCCTCCTGACCCTGTGTAACACCTGCACTTGCGGAAATGTCCTGTCGTGGCATGTGTCTGGTGACGCCAGTCCTTTGCATGCTCAATGCTTGAGGTGTAATTCACGGGGAGCTGCGCCCGCTGTGTGACCATTTGTGTACAGTGTGCGGTGACAAGCGCTCACGCACCTGATTGACGCCATCAGTGACTTTTACGTTCAAACACACAGCTGGGCCAGGCACCTGCCGCCTCCATGCCTGTGTACACGGGCCCGCCCGTCCCGCTCGGGCAGCACACGAACGCCGTGCTGAACACCGCAGGGCCGTTTGCGCGGCAGCAAGCGCACACGCAGCCACTGCAGCCCGCAGCCGGGGAGGGATGCAGCAGCGCCGCCGAACGCGGCCCGCACGCTGCCGAGCAGGAGGCGCACGCGCCGCGGACGGAGGCACGCGCGGCCGAGAACGGCAATGCGGTGCTTGAGACCAACGACCTGAGTTTCTCGTATCCAGGCATTGGTGCGCTATGATGGCCCCGCAATAGACAGGCAGGCTTGGCGCACAGGTTGTGGAGAGTTAACTGGAAGTGCCTGCGCACTGAGCCATACACCTTGTGCGCCCGGCAGATGGCCGGCCGCTGCCCGGCGTGCCGCCTGTGGTGCGCAACATGAGCATACAGCTGCCACCGGGGGCGCGGTGCCTGCTCATTGGCCCCAACGGTGCGCAGCTCAGCGCCCGAGGCGACTCTACTCGGCCGACCCTCTGTGCAGCAGGGAGCCGTCACTGCACCGGCCCACTGCAATGCATACCTGCATGCGTCCATGGCTCCTTCGTGTTTGGCCCTGCGAGCGCTGTCTGCCTGTGCACCACCTCAGACACCAGGCCTCAGGCGCCGGCCTGCACAAGCGCTGCAGGCGCTTGGCTCAGCGGTCCAGCAAAGGGCATGCAGGTGTTGACAATGGTCACATCGGATGTCAGCCGCTGGGGCCTTTGACACGCGTAAACCTCCGAGGGCGGGGCCCGCGGCGCAGGCGCGGGCAAGACGACGCTGCTCAAGGTGCTGGGCGGCAAGCACATGGTCGGCGAGGGCGCCGTGCGCGTGCTGGGCGCCTCGCCGTTCCACGACACCAGCCTGACCGCCAGCGGGCGCCTGTCCTACCTGGGTGGCAACTGGGAGCGCGACATCGCGTTCGCCGGCTACAGCATCCCGCTGCAGGCGCCGCGCCCGGCCTGCTGCATGCCTGCACGTTTTGCGCACAATGCAGACGGCTCTGGGAAGGGCAAGCACTCCCGTCTCACTATTGGGCACGGATCAGAGCGACCACTACATCGCATGGATATCTGCATTGAGACGAGACGGTGTGTGCGTCTTGCAGCTTGAGAGCTCCTGCCTGTATGCATGAGCACGACCGAAGGCGGCTGTGCGCGCGCGGGGCGGGCAGGGCGATTTCCCGGCGCGGCGCATGATCGAGTCGGTGACGGGCGTGTGCGCGGCGCGCCGCGCGCGCCTGATGCGCGTGCTGGACATCGACCCCGAGTGGCGCATGCACCGCGTGTCCGACGGCCAGCGCCGCCGCGTGCAGATCTGCCTCGGCCTCCTGCACCCCTTCCAGGCCGGCCCCCCCCCGCCACCCGCAGAGCGGGGCCAACCAGGGCGCGGGTCCCACGGAGCGGGGGGCGACCAGGGCGCGGGATGGGAGTGACGTGGCACAGCGCGCTGCCGTGCTCGGTCGCCCAAACGCCAAGCATGCGGCAGCCGCCGTTCGGCGGGCGGACTGCATAGCAAGGCGCCTGGCCCGCCTGGCAACGCCGACACGTGTGCACTCGTGCGTGGCAAGGCCGGCGCGTGCGATCAGGTCGTTGTGCCGCCGGCGCTGCCGCCACCCTGATCGGGTGAGATTCAGGGTCACGGTTAGGATTTAGTGTTGTTCACACCCTGCGGGCCGCGCGCCGCGCAGGTGCTGCTGCTGGACGAGATCACGGTGGACCTGGACGTGCTGGGCCGCGCGGACCTGCTGGCCTTCCTGCGCCAGGAGTGCGAGGAGCGGGGCGCCACCATCATATACGTGCGCCACCCTGCCTGGGCCTGTGCCAGACTCGGGGCGCTCTGCCCGCTGCACGCCGCGGGGCGCCGGGGCGGCTCGCCCAGGGCCGGCGCGCACGCAGGCGATGCACATCTTCGACGGCCTGGAGAGGGGTAAGGTAGGGGTACCCAATACCCCACAGCTGTTGGGCCCTGGGGCGGCTCGCCCAGGCCGGCGCGCGCGCAGGCGACGCACATCTTCGATGGCCTGGAGAGGGGTACGGTAGGAATACCCTATACCCCACAGCTGTTGGGCCCTGAGGCCGCTCGCCCAGGCCGGCGCGCGCGTAGGCGACGCACATCTTTGATGGCCTGGAGAGCTGGCCGACGCACGTGGCGTTCCTGGCGGGCGGGCGCCTGGAGCGCCTCTCCGCTGCGGCGGACATCCCCGAGCTCGCGGGCGGGCGGCTGCTGGCGCTGGTCGAGCGGTGCGCGGCGCCCGCCCGTTGTTGCCGGCCCTCACGTGGCAGTCTGAGAGGCGCACAGGCTGTCAGACTGTGTGCGCCCCACAGCAGCGCCAGCCGGTGTTGGGTCTTCGCATGCTGCCTCCAACCGCCTGGCTGCGCTGCAGACGCTCTGCGGCCGGCAGCCCGCGCTGCCGCCGTCCGCAGACACGCGGCCAGGCGCAGCGGGCGGCTGGACGCGGCGGGCGGCTCCGCGCGGAGCCAGCGCAAGCGAAAGGCGCTCGTCATGCCAAGTCGCGGCGCAGGGTGGCAGCCGGCTGGGTAGGGTAGATTTATGGTATGTTAGGCTTAGATTTGCAGCTCACGTGGCGACTGGCTGGGCGCGGCAGGTGGCTGCGCGCAGAGCTGGCGCAGCGCAAGGCCGCGCGGAAGAGCGCCGTCGCGGGCGGCGCGGCCAGCGCCAAGCCGGACGCCGCGACCTGGAGCAACGGCTGGGCGGCAGGGCGCATGACGTCCACGCTGCGCGACGCCAGCAACGCCGTCCTGCGGATGTAGGAGCCGGGCGCACGCTGCGTGCTGCTGAGGTGCCGGGTTAGCGTGCTTGCCGGTGGGGTGCGGCAAGGCTTGGTTGCCCCAAATGCCTGATCAACGCATGATTACAGGCACTGCCTGCGAAAGGGACGTGGAGGGGGCTTACAGCCTTGAATGGCCCGCCACGCAGCGCCAGGGGGGCAGCCGGGGCCGTGGCGCTGCCGTCTGAGGCCAGCTTTGGGAGGCTGGAAGCCTCAATACTGCTTGCTACGTCAGTTCCGTGCTTGGTCATCAGAATGCATGCTGAGCGACTGATTGCGTGTGTAGGCTTAGCAGCTACACTGGGTCCGTTTGACATTTATTTGCAAGGATTGGAGAATTTGCAAGGACTTGAGCAAGTTTATCAGCTGAGGAACAAGCAGCGGAGTGGTTTGGAATATATGTGGCACTGCCGCACATCTGCATGGTGTTGGTAGCGGGGGGGAAAGAGATGCGCGATCAATCGGTGCCACACTCTGGAGCGCTGATGCATTGGCTTAATGCATGGGTATAACACGCATGGGGTGTAAAGAACGCATGTATATGGTGCCAGCAAGCCAACAATTGATGCAACATGCAAGCACTCTGTGGCCCTGTAATGTGGAATGTGGGGGGTGCAGCAAGGACACAAGCCTGAACAGAGCGCACCGGAAATGAGAGCTTCGACAGCTGAGGAGCAAAGCAGTCTGAAGCGTTCTCAGCATGCTGGCCGCACATCCGTGTGCGTGGCGCGCCCTGGCCCAGCATAACCACACAGGTCCGCCTTTCTACTGAAGCCGCATCAGTTCGCCGTTCCACAAACGTTTGCCTGCAGGTACAGGCAGCTGATACGCAACAGGGCGGCTTGTCCAGCAGGGCCTGCGCGAGCGCAGCGGCTGTACGCGCTCTGCAGCGGCGCGCAGTCCGTGTGCGCCGGCGGGAGCGGCGCTCGCGGCACGCGCCGCTGTCTGCTGGGGGGCCTGGCGCTGCTGGTCTGCTCCCCGCTCGAGCTGCTTGGCCCGCCCCGCGCATGCGCGGCGGGGAGGCTGAAGAGCCGCGCGTCCGACGTGCCCTGCGTCTTGCGGCTGGTGAACGCCAGCGGCGAGTGGGTCAAGCTCTACTGGCTCAACTATGACGGTACGCTGCTGCGGAACGCTGCAACTGCTACGCACCGTTCGGCTGAGTTTGGCACCGCTGACTACTCAAAGCACTTGCGCAGGTGACCAGGAGTACTTTGCCAAAATCCCGCCCGGGGGCCTGTTCACCGTGGACACCTTCGAGGTGCTCCTGGGCATCGCTTGCAAGCCATACACAGCAGCGCTACCAACTGACTTGCTCTCTGCGCACGCCTGCTCTTCTAGCACGATATTATAAAGGCAGACGCCGACGCAGACGCACCCCTGGCGCGTGCTGTCTGCGGACAGCGGCGACATCGTCAGCGAGTTTGTGGCGGCGCGCGGCGTGCAGGTGCGTTTTATTTGCACGGGGGCTGGTGGCAGGCACTGAAGTGCTCTATGCGCACCGAGACCTTTTAGTATGCACACGTTTTGCATGCTGTGGGGGCATGCGCAGACGTTCCGCGTCGGCACAAGCGTCTCCGGCACGGCCGCAGCGCCCACGCCGCTCGGCGCCGCCGCTGCTGAGCCAGACACATTCGAGGGCTTCGACGGCATTGGCCGCAGCGAGGAGGCGTACGCGCCTGCAGAGGTGCTCCCGCCGCTCTGCCGCGCGGGCGTGCCGCAGGCTACGGTGTCATGCTTGACGGTGCAGAGTGTGCTCTGCTCTGCCTGGTGAGCGACTCGAACACTGGTGCCTGCTTGTACGGCCCGGGGGTCCGCAAGAGCGTCACAGCGCATGCCCTGCAGGACTGCGGCATGTGCGCCTGTGCACCGAACGCCAGCAGCTGCCTCTCGAGTCGGACTGGCTGAGCGGCTGCGTATAGGTAGGGTGACCTAAACTTACCCTATGCTGCACATCCTGAGCGCGCTGTCCGCCGGGGCGCCAGCTGGACGCGGTGCTGATTGCCGAGGACGGCGGCATCGTGTCGCTGAGCATCAGCGGCTTCCAGCGCCCGCTGGCCATCCTGGTGGGCCAGGCCGAGGCGCTCGCGCTGCTGCACTCGGCCGGCGCCGACCTGCGCCGCCCGTCCACGCTCGCCACCTGGCGGCACTGCCTGGCGGTGCGCGCCTCACCCCTGCGCCCGCCCGTGCTCGCCCGCCCATGCAGTGCAGTGCCTGGAGCGCCCGCAAAAGCACGCGGGGTCACATTTCCTGATCCCTGTGCGCCTCTGTCGACCGGTCAACGGGCAACGGACGCCACGCGAGTGCGCATGAGGGGCGCGTGCCTGGAGCTGTGCGCCGGCTGGAGTAGCTTCTGTCGTTCACATTTCTGGTGTCTGTGGCGGGCGGCACATGCGACACGCAGTCCAGACATGGCCGGGGCCCTGCTGCAGCGCCGGCCGACGCGGCGGCGCATGCGCGGGTGCGCCGAGGACAGGGCGCATGCTGCTGGGCGGCGCATGCCCTACCCTAACCCTACCACAACCCTGCGGCAGGCAGCGGGCGCGGGCGTGGAGCGCGTGGTCATCACGCGGCGCGTCGGCGGCGGCGGCGGCACATACTATGCGCGCATCGTGCTCGCGCTGCCGGGCGGCGGCGCGGCCGCGCCGCGCCGCCTGGTCAGCGTGGACAGCCGGCCGTCCGACTCGATCGCGCTGGCGCTGCAGGCCGGCGCCGCGCTGTTCGTGGCCAAGGACCTGGCCAGGCGCGCGCGCCGGGGGCGACCCCGCTGCTTGCACTCCTGCTGTCCTCACACCACCTTGCCACCTGCCACCGGCCAGGCTCTGCGCATGCTCCGGTGCTTCGTGACTCTTGGCTCTCACTTCTGCGCTCCGCCAGAAGCAATGATTTGGTGGTCAGTGCGGGCACTGTCCCTGGTGTCATGCGTTCAGGATGTCCGCCTGAGCACGGCTCGTGTGCGGTCCTGGGGTCATGTTCTTGGGGCGCCAAGGTGCCGGCAGCGCTCTGGCTGCAGCAGCTCTGCAGGGACGGTGGATACTCGCAATATGCCACATGTTTGCAGCAATGACGCTACGCTGGCCAAAAGCATGCTGCTGAGGCGCGCGGGCGTGGCTCAGGCTGGAGCAGGAGGATGAGGAGGAGGAGGACGTGGCACCGCTGGCCATCCCGCTGCGCTCGCCGGGCCCGCAGCTGGACAGGGCGCCCCTGCAGGGGCCACTGCGCGGGCCCCGTGCGGCTGCCGGGCTCCCCTTGGAGGCATAACAAAGAGACCACGAGTGCTGCCAAGGGGTGCCTGTGGAGGAATGTTGCAGGCGTGGGCGGCTGCTGAGTCAGAGGAGGCTGCACGGAGTCCCAAGTTTGCGGCATGTGCCAATTTGTAGCCAGAGATCGCCGTGTGGCTGTACACCATGCTTGTACCCTGGCTGGCTGCCTTCAAAGGGATGTAGAGTGTGGCAGGTGATAGTGAGCTCCCGTATGATCGAGCGTATGGATGCTGTTGCGGGCTTTTGTTGCAGCCTGGGTGTACCATACCCCCGAAATGCATGCAAGTGTACACCAGCGCTGCTGGGACTGAAACCTAGGAGCGTTCAGGGAGTGTAGACTATGTGACAATTGCGAGGCAGATGGACTTGAGCGTGTCGAGGGCGCTGTGGGCGTTTGGTGAGGCCCTGGTTGTCCAATGTGCCTGAAATGCATGTGGCTGGAGCGCGGTGACAGTGAGTAGATCAGTGCGTTTGCAGAGCATATGGTCACCGTGCACTAGCGCCAAACTGGTGGTCCAAGCTGTCCGTGTCGACGAGCGACGGGCTTGTGGCGTAGCTGTTAAAGCTGGGAGGCGGGTGTTGCAAGAGACTCGTGCATGTGTGCAAGTGTCTGCACTGTAGCCCCCAGCTCAGGGTTGATGTAAAAAAACACATTCAGTCCAGAGCTGCAGGCTGCAGTCTCCACCCCTGATAAAAGGCAAGGTGCAGAGTCGCCTGTCTGTCCACTTCCTGTATCCTTGGGCTAGCAAACGCACACAGCGTATGATGAGGATAGAACGGTGACCGCTTGCGGTGCATCGGCTGGCGAGGATGGGCAGGCAGTCTGCTGCGAGGGGCGCCAGGCCGCTTGTGATCCTGCTGTTAGCTGCTGTGCTGCTTGCATCGCCGGCATCTGCAAAGCGGCGCTCAAGGCCAGATGCGGTGGACGTTGAGGCGGAGGTGCGCACTGCGCCGATCGCGTCCCAGATACAGAACGGGGTATTCAGCTAGCTATCCATGGCTCGAAAACCAAGCGTGCATCTTCATCCGCGCGCTAGAGGTGCCTGCTTGTAGCAC
>JAABUV010003276.1_pt1 | contig 20780 bp, 15 predicted proteins | sample 5559971 | NCBI WGS metagenome assembly JAABUV01 (sample SAMN10711881, study PRJNA513362) | rock metagenome | isolation source: Antarctica rocks | place: Antarctica: Victoria Land, Knobhead nord | collected 2015-12-19
CCTGCAGCGCCTGGGTCAAATCTGCTACCGTGGTCATAGGGACGCTCCTTTGCTCCTAAGGTCTTCTACACCCTTATGATGCCAAAGAAGCGCCCCTGCTCATTTCTTAGCTTGATGCGAGTGGGCCGCAACGTACACCACCCCCGGCGAATACCCCTTCACGGTACCGAGCGGGATCACCGCCCTGCACGCCGTCCTCGTCGGCGGCCAGGGCGGAAACGGCGGCGGAGGCCAGAGCGGGAGCGGCGGCTACGGCGCCGTCGTCACCGCCACGATCCCCGTCGTGCCCGGCGCGACGCTCTATGTCGAGGTTGGGGGCAATGGCGGTGCCTTCGGGGGCTACCGAATTACTAGCGTCGGCGGCTACAACGGGGGCGCGAGCACCTATGACGCGGGCGCGGGCGGCGGCGCCTCGGATATCCGAACGTGCGCGAGCGCGGCGACGACCTGCGTGAGCGCGAGCGACACCCTCCACTCCCGCCTCCTCGTGGCCGGCGGCGGCGGGGGCGGCGGCCTCGCCGGCAACAGTGTGGCCGGTGGCGGGGGCAATGCCGACCAGCCCGGGGCGACGGCCTCCACCTATCGCTATACCCAGGGGGGGGCGGCGGCGGCGCGGGGACGACGACGGCGGGCGGCGCGGGCGGCGCGGGCGGCGCGGACCCGTCGCCGTTCGTCTCCGGCACGCCGGGGCAGGATGGCAGCTTCGGCGCGGGCGGCGCGGGCGGCGGCTTTGAGCAGGCGGGCGGCGGCGGCGGCGGCGGCTACTATGGCGGCGGCGGCGGCGGCAGCGCCAACGGCGCGAGTGGCGGCGGCGGCGGCGGCGGCGCGAGCTTCGTCGCGGCCGCCGCGATCGCGGCGAGCGTCGGGACCGACGGCACGGGGGCGCCCGAGGTGGTGCTCACCTACGGCCAGGCCCCGCTGACGATCACGGCCAACAACAAGACCATGACGTATGGCGGCGCGGTCCCCACCTTCGACGCCAGTTACAACGGCCTGGTCAACGGCGACACCAATAGCGTGGTCAGCGGCCTGAGCTGCGGCGCGACCGATGGCAACGGCCAGCCGGTCAGCAGCAGCACGCCGGTCGGGACCTATCCCATCACCTGTAGCGGCGGCAGCGCGGCCAACTACATCATCAGCTACCAGGCGGGCACGCTCACGGTCGGCCCGGCCCCGCTGACCATCACCGCCAGCAGCCCGACGGTGGTGTACAACGGGGCGGCGCCGGCCATCACCCCCGGCTACAGCGGCTTCGTGCACGGCGACACCACCGCGACCCTGACCACGGCGCCGACGTGCGCCTCCATGGCGCCGCGTAGTGGGGCGGCCGGCGTCTACACGACCAGTTGCGCGGGGGCGGCCGACCCCAACTACAGCATCAGCTACCAGCCGGGCACGCTGACCATCACCCCGGCCCCGCAGGCCATCACCTTCGCGGCGCTGCCCAATCGCCTGCTGGGCGCTGCCCCGGTCACGGTCAGCGCCACGGGCGGCGCGTCGGGCAATCCCGTTACGTTCACAGCCGGCCCCGCCACGGTCTGCACGTCCGGTGGGACCAATGGGGCCACCATCACGCTAGTCGGCGTGGGGACCTGCACGGTCACCGCTAGCCAGACCGGGGCCGCCAACTACAGCGCGGCCCCCCAGGTCACGCAGCACTTCGCGGTGAGCTACCCGCCGCTCTCTCTGACGCTGGGCGTGAGCAGCAGCCCGGCTGGCCCCATCACGACCGGCTCCGTGGTCACGGTGAGCGGGACGCTCACCAACCACAGCACGGCCGCCGCGACCGTCACGCTCAAGGCGACGTTCAGCTACGTCAGCCCGAGCGGCCACACGTACACCATCAGCGGGTCCAGCCGCTCCTTCACGCTCGCGGCGGGCCAGACGGTCGGCCAGCCGTTCAGCTTCACGATTAGCACGTACGTCCCGCGCGGCGCGTACACGCTCGCGCTGACGGCGACGGACACCGCCGGCGACACAGCCAGCGGCTCCGCGTCCCTGACCGTCGTCTAGGCCCAGTGTGACGGAAGCTGTCACTGGCCGCAATCTGTGTAAACATTGCCCCGCATGTGTGCGTTTGACCTTGGCTATGCAATCGGACGTACGACAAAGGACACAAGAACCAATCACAGGAGATGTATCTAATGAGAACAACGATGCGTTGGCCGCATAATAGCGGAGCCCGCTTGTCGCTTGCCGCCGCCCTTGTCGCGGCCTCGGGTGTCGCAAGCATCGCATCATCCCCGCACGCCTTCGCCGCCACGACGGCCTGCGAGACTGTCTTGGGGAATTTGGTCACCAATTGCAGTTTCGAGAATCCGAGCGAGAACGGCGGCTATGTGTATGGAGCATCACCAACCAATTGGACGACAACATCGCAGGACCAGGGCGGCAGCGGCGGGAATGGCGCTGGTCTCGCGGACAATGGCTCCGGTTTCTTCCCCGTCACCCCCTTCGGCAATCAGGTTGTGTTCCTGCAACGCGACACGGGCAGCGTTTCGCAATCCGTGACGTTCGCGTCGGCCGGAACGGGGACCCTCAGATACAGCGTGGCCCTACGCACCCTAAATGGCGGCACAACGCCACCAACCCCCGCCGGTCGCGCCGGCGAAACCATCACGGTCTTTTTCGATAACGTGCAAGTGGGCAGCGTCTCGCCGACGGACGGCACTTACACAGAGCGGACGGTTTCTATTTCTAATGTCGCGGTAGGATTGCACACCCTGACGTTTAAGGGCAGCTACGGTGGGGGATTGACAGATACGACAGCCTTCCTCGACAACGTGAGCCTGACGGATACGCCTAGTAGCACCGGCCCTGGCTCCGGCGGCGCGGCCACCCCCGAACTTGGTTCCGGCGAACTGCTTGCTACCGGTCTGCTCCCCATCGGAGCCGTGCTGCTCTACCGCCGACGCCGCACCCGGCGTGCGACACAGCAACAGCAGTAGAGCGTTAGACGCAACACGACAACACATACAGAGGGGTCGGGGAGACATGATCTCCCCGACCCCTCTGTCGCCTGCGTGTAAACATTGGGCGCTTTCCGTGCGTGGCGTGTCACGGACGCACGCCCGGTGTGAGTGCCGCTTCGATTCCCCGAGTGCGTCCTTTGGCTCTGTGGACAGACCCCTTGTCGCCGCGCCTGTCGTATGCTTGCCGCAACCCCAAGGGCGCCTTCTCCCGCACGTCTGGGCACTCTGATTATGTCGCCAGATTGCGGTTCATGACAGCTTCTGTAACACCACCCCGTCTAGCGGACACGGTCGCCCCGGCAGCCAGACGACGCGCGGCCCCCGGCATCGCGCTGATGCCGGGGGCCGCTCTGTCTAATGGTCGGATGCGATGGCCCCTGGACGACCGGCGCCGCGCCGGGGCTGAGGTCACGCGCCCCGTCGTGATGAGTCTAGCCGTGGCTAGGCGTGAGGCGCTGTGACGCCGCGGGAGAGGCGGAGAGCGCCGGAGAGGCCGCTCCCCCCGACGCTACGTCCCTCAGAGGGCCGTGTCGCGGCCCTCTCGCGCCTGTGGCTAGCGGTCCGGCACGGCGACCGAGACAACCACTGGACGGGCGCCTGTGGCGGTCGCGGGGCGCATTAGTCCCGGTTGCTCAGGCGCCCGATAGACTCAGCGGCCCGCGCCGGTCATCCGGCGCCGCGCCCCGACCCGGCCGGCGGGCGCTCCGCCGCCAGCGCGGCGGCGACGGCCTGTTCCAGCGACAGGGCCCGCCCCTCGGCCCAGGCCGCCGCGAACGCGGCCTCGCCCAACGCCCGCCGCACGGCGGCGACCGTGGCCTCGTAGTGCGGCCAGACGTCGGAGCGTTGGGACGCGCCGATGGCGTCGCGCAGCCGCGCCGCCGCCCCCAGCAGGCGCGCGGCCCGCTCCGGCTGCCCCCAGGCATGCGCGATGGCCCCCATCTCCTCCAGGGTGGTTGCCAGGCCTTCCCTATCTCGCGCCTCCCGTTTGAGCGCCAGGCTCTCACGAAAAAGCATCGCCGCGCCCGCGAGGTCGCCCTGCATGAGCGCCACGACACCCAGGTTGCCGAGCGAGATGGCGATGCCGCCTTGGTGCCCCGTCGCCCGTTTGAGCGCCAGGCTCTCCTCGTACAGCGCCGTCGCGCGCGCGTACTGGCCTTGCGCCTGGGCGATGAGCCCCAGGTTGTTGAGCGCGCCCGCGATCCCGGCGGTGTTCCCCACCGCGCGCTGCACGGCCACGCTCTCCTCGAAGAGCGCGGTCGCGCGCGCGTAGGCGCGCTGCCGTTGCGCCATGATGCCCATGCTGTTGAGCGTCCCGGCCACGCCTTTGTGGTCGCCCAACGCCCGGCTCAGGGCAAGGCTCTCGTCGAACCAGGCCGCCGCGCGCCCCTCGTCGCCTTGCTCGCGGGCCAGGATAGCCGCCCCCTTGAGCGCCTTCGCGCGCGTCGCCGCCCCCGACGGCCCGCCCGGCGACGCGCCGCCCCCGGCGCCGTCGTCCGTGTCGCGTCCGTCGCCGGCCCCCTGGGCGAGCATGACCTCCAGCCACCGCCGTCCCTCGCTCAGATAGCCGTGGACGAGCCAGAACCACCAGAGCGCGGCGGCCAGGCGCAATCCCACCGCGCCCCACTCCCGCGCGATCGTTGGGGTCGTCGCCCCCATGTCCTCCTGTGCCAGCGCCAGCGCCGCCCGCAGGTTGTCGTGCTCCGCCTCCAGGCGCGCCAACCACACGCGTTGCTCCGGGCCCACCAACTCCGGTTCGGCCGTTTCGGCCAGCGCGAGGTAGTGCCGCGCGAACCGCAGGCGCACCGCTACGGCCTCGTCGCCCCGATCCAGGCGCTCCAAGGCATACTCGCGCACTGTCTCCAGCATGGACAAACGCGGTTCCCCCGTGTCCTCGTCCTCTATCCGCGTCAGCAAGCTCTTGTTTATGAGCGAGGCCACACAGTCCAGCGCGTCGAGCGTCCCATCGGGGTCGCAGACCGCCGCGACGTCCTCCAGCGTGGCGCCACCCACGAACACTCCCAGCCGCGCGAACAGGGCCTGCTCGCCGGCGCCCAGCAGGTCGTAGCTCCAGGCCAGGGCGGCGCGCAGCGTGCGCTGGCGCTCCGGCAGGTCGCGTGCCCCGCCCACCAGTTCGGGGAGACAGCGCCCCAGGCGCGCCAGCAGCGCCTGGGGCGCGAAGATCCGCGCGCGCGCCGCCGCCAGCTCGATGGCCAGCGGCAGCCCGTCCAGCCGGGCGCAGATCGTCGCCACGTCGGCCGCGTTCCCAGCGGTGAGGGCGAAAGAGGGGCGCACCGCTTGCGCGCACTGCACGAAGAGGGCGACCGCCGGGAAGCGCGCGACCGCGGCCGGGTCGGCGCCGTCCGCCGGGGTGGGCAGGGCCAGCGGCGGCACGGGGAAGGTGTGCTCGCCGCGCACGCGCAGCGCGGCCCGACTCGTCACCAGCGCCACGACGCCGGGGCACGCTCCCAGCAGCGCGGCTAGCGACAGCCCCGCCCCTGCCACCTGCTCCATGTTGTCCAGCAGCAGCAGCAGGTCCTTGTCGCGCAAGTGGGCGTGGAGCCGCTCCTCGACGGGCTGCCCAGCGGCCTCGCGCAGGCCCAGCGCGCGGGCGATGGTGGGCAGCGCCAAGGCGGGGTCGCGCAGGGCCGCGAGGCTCACCGTGACCACACCGTCGGCGAAAGCGCTTTCCAGGCCAGCGACGACCTGCTGGGCCAGGCGCGTCTTGCCGACCCCGCCCGGCCCCGTCAGCGTCAGCAGCCGCACGTCGGGCCGGCGCAGCAGATGCGCCACCGCCGCTTCCTCACGCTCCCGTCCCAGCAACGGCGTCAGCGGCGCCGGGAGCGCGTCCATGAATTCTCCCGGCGCCCTATCCGCCGTGTCACCGACCGCACCCAGGCCCGTGTCTCTAACGGGGTCTACGGCGGCGGGTTGGCGGCGCCAGGCCGCCAGGACCGCGGCGCGCTCGGCCTCATCGGCGTGCAGAGCGTCCAGCAGGGTGTCTACGGTCTGGCGGTAAGGGCGCGCGCGCCCCCGCTCGACGTTGCGGATTGTTTCGACGCTGAGTGTGGCGCGACCGGCCACATCTTCGCGCGTCAGGCCGCGCCGTTCGCGCGCCCGCCGCGCCAAGGCTCCCACAGTGATTGGTTCCGCCTGCCCCATCGTCACGTTTCGCCCTGTCCAGCCTCACCAACGGAGTCGCCCGCCGCCATCTCCTCCGCTAGCCCAGCATACCACGCTCCGGCCCGCTGTTCCAATCCGGCGAGCGCCACCCGTGACCCAGGGCTCGTGAATTATCCACGGGCCCAAGACGCCCGGCGCGGCGTAGGGGCGTATGGCATACGCCCGTGGCCTCGAACGCACGGGCGTATGCCATACGCCCCTAAGATAATTCACGAGCCGTGACCCGTGACCGCGACGGCCACCAACTCGGCGGTCAGTGCGCGATACTAGAGGTACATGTTACACACCTACGACGACGCCATCGCCTATCTGGAGCGACTGGTCGCCTCGCCGGTGCAGGCCACGTTCGAGGCCGGTCCGGCCCGCGCGCGCCTGCTGCTTGCCCGTGCCGGCGCTCCCCAGGAGCGCTTCGCCACGCTGCATGTGACGGGCAGCGCTGGCAAGGGTTCGACCGCTACGCTGGCCGCCACGATCCTGCGCGCCGCCGGCTACCGCACTGGCCTCTTTACGTCGCCGCACCTGCGCGACTACACCGAGCGTATCCGGGTCGATGGCGCGCCGATCACGCGCGCGGACTGGACGCGCCTGCTGGAGCGGCTACGGCCGTCTATCGAGGAGATGTCCGGCGACGCCATACCCGACTACGCGCTAGGCCGCCCCACGTTCATGGAGGTGTTGTGGACGCTGGCCGCGCTGTACTTCGCCGAGCGCGCCGTCGACATCGCCGTCGTCGAGGTCGGCGTGGGCGGCCGCTACGACCCCACCGTCGTCATCACTGCGCGTGTTGGGGTCATCACCAACGTGTCGCTGGAGCACACGCGCCGCCTCGGCCCGACCGTGGCCGCCATCGCCGCCCACAAAGCCGGCATCGTCAAGCCGCACGGTTTACTCGTGACCGCCGCGGCCGATCCCGCCGCGTTAGATGTCATCGCCGGCGAGTGCGCCCGCCAGCACGCGACGCTGTGGCGTGTCACCCCCGAGGAAGGCGGCGGCGACGTGCGCTACGCGGCTACGGACGCGGGTCTACGCGTCGCCACGCCGGCCCACACCTATGAGGCTCTACGTCTAGGGTTGCTGGGGCGTCACCAATGGGCCAACGCGGCGTGCGCCGTCGGCGCGGTCGACGCGCTGGGCGTCCTCGGCGTCGCGCGGGTCGATGAAGACGCCGTGGGGCGGGGTCTGGCCGAGACGCGTATGCCGGGCCGGCTGGAATGGATCGCGGGCGATCCGCCGGCGCTGCTCGACGGCGCACATACACCCGACGCCGCGCGCGCGCTAGCCGCAGCCCTGCGCGAGATCTTGCCTCAGGAGCCGGAGGCGCGCCCCGTGCTGCTGCTCGGTATCCTAGGTGACAAAGATATCCCGGCCATGGTCGGGGCGCTGGTGCCGCTGGCCGGCGCCGTCGTGGTGACCGAGCCGCCGTGGGAGCGCCGTGCCGGCGCCGCCGCCATCGTCGCGGCGGAGGTCCGGCGCTACCTGCCCGCGCCAGCTGTCACCCTCGTCCCCGACCCCGCCACGGCGCTGGCCCAGGCACAGGAGGTAGCGCGCTCACGCGGCGTCCCCCTCGTCGTGACCGGCTCGCTCATCCTCGTCGGCGCGGCGCGTTCGCTTCTATAGGCCGTAGGCGATACGCGCCCAGTTCGGCGGATAGTGACCGTTCAGGATGGTATCTTGTCATTTGCGTCACTCATTTTCCAACTCTGGCTCGAGCTTGGCCAACTCTTCATCGAACTCGGCTACGAGCTCACGCAACGAGGCGTTGGAGATTTGGCCGTGCGCGTAGGCGTGGCGGACGGCCTCGCGCTGCACGCGCAGTAGGCGCCGGTGCGTCTCGACCTCCTGCCGGTGTTCCAGCGTCCCCGCGTCATGTTCCAGCGTGGCGGCCTGTTGGCGCAGCGTGCGCTCACGCTTCGTGTACTCCTCTTCCAGCCGGCGCACCGTGCTGGATTCGATCGTCTGATCGTCACGCAGCGTTTCCACCTCGCGCCGGGCCGCCTCGGCCGCGCGCAGCCGCCCCACCGTGAGTTCGAACTCGTGGCGCGAAACGTCGCCGCCGATACGCAGCCACGCCATGACGCGCCCGATCGTCAGCCCCTGCCCCAACAGGGTGAACAGGACGATGCCGAAGGTCAGAACCAGTAGCAGCGTGCGGTCGGGCAGTCTGCCCGGTATGCTGAGCGCGGCCGCCAGCGACACGGCCCCGCGCAACCCGGCCCATGTCACGACTATCCGCCACCCGCGCGGTAACGCGCGGCCCATGCGCGCGAGCAGATGAGCGACGGTCCACACCACGAGGGCGCGTGCCGCGACGACCGCGACGACGGCCACGGCGAGCGCCTTCCACACGGCGGGGCCGAAGCCCAGCACGGCCGAGGCGCCGAGCGGGCGCACAGCCAACCCCACCAGCAGGAACAGCAACGAGTTGAACAGGAAGTCGAGGAACTCCCAGGTGGCGCGGGCCTGGAGGAGCGTCGTGGCGCTCATCACTTGCCGGCCGCGCGCGCCCAACATCAACCCTGCCATGACCGTTTCGAGCGGACCCGACACCGTCAGCCGGTCGGCCAGCAGGTAGCCTCCGTAGGCCAGGATCACCGTGATCGTCGTCTCGATCAGCGCGTCGTCGAGGCGCGCCATCACCGTCCCGCCCAGCACGCCCACGGCCGCGCCCAGCGTGAGCGAGCCCGCGACCACGATCACGAAGCGCTCCACCGTCACCCCGCCGTTAAACGTTTTAGAGGTAATGACGCCCAAAATGGTGGTGAAGAGTACGAGGGCGGTACCGTCGTTGAACAGGCTCTCGGCGCTGACGATGGTAGACAGGCGGCGCGGCGCGCCCATCTCACCGAAGATAGCCAATACGGCCACGGGGTCGGTCGCGCCCACGATCGCCCCGAAGAGCAGCGCGGTCCCCCACTGTAGCGCTGCCCCATAGTGCAGCGCCGCGCCGACGAGCGCGGCCGTGACCATCACCCCGGGGACGGCGAAGAGCGCTACGGGGGTGAAATTGGCGCGCACGTCGGCGAGATCGAGGTTGTAGGCGCCGTGGAAAAGCAACACAGGTAGAAAGACGGTTAAAATGACTGCTGGCGTTGGTTGTACATTGGGGGCATTCGGGGCCAACGCCAACACCAATCCCGTGAGCACGAGGGCTACGCTGTACGGGACATTGACGAAACGTACCGCGACGGCGACGACGGCCACGGCGATCAGCAGCCCGATGAACACGGCGACGTCCGGCGATCCTATCAACGCGTGACTCCTTATGTGAGTAGTCAGTAGTCGGTAGCCAGTAGTCAGTATACGGGCTCTTTCTGGCTACTGACTACCGACTACTGACTACTCGTTTTCACACAACCTGTACTGGAGGTCCTCTATTGTCGCCCACCATCGCCATGCTCATCTTCGCGGGCGCCCTGCTAGTGACGCTCGCCGCGAGCGAGGCGCTGGTACGCGGACTCGACCGGCTTGGCGCGCGCCTCGGCCTCTCCGAGGGATTGCTCGGCCTACTCACCGCGCTGGGGGCCGACGCTCCGGAGATCTCGTCGGCCCTCGCGGCCCTGCACGCGGGGCGACGCGACGTCGGCCTCGGCGTGGTGCTTGGCTCCAACATCTTCAATCTGGCCGCGCTGCTCGGCGTCGGCGCGCTGTTGGCCGGCCGTGTGCGCGTGCGCCGCGCGGGCCTGCTCCTCGACGGCGGCGTGGCCGTCTTTTCCACGCTCGTGGTCGCCGGGCTCGTCGGCGGCGTTCTCGCGCCGGCCGCGGCGGCGGCGCTTTTGCTGCTAATGTTCGTCCCCTATTGCCTGGCGCTGGGCGTGTCTCCTCACCGCCTGTCCCGCCTGCCCCTACCGCGCGGCCTGGCGCGGTTGCTCGCCCTGGCCGTGAGCGACGTCGACCACGAGGCCGCCGAAGATCCGCGTGTCGCTACCGGCCCGCGCGGGGCGGGGCCGTGGGGACCGGCCCTGTTCATCCCTGTGGCTCTGGCGCTCATCGTCGGGGGGAGCCTGGCGCTGGTCGCGGCGGCGCTCACCCTCGCCGCGGCCTGGCGCGTCCCCGACGCGCTGGTCGGCACGGTCGCGCTGGCCGCCCTCACCAGCCTGCCCAACGCCTATGCCGCGAGCCGCCTGGCGCTACAGGGACGCGGCGCGGCGGTGGTGAGCGAAGCGCTCAACAGCAACACCCTCAACATCCTGGCCGGAATCGCGCTGCCAGCGCTCATCGTCGGCGGCGTTTCCGGGGGCGGGTCCGGCCTGCTCGACCTGCTGTGGCTTCTGGGGATGACAGCCGTCACGCTGGCGCTGCTGGCGCGGCGGCGCGGCCTGACGCGTCCCGGCGGCGTCGCCATCATCGCGCTCTACCTGCTCTTTGTCGCGCTTGTCGTTGGCCGTTCGTCTTGAGTCACGATACGTGGCCTACGCGCTCAAACGGCCGGCAGATCGCGTCTATTGAAGATCAGCAGGCCGGCCATGCCGCACACCAGGCCGGCCGCTACCAGGACCCAGGGATACCACCACGTCAGCGTATGAAAGACGAGCGGATCGATGCTTGGGGCGTAGTACAGCGGGCCGAGTTTGCGCAGCCACTCAAACTGGGTGGACAGACCCCCAAACGTATTGATCAGGTAGCCCAGCACGATGATGCCCAGTGCGGAGCCGCCCGCTTTGCGGCTGGCGCTGAAGCAGGCGCCGCAGAGCATGCCGAGGCCGCCGGCAAAGAACATGAAGGTCCACTGCACGAACTGTGTGATCCACAGCCAGCGCCAGTCAATCCCCGCGTTACGCACGAAGAACGTGTCGATCCAGACCGCGCCGACGATCACGAGACCGATGATGAGGGCGCAGATCATCACGGCCAGCCAGCTTGCCAGGTAGTAGCGTGTCCGGCTGATCGGCCGCGACAGCGCGAGGTCGAGGGTGCCGTCTTCCATCGTCAGCGGCAGCGCGGCTCCTCCGATCCAGGCCACGAAACCGCCGAAGAGCAGGCCATAGAAGGAGCTGTAGACTTCCATGGCCAGGAACGTCGGGAAGCCGGAAAAATGGGTGATGCGCTCACCTAGCAGGCCCGACATGAAGCTTGAGGATAGGATCGCCTGAAAGTTTGCCCCCGATATCGCGGGATAGAGCGGGGCCAACAGCAGCACAATCAGGGCGCCATAGAAGCAGGCCAGGCCGAGCGGCGTTGCGCCGTTGCCAAGCCCGCGCAGCAGCACGGTCAGGCCCTGTCCGCGTTTCCTAACGACCAGACGCCCCCGTGCCGGTAGCGATGCAACCATCGTAGAATCTCCTTGGTGTACGGCGCTGTGGCCTGCTAGGCCGCCGGCGCCGCCTCGCGCCGGTACTTCCGACTTTCACTTCCGGCTGTCGACTCGTCAGGTGGCCTGCTAGGCCACCGGCGCCGCCTCGTGCCGGGGCAAGGGCGGCGCCTCTTGTGGCTTTTCATAGAACGTCAAGAACACGTCTTCGAGCGGCGCTTCTTCAGCCTGCAACCGTAGCACGGTGTGCCGGCTGATCGCCTTGACCAACGGGTCCATCGTGCCGCTCATGGTGAGCTGATAGGCGCTGGCGCCGCGCGTAACGGCGCGCACGCCGGGAATACGCGCCAGCTCATCCGTGGCGACATCGTCGCCAAACTCGACCGTCACGCGCTGTCCGGCCTTCTGTCGCAACGCCTCCACGGCTTCGACGGTGACGATCTCGCCCTGGCGAATGACCGCCACGCGCTGGCACACCTTCTCCACGTCGCTCATGATATGTGAACTCATGAAGATGGTCTTGCCGCGCCGCTGTTCGTCCAGCAGCAGTTCATTGAACACCCGTTGCAGGAGCGGATCAAGGCCCGAGGTCGGCTCGTCCAGGATCACGATGTCCGGATCGCCCATGAAGGCGAGGACGATGCCGATCTTCTGGCGCATACCTTTGGAATACCCTTTTAAGGGGCGCGTTGTCTCGACGTCGAAGCGGGCGATCAAGTCATTCAGTCGCATCGGCTCGCGTCCCTGCAGGCGGGCAAAGTAGGCGATGACCTGCTTGCCGGTCATCGATCCGGGCAAGCGCACGTCGCCGGGCAGGTATCCGATACACCGATGGACCGCCAGGGTATCGCGCTGGGCGTCCAGGCCCGCGATGCGGATCGTCCCCGCGGTCGGGCGGATGCCGTCGAGCATACAGCGAATGGTGGTCGTCTTCCCGGCGCCGTTGGGTCCCAGGAAGCCGAAGATCTCCCCACGCTCCACGCGCATAGAGAGCTGCCGAACGGCGGCCACCGTGCCGTAAGACTTGACAAGGTTGTTGATAGCAATAGCCGGTTCCGCATCGTTTATACCGTGGCCTCCTCTTGCAGTGCCTTCAGGGCATCTACTTCCTGGTCGACATAACGGTTGAACGCGTCCGTTATGGTCCGCAATGTGATCGTTTCCGTCGCGGCGTTCGCGGCCGGCTCGCGCGGCGCGAGGGCGCGCTCCACCGTGCCGGCCAGCATCGCGGCGACGTCTTCATCGGAAAAGGTGTAGCCGGGGGGCATCCAGCGATCGACCAGCAGGAAGCCCATCCAGACGGCGGACAGGATATAGGTCTGCGCGCGCGCGTCAACGTCGGTAGCCACGACGCCGTGCGCGCGCAAAAACTCCAGAAAGACGTTGTAGCTGGCCATCCGGTCGACAATGGTGGCGTTCGTGAGTTCACGGTTAGCCCAGACCCCAAGCACCTCCGTATCGTTCAACAGAACCGCCCTCATCAGCGGGTTATTCATGAAGGCAAGGGTCGTGTGCCTGGCAAAGCCGCGTAGCGCCGGGCTATCCGGGTCGCCCGCGATGCGCTGTTTGATGTCCTCGGCCAGGCGTAACTCTTCACGGGCAAACAGGGCGACGAAGAGGTCTTCTCTGGTTTTCCAGTGCAGATAGATCGTGCCCTTGGCCACGCCTGCGTGCCGGGCGATATCGTCGACGGTTGTCTTGTTGTAACCCCAACGTTGCATGAGAAGCGCGGCGGTATCCAGGATCTGGTCGGCGCGCGCGTCGTGCTTTGATCGAGCATTCAGCGTATCAGGCTGCCTTCTCGCTTGAGCGGACATGGCGACTCCTTGAACGATATGACCAGATATATAAATTTGGTCACGAAGATCATTCAGCATGATCGTAGCATCATAGTCTGGGAAAGTCAAGTGGCTGCTTCGTGGCCCCACTCTTGCCTTCACTACGTGCGCGACAGGTGAGTTTTATATCATGCTATTTCGCCACCTGTTGTCTATAGTGAAGATAGAGCCCATGTCTATGGAAACGACGAGAGCTTTGTCTTATCCGTACCGCCCTACGGGCGCCGGCCAAGCGCGGCCGGACCCGGTGGCGACGTGTTGTAGCGCGCTCCATGCTCTGTTGTGCCAACGACGGAGGTAGGGGCTGCGGTGAAGCGCTTCGCCGGGCATAGTAGCAGGAGGTCACGCCATCATGAGTTCGAGGTATTTTCTGGGAGCAGGGCTGGCCGTCGCGCTGGTCGGCGTCATGGCGGCTCCGGCCGCGCCAATGGCGCTTGCCGCGGGGTCGCCGACGCCCCAGCAGACACAGGCTAGCACGTCGACCGCAGCGCCCGCGCCAACGGCGACAAAGGCCGCGTCGACGGCGACAAAGGCCGCCGCTACGGCTACGGTGGCCGCGACGCACACCGTCACGCCAACAGCCAAGGTCACGGCTACCCCCAAGGTAACAGCTACCCCCATGGTCACGGCTACGTTGGACGTGACGCCGACCACCGTCAACCGTGGCGGCCTCGTGACCGTCTCGGGGACAGGCTTCGCCGCGAACGAAACGGTCGTTATCCTCATCAACGGATCGAAGACCGCCACGACGGCCAAGGCCAGCGCCGCCGGCGCTTTGCCCGCCACCGGCGTCACCTTCGCCTACGGGATGAAGCCCGGCGTCTACACGCTTAGCGCTCTCGGTACGACCAGCAAGCGCTCGTCGCAGGCCAAGGTGACGGTACAGCAACTCACACCCTCTATCTCGCTTAACCCTACGACGACGAGTCCCGGCGGGACCGTGACGGTCACGGGCAAGGGTTTCGGCCGCCTGGAGCAGGTGACGCTCGCGCTCAACGGCGCGGCCATCTCGACCACGGCGCCGATCACCACGAACAACGGCGCGTTCACCGCCTCGTTCAAGGCCCCCAGCTCCCTACTGCAAGGGGCGAACACCGTGAGCGCCATCGGCAACCAAAGCCGCGTGAGCGCGGTTAGCGCGCTGACCGGCCAGTTGTCGCGCTCGGAGCAATACTACTTCGCGGGCGGCCTGCAGACGGCGGACGCGCACTCGGCCGTCAACTTGCTCAATGGCAATGGACAGCCCGCCAATGTCAAGCTTACCTTCTACTTCAACAATGGAGCGACCGACACCAAGACCGTGATGGTCAACGCCGGTTCGCAGAAGACCGTGACGGTGGCCTCGCTCGAACCGTTCAATGGAACGTTCGGGCTAGTGGTGAGCGCCGACCGCAGCATCACGGCGCAGCTCAACATCAACCGCCCCGGCCGCGATGGCGATTCGCTGCTGGGCAACACCGGCCTTGGCACGACGTGGTACCTGGCCGAGGGCTACACCGGCCTCACCTTCCATGAGACCGTCTCCATCCTGAACCCCGACCAGGCCACGCCCGCGCACGTCCAGCTGCAAATCCTGCCCCTGGGCGGCGGTCCCGGCAAGAGCGTGCCCGTCACCGTGCCGGCGCATAGCAACGGCGTCGTGGACATCAACCAGCAATTCCCCGGCAAGTCGGTCAGCATTATCGCCACCGCGGATCACCCCGTCGTGGTTGAGCGCACGCTGACCTTCAGCAGCAATGGCTATGGCATGACCACCCGCGCGGGAACCAACACCGCCGCGACGAGTTGGCTGTTCGCCGAGGGCACCACGGTCAACCGCTTCCAGACCTTCCTGACTATCCTTAACCCCAACGCTACGCCGGCGCTGGTCACGGCCAGCTTCTTTGGCGGCTCTGGCAACCCACTGGGCAGCCGCACGCTGCTCGTACCGGGGCTCAGCCGCGGCAACATCAAGCTGAACGATACAGTCAACGCCAGTGGTATCGCCAGCGTGGTAACAAGCGACCAGCCGGTGGTGGTGGAGCGCCCCGAGTACTTCGGCTCGCCGAACGGCGCCAACATCGCCGGCTCCGACGTCTTTGGGCGCAACGGCGCGGGTGTGCGCTGGAGCTTCCCCGGCGGCAATACGCAGGGCAACAGCGAGTTCCTGCTGCTCTACAACCCGTCGTCGGCGACAGTCCCCGTCGATGTCACGTTCTACGGCAGCAACGGGCAGAAGATCACCAAGCACATCGACGTGCAGCCGACGCAGCGCTTCACGTTCGACGTCAACAGGCTCGTGCCCGGCCTCACGCCGATCCACGGCGCGATCCTCTCCTCGACGAGCCCCCAGGGCTTCGTCGCCGAGCAGACCGTCTTCGAGCCGAACCACGCCACGTTGCGCAGTACTGAGGGGCTGGCGCAGTAAATAGTAGTCAGTAGTCAGTAGTTAGTAGTCAGTAGTCAGTAGTCAGTAGTTAGTAGTCAGTAGTCAGTAGTTAGTAGCTACTAACTACTGACTACTAGCTAGAACGGCCGGAGGAAGCGGATATGTCCGCTTCCTCCGGCCGTTTTTGTCGTCCACTCGTGAGGGATCGCCTGATGAGCAGGAGGAAAACGGCGATGAGGGCGAGGTTGCGTCCCACCATGATGGCGACCGTGACAGGATCGAAATGTCTGAGCGGCAGCCACACGACCGGGACGATGGCGCCGAGACCGACCGCGCACAGGACGGCGACGGCGGCGCCCGTGGTTCGCGACGCGGGGCGGCCAAGCGCGACCGCTGCCAGCGGGATGAGCCAGAGCAGGTAGTGCGAGGGCAACGCCTTGAAGGTGATCGTGAACGCGGTTATGACGGCCATGCTCAACAGCACTAGCGCCTCCGGCGTGGCCTCACGTCGTAGACGCGCCCATGCCGCGGCATAGGCGCCCGCTAAACACCCGACCAACGCCACGGGCGCCGCGATCTCCAGCGGACCGTTCAGCGCGGAGTGTACGTCGCGCGAGGTGACCGCTTTCCCCGCCGTAACCCAGACGGAGAGATGCGCGATATTGTGCGCCATGAGGACGACCGAGGCATAGATGCTCTCGATCTCCAGCCCGCGATTGGCGTGGAAGAGTAGCGTTCGCGCGAACGCCGGTCCCGAGGCCGCGATGACAGGCAGGAGGACAACGGCCGTGGCGAGGGCGCCCGCCAATGGCCCCTGCCACCAAGGCATGGCGCGGCGCACGCGGTAGCGGTAGAGCAGGAAGAGGGGCGCCAGCACCACGGCGTAGCCCTTGAACAGGACGGCCGCCGCAAGCGCGACCCACGCCGCGCGGTCCCAGCCGCGGATCAGCGCCACGATCGCGACCAGCGTGAGCAGCCCTGGAGCGACGTCATACTTGTTGAGTACGGCGGTCGTGGCAAAGGCGAGCACGGCGTAACAAAACGCCGCGCGCCAGCCGTCGGTCCATAGGTCAAGGGTCTCGGCCGCATAGCGCACGAACACGAGGGTCAACAAATCGGCGGCCAGCATCATAACCGCGAACCAACCCGCGTAGTGCGGCCAATCGCGGGCGCCGCCGGGGATCGCGAACAGGGCCACGGCCAGGGGTGGGTACTCAACGCCGAAATCGCGGTAGGGCATGAGGTGTAGCGCCGCTATATCGTGCCCATAGGTCCAGAAGACCTGATCGCACTTATGCCCCAACATAACCACGCTGTACAAAAGAAAGAGACGCGAGAGCGCCCAGAAAAGCAGGGTGGCCGGACGCCATAACGATGCGTGACGCCACGAAAGCGCGCGTCTTGCTCCAGGCGCTGTGAGCGCCACTACGCGTTCCCTCTTTCTCCGCCACGGCGGTTCCAAGCTGTCGTACGGGTAGTCGGGGCCACTAAGATGCGCATCCGGCGCAGGATGGGCCAGACCTCTACATCACGATATCACACAGAGTATTGGGGGAACGACGCATCACCTTTTTAGGGGGTGAGGCCGCGCTCCACTCCGACGTAGACGTTTCCGTCGGGCTGCACATCCCGCCTGACTTCGCTAAATCCACGCGCCGCGAAAAATGCCAAGATATCGCGGTCATACTCCCACTCATAGGCGAACGCTTTGTCGGCGCGCAAGTCGCTAAGGCCCGCCGATAACTTGCCGTACATTAATTGCCCCAACTCGCTGGCGTGCAAGGCAGGGTTCATGACGACGAATACTCTGAACAAGCCTGGCGTCTTCACGCCCTCCACGGCGCCGTATCCCACCACCTGCCGTGTGTCCTGCTCCTCGGCTACGTAGTGTCGTTGCTGCAATCCTCTGGCGGCGTAGCCCCGCCGGTTCTCCAACCAGCGCCGGTTCTCCTCTCCCGCCCATGGACCGCAGCATCGGCGGCGGCCAGGATGCCCGGCCAATCATCCTCCATTGGTGGGCGTAGGCTGTAGCTCATCGTCACGTCCTTTCTTAACCACCTGTATACCACAATCATTGGTGAGGGAATAAGCGGCTGGAAGCGTTGGCAGCGTAGTCTACTGGGAGCGCCGGCTTCTAGCCGGCAAACGGTCGCGGCCATGTCCTTTGCTATCAGCGAATAGGTTCGCCCGTGAATACCTGCCGGCTGGACAGTCAGTGGACTGACGTCCGCGCTCCCCGTAGATACCGCGCTATGCGCGTAGCGCCTTGGCGTGCTCGACGGCCTGCTCAATGGGGCCGCACCACAGGAATGCCTCCTCAGGCAGGTCGTCATAGGCGCCTTCCAATAGCGCCTTGAACCCGCGCACCGTCTCGGCGCGGCTCACGTACTGCCCTTTGCGTTGGGTGAAGGGCTCGGCTACCGAGAATGGCTGCGTGAAGAAGCGCTGCACGCGGCGTGCCCGCGCTATCACCGTCTTGTCCTCGGGCGAGAGCGCTCCGCCTCCGTCCAGCCCCTCTTGCAGGTCGCGGTAGCGGCGCAGCAGTCGCCGCACCCCCAGCGCCACGTCGTAGTGCTCCTGCCCCACCACGGCAGGGTCGAGGTGGCGCGACCACGACAATAAGGGGTCCACGGCCGGCCAGATACCCGCGAAGGCGAGATGGGCGGACGTGTAGACCATCGCATTGAGGGCCTGCGCCGCCGCCAACGACGCTGGGTCGGTCGGGTCAGTCGGGTTGGCTATGGCCACGTAGACCGCTTGCAGTTTTCCGCCCAACTGGGGAACCTCTCCCTTATCGACGCCGTAGATGAGCGATGCCTCTTTCACCCGCACGAGGACGAACAGGGACAGGCCGACATCGTCACGCGTCAGGGTGGGCGCAAGCTCATTGAGGAGAACCATCACGCCGGTCCCGGCTGGGCCGCCAAAGCTAATCTTGTCACCCTCCGCACACGGGCACATTAGGTCGATCACCTTGATGCCCGTCTCCAGCGCCGTGCGCGGCTCCGTTCGTGTCTCGGCGGCCATAGCGGCATCGCGTGGGTTACCTAGCAGCGGCAGCGCCCGTTCTAGGATCGCGGCGTCGATGGGCGCGTGCACAGCGCCGCCCGCGTCGCGTACAGCCAAGCCCTGCGCGATCCCCTCCGCGTCGTCAGTGACGATGCAGCGGACCGTCTTATCGTCGAGATGTTGGACCACCTGGGCCGTCCACGCGCGGCCCGACGCCTCGTCTGTGATCGTAGCCCGGCCCATCAGTCCGGGCAACGGGCCGCCCACGAACCGGGCGTCGACGATCGGGCCCTGTACGCGGACGACCTGCCCGGCCGGGCGCGCGGGAGGAGTAGGGGACGCGGGGGTCGTGGTCGTGGTAGTCGTATGTTCGGTCATTGGTCGTAGGTCTCCTCGTAATTGTTGACGCGCCGCGTGCAGCCGGTTGTTGACCGTGCTCACCGGCACGTCCAGGAAGGCTGCAATCTCGCGTTGCGCGTAGTCCTTGATGTAGTACAGCGCGGCCACCTCACGTTGCGCGTCGGGCAGCGCCCCAATCGCGGCCAGGATGCGGTCGAGCGCCTCGCGCCGCTCCAGGTACTGCGCGGGGCCGATGGCAGCCTCGGGCACGCCGATCGCGTCGTCCAGCGGGATCGTGTCGAAGCGGCGCTTGCGCAGGTAGCGGCAGCACTGATGATGCACGATGCCGCGTAGCCAGCCGGGGAACGCCGCGCGCTCCCGTAGTGTGGGTAGATTCATGTAGGCGATGAACAGGGCCTCCTGCGTGGCGTCCTGGGCGAGGTGATAGTCGCGCAGCAGCGAGAGGGCGTAGCCGAACGCCATGTCCTGGTAGCGCCGGATCAACCCCTCGAACGAGCCAGCGTCATCCGTTTCGCCCTGCCGCGCGCGTCGTGTCCCGTCCAAGTCAGTACAACTCCCGGTTCGAACCAGCCGTGTTTTTGAAGCTTCACCTATTAAGTGCCATCCAATGGGCAAAAGCTTTATCGCCCACCTTTGGTAGGGATTATTATGCTTGCATTGTACGATGCGCGCGTTATATTGAAGGGGTGAGCTGGGACAAGTTATCTATTGCCGATCAACTCTACGACGATCATCTCGCCACCTTGAAACGCGAAGGGGACATCTCATGAGCGAACATAAGTCATTTAGTAACCTGAGCAATAAACTCCGCTCCACACCCGAGGGGCGCGCCGCCGTAGAGCGGGAAACGCGGATCGTACACGACATGCTCGCGCTCGCCAAGCTTCGCGAAGCGCGCGGCGTCACGCAGACGGAGTTGGCCCGCGCGTGGGACGTGTCGCAGACGAACGTTTCGCGGGTGGAGCACGAGGAGGATATCTACCTCTCCACTCTGCGCCGCTACGTGGCCGCCCTTGGCGGACGCCTGGAGATCAATGTCGTGTTCCCCGATCAAACCGTGACACTCGACGCGGCCGCCTCGGAGCGTACAGACCAGCAGATTGCTTAATGGGTGTATGCAGCCCCAACAGCTTCTGACGCTCGTCAACACGCGGCACGATACCACGTTCGAGTTGGTTGAGCGTTACCCGCGAGGGGAGAACGGCGCTTTCGCCGTCGTCATCTTGAATCTTGGCGCTCCCCATTCGTTCAGCTGTTTCGCTTGACGGCGTACTCACGTTGGCAGTACAATGCGAGTGTAAACGTCTGATAAACATGATAGGGCGTGTGCCAAGAGGAGGACACGATGCCGGAATCCAGGCGAGCGCGAGCCGAAACAGGACGAGACATGAAAGAGGATCGTCTGCAATTGCGCATGACACCAGACCTCAAGCGCCAACTCGCCGAAGTGGCCCGCTATCGTGGCTTGTCCATGAGTGACTTCGCCACGTATGCGATCAGTGACGCGGTCACGAAGGCGCGTTACCAACACCAGGTCATCGAGTTGTCGCGAGAGGAAAGCGCGTGGCTGGCCGGCTTGTTGATGAATCCGCCGGATCCGAACGAGCGGATGGTTGCCGCCGCCGAGCGCTACACGCAACTCATCAGGCCATAAGAGCATGGCGGACGCCCCATTTGTTATGAGTGTGACCAAAATCTGTGGAAGGGTGGAGGTGCCTAGGCCGCATCGGCTAAGGCCCACATCTCGGCTGTCTCAGGGACGGGACGCGCCGTCCCATAGAGGCGCTCATGTTGCCGCTGACGAT
>JAABUV010003277.1_pt1 | contig 20780 bp, 19 predicted proteins | sample 5559971 | NCBI WGS metagenome assembly JAABUV01 (sample SAMN10711881, study PRJNA513362) | rock metagenome | isolation source: Antarctica rocks | place: Antarctica: Victoria Land, Knobhead nord | collected 2015-12-19
TGAGGGTGGCGAAGGTGTCTCCGGCGTGGATCTGGAGGCTAGTGAGCTTTGCGGGTTCGGAGAAGCTCTCCGCGGAGACAGTGTCCGGCTTGGCGTCACCGTACTGTTTGACCGAGAGGTGGAGGGCGCCGGGATCAGCGGACTTGAGGGTGAGGGTCACTTCCAGGTGATCCGGTTTGTCGGCAGTGTCCAAGGACTTCCACTTGGTCTCCGCTTCTTTACCCTGCGCACCATCGAGCGTGATGGATTGAAGGCAGGCAGTGCCGGTGGAAGAGAGGTCGAGGTGGTTTTCGCGGCCAATGATGAGGTTGTCGGTGGCCGCGACCTTCCAGTTCTTGCCGGGAGTGTTCTGGAGGATCAGCGTGGGGCCGGTAAAGGGGTCGAAGCCCCAGAAGCCGCTTACAGTCCCGGTGATCTCGACTGATCCGGGAGGAATGACGGGAATAGGTGGCGGAGGCGGATTCGTCGGAGAGACAGGCGTGGTTGCAGCTGTGGCGGCCTTGACTCCAGGGGCATTCACGGGCGACGCCTGGCTCCCAGCATCATCGGGAAGGGTGTGACGCGCGGGTGTTTTGGTGATCACGAGACCGCCCTGAAACGGGTCCGCTACGAGCGACAGATCGGACTTCGGATCGGTGCCTTTGAGGTGGAGGACCATATCGTGAGCGAAGGAGGTCGCGAAGACGAGTGGCGCGCCTTCGACGGGAAGGACGACGGACGGCTTCAGAAGACAGGTTACGAATTTGGGATCTGACGGACGAAGCGGTGGTGGAACGGCGACCTGAACAGCGGGAAGACCGATGACGATGACCGACTTCGGGTTATGAAAAGAGGGCGGGGTGTTGAGGCGAAGGTTGAGATCGGCGCTTTCGGGAAACGCTATGGCCGGAATGTATTGATACTGCGCCGTGTGCAGGGTACTTGTAAGGCGGATGAGGTCAACAATAGCTCCCACGTATGCGCTATATAGGCCGCCACCAAAGGCCTGAGTGGCACTTGCCTGGCTAATCAGGTCGGAACCGGGCCCGTTTGAGAGGGCGGCGACAATCGTCTGGCCGTGACCATCGTCAAGCAACGTCTGATTACCGGACTGGGTGAGACAGGTGTACTGCAGATCGACGGGATGCTTGAAGCAGTCGTCATTTGGCTTGAGGTTGAGAGTGCGGGCGAGGAGCGTGGAATGTTCGAGTAGCGCCTTTGGGTCTGAGGGAGGAACCTGGCGCATGGCGGCGAGATAGCGCTCGATGCGGCCCTGCTCGAAGCCAGCCTCGGCAAGGTCCTGTGAAGCGCGAACGAAGATGCCGGGACGGCCGCGGACAGCCGAACGGAGAGTGCTGAAGTCGCCGCCGGTCTCAGGAGCCAGGAAGAGAATGGCCTGCTGTGCCTCATCCGGAACAGTAACGAAGATTCCTTCTTCGCGGACCTTCTTGTTCCAAGTCTCGGCGCGAACGAACCAGTCGTCGGGCGGCGGGTTGGTGGTGCCGCGAAGAAAGGCGATGACGAGCAGGTAGTGAGCGGACTGGCTGGGAGGGAGATCCGGATGGATCCAGAGCTTGTCGCCCGATTGCAGGTTGGGGACGGAGGCGATGGGAAGGGTCTTGCCTGCGCGGGTGACGCGAACCTCTATTTTGGGACCTGCCAGATCGAAACGTGCTGGCGGCGGCTGGCAATAGACAGTGAAGCATGTGACAAATGGCAGAAAGAGAGCTGCAAAGTGGAGCAGACGACGAGCCGAAGTTCCCATGCTGGTATTTTAGACGGCTAGCGGAGAGCAGGGAATGACGATTGCAGCAGCGTTCGCGTTGGATCGCCGGGTTTCATCCTGCTTTGATGGGAGAATGCAGGAGCATGAGGCATAGCGGACATGGTCTTGCTGTGTCCAATGAATTCTCACCGGAGCTCGAGGTCCATATAGTTGTTATCTGTTCCGCACACTGAAAAATGCGTTCTTGAAAGAGAAGCCATCACTTCAGCTAACCTTGGCCGATGTGAAGCATTAGGAACGCGCCTCGCGCGCGGCGAGCCGGCTCCTTGAACAGAGAGAGAGACCGCGGCAACGAAGGTGAGGGCGGCAAGCAGTGGCGAGATCGCCTGAGCTGGAGTCAGTTGCGTAGAGGAATGCATCGCTATCCTTCTCTCGGTGCCGAACCAAGGATTTCGTTTAGCGTGACGGATCAACGAATCAGGATACTAGCTGGTCTGCTTGTGAGTGCGGGAGGAGGCGTGATCGCTGGCGATGACGCCGTCGCGGATGGTGACGATGCGGTGAGCGTACTCGGCGATGTCTGGCTCATGGGTGACGAGGACGATGGTGTTTCCCTTGGCGTGGAGGTCGTCGAAGAGGGCCATGATCTCGTCGCCGGTCTTGGAATCCAGGTTGCCGGTGGGTTCGTCGGCGAGGATGATGGAGGGCCTATTGACGAGGGCTCGGGCGATGGCGACGCGCTGGCGCTGGCCACCGGAGAGTTCATTCGGCTTGTGCATCATGCGGGTGCCGAGATTGACGGAGGTGAGCACCTCCTTGGCGCGGAGGATGCGTTCGGCGGCAGGGGTGCCGTTATAGATGAGCGGCAGTTCTACATTATGGAGCGAGGTGGCGCGGGCGAGCAGGTTGAAGGTCTGGAAGACGAAGCCAATCTCCTTGTTTCGGATGCGGGCAAGCTCATCGTCGTTCAACTCAGAGACATCGTGGCCGTTGAGCCAGTATTTCCCCTGCGTCGGGGAGTCGAGGCAGCCGATGAGGTTCATCAGTGTGGACTTGCCCGAGCCGGATGGACCCATGATGGCAACGTACTCGTTGTGGCGGATGCGGAGGTTGACACCGCGCAGGGCATGGACCTGCTGGTCGCCCATCTCGTAGGTCTTCCATAGATTGTCGGTGACGATAACATCGCCTTCGTGAGGACCGTCGATGTTGGTGCGGGTGGGATCGAGTACGGCTTCAAGCGACATCCAGCTCTCCGGGTGCTGCATTCCAAGCATAGTACGTGTGCTGTATGGAAATGGTTCCGCGCAATTCGCCAACCTGGCCGGAGAGCATGCCTCTCAGCTTGCATCCGGCGCGGTCGAGACCTCTACCGCGTTATCTACTTTGACGGGGGTACCGCTTTTAAGGGTGCGCAGAATCTTGTAGCGACCGGTGACTATCTGATCGCCTTCCTTCAGACCGCTGAGGACCTCGATATCGGTCGCTCCTGTAACGCCAGTGGTGACGGGAGTAAAGAGAGCGCGCAACTTCTTCTTTTCGGTGACGAGAAGATACACGCCCTGCGCGGACTGCAACTTGGGGCGGCCAGCGTCGCTGGGTGGGTTAGCCGGCGGCTTGCCGCTGTTTGCAGCCAGGGACTTCTCAATTCCAGGATCACGCTGGACGAGCGCCTGAATGGGAATGGTGACGGCGTTGGGCTTGTGCGCGGTGGTGATCTTGGCTGTAGCGGAGAGGCCGGGCCGCAGGTCGTCCGAGGCCTGGTCCAAGGTGACGACCACCTTGAAATCTTTGGCTTCTTCGGTGCCTGTAGTGCTCTGGGTCGTGGAAAGGCCGGTGGTGCGCAGCAGTGCCTGGTCTCCTACTTCGGTGACGTGCCCCTTGAAGATCTTGCCCGGAAGGGCATCGACGGTGACGTCGACGGGCTGGTCCATACGAACGTTGACGATGTCGGTCTCGTCTACCTTGACCTCCGCCGTGATGACCGACATGTCGGCGAGGGTCATGATAGTAGAGCCACCGGCGTTCTGAATTCCGACGACGACGGTCTCGCCCTCGCGAACAGGAACGTTGGTGACGAGACCATTAAAAGGAGCACGGCTGACAGTTTTATCGAGGGCGTCGTAGTTGGAGCGTTGACTAGCGACGGCTTGGTTTACGTGGCCGCGCTGCGATTCGGTCTGTGCCTGGGCCTGGGCGAGCGAGGCCTGGCGCTGGGCGAGGGTAGCGGAGGAGACGTCGAACGCAGCTTTCTTAGCGTCGTAGTCCTGCTTGGCGATGAGCTTGTCATTGTAGAGCGCTTGAGCGCGGCTGTAGTCGAGCTGCTTCTGCTCGAGGTCGGCCTTTGCCTGGAGGACGTTTGCCTCGCCCGTTTTTTCGGCAGCGGCGAAGGAGTTTACATCGGTGCGAGAGGCGGCGATGGTGGCCTGCTGGGCGGCAACGGTGGCTTCGGGCTGTACATTTTCAACGGTTGCCAGGATGGTTCCGGCTTTGACGTGGTCGCCCTCTTTGACGTTCAGGTGCGTGATGCGACCGAAGGCGGTAGCCCCGACGTTGACGTATGTCTTTGGCTTGATCTGCCCGGTTCCACTGACGATTGAGATGAGGTCTTGTCGTGTGACTTTACCGGTGGCTACCTTGGTGACCTTGGCGCGGCTGTTCAGGATGGTGCCGATCACGATACCGATGAGGACGAGAAGGACGACGCCGATCAGAATTTTCTTTTTCGCGCTCATTGCTACTTTCTTCACCTCGATATCGGGAGCCGAAGCGGACCTGGTGGGGCGGTGGAAGCTGCATAGAGGTACGCAGGGAGAGAGACTACCGCGTTCCCGCTGCGACGGTGAGCGATTGCAGGGAAAGAGGCCAAGTGCTTGAGGACAGAGTCGCTGTGAAGATGGCTAAAGACAAAGTCGACGCGCCATCGTCTAAAAGATTGTGATTCCGTTGGCAGTGATCATAGCAGGGTACTGTTTGGTTTCGTCCTCCTTGTCTGTAGCTGACAACGGTCCTACAATGTGAAGTGGTAACAGGAGTGCTCTCCACTTATGGCAACGCTTCGTAACTTCCTCTCTGCCGCTCTCGTTTTATTGGTGATGACAAGTGCAGATTTGCTGCGCGGACAGGAAGTGCCAGCACCGGCACCGGACGGTGTCGTACAGGCTCCACCGACTTCGGAGAAGCCCGACCCACTGAAGAGAAAGTTGAGCGATAAGGAGCAGATCCGGCGGCAGAAGGATATTCGGCAGGAGTTGAAAGGGTCGTACAAGCGGTGGGCCGATGAGGACGTGCGCTGGATCATCACCGACCAGGAGATGCAAGCCTTCAAGAGCTTGAGCAATGATGAAGAGCGGGACCAGTTCATCGAGCAGTTCTGGCTTCGCCGTAATCCGAATCCGGATTCACCTGAAAATGAGTTCCGCGAACAGCATTATGCGCGCATCGCGTATGCGAACGAGCACTTTGCCGCTGGAAAGCCAGGGTGGCGCACCGATCGCGGCCATATCTATATTGCGTACGGCAAACCGGACAGCATTGACTCTCACCCGAGTGGCGGCAACTACGAGCGTCCGATGGAAGAAGGCGGCGGCAGCACCTCGACGTTTCCTTTTGAAACGTGGCACTACCGGTATCTGGAAGGTGTCGGGGACAACATCGATGTTGAGTTTGTAGATACGTGCATGTGCGGCGACTACCACATGACCATCGACCGCTCTGAAAAAGACGCGCTGAAGCATGTTCCGGGCGCGGGCGAGACGCTTTCTGAACAGCAGGGCCAGTCGAAAAAAGCGGACCGTTTCTCAGGCGGCGGTATAGAGCAACTCGGTGCAGGGCCGATGACGCAGATGAACCAGAGTAAGCAATTTGATCGAATCAGCTTTGCCGCAAAGATTATGGCGCCGCCAGTGATCAAGTTCAAAGATCTGGAGGCGTTCATCGCTACTTCAAAGATTCTGACGGGACCGCCCTTCCTGTTCGATGTGCGTACCGACTACGTCAAGGTGACGAACGACACCGTGCTTGTTCCGCTGACGCTCCAGATTCGTAATGGGGACATTACGTTCAGCAACAAGGATGGCGTGGCCATGGGTACCGTCAATATTCTGGGACGCGTCTCGAACCTGAATCATAAGCCGATTCAAACGTTCGAAGATACGGTGAATGTTCAGGTTCCGAACGAATTGTTGGCTCGGACGCGGAATAATATGTCCGTGTACTGGAAGTCGCTGCCATTGCGGCCAGGTCTCTACCGAATTGATATTGTAATCAAGGATGTCAATAATCCGGATCACGTCGGAACGTGGCGTCGCAGTATCAATGTTCCGAAGTATGACGATGACAAGCTTGCTGCTTCCTCGCTGATCCTGGCGGACCAGATGTGGCGAGTGCCGTCTAAAGAGATCGGAGCGGGAAACTTCACGATCAGTAATACCCATATTCGGCCCCGAGTTTCGACGGGGGTTGCCGTGCCGGTGACCTTTCATAGAGCTCAGAACCTGAACTTCTGGATGCAGGTGTACAACCTTGGCATCGACGAGAAGAGCAAGCAGAACGGGGCCACGATCGAGTACCAAATAATGGATCTCACGACGAACAAAGCGATCCTGCAGACCGAGGAGCTGACCTCGAAGACAAATCCCAACGCAGACCAGGTTACGCTCGAGCGAAGTCTTCCTCTTGCCAGCCTGGAGCCGGGCAAGTATCAGCTGAGCATCAAGATCAACGATGGAATTACAAAGCAGCAGATCGCCGAGACTGCGCCCTTTGTGATCGATTAGAGCCGCAGCAGCAGATCGCGCTACAGTCACGCTGACTCAATGTGAGGACTGACCGCAAGCAGCGGTACGCAGTGGCTGCACCGATCCACTTTTTTGAGAAGCCATCGGCGCGCAGGGTGCAATGACTGTGCAATGTTTTCGGGTCAAACACGTGGTTGTCACGCTGCTGGTGCTTCTGGCAACTTCAGTGACTTGTGTCGCACAACACGCAGCGGTGTCGGGAGTCGTGCGCGACGGGGCAGGTGTGACTCAATTAGGAGTTCTTGTCCAGGTGACAGCGGCTGATGCTTCTGTGGTGGGACGAGCGTTCACCGATCTTCGTGGACATTACCTAGTCAGCAATCTAATGCCTGGGCGGTATGAAGTGCATGCGACAGCTGCTTTGTTTGCCCCGGCCCTGAAGCCGAACCTGCAACTTGCTGCAGGCGCAAGAGCAGTAGTGAACCTGACTCTAAGCACCATCTTCGATACAGTTACGTGGCTGCCAGCCGAGCGACGGAAGGCGGATGAGCCGGCGGATGATTGGAGCTGGACGCTGCGATCTGCGACGAACCGGCCGATTCTGCGGATGGTTGAGGATGGAGAACTGGTGATGGTCTCATCCAGTGCTGTTGAATCACATACGCCTACGACGCGTGGACGAGCGACAATGACGAGCGGCGATGGTGGATTTGGCGGGGGTGGCATTCATAGTATTGTGACTGTCGATAAGGCGCAGGAGGATGGTGCGGGCGTCGTGCTTCGGGCTGATACGGGTGGGGGTTCGACACAGATCGGGGTAGGCCCTTCCACTGAACTGAACGCGGGTTTTGAACAGCAGACCGGGTTTGCCACTGCGACTCGGGCAGTAGCAAGTTTTCAATCGCACCCTGAGTTCGTCAGCATGGGCAGTGTAGCTGGCCTTCAGATGATGGAGATTGCAACAGTCCAGCGCACCAAGCTAGGCGACCTGGTGAATGTTGAAGCGGGTGGCACGATGTACGCGGTTCACACGGCAGGATATGCCTTTGTGGCACAGCCGTTTTTGCGGGTCATGATCGAGCCCGCGGCGGGATGGACTATGGGATATAAGATGGCGACCTCCCGGGATCTCCAGAGTTTTTCGGGACTGAACGCCATACAGCCAGAGGTTCCGGTTGCGGTACAGAGTGGCGCCAGATTGAAGACTCCGCGAGGGCGACACCAGGAAGTTGTTGCCGGACGTAAGGTGGGACAGGGCCAGGTGCAGGTGGCCCTCTATCGCGACGTACTGGAGCGTGTGGCCCTTGCAGGTGGGGGCACGTTGAGCACCGCGGATCTGGATTCGCTTGGCACGAATGCGGTGGGGTTTGCAACTGGTGGAATTGTCGACTCATCGACGAACAGCTTCCGCCTGCTCACCTCCGGGTATCAAACGCGTGGTGTGAACGTCATGATGTCGCAGCCGCTGGGTGCAGGCATGTGGGCTGCTGTTGAGTACAGTACGGGGTCCGGACTTGCCGGCGATGGTACTACGACTGCTACTCTTCCTGGCACCTTGAATACTCTTCATAAACGAACGGGTCAATCAGCAGTGTTCGCAGTGAAGGGTAGCCTAGCGAACACCGGAACCAAAGTCCGTGCAGTGTATCGATGGCAGCCGCATGACCTGGTGACTCCGGTGGATTCGTACCGCGAATTCAGTGATCAGGCTTACCTCAGCATGCACGTACGACAACCGTTACGGTGGGAGGGAGTGCTTCCGCCTGGACTGGAGGCGTCAGTTGACGTGACCAACCTGCTCGCACAGGGCTATCTGCCTTTCCTTTCAGCGGATGAGCGGACGCTTTACCTAGCGCAAGCTCCAAAGACGCTGCAAGCGGGGCTCTCTATCAGCTTTTAGGAATGCAGACGTGGCGTAGCGCTTCACACTAGATGGATCGCTTACAGGGAAGCGAATTAAGATCTGACTATGTGGTGGACCCATGTCTCCTAGTGAGTGTCGCGTGCGGTGCCCAGCTTGCGAATCAAAGGCGCGACGGTGAGCCCCTGTACGACGATCGAAAAGACTACGACCACATACGTTGTTACAAGGAGCAGGTTGCGATCGAGACCGTCCTTCGCCGGCAGAGCAAGTGCGAGGGCGACTGCTAAGCCGCCACGCAGACCACCCCATGTGAGAATGCGGATCGTTCCTGGAACTCTCTTTCTTATAGCTGTGAGTGCAACTACGGTCAGACTTACGCTTGAAACGCGTGCCAGCAAGACGACGGGGATGGCGATTAAGCCCGCGATCAGGAAGTGGGCTTCAAGGGGCATGACCAGTAGCTCCAACCCGAGCAGTAGAAACAGGACCACATTCAGAATGTCGTCGAGCAACTCCCAGAAGGTATCAACGTGAGCACGTGTATGCGCGGACATCGCAAACATCCGGGCACGTCCGCTCACCAGCAGACCAGCGGTGACTGCTTCGAGGGGCGCGGAGAGATGGAGCGTGTCCGCCAGTGCATAACCCCCCATTGCGAGAGCGAGAGTCAGCAGCACTTCGACACGATAGCTATCGACGAGTAGAAGCAGGCGGTAGGTGATGTAACCGAGGATGAGACCGATTGCTATGCCGCCGCCTGCCTGCATCAGCAAGCGGACTGTGAAGCGTCCGGGTGACGGCAGCGACCCGCTGATCGAAGCGTCAACCATAGCCAGGAAGATGACAGCACCGACACCATCGTTGAAGAGCGACTCGCCTGCCAGTTGTGCTTCGAGGGCGGCGGGCGCGTCGACTCGCCGCAACATTTCGAGCACGGCAATAGGATCCGTAGGCGAGATGAGAGCGCCGAAAAGCAACGCTCCCATGGTACTCAGGGCGATTCCCGCCGCAGTGAGGACAAGTTTGAACAGGCCGGCGACGAAGACGACGGAGAGCGCAGTTGCGGCAATCGACAGGCTGAAGACAACGAGCTTTTGACGGGAGAGCTCCGTGAGGTCGAGCTGCAGCGCTCCCGCAAAAAGCAGGAATGCTAGCAAACCGTGGAGGACGACCTGGTTGAAGTCGATGGTGGATACCAGGTGGGCTGCTGCCGCATGGAGGCCGGGTGCAGCATGTCCAGCCCCGATCAGAGCCGCGGCCGCGCAGAGCGAGAGGATTGTCGTTCCAATAGACGTCGGCAACTGCAGCAAACGATGGCTAATGAGGCCGAAGACTGCGGCCAGCGTGACGATCGTACTGAGTAAGGCAAAGGTGCTCATTGTAAGTGAGGTGCGTCAGAGGATTGGATGTGCGGAAAGCTTGGGGCTTTACTGGCCAGAGTGCGATTCAGCTGAATAAGACTGAAGGGAAGTCGATGCCTGATGGGCGATGAAGTCTGGATCGACTTACACGACGTGTTTCATGCCTGCTCCTTACCAGCGTTGCATTTACGAAACTTACAGTGAGAGCGGGGATGTGAGTTCCAGGCCGGCCCAGGTGTAGAGTCCCGGCCTATGCCGATCCCAATGTTCCCGCCGCACATGGTTGGCAGGCCGATCGAAGTAGTTTTAGGGGATGTGGCTTGAGTTAAGCCCGACGAAGTGCGCTCCACATGTGCCCAGTTCCGTCTGCCTTGGCCAGAAAGGAGAGCAGATGCTGACCTCCTCTTTCGAAACCACGAGACATGCCGCAGCTCGATGCAAAGCGGCGGCCTGGAGACCTTGTTCGTCCAGTTCAGAGCGAAGCAGGACAGGCTTGCCGATGCGACGTTCCTTTTCAGCCAGAGCCGCGGCGAGTTCCCTCGATGAGTGAAAACGTGGCGGTAGACCACGGATTCCTGAGTTGATCGCACCAGTTAGAGCTTCGTCATCGAACTGGCCAAGGCAGCGCTCTCTATCTTCCGCGAGCAGCGTGGCGTCTTGCCGGTCAAGAAAGGAACGCATAGCCGTAGGAATCGCCCAGAGAATGCAGTCGTTGTCGAGAGCGATCTCGTGCGGGTCCGTGAAGATCTGGGAGGAACGAGCTTCCAGCCGACTCCCTCCGCCATCTTCCGATCTAGATGGCGCTTGAGGTCGGGAGAGATGTCCGCTGAGGTCACGACTTGCCATGCAACGCAATCCGGCACAGACCCGGTTCGCTGCTCTGCAGTCTGAGGTGAAACTGTATTCAGGCAAATGACATAGCGGGTTGTTGGACCGAAGAGCTCCACGGCACAGTGCATGGAGATACGCAGCGCTCCCACCCCCGCGAAGAGATACCCCCGACAGTCCAGCGAATAGCCAGTTACCTCATGAGTAGGCCTTTGTCGCGGGCGAAGATGTCAGCCTGTTCTGGCCGATGGGTGGAACGGCGGTGACTTTGCGATTTCCATACGAGATTGTCTCTCGACCTGACGCTGTGAGGCAGCAATCGGTGTAGGAGCGCGATATAGTCGTCTGTCATCCGCGCGAGGCCGAGGCGAGACTGGGCGACGGCCCGACACTCCGCCGGATTGATCTCGTGAGTTCGCCGGATTGCGACCGTCATCTCTGCGACATATTCACGAGAAAACCGGTTCTGCCATGGGTAACGATCACCGGGATTGCGCCGGAACGGAATGCAATGATCGGTCTTCCAGCAGCTATCGCCTCCAGGGCTACGAGCGAGCTTGTTTCGGGCGCAAGCGTCGGGATCAGGAGACAACGGGCTGCTGCCAGCAGTCGGGTCTTTCGCGCGCCGCTGATACGACCCGGCCAGTAGGCGGCAGAACCTTGCCAGCAAGGGCCTGAGCCCAGGCGCGGCTCGATCTGCTCTCGAAGGTAACGGAGGTGCTCTTCGTAGGGAGATGCTTCTCCTCCGAGAACTACAGGAATGCCTGCCTCTCGCGCCGCATCGAGACCTGCATCAAGATTCTTCTCCGTACAGATACGCGAGAGCATCAGGGCGTACTTGCGCTTGCTGATTGACTTGGGAGCGGTCAGCGTCGGGATACCATTCTGAATCACGGATAGACGTTCGCGCGTTTCGGGAGGGCGCGCGAGCCGCTGCGTCTCCGAGACGCACTGCAGCCTGTAATTCGGCGATAGATTCCAAATTTGGTCAGGGTACCAGGAGGGCGGCAGATGAAGGGTGACCATCACCGGGATGTGCTTTGGAATCCGGTACTGGTGAAAGTCGATTTCATGCATATGAATAAGGTCGATTTTCCAGATGCAAGGGCAAGATCGAAGCTGGCCTGGTGTGCTCGCGTGACGGCTTCCCGAAGCTCTGGCGTGATGAGGCCAGGTGCAACATCAGTCGCCAGCAGGTTCCCCCGCCGTTTGCGGCCTTACCAAAACCCGCGTTACAAAACATGTATCGCGAGCTGTCATTCAGGACCATCGCAGCTTTGACCTCCTCCGCTACGTCCACGGGAATCTGTACGCTCACGTGGGTACCCGTCTTCTGCCGGCTGGTGACAACCCGATGAAGCTTTGCGCTGGCGTTTCTTTCAACTCATTTCTCTCCAAGGTGACCGCATCTGGGATAGCCAGGTCGCTGCGTCGCATGAGCCGGATCAGTGCACGAACACGTGTGGCTTTCAAAGTAGGGAAGTCGACAGGAACCACCTTCAGAAGTTTCGCGTACTGGCTCTGGGATAGAGGGAGCGTCGGGGCTTGGTCCACCTTGATCGGTGAGAGCTTCGGTATGCGGTCGATCAGTTCTGATTCGTAGCAGTAACGCAGGAGTGCCCGCAAGCGTTCCTGGACCTTTGCCAGAACTATCGAGGAGGGGTAAGCAGCTCGCCACGTTGCGAAAACTGTGAGGTCTTCGAGCCGGATCTCGCGAGGAAAATGCCGAGACCGCTTCGCCATGAACCCACTAAATCTCCCTAGCTCCCGTTCGTACTTCTTCAGCACGGCAGTCTCGAGACTCTGGGCCCTCTTGTCGCTTAGGAAGAGTTCGACTGCGCACTCTATAGTTGGGGAAGCCTTCGCTTCAGCTTAACCGTTTCCACCGACTTAGCAAGATCATTCCCGGCGAAGCGAGCCTCGATCTCTCTTCGTCTCTCCTCTGCGAGCGACTATGTACGGGTCTCCGCAGATAGCCGGTATTGCTGTCCGTCACTCGATCAACGGAGGTGCTTCGAGGACTCACAGTTTGAAGCATTGGTCGCGCGCCCACGCAGGGCCGATGCCGAACAAAGACTGTGACCGAAGGAATGGAACGACTAGCATCGTGCGAACGTTCAGGGACGAAGAGACTTGCGCTAAAGTAGCACAAAGTTGAGAGCCGAAACCCAAGTCATTCATTCTGAATGAGTAGAGTATGGAGGCGCGGGTCGGGATCGACCTAGCGTGTAGGTAAACTTTCATCGGCAGCCATTATTATGGGTGTTTGGCACTGCCACGGGGGGCAAATTCAAGGATAAGCGCTGAACAACTATTACCCACGACAATGTAACTTGTCGAGGGTAAAATAGATTTATGCAGAATCTGCTCAAATCCGGCCTTCCAACCTTGAACAGTCCCGATCCGGCAGGGCAGGGAAGTACTCCCGCCCTCACAGAGGCCCAGACGGTCCTACGCCGGATGGTTATGGACACGGTTCCGTCCGCTCATTCGAAGCGGAACTACGCCACCGCCCTCGATGCGCTCTTCCGTTTCTCTGCCAACCGACCTCTCACCCGGGCACTCCTGATGGAGTACCGGGCGAGCCTCGAGGAGCTCGCGCCGTCGACCATCAACGTCCGGCTCGCGGCCATCCGCCGGATGGTGTCCGAGGCGCAGAAGAACGGGATGCTCGGGGTTGAAGAAGCCGCCCAGCTGACCTCGATCCCCAACATCAAACAGGCGGGCACGCGGATGGGAAACTGGCTGACCCGCGAACAGGCCAAGGAGTTGCTGGCCGTGCCCGATCGGTCGACCCTCAAGGGCAAGCGCGACTACGTCATCCTGGCGCTGCTGGTCGGCTGCGCCCTGCGTCGGACCGAGCTCGCCGAACTGGATGTCGAAACCATCCAGCAGCGGGAGGGCCGCTGGGTGCTGGCCGATCTCGAAGGGAAGGGCCGGCGGATCCGGACCGTGGCCATCCCGATCTGGGTCAAGAAAGGGATCGACGCCTGGCGCGAGTCTGCTGGCATCGACAAGGGCCGGCTGCTGGTTCGGATCGGCAAGGGCGGCAAGATCCGCGGCGAGACTCTGGGCGACTGGGCCATCTGGTCGGTCGTCGAGCAGTCGGCCAAGCAGATCGGGATCGAGCGCTTCGGGGCGCACGACCTGCGGCGGACATGCGCAAAGTTATGCCGGAAGGGCGGTGGCGACCTCGAGCAGATCAAGTTCCTGCTCGGACACTCCTCCATCCAGACCACCGAGCGGTATCTTGGGGCCGAGCAGGAGATCGTCCTCGCCGTGAATGACAATCTGGGGCTTTGAGTCGGAAGCTCCTAACTTCCTGTCGGGTCGAAAGTGCCACAGCTGTGGCACTCTTACAGTGAGATGTCCATGTCTGAGCTCGCCTCCATCCCGAATGGCTATGCAGAACTCCTAGAGGAAATCTCAGGTCGCATTGCCCGGTCTCAAACAAGGGCCGGCCTCTCGGTCTCACGAGAATTAGTACTGCTTTATTGGTCGATCGGCGCCGAGATCCTCGTCCGACAAAAGGCGGAAGGCTGGGGATCAAAAGTGATCGAGCGACTTGGTCGCGATCTCCAGGCACGGTTTCCCGGTGTAGAAGGATTCAGTCCGCGAAACCTGAAATACATGCGATCGCTTGCCGAGGCTTGGCCGGACCCCGAGATAGTGCCACAGCGTGTGGCACTTCTGCCATGGGGTCATCTGCGGCTGCTGCTTGACCGAGTAAAGAATCCCGCCGCTCGCGACTGGTACATTGCAGCTGCCGCATACGAGGGGTGGAACCGAGACGCTCTTGGTCACATGATCGAAGGAGGTTTGTATGCACGGGAAGGGAAGGCGCTCACCAACTTTCGTAGCACACTGCCTCCGGAACAATCCGAGATGGCGGTCCAGGTTCTCCGCGACCCGTACAACTTCGACTTTTTGACCCTTACCCACCCTCTTGAAGAGCGAAAGCTCGAACGTGGTCTCCTGACCCACATGCGGGACCTGCTTCTCGAATTAGGCCGAGGTTTCGCCTTCATAGGAAGCCAGGTTCCTCTTACCGTCGGCGAAGAGACGTTCTATCTCGACTTGCTCTTCTATCATGTACGGCTTCACTGTTATTTCGTCATTGAGCTTAAGGTTGGCAAGTTCAAACCCGAATATGCGGGAAAGTTGAACTTCTACCTCTCAGCTGTCGACGACACCATGCGGGCAGAGAGAGACGAGCCTACGATCGGCCTGCTCCTCTGCGAAAGTCATAAGGGACCGGTAGTTGAATACTCATTTAGGGATATCGGGAAGCCGATTGGAGTTTCCTCCTACCGGGTCACGCGTGAAGTACCCGCGCTAATTCGAGATGAACTCCCGACCGTCGCGGATCTTGAGGGAGTTGTCGCAAAACTGAAGGGTGAGCTAGACCAACTTAGAATCGAGCGCGATGACGAATGATGACTTCGTCGGCACACTGACGAGATGCGCGTTTATCGGGACTGATCTTGGTGGAATACCTGAGCGTGCTTGATAGGATCACCGGTAGCTGCCATCTGGGGAGGAGTACGAATTGTCTCGTTTGTGGAGAATAGGCACTTGTTATGTTTGGCGTGTGTTGTTTCCCGCGTTTACACTCCTCATCGCGGCTGTAAGCCTGTCGGAGTGCTCGGCCCAAAGTGCAGTAACCTCTTTTCGCACGATCGTAGCTCCGAAATCAGGCGAGGATGTCGCTAACCCATGCGAATACGAGCTGCGAATCTTGTCCGAAGACAAACGAATCCATGGATTGTTTGTGGTCTTCGAACGAGGCCCGGAGCTGCAACACTTTTACGAGGAACCTGAGATCGCCGCTTTCGCAAGAGAGCACGACTTAGCGATGCTCATGCCAATGGGGTGCCCTGCGAAGGATCATGGAGACATAGACGTCGACCCGAATCGAGGTCTTGGCCGAGCTTTATTGACGGCTGCGGATAAATTGTCAGTCATAACGAATCATCCGGAACTGAAGACTGCTCCTCTTATCGTTCTTGGTTTCTCTGGAGCTGGTGCGCTTGCGGGCAGGCTTGTCGGTTTTGCCCCTGACCGAATCGAAGCAGCAATTCTCTCCCACGGTGGGCAAGTTCCGCCATTAAACCTCGATACGATCAGCCTCTCAGGTGCTGCGTTGAAGATTCCTGAACTCATTCTCGTCGGGGGTAAAGACGAGGTAGTGGAAACGGAACTAGCCTATTCGTACTTTTCCAAGTATTGGCGGCTAGGCGCTCCTTGGCTCTTCGCCACACAGAACGACGCTGGTCATTTTTGCAACGAGGACGCGACTGATCTCATCCTCGCGTGGCTCACCACAATTCTCGAGAATTCTACATCGAAACAACCCTTGGTGGGAGTGAACAGAGGCTACTATGCGTTTTTTCGCAAGAAACCAACTGGATCCTTGGACCACGGCCACCTGCCGCTTATGGGAGCAGTTGATCTCAAATTTGCGCAGCCCTCTGATGCACCTCCCAAGGGCGCGGTACCTGGCGGATGGCTACCCTCCAAAGACGTTGCGCTAAGTTGGGAGCGCTTCGCCACGTTTCCTGACCATCACGCAACCGTGAAACCATGACGCGTTGCTCATATCTGTGAGGGAAGCCCAGTAGATAACGATAAGTTACATTGTCGGGAGGAATGCAGGTTAAAGGGTGGATGAGCCTATCGGCCCATCCACCCAGGTTGGCGACTACTCGTCGCCGGCTGCGTCGGTGGGATCATCGGCGGCTTCGATCTTTGAGAGTCGCTTCATGCTGGTGGCGTGGATCTCGGCGATTCGGTGCTTGAAGGGAACTCCCTCAACGTCTTCCTCGACCTCGCGATACTTGAGCTTGCCTTCGAGAGTGATGAGCTGCCCTTTATGGAGTGTCCTGGCGAACTTCGAGAGAGTGTTCCAGGCATAGACGCGGTGCCACTCGGTGCGGGTCTCGTAGTCGCCCTTGTCGTTCTTCCAGCCCTCCTGGGTGGCAAGGCTGAGGGTGACGTACTCGCGGTCATTCTGAGCGGTTTTGGCTTCTGCGTTCTGTCCGAGGCGTCCGATGAGCGTGATCTTGTTGAACATGGTGTTTGAGTCTCCGTTTCTTTCTGGTTTGTGCCGCTGTCTGCGGTACATGCTTGCCCGGAGGGTGTGCCGCGCGACCCACTCCCTCGGCGACTGGACGGAATCTGTGGAAGGGGACCCCAGCTTGCCTGGGGGCAGGAGTCCGCACCTCGCAGAGGCGCGTAGCGGATTTCAGGAAGGAGAGCGTCCGAAGGGCGTGGGCGCTTTGAGCGCGGCACGCTGCACGCAGACAGACAGGTTAAACCGGAAGGGAGACTCTCCTGTTCAACGGCATCGCTCCTGGACCTGAGTACGTAGGAGCCTGCTCAGATTGAGAGAACGTCGCTCTCACACCCAGATGGAAGAACACCAAGAACGAATATTCGCAACGATGGTTAGCGGTTCGCCCAGTCTCTCGCCTTCGTCATCGTTCTTCGGATGTAGGCAGCTCGTTTGGAAGGACTGGGATCGGCGGGAGAGGTAGTCGTCTTCGAGGGAACGTTCCATCCGGATCTCATCCATGCCATTGGCGTAAGCGGCCAGTGGGTCGCATTCGGCGGCGGTGCGCTGGCCGCCGAAGGCATCCGCGACGAGCAGCGGAAGTTCATCAAATACAACCACCTCGTCGCCAATCTCTTGATCTTTCACAACGTTCGTGACCATGAGCAAAGCCTTGGAAAGGATTGATAGAAGAGGAGTATGCGATCGATACGGACCTGATCGCTTGCTCCAGCCCATACCTGACCGGGCATCTCAATCGGTTCGGGCGCTACGACCTTAACCGGGAAAGTGTGCCGGAACCACTCGACAGCCTCCGTGAATTCAGAATGCCTCCACGAGGGGAAAGAAGCTCCCAAAGAGCACAGGTTGCGGTGTGACAATCGGCCACCTGCCTTGGTCGAGACATGAGTGTGACAATCCAACACGAATCCTTACCGTGAGTGAAGAAGGTGTAGACGAGGGGGACAGAACCGTTAACGATCCTGTTCCCATCTCGCCCGCGCGACATCCAGGAAGTGCTTTCTCTAACTACTCAGATGGAACGCTTTGCCTCATCTGCTTCTTCTGCGAGATGCATCGCCATATCCATAAACTCGTTCGACTGTCCCTTGAAGAGATTCGAAGCAGTTAGCTTTTTGACGAGAGCGACGGCCCCGACGTTCGGCGAGTTTACTGGGCGGATCACAGAGATTTGCGGCAATGCGGTGCTGACGAACGGGCATGGTGTCGGGAAAATACCTTGCGCGTAGCCTGGATTTCCACGAAGGCTGGGGAAAGTGATTCCGTCGACGGCCACACCTGGCAGGCCTTCGAGTGCCTTGTTGAATCCAGTGAAGTGAATAGCCTCGACCGGGAGAATGCAGGCCAGAACATTAACTGCGCGAAGGTCACTCGCTTTCGACAGGAAGTGCGCATACAGACTGGTTCCGGCCTCGTCAATACTGGGAGAATGGAATGTGGCCGTGTTTGCGATGGCCTGGTACTGCTCTTCCGTGAGGCCATCCCTGGTCGGGATCGCCGGGACGCCGTTCAATTCAACGAGCTGGACAGGTTTGCTTCCAAAGTCGGGGTTCGCATGCGAGCGCAGCTTGGTGTACCAGCTTGTGTCCACATTCAGATCGGTCAGGTTCGTCAGATATCCGGCCTCGTTCGAGCCTTGTACTCGCGGCATCCGCAAGGTACGAAACTCATCCAGATTGATTGGATCTCGGCCGGCGTCATGGAGTGCGGCGTTGATGAAGCTCGCGTGGCTGGCCTCGTCGCGGCGGATGTCGTGGTTGTAGCGGACCAGCGCGGGATCGATGTTGGTCAACGCCTGTTTGAAGCCAGGATTGCCCTCGGCAAGCAGTGTATATTGCGTCCACAAATCGGTCTCTACGAGTTCAACCGCGGCCAGAAACTTGAAAATCGCGATATCGCCCGGAGAGATCGCGCGCCTCTCTTCGCGTTCCTCAGCCACGGCGGATGCTGCAAGCAGTGCGGGTGCGAGAGTCACGGCGCCTGCTGCCGCAAGACCGCGCTTCAAAAAGTTGCGACGATTGGATGCTTGGTGGGATGTCATTGAATGCTCCAATTTCGGTGTGCCACGCTGCCTTGTCGGCCTCGCGAGGGTTATTCCAGGAGGCGTCCCCTGTACGTCCGTAGTTGTTCCGCCAAACGGCGCCCGTTGGCCGCAGCACAGACGATCTCGCGCATCACTCACGATTTTGCCTCTACCGCGCCCATGACGAAACTCGTATGGCGTCTTGCCATAGACGAAGTCCGATCATGTTACCGGTGCTCGGAGAATGTGCCTCAGAGTACCGGCGTAGTGTTTACGCTCCGGCCTGGAGCTCTTCCGAAATTCGCTGCGTTATCTTTACGTGCTCTTTGAACACGGCGAGCGAGAGGATCCCGAGATGCCGTCCTTGGCTTTCTGCCATGTCGCTTTTGGGGGGAGCCGGATGCTCAAGGTAAGCCTGGGTCAAATCACGGAGTTCTACATGGTTTTCCAGCTGGGCCATAATGTAAGCCTTGTCAAACTCCGGGCCGGTCGGACCATTCTTAATCTTTTCTAGCGTTGCTTTTGCCTTCGCAGTCATTGTTGGCACCGGCGTGCCGAGTTCCTTTAGCACCGTCGTCACGGCGATCGCTTCGGTCAGTTCAAATCCGGCGAACTCCTTGGCGTCGACCTTCGATGCGCGCTCGACCGCAATCTTGCTTGTCGCCAGCGAAAGTTCTGCACGACCAATGACAGCCATCCCGAACTCTTTCACATTACTGGGGTTCATCATGTGGGCACCGGGATCAGTGCCAATCGTAGGGTTATCCTGCGCGAGACTAGTGGCAGCGGACAAGAGCGTTACGCCTGCAAGCCCGAGGCCGGCGACAGTTGCGCCTTTGAGAAAACTCCGACGGTTAGCGCTCATGTGGTTTGGCTCGTCCTGACCTGCGGTCACACCTTTCTTCATAGAGCTCCTGGGTGAACAAATTGCCGTTGATGTGTATCGAAGAGTGAAAAATGCCTGCGAGGGTCCGCAGGAGTAGGATGCCCACCCTTGAGATTAGGAGTAAGCTAAGGAGATAGCAAGAACCCACAAAGAAGTGGGGTACCCACCTTAAAGTAAGGTCAAGGAACCACACGGGCACACCAAAGAGGACTGGTGGGCCGACGCGGCTGAAGAAGCTTTCAAACTCATCGAGGGACGCTGGAAAATGATGATCCTCTTCCATCTTTTCGACAAGGAGATGCTGCGCTTTTCAGAGCTTGAGCGTGCGATCCCTTTGGCTTCACAGAAGATGCTCATCCAGCAGCTTCGCGATCTTGAGCGAAATGGAATCGTAAAGCGCACCATCTACCCTCAGGTGCCTCCAAGAGTGGAGTACAGTCTGACGGACCTGGGGCAGGCACTCCGCCCGGCACTCCATGAACTCGTTCAATGGGCGAACTTAAGGAGGAAAAGGGTGTCGGATCAAGCGTTGATTTGTTGAGGGCCTCAGCGGCTTCATATTGAGTTGCTGCGTATCGCCTCTCTGCCTAGGAACCCGACATACAGCGCAACGCAAACGCCGTCTTAGATAGGAACTGATGCCTGCACTCCGCGATTCCACCCCACGCCTCGGCCCGCTTCATGAATCAATTTGTTCAAGATGCTGCCAAATCGTTCACGCTAGCCAGGACTGGAAAATCGGGTTTGCCGACCACTGCTGCGATCAGCGGCGTGATGATGTCCTTTACGAGCGAGTTGACGATGGCGCTAAACGCCGCGCCGATGATGACTGCGACAGCAAGGTCGAGGACGTTGCCGCGAGGATGAAGTCACGAAAGCCTTTGATCATGAGGTTGGAACTCCTGCTTGAAGTTGGATTTAGTGACGGAGGCGCATAGCTGAGTTGGGGTTTTCAGAAAAATCAGACTCTAAGTGAGTGTCGATGATACGTATTCGGTGGAATCATGGGTTGACGTTTTGATAGTTGGTGTTAAAACGGCTCCAGGGAACAACGCAGGAGAAGGAATATACACACGTTTAGGATTCTTGGAGGGCACTGAGGGCTCCAGAAGATGTATACATGCGCCGCATCTGGCTGTTTCCCGACAATAAGGTAATAACCCCAGCGATACCTCCCAAGTAGATTCCGAGAAGAAGTTGATTGCTTTACGGTGGCTACCTGCGACCACTATAGGTTTGAAGCCCGTCGGGCCAAGGACTGGCATCGCTATTTGGTCAAGAACACACCCGATGCCGAGTGG
>JAABUV010003278.1_pt1 | contig 20768 bp, 23 predicted proteins | sample 5559971 | NCBI WGS metagenome assembly JAABUV01 (sample SAMN10711881, study PRJNA513362) | rock metagenome | isolation source: Antarctica rocks | place: Antarctica: Victoria Land, Knobhead nord | collected 2015-12-19
CGATCCCCCTGCGAATCGTTTTGCGGGTGGTGTGGGCATCGCGCGCTATCATACTGATGCCGCCACGCCCGATCCTTTTCGCTTCCACCGCAAGATACATCCGCCACTGCCGCTCATTCAGAGCGGCACGCATCACATCAAAGGCTGCTGCTGCCTCATACTTCTCCATCACATGAGCATAGCATACGTTTCTTTAAATGGATATCTTATTTAGGAGAGGGGCCTTAGTCGATGAACACGGCAGGCGACACACCGAAGTACGCGGCGAGTTTCTTGATGTGAGAGAGCGCTAGCGGGCGCTTCTCGGATAGTACCTCCGACACGATGGACGCCGAGCCTAACACGGGCACAAGATCAAGTTGGCGCAAGCCGCGATCTTCCATGAAGTGCCGCACCATGCGCGCGCCGGATACGTCCGGGATGCGCACCGTCGCGTTCTCGTATGCCTCAATCAGGTCGGTCAACACAGCCAGATACGCCTTCTCGGCGTCGGACTGCTCGCGCTTCTCGAACAATGTCTCGAAGACCGCCAGCGCCTCGGTGAGATGCGCGTCGTCGCGGATGTGCACGAGCGGAAACGTCCGCACGAGCGCCAGATACTCCTCAATGTCGCCAGTGGGCGCCGTATGCGCGCCGCCGTTGATGGTCGTAGCCACGGCCCCTACTCCTTCCATTTGCCCTTGTCGTATTCGGCGTGCGTCAGCAGGTGTTTGATGTAGACGATGCCGGTCTCGTAGTTAACACCGACGATGAGCCGATAGCGGTTGCCCTTGACGTTGAAAACGATCTTATCGCCCACGAGGTCGGCGCTGGGGTAATCGGCCTTCACGTCAACCACGTTACCCCAATCGGATTTGTTGACGGTGCGATACCATTCCTCAATCCACCCCACGGAATCAGCGTGTTTCGCCGCCATCTCCATCAAGGTCCGCTTGGCGATGATCCGCATCTTGTCTACTCCTCTCGACACTTTTATTTTCGCATATCGCGAAGTAGGAGTCAAGGGGATTGTGGGCTGGCTTTAGGCGAAGCTCCGCTCCAGTTCGTCGACAAGCGTGCCGAAGAAGCCCACTGCACGGCGGATCGGCTCGGGCGATGTCATGTCCACGCCGGCCCGGCGCGCCAGTTCGACGGCGGGCAACGTCGTGCCCAGGGCGAGCGTCGCCAGCCAGCGGTCCACGGCCGGCTGGCCCTCCGCGCGAATCGCCTCCGTGACACCATACGCGCAGGACAGCCCCGCGCTGTAGGTGTACGGATACAGGCCGCCGAGGTAGAAGTGCGGTTGCTGCAGCCAATACAGGCGCGCCGCCTCGTCGGTCACGACAGTCCCATCGAAGAAACGCTCGAATACCGCTCCCTGTACGTCCATGATCGCCGCCGCCGTGAGCGGCTGACCGGCCTCGGCCAACTCGTACAGACGCCGTTCGAAATGCGCCTCGAGCAGGTGCGTCACCATGTTGTGGGTGAAAGTCCCCAATAGTTGGAGAATGATCCAGCGGCGCAAGCGCGGGTCATCCGTCGTGTCGAGCAGATGCCGGCCCAGCAGCAGTTCATTGGCCGTCGAGGGGGCTTCGATAAAAAACTTGATCGACTCGAAGTTCTCCATGGCGTTGCTCACGCTCTGCGCCTGGGCGGATCGCAGCATGTGGCCGGCGTGTCCCAACTCGTGGGCGAGGATGAACGCGTTGCGCATGCGGTCCTGCCAGGTCGTGAACACGTAGGGATGGACGCCGTACACCGGCGCGCAGAAGGCGCCCGAGCCCTTGCCAGCGTTGTCAGCACGGTCGATCCAACGGTCGCGGAATGCCGTGGCAAGCATATCGCCATACGGCGCGCCCAACCCGCGTAGTCCCTCGCGGATCAACCGCTCGCTCTCCTCGAATGTCACCGGGGGGTCGTATCCCGGATCGAGCGGCGCCTCCAAGTCGTAGCGGTAGAGACGGTCTACGCCGAGCACGCGCTGGCGCAGTCGCAGGAGACGGCGCATGTGCGGGGCCAATTCGTCGTGCACGACATCGAGCACGTTGGTGTAGACGGCCGGGGGCACGCGCTGCCCATCCAGGATCATCTCCGTCGCCGACGAGTAATGGCGCAAGCGCGCCATGGTGACGTTGCGCGTGATATAGGCCGCCAGGGTCGTGGCCAGACTTGCCTTGTGACCGTCGAGCCCGTGCGCCAGCGACTCATAGGCGCGGCGGCGTACGTCGCGGTCGGGCGACTGCGCCAGCCCAAAGACGTAGCGCGCGATCGACACCGGGATCTCCTGTCTGGAGGCGTCCTGTATCGAAGGACAGGCCATGTCGACCGCCGTGGCGCGCTGGTACACCATGTAGGGCGCGTTCAGCACGTCACCAAGCGCGGCCACGACCTCTTCCGCCGCCGGCGCCAGCATATGCGCGCGGCGACGCAGCACGTTCTCCAGCAAGGGGCGATACATCTCCAGGTCCGGCTCGTCGCGCACGTATGCCTCGACCGTGCCGTCGGGCAGCGCCAGCAACTCGGTCTCGACAAACGACAACGCTCTATCCACCGAAGCTCCGAGCGCATTAGCGGTCGCGGCCATACCCTGGTTGCGCGCCGAGGCGCCGTCGGCCGAGGCGCTGAGTCGCGCGTACGTGCCCAGGCGCTGCAGGCGCTCGCCCAGGGTATCGCGCGCCCGCAGGCACGCCAGCAGTGTGGCCGCGCCCTCGCCCAGACTCCCTTGGTATAACGATACCGCCGCGATATCCCCATCGAGGCGCCGTGTGTCCGTCGCCCAATCCTCCGGCGTGGCATAGATATCGCCCAGGTTCCAGGTCTGCTCCACGGGCGCCTGCTCGCGTGTCACCAATGCTGGCATACCGTACTACCCTTCTCGCTCACTTCTATAACAGGGCTCGCCATTAGTATATGCGGTCGAATCCGGGCCCTGGCCTTAGACCATGGCAGGGGTGCGCCTACTGGTAACTCCCCTCTCCCGCGTCAGGGAGAGTGCGCTGGACCGTTGATCCCGCGGCTAGGGATCGAGGGGCCAGTTAGCCATGGGTTGGGGGTGAGGGCCGGCGGTTAATCGCGCGCGACGCGCCACACACTAGCGGCCAGGAAGACGATGACGACGACTGGCAGGAACCACCACGCGTTGACGCCGATGTGCACGAGACCGGCCGTGATGGCGAGCGCGACCACCACGGCGGCGGCAATCGTCCAGTCGTCACCGATGATAAAGTCATACCAAAACGCGCCAAATGAATTGAGAAAACGCATATCTATCCTCCTACAGCTACGCCGCGGTCCGCAGAGCGGTCGCCCGTCGGCGTTGCAGCATGCTCACCAAACCAAACGAGATCACGGCATACACGACCAAGAGGCCCAGGATCGCGACGTCGGACGCCGGCCACTGTACCCCCGCGCCTTCGGCGGCCCAGAACGTGCCAAACGAGGTCAGCATCAACCCAACGGCGTACTTGAGCGTATTCTCCGGTACACGGCTGAGCGGGCCGCGCACGGCCAACCCCACGGCGCCGACGAGCACGATCGCCACGGCGGCCCCGAGCGCGGCCAACCCCACCTGATGCGAGGTAGCGCCAAAGGTGATGACGATAAAAGCGACCTCCAGGCCCTCCAATAGCACACCCTTGAAGCAGAGCGTGAAGGCGTACCAGTCGAGGCCCGCGCGCGCCACACCGGCCTGCCCCTGTGCGGCGTCACGCTGGCGCTGGAAGATCGCGGCCTCGTCGTGCAGGGCCTTGAAGCCGCTGGCGCGCAGGATCGCCTTGCGCAGCCACTGCAAGCCGAAGATAAGCAGCAGCGCGCCCACGACGAGGCGCAGCACGTCAATCGGGATCAGCACCAGGGCCGGCCCAAGGATCGCGACGATGACAGCGAGCGCGACCAGCGCGACGCCGACGCCGATGAGCGACGAACGCCAGCCCCGCGTGACACCCGCCGCCAGCACAATGGTCAGCGCCTCGACCATCTCCACCGTCGAGGCCAGAAACGATGCCAGGATGACAAAAACTCCACTCATGATATGATATCCTCCGCTATCATGTTGACGACGCCTTTTTTGCCAACGACCGTTGAACCCATGGTTAGACCGGGCGTCCACTTATTATAGTCATTCTTGTTACACTTTAACAAGTGTTACAAGAATGGATGGCGCCAGAAGTAGGTGGGAAAATAATGGAGACGACGAGTGAGCGCCAACGCCGCCAGTACCACGTCTTGATCTATCAAGTGCCGAGCCAGCCGTCGGCCGCGCGCGTGGGCGTCTGGCGCGACCTCAAACGAGCGGGCGCGCTGTACCTGCAACAGAGCGTGTGCGTCCTCCCCAGCACGGCGCCCAACCGCGCCCATCTTGAGCGCATTACCGCGCGCATCGCCGAGTTGGGCGGCGTCTACCACCTCCTGCCGCTGCGCGCGTTGCCGACGGAAGAGGAAACTAAGATCGTGGACGGTTTTCTGGCGCAGAGCACGTTGCAGTATGACGAGATCATCGAGAACTGCGAGGTCAACTTCACCAAGGAGATCGAGTTCGAGATTTTCCGCCGCAATTTCACCTACGCGGAAGCCGAAGAGATCCGGCAGGACCTGGACAAGATCAAGCGCTGGTACGACCGCGTCGTCGAGCGCGATTGGTTCGACGCCGCGCGGCGCGCGGACGCGGCGCGCTGGATCGAGCGCTGCGAGGGGCTACTGGAAGGCTTCGAGGAACAGGTCTTCGCGTCCCAGGAGGCCGATGAGACCGGCGCGCCGCACCCCAAAAGCCCCAATCAACCGCGCCCGTTGCGCCTGAAACGCGCGCCCCGCCGCCGGGATGCTTGAAACGCGCCGCTCCAGCGTGATCAATCAAGGGACTACTACCATATGCAGTAAAAGCGCGGTGGTAGCTTGACAACCACTCCATCTTCTTTGTATCATCTGCTTAGTCGATTGCGCAATTGCATAATCGACTAAGGGGTATAAGATATGGGAATCAATCCGGGGGACCGCGAGGCGCAACGTGCGTGGTCCTTGGCACGGGAACACCACGATTGGGCGCATACAGAGCCGCTGCTCCGCCTGGGCCGCGCATTGGCCGATCCGACGCGGCTGCGCCTCCTGGGTGTGCTCACCGATAAGTCGCTGTATGGGCAAGAGCTGGCCGACGTGTTGGGGGTGACCGCGCCTACCGTCTCGCGACACCTCACCATCTTGAAGGCGGCGGGGCTCGTGCGCGTGCAGCGCGATCAGGGCTACCACTATTACGCCCTCGATCCCGACGGGCTGCAGCACAGCGCCGCGTTGCTCTCGGTCGATACCCTACGCCGGCTGGCCGGCGCCGATCTAAGCCCCGCGAGCCTGCCGCAGCCGACCGCTACCGACGAACAGGCACTGGCCCTCGACTCCTATGTCCGCGACGGTCTCCTGCTGAGCATCCCACGGGACACGACCGCGCGCCGCCCAGTGTTGGCGTGGGTCGCGCGCGTCTTCACGCCGGGGCGCCAGTACACCGAGGCTGAGGTCAATGCGCTGCTCCACCCGCTCTATGAGGACGTAGCCAGTCTCCGCCGAGCGCTCGTCGACGCCGACCTCATGGCACGCGCCGCTGGCCGGTATTGGCTGACCGGCGCGGACTCGCACGAGCATGACTGACGCTCACTCCGCCCCTACGCGGCGCCGGAGGCGAGTGCGGATCGGTACGACCTACGACAGTGTTATGACAAACAGAAGGGAGCCTTCTATGTTTGCCCACACGCCTGATGGGCTGCGCCTCGCCTACGATACTATCGGTCAGGGGCCACCACTCCTCCTCTTACAAGGGCTCGACGAGACGCGGGCGTTCTGGCAGGGCCTGGGCTACGTCCAGCGCCTCCACCACGCGTATACGGTCATTACGATGGATCGCCGCGGCATCGGGGACAGCGACAAGCCGTCCGCGCCCGACGCCTACGATGTCACACGCCTGTGCGCCGATGTCCTCGCGGTACTCGATGCCTGCGGCGTGGAGCGCGCACTCCTATGGGGACACTCCTTCGGTGGCTCGATTGGCTTGCAGCTTGCCGCGCGCTCCGATCGGGTGATCCGTGCCGTGATCGGCGGAAGCTTCTTCGGGCGTGTCTACCCGGAGGAACGTGTCGACCCCATCATCGCTTGGTGGGAAAAGGTCGCCCGCGCGCGGGCCGCAGGTGAACTGGACACGCTGAACCTGGACCCCGAAGAGGCTGCGTTCGTCGTCCGGACCGACCTGGGCGCCCTGATCGCCTGCTGGCGCGCGTTACCGTCATGGCCCACGGTCGAGCCGCGGCAGATGCGCTGTCCCGTCTTCCTGTATGCCGGGGCTGCGGACGAGCGTGTGGCCGCGCCGTTGCGGATGCGCCGCCCCGTGATCGAGGCGGCGGGGCACATGGTCCGCGTGTTCGACGGTCTCGATCACGAGCAAGAGGTCCGTGCTATTGACGTGGTGCTGCCGCCCGCGCTCACGTTTCTTCAGAAGGCACAGCCGTCGTCATATTAGAGGTCGCTATCCTCATAGATCGCGGCCATGGATACGGTGAGGCCGATGGTGTCGAAGGTCACGTCTTGCGCACTACTGTACACGGTCGATGACCACGCGCCCGTACTATCCTTACGGCGTACCTCGACCCAGCGCGCGCCGATGCTGTCGACGAGCGCGTATTCCCGCAGCGTCGGTATATGCCGGTACAGATCGAACTTGCCGTTCTGGTCGTACAGCGCGGTCGAGGGCGACAACACCTCGACCACCAGCGTCGGGTAGTCGATCACCTGACGGCGCATGTCGGCCAGGTCGCGCGGGTCACACGTCACCGACACGTCGGGATACATCTCGTCCTCGGCCGTCGCGCGCACGCGTACCGCCTCGGTGAACGCCTTGCAGACGCCGCCGCGCACGGCAGCGCGCACCAGGGCGTACACGTTGCCGCTGATCTGGCTATGGTTCAGCGTTCCGCCCGACATGGCGTACACGTAGCCGCCGTGGTATTCGTGCCGTTCGTCGACGCGGTCCTCGAAATCTTCATACTCGTCGCGTGTGAACAGCGGCCCGTGCTGATGCGCGACCATGACGTTGTCCTACCCACCTATCTATCTATGTGCGTTTTGCCGACCACATCACGCATCTATTTTTTCTAGGACGGCAAACTCCTATCACATCGTCCAGCACGTTTGTCTCAATTGTACGCCGCCGACCGGCCGTATGGCGAGTTTTGGCAGCCGCGGCAAGCGACGCATCCGTGGTACACTAGAAAAAGCACCACACGATAGGCACGAAACGTCCCACGCGGCGTGGACACGGTTTTGGCGTGTGTGGCAGCGCCGACGGATCACGCCGTTATGGCGTACGGCGAGAGGTTCAGCAGGGAGATCCTGCGGAAACGTCGGATACATGGTTTCCATCCTTTCGTCTGGGGCCGTTTCCTTTGTGAGCCGAGAGTATCCTCAGTAGTCATGCGGCCCGGAGGTCCGTGCGTGTGTTGTCCAGACCAACCCGCGTACAGGGCTACGACAAGCCCCCGGCTTTAGCCGTGGGGTTCATGACTCCATCCCCTCCCACCCGCGCTGCTGGACACCCTGCGCGCCGAGGCCTCACACTGGGACCGCGCCTTCATGGTACGCTAGGATCGTGCCACAAAAGATACGCCAACTGAAAGCCGCTCTACGGCGCGCGGGCTACCGGGAGGTAAAGAAACACGGCAAGGGTAGCCACACGCGATGAGAAGCACCCGCGCATCCCTGAACCGATTACAATCTCAGGACATGATGGGGCTGACGCCAAGCCGTACCAGGAACAGGAAGTGCGCGAGGCTGTGCAGCGTGCTAGCGAGGAGGAAGGGGGATAGTCGCATGGTGGAGCAACCGGCATACTCAATGCTGATCCGATGGTCTGAGGAAGATGGGGCCTTTCTCGTCACGCTCCCCGAATGGGAGGGGCGTCTTCAGAACTGGTACGCAGCGACGCACGGCGCGACATACGCGGACGCGGCCAAGAACGGCCAAGAAGTGTTAGAGATGTTGGTAGAGGATGCGACGGAACAGGGTACGCCTTTGCCTCAACCGCGTTCCTTCGCTATGAGCGCCTGACAGCGCGAAGGGGCTCATTGCCGCGGGCGGCAGTAACTAACGGCTGGAGATCCCCTTCCTATTTCCAGGAAGGGGAACCCCAGCCGTTGTGCGTCTAGCGGTGAAGGCGTTATGTGGGGCAAAGGGTGTACAATGGCGTGCAAGGAGGTGAATATATGTGGCAAGAATTAGTCGGGCGGCGGTCCAACACGGTCAGCAACTGGGTCGAGCGCGGCGCGGTGCGTAAGTTCGCGGAGGCGATCGGCGACGACAATCCGCTGTACTACGATGAGGACGCGGCGCGACGCAGCCGCTACGGGCGGCTCATCGCCCCGCCGACCTTCCCCATCACCTTCGACTACGGCGCGATCGCGGGCCTCACGCTGCCCATGGCGGGCCTGATCCATGGCTCACAAACCTTCGAGTACAACCGGCCTATCTACGTCGGCGAGGAGTTCCGCTGCTACGGTATGCTGGAAAACACATTCGAGCGTAGCGGGCGCATGGGCGCTATGACCTTCCTGGTCTTCTCGCGCGTCGGCGAGGATGACGGGGGCAAGGCCGCGTTCACGTTGAGCGCGACCTTGATCGTGAGCGAAGCCGCCAAGAAGGGGCTGGGCCAATGACGAACACGACCGCGACGATCACCTGGCAGGCCGGCGATGAGTTGCCGGCGCGCACGCTGGAGCCAGTGACACGCCTACAACTCATCAAATACGCCGGCGCCTCGGGCGACTACAACCCGATCCACACCATCGATCAGGCCGCGTCCGAGGCCGGGCTCACGGGCGTCATCCAGCATGGCATGCTCACCATGGCCGAGGTAGGACGCCTCTTCTCGCCGTACCAGGACCAGGGCTACGTGCAGCGCTTCGAGACGCGCTTCACCGGCATGGTCCAACTGGGCGACGTGCTGACCATCGGCGGCACGGTGGCCGGTGTCGAGTCGCGCGAGGATGGCATGGCCTACCTGTGCGACGTCTACGCCAACAACCAGGATGGGCAGGCCGTGGCCACAGGTCGGGTCACGTTCCTTGCCACACCCACTGTGTAGGGGCGTATGACAGCGATAACACAGACAACGCCACCCGAGAAATCGGGCGATGGGCCGACCATCCTGGTCGTCGAGGACGATCCGATCATGACCGACATCGTGCGCGGCGCGCTGGAGCACGCGGGCTATCGCGTCGAAACGGCCGCAACCGGCGAGGAGGGTATCGCGCTAGCCCAGCGGGCCGGCCCCCGCCTCATCCTGCTCGACCTGATGCTGCCCACACGCTCCGGCTGGGAGACGTGCCGGGCGCTGCGGGCGCGCGCGGACATCCCCATCATCATGGTCACGGCGCGCCGCGCCGAGGAGGACCGCCTGCGCGGCTTCGCCGAGGGCGCCGATGACTACATCGTGAAACCCTTCTCGCCCCGCGAACTCGTGGCGCGCGTCGGCGCGGTGCTCCGCCGCACCGTTCCGGGCGCGACGCAGCCCGTCACGATCGGCCCCCTGACGCTCGACCCACGGCGGCACGAGGTCCGCGTCGCGGGCGAGGCCGTCTCCCTGCGGCTGCGCGAATACGACCTGCTCACCTACCTGTGCGCCCACGCCGATACGGCCTGCACGCGGGCCGACCTGCTCGACCATGTGTGGGGCTACGACTTCGCGGGCGACGAGCGTACCCTCGACACACATGTGCGGCGCCTGCGCGAGGCGCTGGGTCCGGCGGGGAGCCTTATTCGCACGGTCTGGGGCGTCGGCTACATGCTCACCGACCGCCCGGCATGATGGCCGCGCCGCGCCCACATCGCCGCTGGCGGCCAGGCGGACTGCGCGGCCGCCTTGTCCTCGCCGTCGCCGGCGCCGGAATCTTTGCCATCCTGCTCAACGCGGCGATTCTTGGCGTGTCGTTGCGCCAGAATGCCCTCGACCAGCAAGGCGCGTTTATGGCGCGTCAGGCGACCGCGCTGGGCCGCTGCTGCCGCTTCGGGCGCGTCGTCCTACTGGCGAATCGCGCCACCGTCGTCGACCAAACCTTGCGCGTCGCGCTGGCCGGCACCCCTGAGCGTCGCGCCATCATCGTCGACGCGAACGGCAATCTTCGCTACGCCTCGCCCATGCCAGCGGCTCTGAGCCAGCAACTCGTCGCCCGTCTACGCCAGGACCTGGCCGCGCCCACCCTACCATCGCGTTGGGACGTGGTCGCCGGAGATATCATCGCCGAGGGACCCGTCGCCCTCGATCCCGCGAACACAAATGCCCTCTCTTCGCGTCCGGCCGGCGCGCTCCTGCTGGCCGAGAACGAGGCGGTGGCGACGCGGGCCTGGCAGCGCATCGTCACCCTCGTCGTGCTCTCGGGGTTGGCCGCCGTCGCGACGGCGGCGCTCGTCGGCGTCCTGACCGTCGCGGCGATCACGCGCCCCGTCCAGGCGCTCACGACGGCGGCCAAAAGCGTCGCGGCGGGCGACTACGCGGCGCGCGTGCCTCCCGAGGGAACGGACGAGCTACAGGCGTTGGCGCGCGCCTTCAATACGATGGTCGACGACGTCGTGCATCAGCGCCGGGTCGAGCGCGACCTGCTCGCCAACGTCTCGCATGAGTTGGCCGGTCCGCTGGGCGTCATCGGCGGCTACGCCGAGAACCTGGCCGAAGGCGTCGTGGTCGGGGAGGCGGAGCGTCTGTCTGCCTTGCAGGCGATCGGCGCGGAGGCGCGGCGCCTGGGCCGGTTGACCGGCGATCTGCTCGATCTGGCTCTGCTCGAAACGGGCCAGGTCCGCGTGCGGCCCGAACGCGTGCCCCTGGGCGAACTACTCGCCGGCGTGGGGGCTCGTTTCGGTCCGGCCGCCGCGCAGGCCGGGGTCTCGCTGACCCTCGACACGGACAGCGCGCCCACGATCATGACCGATGGGCTGCGGCTGGAGCAAGCGCTGGTCAACCTTGTCGCCAACGCGCTGCGCTACACACCAGCCGGCGGCGCGATCACATTTAGCGCGCATAGCGCCGGCGACGGAGAGGCGCGCCTCTCCGTCGCCGACACAGGCGCCGGCATCCCGGCGGACGAACTGCCCCGCATCTGGGAGCGCTTCTACCGCGTGGATAAGGGGCGCGACCGCTCGTCGGGCGGCGCGGGCGTCGGGCTGGGTTTGGCTATCTGCCAGAGCGCCATCACCCTGCTGCATGGCCGCATCGCCGTGGAAAGCGAGGTGGGAGCCGGCACGACGTTCACCATCCATCTCCCCCTGCGCCTCGAGACGCCTCATCCCGCGTAACGGAGGCCCATCCACCTTCCACGCCCCACCAGCTCCTGGCGCCACACGCTTTTGGGTAGCGCGGCCGATCTCCGCTGTTAAGCGTTCTCTCCGTGGTCGGCGGGCTGGTAGGTGAGGGCCACGACCCCGCAGCTAAACGTCTGGGTGTCGATCAGACGCAGGGGCATCCGGTGTCCCTCCGGAAACAGGCGCTTACCACTTCCAAGGACGATTGGATAGACCAGCAGGCGGTACTGGTCGATGAGGCCATGCTGCATCAACGTGCGGACAAGCATGGCGCTGCCGCCGATTAGGATGTCCTGGCCGTCTAGCCGTTTCAGCGCGGACACCTCCTCCGCGATGTTCCCCCTGATCAGGTGCGAATTGGTCCACTCCACCTTGTCCAGGGTCGTGGACACCACGTATTTAGGCAGGGTGTTCATGCGCTCGGCGAAGCCCGCCTCATCCGTCGCGGACGGCCACGCCGCGGCGAACCCCTGATAGGTCACCCGCCCCAACAGCAGCGCGTCGCTCGCGACGAGTTCATCGAATTTGATCTTGCCGATGCCGTCATCCCAGTAGGGCCTGGTCCACCCGCCGTGCTCGAAGTGTTCGGCTCCGCCGGGGTCTTCCATGACGCCATCCAGGGACACGAATTCGGATACGACGATCTTTCTCATGGTGCCTGCGTCTCCTTGTGTGTGTCTGTTAACTGCCACCAGGACCAGCATAGCGCGGCTACGGGACTCCCGTCTTGAACAAAAACGACAAGCTACGCAGGCCGGTTCTCTGGCTGGCCCTGGCGCAGGAGGCGCGCGGGGGTGTCACCGATGAAGCGCCGGAGCGCCCGGGACAGGTGTGCCTGGTCGGCATACCCCAGCTGGTCCACGACGTCGAGGATCGCGACCCCCTGAGTAAGGAGCGCTGCCGCCGCGTGGGCACGCTTGATCTGGCGGATGGTCTGCTGGGTCAACCCGGTGGCGCGCACGATCCGGCGCTGCACCGAGCGCGGGGAGAGGTCCGTCGCGTGACCAGCCAGTGCGGACGCGACGAGCGGATCCTGCACGAGCAGCCCCTCGCGCATCAACCGCGCGACAAATGCATCGGCCGTGTCATAGTCCGGGAAGGGCCACGCCCCACCGGCCAGCCAGAAGGATCTGCGCGTCGCGTTCGGCAGCGTCACGCCTCCATCTACGAGCAAACTGGGCGGCAAATGATGCAGCACGGCGCCCAGCCGAAACGTGATGCCGACAAACGCGGCGTCCTCGGGGATCGGGGCCGGCGACGCGGACGTTTCGGGCCCGCGCACGGTCAGGGCGCTCCGGTCATGCTGGCGCGTCACGACCATCTCCCACTGGCTCGCCGCCCGCGAGATAAATGAGCCTCCGCCCGCGCTGTGTCCCCGCCAGATCCGCTCGACCAACGGCGACGCGGCCACGCGATCCTCGAGGTCAAACTCCGGCATGCTCGCCTATCCTTCCGTGCGTGAGCGCGTGTGTCCGTGCTATCTCCCCGCGTGGCCGAGCGCCGTGGTCGCCCTTCCGTACCCTGTCCGCAACGGCGAACCGGGCGCTTACCAGTAGAGTCGCCGGCAGCGGATCACCTCCGGCAGCCTCATTTTAGCCGATCGCCCATACAACCCTGAAACGCTGTGGGTGGTCCTGTTTACACACTATTTACACCCATGTCACCTGCTGTCACAGATAGCCGCCCACGCCGCCGTACCATGATAACTAGATGCCCGAGCGCCACCGCCCGTATGGACGGACAGGACATCCTCGCAGGTCCGCCCAAACGGCGGGCGCGCATGAAAGGAGACCAGGCGGCAAGACAAAACGCGTACTCAATACAACAGCCAATTATGACGACACATCGCACAACATCGAGATTAGGAGTAGACAAATGACGTTCAAACGACTCACCACGGCGACCGTTCTCACGGGGGTTCTGATCACCGGCGGCGTCGGCGCCGCCTTCAGCGGTACCGCCCACGCGGCCACGGCGCCGGGCGCCCGCGCGTCGCACGCCGCTGCCGTGCGCCATACGGCGCGCGTGCGGCGCAACCGCCGCGTCCATCGGACAGCGCAGCATGCCCTGCGCGTTACCGCGGTCAACGGGGACACCATCAACGCCATCACGCGCGGCAACCTGCCGGTCACGATCACCGTCGGGACGACGACGACCTACAAGGAGACCGGCGTGACGACCGCCGCGCTCTCCAACGTGCAGCCCGGCGAGTCCATCCTCGCGCGCGGCAAGCGCACGGCCACCCGGACCATCCAGGCAACCATGGTGCGTATCCTGCTCGCCCGTGACGCCGGCGTCGTGACGGCGGTCAACGGGTCGAGCCTGACGGTCACGGGAGCCAGTGGGACATCGCACACGGTTACCATCGCGGCCACGACGACGATCACGCGCGCGGGCGTGACAGCGCAGGCGAGCGACATCACGGCCAATACGGTCATCGTGGCGGCGGGCACGCCCAACGCCGACGGCTCGCTGAACGCGACCCGCGTCGTCATTCGGGCGGCTCACATCGCCGGGCGCGTGACGGCGGTCAACGGCTCCGCGATCACAGTGCAGGGCGCGTACGGCGCCACGTACACTGTGAACACATCAAGCAGCACAGTGTATGCCGCGCGCCACGGCCGCACGCTTGCAGCGGCCACGGCGGGTACCGTCACGGCGCGGCGGCGCATCGTCGCCTACGGCGCCCTCAGCACGGACGGCAAGACGCTCGCCGCCACGCGCATCGTGATTGGCCGCGTCGCCAAGCGCGTGCGCTAGCCTGCATGACGCACGAAGCGTATCCCCTGGGGCTGCCGGCATCTTGCCGGCCCGTCGTGGCAGGCAACCGGTGCGCCGCTGACAAGCGCCGTCCGCGCAACCGTGGGCCGGCAAGATGCCAGCGGTCCCAGGGGATACGCTGCTGCAAAGCAACCGCTGTAAGACAGCACTAGTTACCTCGATAGCACACGACAGGGCACGCGACCTGACCTTAAAAGGTCATGGCAGGGATTGGACCTTGAAAGGTCTCTCGGCAACCATCACGGTGGCCGCCTGAGCGACGGACGGCGCGCGTGGTACCCAGGCCGACCTTTTAAGGTCCGTCGTCTGCCATGATCTTTTAAGGTCAGGCCCACGACGGACGCCATCGCAATCGTGGGGCATACCTAATATCGCCCATAGGTGTTGCGCTCCCGCGGCATATGAGTGACAATCAAGGTAGAGCGTTCCCACTGTCGCGCCCCGCGCCCTGGAGGTCTATATGCAGCGGTCTATTCGCCATCTGTGCCTCGCTATCGCCCTGACCAACGCCACCGCCATGACCAGTCTCGCTATCGCGCCTACGCCCACCCACGCCGCGGCGACCCCATCGTCGTCGGTCATCGTCATTACCCCGGCGCTCAACCTGCGCGCGGGGCCGCGCCTGTCCGCCCCGATCCTGCGCCGGCTCGCGCGTGGCGCCGTCCTGCGCGTGCTGTTCTACCACATCAGTTGGGTCGCCGTCACCACGCCCGATGCGCTGGTCGGCTACGTCTATCGCTACGACGTGCGCCCGATCGCCCCGGTCACCGCGACGACCGCGATCGCGGTCACGACGAGTACTCCGCGCGCTGTCTTCCAACCGCCATATCTAACCGTGGCGGTCACGGCGGCCGCCTTACGCGACAACCCCGCTATCGTCGCGCCAACCCTACTCGTGCTGCCGCGCCACACCACGCTCGCCCTATTAGGCGTGGACAGGACCGGGACGTGGGCGCGCGTGGTGACGCGGGCCGGCCGCGTGGGCTGGATCGCGCGCTTCATGACAGTATCGATCTAGCGGAAGACGAGGAGGGAGACAATGGGGCATACCGAGCGGCGCGCGTGGCTGGCAGCCGGCGGCCCCAGTAACGCATGGCGCCGGTTAACCCAATGTCACGGCGCCATGCAACGGGCCCACAACGATCCAGGCTGCGCCAATGAAGACGACCGCGGCGGTCAGCGCAGCCAGCCGCGGGTACGTCGTCCCGCGTGCGCCGATAGGCGTGAGCAACCGCAGTTCCAGCAGCGTCGCGATGAGCAGCGCACTCCCGGCATAGAGACCCAGCGCCCACGGCTCCCGCGTGTCACTACCCGCCGCCAGACCGTGCAGCGTCGAGAGAAGGTAGACGCCGAACGCCAGAGTATGTAGCCGCCGCCACAGGGCGTAGCCGATGTAGGGACGCAGCCGCGTGCTGACTCGTACAGCTACGGCCAGATACAGGGCCACAATGCCTAGCGCGGTCCACAGTGGACGATAGTGACTCGTCAGGGGCACGAACAGCTCTTGCCAGGTGAAGCGCATATAGGGGTCGAGCCAGAGGGCCGCGCCATGTACGACCATGAAAATGAGCGCTAGCCCCGTCAGGAAGTCGTGCAACTCGTTGGTGATCAGGCGCGGCCACTGGGGACGCTGCCACCGCAGCGAGAGCGCCAGGCCGAGCGCGACGGAGAGCGCCAGCAGCGCGTAGGCGGTCAGACCGCCGGCGCGCGCGATGTCCCACGTCACCGCGCTCCACGTACTCTCACTCATCGCTCTCCTCCGTATCCCCCATCAATGCGGGCCAAGACCCCGCGCGCCGCCGACGCCCATCCTCCCCGATGAACAGGCCGGCAAGGCCCTGCCGATCCAGGAAACGCGCGCCCGCGTCGGGGCCAAGCACGAACACGACTTTGGCCGCGGCCTCGGCCTGCGTACAGCGCGCCGCCACAACGGTCACCGACCACAACCCGTTCACGGCCGGCAGGCCAGTGCGCGGATCGAGCAAGTGGTGGCGCGCCTCATCGCCCTGACGCCAATGGCGCCGCGCGACCGCGGAGGTCGCGACAGCGCCGTGGTGGAGCGGGAACACATGGCTGTCGCCGGCGTCGGGACATGGTATCGCGACCATCCACGCGTCCCCATCCGGCGGCAACCCGCGCACGGCGAGGTCGCCACCGGCATTGACCATAGCCGGCGCCGCGCCCAACGCGTCCAGGCGCGCTAAAGCCGCGTCGACGGCCATACCCTTGGCGATGCCGCCCAGATCAAGCCCAACGCCGGCGGGCAGCGTCACACGCCGCGACGCCGGCTCCAGGTAGACACCGCGCCACCCGCCGCCCGCCCGAAGCGTGCCAGTGACTGCGGGCGTCGTGTGCGACGGCAACGACTCGAAGGAGCGGTCGTAGCCAAGTCCCTCGATCTGGCGCAGCAGGGTCGGATCGTACAGGCCGCCGCTAGCCCACGCGGCGGCGAGCGCCGTCGCGATGACATCGAAGAGCAGCGCGCCGACCGCGACCGTCTCACCGGCGCGCCGGTTGAGATAGGAGAGCTCACTGTCGGGGCGAAAGCGGCTCAGTGTTTCTTCCCACCCGGCGAACAGCGCGCGGACGGCGGCGGTTCCAGCCGCGGCCCGTGGCGTGGGGAGCAACAGGGATACCATCGTGCCCATGGCCGGAAAGTCCACACGGCACAATCCGGCGGGCGTGCGCCACTCAGGAGGCGCCAGAACCGGTCGTGGGAGCTTGCTGTGAGTTTCCGCTACCAAAGCCGTATCCTCCCTGCCCCTGAGCGAAAAACCCATTGCCCGACCCTGTTCCATTGGCGTTACCTGAGTTTCTCCCGCCATCGGCGTTACCTGAGTTTGCTCCACCGTCTTGGGTCGCGCCGCTCGGCGGCGCCACAGACGCCGCCGGTGGGGGCGCTCCCCTCGAGGGCAACGTTGCCTGCGTCGTATGAGGGGCGGCGAGCAAGCCAAACGCGCCGAATCCGCAGACCGCGGCAACAGCGGCTCCTCGTTTTAACGTTGCAAGCCGCCGCAACGCGTCGGCCTTGGAAAGAACCGCCGATGTACAGGATTGGTTTATCATGATCGCTTGCCTCCTCGCACGATTAAGCTATCGACAACGCGTCGTCATCTACTGAGAGTGATGGCTCTCAGTAGATGACATTCCGCGTCCGCGTAGGTTACGAGGCGGCCAATTCGCCCAGGTGGACGCGGGCGGTGACCGTGCTGCCGTTGCGGTTGAGCGTCAGGGTGACCGTGGCGCCCGGCTTCTGGTGCGCCAGCGCCGTGAGCAAGTCGGACTCGCCGGAGATTGCCTGCCCGTTGAAGGCCGTGATGACGTCGCCCTGCTGCACCCCCGCCGCCGCCGCCGGCCCACTCGCGTTGTTCACGACCGCGCCCACCACCGCCGGCATGACAGTGCCTCCGCCGTTCCCGAAGAAGCCCTGCGCCTGCCCTTGTCCCTGAGCCTGGGGGTCGGTCGCCGCCACCCCCAGGTAGGCCCGCCCCGTGTGCGCGACACGCCCGGTCGCGATGAGCTGCTGGGCGATGTAGGTGACGCGCGTACTCGGCACGGCGAAGCCGATGCCCTGCGCCGCCCCGCCGTTGTTGTTCTGCGGGTCGATCGCTTCCAGCGTCGGGATGCCCACGACCGTCCCGTTGAGCGTCACCAGCGCGCCGCCCGAGTTGCCGGGGTTGATCGGGGCCGAGGTCTGGATGGCGTTGGGCAGGTAGGCGCCGTTGCCTTCCTGCACGGTGCGGTCGAGCGCGCTGATCAGGCCCGACGTGACGCTTTGCTTGAGGCCAAGCGGGTTGCCGATGGCGAGCACCGTCTGCGCCACGCTGAACGTGCCCGAGGAGGCGAAGCGGGCCGCGGGCAGACCCGACGCGTTGATGCGCACGATGGCGAGGTCATCGGCGGTGTCAGTCCCGACGAGGTGGGCGGCGTAGCTCTTGCCGGTGGCGAGCGTCACACTCAAGCTCTGGGCGCCGGCGACGACGTGGGCGTTGGTGACGATGTCGCCGGTCGTGTCGTAGATGACGCCGGAGCCCGAGCCGATCCCCACGTTGTCCACGTAGACCACCGACCGGCTCGCCGTGGCAAAGGCCTGCTCGGTCACGGCGTCGACCGGCGCCGCGGACACGGATGCGGCGCGCGCCGCATCGTACGCCGTGGTGTTCGTGCTGAGGTTCGCGACGCCGCGCGCGGTCGTCGTAGCCGCGCTGGCGCTGGGGCTGACCGTGGGCGTCGCCAGCACGCGGTCAGCGGCGACACCCGTCGCGACGAGGGCCACGGCGGCGATAGGTCGTGTGATTCGTTTCATTTTCATCGAGCTCTACTCCTGTTATCATTAGCAACGGCGCGGCGCCCGCGCCCATCTCATCAATCGCTACACGGTCGATTTACCGTACATCTTCATGATAGTGGCCGTTGATAAGAGGATTGTTAGAATGCCATGTGAGATTTCTTATCTTTAAACGACAGTCACATTCTCACGCCGGAACGACGAGAGCGTCGATGAACCTACGCGTGATGGCGTCAAACCGCGTGGGGTCGCCGTGCGCGCGGGCGACGAGCATCGCGCCCTCGATCTCCGCCAGCGCTACCTGCGCCTCCGTCTCGATTGGACCATCGACGCGCAGCGTCCCGGCCGCGGCGCCATCCTCCAGCACGCGGCCCAGCCAGGCCTCGTGATCGGCATAGAAAGCGCGCACCTCGACGCGTACCGGGTCGGGTAAGGTTGGGGCCTCGGCCGCGAGCAGGGCGCACAGACAGAGGCGCGGTCCATCGCGCAGCATTGCCCCATAAAGGGCGACGTAGCGCTCCAGCTTACGACGCGGGTCTACAGCCTCCCGGTCGATCTCCGCCAGCATAGCGCGGGTGTCGGCGCGGTAACGGGCGACGACACGACGCGCCAACTCGCCCTTGCTGGGGAAATGGTGGTGGATTGTCGCCTTGCGCACGCCAACTTCGTCCGATATGTCGGCGTAGCTAAAGGCATTGTACCCGCGCATCTGCATCAGGCGCTGGGCCACATCCATAATCCGGCGGTCGGTGGGAATCGTCGTGTTCACGCGCGTAGTATATCACAAAACCTTGCCGGCCTACTATCTAGTAGGTAGCCGATTCTCCCCCTCCGCCCATGGCTGACTGGCCCCCCGGCTGCGGCCGGCGGTCCAGCGCGCCTCCGGGGGAACCTGGGGAGATGCCTCCCCCAGACCCCCGCCATACGCACAGCGCAGGCGCCACGGAGCCTGGAGATGGGAGACTACTTGCGGCCTCCACGTTCCCGCAGTCCTCCATGCGCTGCATTTGGCCCTCACGCTGGCGGTGACCGGCAACGCTGACGCGATCACTGATACCTTTCCCACCACCCGTCACACTGTCTTTTTGGCGGGGGTCTGGCTATTCTTGTAGGGCGTCGCGCGCGGCGGGCGAGACCGAGCGCGCCGTGGGCAACTGTGCAAGCTCGTCGCCGAAGATCACGTCCAGCGCCCAGTCGAGCAGGATGCGAATACGCTTCTCCGGCAGCGGCATCTTGGCCAGATACACGGCGCGCCACATGGCCCAGGCGAGGACGCCGGAAAAACGCAGCCCGTAGACCTGGGCAACGCCGGAACGCATACCCACGAGGGCCAGTTCACCGATAGGCGTATACACGAAAGGCTGGGGCTTCTCCTCGCGCATGGCCGCGACGATGTTGCGCGCCGCCTGCACGCCCTCACGCTGGGCGTTCTGCGCCGTCGCCGTGTAGGGCTTGCCGCCCTTGCCGGGGATCTCCGCGCAATCGCCCAGCGCCCACACGCCGGGATGTCCCGGCACAGCCATACACGCGTCCACGACGACGGCGCCATGTTTATTGCGCGCGCAGTCGAGGTCCGTGACGAGGGGGTTGGGGGCGATACCGCCGGCCCACACGAAGAGATAGGTCGGGATGCGCGTGCCGTCCTTAAGCGCGACGTAGTCAGGGCCAGCCTCCGTCAATTCCTTGAAGATGACCTCGACTCCGCGCTCTTGCAGCTTCTTCTGGGCGTAGCGGCCCAGTCCAGCGCTGATCTCGGGCATCAAGCGCCCGACAGGCTCGACGATGACGGAGCGCACATCTCGCGCATCGAGTCGCGGATACTTCTTGATACTCTCGCGCACGAGATCGTTGACCGCGGCCAGCGTCTCGACGCCAGTGTAGCCGCCGCCACCCACGACGAACGTGAGCAGGGCGCGCCGCGTCGCGGGGTCAGACTCGGCGTCGGCGCGGTCAAGCAGTTCGAGCGCGCGGTTGCGGATGGCGGCGGCGTCACCAACGCTCTTGACCGTCAGCCCGTGCTCACGCACACCGGGGATATGGTGGTCGGCCGTGATGGAGCCCAGGGCGATGACTAGATGGTCCGCCTCCAGCGTGCGCGCGTCTTCGGGGACGCCATTGGCGGCGTCCCCGATGGTGAGTGACACGCTCTTGTGCGCGAGGTCGATACTCTCGACGCGACCTTGCGCGAAGGTCACGCGGGGCGAAAGGCGGCGCACCGGATTCAGGATATGCCGGGTGTCGACTGTGCCGCCCGCCACCTCAGTGAGCATGGGGGTACCACCCCACTAAACCGTGGAGAACGAGGGATGGTGACAGGAACGGGTCGCATGCGGCAAGCTACAGGTAGCCGTGTCTTGCTCACACGGCTAGGAGCGCAGGCGACATGGACCCGTCCACC
>JAABUV010003279.1_pt1 | contig 20762 bp, 26 predicted proteins | sample 5559971 | NCBI WGS metagenome assembly JAABUV01 (sample SAMN10711881, study PRJNA513362) | rock metagenome | isolation source: Antarctica rocks | place: Antarctica: Victoria Land, Knobhead nord | collected 2015-12-19
GCAGCCACTGCTGACCGCACTGGCAGGCGCAGCCCGACATGCAGTCGGGCGGCGCGCCCGCGCCGGCGGGCGCCAGGCCCGCACCAGCGCCCAAGCGGCCGCTCAGCCAGGGCGCCGGCGGCACGGGCTTCACAAACGGGCAGCTGGCCGTGCTGAAGAGCCAAATCCTTGCGTTCCGCTCGCTGAAGGCGCGCCGAACCCGCTCGCTGAAGGTCTGCCGCTCACAAGCAGCTCCCCTGCTCTGCCGGCGTCACGCGGCCTTCCCAGTCCCGCAAGACCTGCACGTGCTTGCAGCACCACAGCGAGCGGACCGGCCTGTGGGAACTGTGGGGACCTCTCCGTGTGCTGCCGCGCAGAAGAACGTGCCGCTCGTGCCGGAGACGCTCGCGGGTACCAAGGTGCCGCCATTGGCGCCAGCGGGGTCTCCACCAGGGCTTCCGGCGGGGTCCCCAGCCGGCGCGCCTGCGCGCGCGTCGCCCGGCGCGCCGGCCAGGCCGGGGCAGCCCGCCGCGCCGCCGGCACCGCATTGGTGGCACAGCCAGTACGCGGGCGCGCAGCCGCAGCGCCCGGCGGCCAGCGCGCAGGGCCTGCCCGCGGCGGCGCGGCCCGCGGGGGCCGCGGCGGCGCCGCAGCGCGCCCCCGGGGCCGCCGGCCCCGCCAAGGTCGGCCCCGGCGCGCAGCAGCTGGTGAGCAGCCGGTGCAGCTGGCCCTGGGCCTCACACTGCGTGCCCGCAGCGTCTGGGCTCCCTTTAAGCATCCGCCAAGCGCGGGCCGTGGCGCAGCCGCTCCGGCTGGCATGTAGCCTCCTTGCTCCTCGACCTTCCGTGTGGCCTCCTGGCGTTTGCGACGCAATGCAAGCCTGTGCACACTGTGCCTGTGTGGAGTGGGGCCTGTTTTTCTGGAACGCAGCGCCCCCATGAGTGCCGTGGTACTATACTAGGGGGACGCGGTGCTGCGGGGCTCGCCACGCCGCCATGCAGTGGAGAGCGGCTGCCGCGCTTGACCTGTTCGTCCGGGGAGCTCTTTTTCCGACCTGTCACTGGACGCAGCGCTGATGCGCCCACGGCGGCGGCGCGTCCGGTCTGGACCGGCGCCGGTGACGGGCTGCATGCCGGCCGGGCGCGCAGACGCCCACGGCGACGGCAGCGCAGGCGGTGGCGGCGGCGGCCGCAGCGGCGGCGGCGGCGGCGGCGTCGGCGCCCCCCGCGCGGCGGCGCGGCGGCCCCCTGTACGAGCTCGCGGGCGCGCCGCGCGCGGGAGCGGCCCCCCTGCGGCCGCCCGCGCCCGGCGCGCTGCCGTACCAGCAGCTGGGCTACGACGTGGTGGCGCTGGCGGCGGCCGAATATCACAAGCGCGTGGTGGGGCGGCGGCGCGCGCGCGTGCGCGAGCTGCAGGTCGCGCTGGACGCGCTGCCGGCGCCAGGGAACCCTGACCCTGACCCTGGCTCCGCCGGCGGCCGCGCCGTGGCCGCCGCCGAGCGGCTGCTCGGCCGGCCGCCCGCGGCCGGCCGGCCCTGCTGCGTGCGCCCCGCGCGCCCGGCAGCGACCGGCGTGCTTTCGAAGGGCGGCAGGCGCTCTAGACGTGCATGGGTGGCCACTCTCGTGCCGGCTCGTGGCCGGCGCGCGTGCTTGCTGGCAGCCGAGCGCGCCTGCCCAGCCTGGCCACCCGTCCATAGCGTGTTCTGAGCGTGCAGTCAAGCCGCTTGAGGAGTGCCGGTGAAGCCGGGCCGCTTACATTCGGCATGGGTCGCGCACGCTCCTGGGGCACAGCAGCTGGCTACTCGCTCCTGCCGTGCGGCTGTGTGCGGAGCCTGCTCCCGCGCTGGCCCTGTGACAAGCGTACTTAACACAAGTGAAAGAGCCCCTGCGCGCCATGTGCGGCAGGGCGGCGGCCTGCCGCTGCGCGGCGCGCTCGCGCTGGAGCTGCGCCGCCTGCGCGCGGCCGAGCGGCAGGAGCGCCTGCGCGCCGCGGTGGAGCGCGAGCCGCTGGACGTGGCCGCCATGAACGACCGCGCGTACCGGCGCTTCGTGCGCCAGTCGCTCATGCAGCGCCTCGGCCTGCTGCGCGGGGTGCGGCCCCGGGCGGGCGCGGGCGGCGGCGCGCGCTCTGCCGGGCCGCGCGCGCCTCTCCGGCATCCCATGGCAGTGTCGCCCGTGCTCGGCGGCGCAGGACGGCGCTCGAGGCGCTCCGCGGGCTGCTGCCACCGCGCAGCCGCGCGCGCACAGGCCGGGGCGTGCGCGCGCACCCATGCGCGCCGCTTGTCTCTCAATGGATGTCGCTGCTGATTTACTAGCCGTGCATGCGCTTGCGCAGGACGGGGACATGCGCACGGACTCCTGCATGACACTATATTCTCATAAGCGCCCCGCCCTCGTTGACCGCTTGGCCACGCGCGCGCGCGCAGGACGAGAAGGCGCGTGCGGAGCGGGCGGCGGCGCGCGTGCGCGACGTCAAGGCCTGGCGCAACGAGGCCAGCGAGCGCGCGGGCGCGCTCAAGGACCTGCGCGTGGCGCGCAACCGCGGCGTGCTGCGCGCGCACGAGCGGCTCGGCCGCGCGCTGACCAAGCAGAAGGACGACGACCGCACGCGGCGCATGGAGGCGCTCAAGGCGCGGCTAGGGTAGGGTTGGGCGCGCCGCTTTGAGGAGCCGCTCTGCGCGCTGCTCTAGGAGCCGCTCTGCTTGGAGTGCTTGGCAGCACTGCCAGCGAGGCTTCTGTGGTCGCTCTCGTGTTTGCCAAGAGGGACCAGGGAGCCGGCATACAAATGTGCGGTGACACTGCATGGGTGCATGAGTGGCGGCGCCGTCGCGACGACGCACGGAGCATGTGGCATGAGGTGCTTGGCGCCAGCTGGAGCACCGAGCGCTCAAGACATGCGCAGCCCAGCGCCGCCCCCTCCGCGCGCAGGGCCCCACCCGTGCGCATTAGGAGCTTCTGCGGCGAAGCGCACGCAGGCGGAGGCACAGCAGGGCCCGAGCCCGGGCCTGCTGACACCCCGCAGGCCTCAAGCAGCCAGCCGCTGCGTTGGAGACTGGCAAACTCTGCTAGCGAGTCGCGTATAATCATATACCCTAAAAACCCTAACCTCACCCCGTCGCCCCGCGCAGGCGCACGACTTTGAGGCGTACCAGGAGCTGCTGCAGGAGAGCGCGGGCGCGCGCTGTCAGGCCATCTCGCGCTTCCTGTGGGTCACCGAGCATACCCTAGAAATCCTAACACCGTCCCGCTGCCCCGCGCAGGCGCATGACTTCGAGGCGTACCAGGAGCTGCTGCAGGAGAGCGCGGGCGGGCGCTACCAGGCCATCAGCCGCTTCCTGTCGGACACCGAGGACTACCTGCACCGCCTGGCGGCCAAGGTCGCGCGCGTCAAGCTCAGCCAGGAGGCGTCCGAGGCGGCGGCCGCCGCGCAGGCGGAGGCGCGCGCGCAGGCGCGCCCCCGCCCCTCTCCCCCCCCCCCCTCCGCGCGGCGCCCTACCCCTGGGCGGCCACGCTCCTCTGTGCAGCGCCCCTTCGTTACGGGCAGCCTCCCTTGTTTCCTGGGGCACCCCTCTTGCCTGCGGGTCGCCGCACGCCGCCGGGCCTGCGTGCATGGCGAGAGAGAAAACCCGAGTCTGAGCTGGGCAAAGGTCAGCGGCAATCATGATCGCAACAGTTGCTGCAAACGATGCGGCCTCCCATGGGTCTGTGTGAACCCGAATGAGGAGGGCCAGTCTCCTGAGGCTGCCCGCTGCCATGCCAGCCCATGCGCGCCCGGCCGCATCACGTCGCCCAGGCATCGTCGCGTGGATGTGTGAGAGTGCTTTTCACCTGCATGTCATGCATTTCGCCCAAGTCGCGAGTTCGGGCAGGGCCTGACGGAGGAGGAGGTCGCCGAGGCGGCCAGCGCGGCGGCCACGGAGGCGCAGCAGAGCAGCGACCTCATGCGCGCCAGCCGCGCCGCCGGCGGCGACGCGCAGAGCCGCTACTACAGCCTCGCGCACAGGTGCCGCCCCGCGCGCGGCGGGGGAGAGATGCGCCGGGGCGTGAACCTGCATACCGGGCTCTCCAGGACCTGGGAGGCAGCCGCAGCTCCTGGCCGCGTTCCTGCACGTTATTGTGCATGTCCGTGTGGGCTTGGTGACGAAGTCGTACTTGTGCAAATGCCGCCCTGCGCGGGGCAAGCGCGCGCGCGCTCGGGGGCAGAGCGCCAGCCGTGCGCCTGCACGCTGCTGATCGAACACCCCGGAGTTGATGACGTGACCTGGTGCGCCCCGGAGCATGAGGCCTGCTGCACGCGAGCGCCTTCGCGCAGCTGTGAGGTATATGACGACCTTAAATCTAAGGCCCACGGCGCGGCGCCCAGCGTGGAGGAGGTAGTGAACGCGCAGCCTTCGCTGCTGCACGCAAGCGCCTCTGTGCAGCTCCAGGTCTCACAACAGACCTTGGACCTAACCTCCACCGGCCGCGCGCGCAGCGTGGAGGAGGTAGTGACCGCGCAGCCGTCGCTGCTGGTGCCGCCGGCCGGCGCGACGCTGCGGCGCTACCAGCTCGTGGGCCTGCAGTGGATGGTCTCGCTGTACAACAACCGGCTCAACGGCATCCTCGCCGACGAGATGGGCCTGGGCAAGACCGTGCAGGCGCGCCCGCCCTGCCCCAGCCCCAGCCTACCCCCATCAGGGCTGCCGCGCGCACACCCACCGGGCCGCTCCGAGCCTCCGCGGCCCCCGACGCGCCGCGCCTGGGCACGGCCGCGCCGGCGCGGCGGCGGCGGCGGCATGGGGCCCGGGGTAGGTCGTGCTTGCCAGACTGTGGGCGCGAGGGATACTGTGCGCATGAGCGACCCATGACAGGGTGCGCGGGCGCGCGCGTCCGCGCCCGTCCTCGTGCGGCCGTTCCAGTGGCAGCGTGCGACGGGCGCGCCCCCGCCGGAGCGGCGCCCGCTCGCGCTGCGGTGCGGCCGACGGCCGTTGGGCGGCGGCGCGCGGCAGCGCAGGCCATGGCGCTGATCGCGCGCCGCGCCGCTGTAACCTATACCCTACTATAACCCTACCCAACCCTACATTTTGGCGGCCAAAACAGGCGGCGGCGCGGGCGCGCAGGTCATGTCGCTGATCGCGTACCTGATGGAGCACAAGAACAACTACGGCCCGCACCTCATCATCGTGCCCAACGCAGTCATCGTCAACTGGAAGGCCGAGCTGACGCAGTGGCTGCCCGGCGTGCGCTGCGTGTACTACGTCGGTCACAAGGAGGAGCGCGCGCGCAAGTTCGCCGCGGAGGCGCGCGGCGCCCTTGGCCCCGATTTGCAAGCTGCTGTGCGGGCTTTCGCTTGCGAGCTGCATGGAGCCTGAAACGCGCGTGCGCGCACAAAGCGCGTGCGCGGTGCTGTGGGTCATGTGTACGCATCGTATGCATATCAGTGCATGTCGGAGGGAGCGCTGCGAGAGGCGCGGGCTTTTTGTGAATCGCGCGGACGGCGAGCGCGCCGGCGCGCGCCCCCGCAGGTGGCGTCCCTGCAGTTCAACGTGCTGGTCACCACGTACGAGTACATCATGCGCGACCGCGCGCGCCTGGCCAAGGCGCGCCGCAGCAGCCGCCGCGCCTTTCACGGATGCGCACTCGTCCAGGCGCCGCGGCGGCGTTGCGCCTGAGCGGCCGAGCCTGGCGGCTCCAGCAGCACCTGTTGCTTGGCGAGCAGCGGGTCGCGGGGGGCCGCATTCAGGAGGCGCAGCGTGCGCATGGCAGCGCCCGCGCGATACCGCGCGGCCGGCTTGTGCATTGCATGACGGCTGTGTACGCGGCCCCCGCATGCGGCCCGACGCCCGCGTCACCCGCGTCGCCCTAGGTTGGTGAGGCAGCGCTTGCGGCCCTGCAGTGGACGCATAGGCGCCGGGCACCGAGCCCCCGCCACTGCGCGGGCGCCCCCCAGCGGGCGCAGGAGGCTGCAGAGCGCGAGCCAGGGCTGCGCCGCCCACTGCACACGCACTCGCTGGCGGGGCGCGCCGCGCGCGGTGGACGGCCGCAGGTGGAGTCAATTACATCGTGATGACGACTATACCCTGAACCTACCCTACCCTACCTGCGCAGGTGGAGTGGAAGTACATCGTGATCGACGAGGCGCAGCGCATGAAGGACCGCGAGTCCAAGCTGGCCAAGGACCTGGAGCGCTTCATCACCTCGCGCCGCCTGCTGCTCACCGGCGCGCCCCGACCCCCGCCCTGCCCTACTCTCAGTCCGAAATGGGCATCGCCCGCTGCTCCCCGCGAGCCAAGGCCGGGGCGCCTGCGGGCGCTCTGGTCTGCCGCATAGCGCGTGCGCTGCGAGCGCCCGCGCCGCAGAGGGGCTCGTGCCGGAGTCGCGAGCGGGCGCGAGCGTGTTTGCTGCGCTCCATTGCCTCGTGGCACCCCTGCTGTGGCGGGCCGGCACGCTGTGACGGGGGCGGCGCCGCGCGCGCAGGGACGCCCCTGCAGAACGAGCTGCGCGAGCTGTGGGCGCTGCTGAACCTGCTGCTGCCCGAGGTGGGCCCTCGCCGCATGAGCGGGGGTAGGGTGTAGAATACAGGAGGGTATATCATGAGCGCCGCGCTCGCGTGCACCACATGCCTGCCAGCACCGCGGCCGCCGCACACATGCATACTCACAGCAGAGCGGCACTTGCATGAAGCATACATGCCTGTCCCAGTCTCTGCACAGTCACTGTCAGGCAGGGCGCGCCGCTCCATGCCATGGCAGGCGGCGCCGCAGCTCGAAGATCGCGTGTGTGAGGCGTGCCCGTCGGGCTCGGCGCGCATGTCCCGTCGCGGCGCGGCCCGGCGTGCGGGCCGCCCGGCGCAGCGCTCAGCGTGCCGCGCGCGCGCGCGCACAGGTCTTCGACGACAAGGCCACGTTCGCGGAGTGGTTCGGCGACGCACTCGGCCGCGGCGGCCCCGGCGGCGGCCCGGGCGGCGGCGGCGGCGACGAGTGGCTGGAGACCGAGAAGCGCGTGGTCGTCATCCACCGCCTGCACCAGATCCTGGAGCCCTTCATGCTGCGCCGGCAGGTCGCCGACGTGGAGGGCCGCCTGCCGCCAAAGGTCGAGCCCCGCCCCGCGCGCCGCGCGCCCCCGCCCGCCCCACGCCCCCGCCGGCCGCGCCAGCAGCGCCGCGGGGCAGTGCTGTGCGCTGGCCGGGAGGGTGCGCTGTCAGAGAGGCGTCTCTGTGGGCAGCCTGCCGCCTCGGTGCGCACTGCCGGCTGCTGCGTTCGGGCGCACCGGCGCGGCGGGCGCGTGCGAACGCGCCAGCGACCAGGCCGGCGCGCGCAGCGACCGGGCGGGCCGGTGGCGCTGAACAGGACTTCATGTGTAACCTACCCTGTCGCTGCGGGGCGTGAGCCTGACGAGACAGACCACACCTTCTTAAAACTGCAGAAAATGTCGTGGCAATTTCCGCGGAGGCCTGCTTGGTCGAACAGGCCCCCAATTTTGGAAACAAGTTCGCCGGCGCGCAGGTGGCGGTGGTCGGATCAGTAATTACCCTTCAGGTCATCCGTAACCTGCGTGATCTGCCCCACTGGCACGCAGGTGGCGGTGGTCGTCAAGTGCGCGATGGCGCCCTACCAGAGCTGCGTGTACTCCTGGGTCAAGGCCACGGGCACGCTGCGCCTGGACCCGCTGGCGCCGGTCGTCGGCCGCGCGCGCCGCGGCTTCGCGCCGCTGAACAACAAGTGCATGGAGCTGCGCAAGGCGCGCCGGCCGCCGCGCCCGCGCCCCGCGCGCCCGCCGCCCGGCCCTGCCTGCCCTGCGGCCGCCGCTTGCGTGCACGGCGCAGAGCTCCTGATGTGCCGCCAGCGGCGCAGCGGCTGGAAGGCGGACCTGCTGGGCTGCGTGCCAGGGGTGAATTTTGCGCTTGCGCTGCACGCACACGGGAAGTCAGGTCGCAAACGTGGCTTCAGGTTGAGATTACGGGTGAATTCTACCAGTAAGATTTCTAACAAGTGTCATCACGTTGTTACCCATGCCGGCTGGCCGCGCGCAGGTGTGCAACCACCCGCACCTGAGCTACGCGCAGCCGCCCGGCGCGGACGGCGGCGACCTGGCGCGGCGGTGCGGCAAGCTGGCCGCGCTCGACCGCATGCTCGTCAAGCTGCACGCGACGGGCCACCGCGTGCTGCTCTTCTCCACCATGACGCGCCTGCTGGACCTGCTGGAGGCGCGCGCGTGCCCGCGCGCTGCCCGCGCCCTGCGCGGCACCCGCATGCGCCTGACTGCCCCGCGGCGCGCCTATGTGGACCCCTGCACATCACGCACAGCGCTGTCAGTCCCCATCGACGCCGCGGGCCGGCCATGCCGTCCTTGACAGCGCTGTGATGTGGATGATAGCGCCCTTACCCTCACCCTAACTGGCGCGCGCAGGAGTACCTGCGGTGGCGGCGCGTGGGCCCCAACAATGACATGGCCATGGAGTACCTGCGCATTGACGGCTCCACCTCGCTTGAGGACAGGCACGTTTTAAGCCCTATACATAGCTCGCCTACCCTACCCTAGCGCGCAGTATACCCCGCGCCCCTACCCGCCGCGTTCCACGGCCGTCGCTTGCCAGCAGCCGCAAGCGCTGCGTGCAGCGGCAGCGCGGCTGCCGCACGCCCGTGCCGGCTGCTACCCCAGCCCAGACCTGCACAGCATGGCCTGCAGTGTCTCAGCCCTGGGGCTGCTGATGCCACCCAGGTGTTGGGCATCAGTGAGACTTCACCTCAACAATACCATCCTCAGGCACGCGGCGCGGGGCCTCGCCGCGGCGGTGCGGGGCCTCGCCGCGGACCAACGCAGCGGCGGGGGCCGCGGCAGGGAGCGCGCCATCCGCAAGTTCAATGAGGCGGGCAGCTCGGCATTCATCTTCCTGCTCTCCATCCGCGCAGCCGGGCGCGGGCTCAACCTGCAGAGCGCCGACACGGTGGTCATCTACGACCCCGACCCCAACCCCAAGAATGAGGAGCAGGCGCGCGCGACGCCTGCAGCGTGCTCCCCAGGGACTGGGCAGGGGTGTGTGGCGCGACGCACGGCGCTCCTCTTGCCCGTCAGGGCCATGCTGCAACGGGCCACTGGGGTGTGCGGCCCCGAGGCCTTGCCCCAGGCATCAGACCGTGCGAAAACCAGTCTGGAGGGGCCGTGCGGTTTGCGGCGCGGTTCCGAGAGCGCCCCCCCCTGCATTCCCACGCCTCCCGCTGTGCACGCCCGCAGCGCCCAGTCCGGCCGAGCCGGCTTCTGGCGGGGCTCATCCGCCGAACAGCATGGAGGTCTGCAAAGGAAGGGTTGCAAGCGCAGCGCGGTGCCTGTCTTGCGGCTGCCGGCTGCGCAGGGCCTGATCGGGGCGTGCCGGGCAGGCCATTGCGCGCTCGCACCGCATCGGGCAGACGCGCGAGGTGCGCGTGGTCCACCTGGAGGCCGTCGCCGACGCGGAGGAGGCCGAGCCGGGCGCGCCCGCGCAGGCGCGCGCCCGCGGAACCCGCGCCTGGGTATAGGGTAAGGGCTCCTCTGTTGGGGCAGCCCGGGGTCGCCGCTCGCGCCTGGCCGCGCCTGGTGCTCTCCACGGCCGCCTGCCGCCTTGGAGGAGGTGCTGGGTGGGCAGGCGGCTGGGGCCGGGCGCGCCTGTTCAGGCTGCTGTGCCCAACGCCTCCGGCGTGTCCGCCCAGGCTCGGATCGCGGCGCGCCTGTGCATCATCGTACCAGCGCGCTGCTCACGCGCGAGCGCGCACCGCGCGCAGGCGCGCTACGCGGACAGCATCGAGTCGCTGGTGCGCAACAACATCCAGAAGATCAAGACGGACATGGCCAACGAGGTCATCGACGCGGGGCGCTTCAACATGGAGACCACCATGGCCGAGCGCCGCGTGACGCTGGAGTCCATGCTGCAGGCGCGCCCGCGGGCTGCTCAGACAGAGCCCTAAGACCACCATGGCCGAGCCCTGCGTAAAGGCGCTGGAGATTTTGCTCGCGCGTGCGGGCGGGCCAGACGGAGCCCGTTAAGGCTGGAGCCTTTTGAGGCAGCAGGTGGCTCAGGCCGGAGTCCATGCTCCGGGCGCGCCCCTGCGGCTCGGTGCCGCCCCGCCCCGCCCCAGCGCGCCGCCATGCAGAGCCTTTGCTAGGGCGTGGCTTGAGGACATTGCTGAGCGGGGGCCATGTGGCACTGCACAGCCGCACCCGGCTGTGCGACACAGCTGGTCGCTGGCGTGTGCTGCGACACCATGCCGAGCGGAGGAGGCATGCATGGCCCGAGCACGCCTGCGCCCTGGCGCCGCGAATGGGGCCAGCGTTGCAGCAGAGCTGCTCAAGCCGCCCCGCCGTGGCGCGGCGCGCAGGACGAGGACCGGCTGAAGCGCGCGGTGAACGCGGTGCCGACGCATGCGGAGCTCAACGCGGCGCTGGCGCGCTCCGAGCAGGAGCGGCTCATCTTCGACCACCTGGACGCCTCGCTGCCCTGGCCCGAGCCCGCGAGTGCGCGCCCCCTAAGGCCTGTAGGGCATGAGAGGCCCCTGTACTGCCCTACCCCTAGGTGACCCTCTCCCAGCGCCGGCGTCTCTGTCCTGCCTGGGCGCGCCGCTGACGTGTGCGCACGCTCGCATGAGAGCCCAGAAGCAGGGCGGCGGCCTTAGGGCCGGGCCCGCGCGAGCGCCATGCGCGCAGTGTGTGCACCAGCCGCAATGGCAGGCCTGCTGAGCGCCCTGGACACCTGCACGGGGTTCCAGTGAGCTTTGTGTCGCCTCCCGCTGACCAAACTGCGGGTGTCACCTCCTGCGGAGCAACTTGTGGCGGTCGGATCACCTGGCAGCCCAGCGCGCGCTGTCTCTCATTGCTAAAGCAGACAGAGCGGTGCCGACCTGGCGCACGCTGCATGGCCGCCCCCAGCCCCAGGGCAGGCTAACCCTATGCCCCGCCCCCGCCGGCAGGTCTGGACGAGTGCCCGGCCTGGCTGCGCTACACGCCGGCCGACGTGGCGGCCGCGCTGGCGGCCACGTCCAAGCAGCGGCCCGCGCCGGGCGTTAGCGCCGAGCTGGCGGCGCTCGCGGGCGTGCTGCCGGCGGGCGCGGCGCGCGCGCGCGGGCTCAGCGCGGCCGGCGCGGCGGCCGCCGCGGCCGCGGGCGCGCTGTCAGACAGCGAGGCCGAGGGCAGCGGCGCGCCCGGCGATGAGGGCGACATGGAGGAGGAGCGCATCGGTGCGCGCCCGGTCGTGTCACCAGGGTGGGGTAGGGTACATGGACCAGGGTGGAGTGTATGGATAGATGGCGGCGCCGCACCCCGGCGACGAGGGCGACATGGAGGAGGGGTGCATCGGTGCGCGCCTCAGGGCAGGCCAGGGCGTGGCGGCCAAGGGTCGGCGAGCACAGTCAGCAGCCTGACGCCGCTGGGCACCCGCACGGCCGCCGTCGCGCCGTCATGCACATCGGCCTCGTGCATCACCAGAGCGTTGGTGGCCAGGCAGTTTGTGCCTGGCCACCAACGCTCTGGTGAGGCATCAGCTCGTGAACAGGGCCTCCTCAGCATGTGCAGGGCTTGATCGGCCGTCTACTCAGCGGCGCGGTTCTGGCAGTGCACGCAGGGAGGTAGGCGACCATGGCCCAGGTGAGCAGGCCAGGCACAGGCGGCTGGGTCCAGCTCATGGCAGCTAGACCAGACACAAGGCGACCTGTTGTATACCTACATGTATACATGTACCAGTGCTATGGATACAAGTCTCCTTGTGTCCAAGAGAGCAACCCCCTTTGATCGTGTTCCTGCTGCAGGCGTCAATCTGCTGGACGACCTGGTGGCCATCCTGGTGCATAGCAGATAGGGTTAGGGTTACGAACCTCCCGCGCGCAGGCGTCAACCTGCTGGATGAGGAGGGCACGCCGCCGCCGGGCGGGCCGAGGCGCGGCGGCGGCAGCGGCGCCGCGCTCGACGCCGGCGGCAGCGGCGGACGCAAGAAGAAGCGGCGGCGGTCCAGCAGCGCGCTGGCCGTCAGCTTCGAGGACGAGGACTAGGCTGCAGGAGTGGGGCCCATGCGCAGTCGCTGCTGCTGCGCCGTGCGGAGCGGTTGTGGGGCAGGGCCTCGCTCGTCGCGGAGTAGCGGGTGGCGCGCGTCTCTGCTGCTGCTAATAATCTGGAGCGAGAGTGGCAGCCCGCGCGTGTTGTTGCAGGCGCCTTGGGCCGTTATGGCCGGTGGTGGGGCGGTTTGCGTTCGTTGCGCGTCCGCTGTGCGTCTTTTTTCTGTGTGTCAGCCTTCTTTCTGTGTACACCAGCGTAGAACCGTGTGTCCGAGCGTGGGAGGCGATATGATTGCATGCGGTGTGTGAGCCTTTGTACACAGGAAGCAAAGGGGGCTCAACCTGGCCGTATGGCATGCTTGTAAGCCCCGAGCCTTGCCCATAGCAAGCATGATAGGGTTTACAGTGCGTTTTAATTGTTTGCCGATTTGCCACGCGAGGTTGTTTGTGCGCATCGGGGGGTTGCCCGCAGGCTTGCGTTTCTGGTACCAAGCCACAGGCACCAGGCACCATAGAAACGCAGGCTGCTGACGCGGACGCGCGCCAGTGCTGCGTTTGAAATTTGAATCCACCTCGTGCGCCGCTCTGTCCTGCACAGCAGCACGCCCAGCCAGGCGGGCATGCTAGCCGCAGCATACGGCGCAGAGAGCGCTGACGACGAGAGCGACGGCAGCGGCGCGCCACTGGGATGCAGCAAGTGCCGCTTTGCGCGCCGCGGCTGCGCGCGCTGCCGGCACCGCCCTGCTGGCTACAAGCCGCGCCGGGGCCGCCCGCGGCAGGACGCCGGCGCGCCGCTGCTCGCGAGCGCGGGCGGGAAGCACGAGCGCGACGAGGGGTACGATCCTGAGGAGGCCCTGTCAGCAGAGAGCGACGCCAAGCGCGCGCGCGGGCTGAGCCTGGACGCGTACAGCGCCTGGGCCGGGGAGGCCGGCCCGGCAGGGCGCGCGCGGCGCCCATCCTTTCGTGCTGCGCCCGGGCGAATCTGCGTCGAGGCCAGCAGCAGCGCCCCGGCCGGCCAGCCGCGGCGCTGGGTGTCTGCGTACTTCGCTGGGCCGGCCTGCCGCAGCCATGCGCTGTGCAGCCAGGCCGCGGTGGGCGGCGCCTTCAGCGCGCCGGCGGATGCGAGCCCTGCGGGGCCGCCCTCCGGCAGCGCCGCGCACGCGCGCAGCTCGCCGGCCGGCAGCCTGGGCAGCCAGGGCGCCTGGCGGGACGGGCCGGGCGGCGGCGGGGCCGGGCCGGGCGACACGCACGAGACGGACCCGCCGCTGCTGGCAGGCGCGGCCTCGCCGGCGAGCAGCAGCGGCGTGCCGAGCGGCAGCGGCGGCGAGGACAGCGATGCGACGGACCTGTCGCCGTCAGGCGCGACGAGCGCGTCGCGCGGCGCTGTGTGCGGCGGCGACGGCGCCGCCACCGCCGACCCTGCGCGTGAGGCGCAGTCCGGGCGCTCGCCGGTGCGGCCCCAGCGCGCCTGGCCGCCCCTCACCTGTGCGTGTGAGAAGCTTTCCTGTGTAGCACTCGCCTCAATGCGCCTCGTGTGTGTGTGACCGTCCTGCAATCGCTGCCATCGGCTGTCGGCTGGGTGTTAAATTGAGAGTGCACCCTCAGGTTTGCGTGCAGCCCTGCAAATGCATGCACAGCCGCGTTCACTGCTCTCTGCGCGCAGCAGGTGCCTGCCGCGGCGGAGGAAGACTTGCAAGCGGCGCCGGGCGGCGGGCCACACTCGGCTCCTGCAGCGGGCGTGGCGCCGGAGCTGCTCAAGCCGCCGCAGGGCGCGCCGCGCCCGCTGTCGGTGACTGTGCAGGCAGTCGCTGTGGGGCTGGTGCGTCCTGGGGGCGGCGGCCGCCCTGGCAGCGCGCCGAGCGCGCCCCGGCCGCTCGCTGACACGTGCAGCGATGCGGGCGCGGCCGGTGGCGCCGCGCGGCCCGCCGGCAGCATGTTGCCGCCCGGCCCTGGCTTACCGGCAGCCGCCGCGCGCATGGGCGCGGCGCGCGGCACCAATGCCAGCCCCAGCGTGAGCGCGGACGCGAGCCCCGCAGCGAGCTCGGGCCAGGCGGGCAAGCTTGGCGGGCGCGGCCGGGTGACCCCAGTCAGCGTGAGCCCGAGCCCGAGCCCCAGCCTGAGCGCAGGGCGCGGCCCTGGCGCCGCGCCCGCGGCCGGCGCCGGCGAGGTCGGGGGCGGCCGATTCATGGCGGACCTGGCGGTTGCAATGGCGGCGCGCCGCGGCGAGCGCGCGGCGCGCGCGGCGCCGTCGCCGCTGGCGCTCGCGCTGGAGGGCCGCCAGCGCCGGCGCGGCCAGGCGCGCCTGCCTGCTGCTGCCGGCTGTGGTACAGCCTCCCGGTGCCGCAGACCGCGTTGTGTGTAGTCGCGTTGTGCGGCGGGCGCTCTGCTCGTGCTGCGCAGGCGCGGCCGGGCATGTCCGGCGGCCCTCAGGCACGTCTGGCGTGCCGCTCCGACTGGGCACTGCGCGCCCGTCTTACCCGGCTCACACTTCTGACCTGAAACTGTGGATGGCGCGGGGCGTGCTCCTATCGCGGGGCAAGCATTGGCACGGTGACCAGGTCGGAGGGGTAAAAGGCTGATCGCGGGCGGCAGGCGGGCGGCGGCGGGCTGGAGGCGGAGGGCGACCCGCGCGTGGCCACCTGGGACCCGCCCGCCTCGCCCTTCGGCCTGATCGAGGAGGAGCTGTACGCCGACCCCTGGCGCCTGCTCACCGCCTGCATCCTGCTCAACAAGACGTCCATCACGCAGGCGCGCCGCGCGCGCTGCCCGCCTCGCTGCAGCGCCGGCAAGCGATCGTGGGCGGCAGCCTTCGTGCTGCCAGGGGACGTTGGATGATTTAGAGCAGCACTGGCCTTGGCGTGCGAGGGCCCGTGCGGCTGCCGGTGTGGGGCAAGGGCGCCTCAGCGTGCTGGACAGCCGTGTCGGCCGTGCTGTGCCCTGTCCCGTGCGGTAGAACGACCTGGGGGGTCCCGTGGGCCTCCATGTCCCCCTCCCCTTCGCCCGCGCGCAGGTGCGCGCCGTCATCTGGCGCCTGTTCGAGCTGGCGCCGAGCGCGGCGGCCGCGGCGGTGGCCGACCCGGCCGCAGTACGCGCGATCATCGAGCCGCTGGGCCTGGCGCCCAAGCGCGTGCCCATGCTGCAGCGCTTCTCGCGCGAGTACCTGGAGAAGGACGTGCGCCGGCCCTGCTGGTATTGGGTAGCACCCTGCCAGTGTGAAGTCTGCCGCACTGAGCACTCGCATGTTTTGGTCTGCAGCACTGGCCTTGTGCCTTGGATGAGTGTGCAGTCAATGGGGCCCGGCGTCACGGGCGCCGAAGTTTTGCTTTTATCAGGCGGCAGTGCTGCTGAGCATGAGGCAGGATTAATCAGCTGCGCGGCGCACAAGCTGTCTGGAAGTGCTGCGTCGAGCGCGCGCCTGTGCATCAGCGCGCTCGCCACAAGCGCCGGGACAGCTCGAGCATGCTCTGCACCCACCGGCTGTCGCTGTGCATGTGGAAGTTCCTAGGCCATGTAGAAGCCGCGCCGGAGTTCGCTAGGCGTCTCACCGCGCTCGCGCACCGGCGCCCGGGCCTGTGGTGAGTCAGCGGGCGCATGGCACTGTGGTGAGGCAGCGGGCGCGGGGCGCGCAGTGGCGCACGCCGACCGAGCTGCACGGCGTGGGCCGCTACGGCGCGGACGCGTACTTTATGTTCTGCCGCGGCGCCTGGCGCGCGGTCGCGCCCGAGGACAAGGATCTCGCGCGCTACCACGCCTGGCTGGTCGGCACCGGCGGCGAGGGCACGGGCCTCGCGCGCGACGGCGGCGCCCCGTGCGCCGGCGCCGGCCGCGCGGCCGGCGGCGGCGAAGGCGCGGCGGCGCCGCGGCAGAGCGCCGCGGCAGGGCAGGGCGAGGGCGCGTCGCGGGGCCTAGATGTCGGCCAGGCAGAGCCGGTGACTGGTATTGCACTCGGCCCGCCCGGCGGCGCGGCGAGCGGCGCGGGCGCAGCAGGGTGGGGCGCGGCGGGGGTGGCGCCGTCGGGCACGCGTGCGCCCGCGCAGGCGCCCGCGCCCGGCTGCGCTGGGCGTAGCGCACGGAGGAGCACCCCGAGCAGCCCCATGGGGGTGGGCACACTGAGCTGGCCCGGGACGGCGGAGGTCCTGCGGCTGTCTGGCGGCGCAGCGCTGCCGGAGCCGGGCGTGCCAAGGCCGCGGCAGGCAGCGAGCCCGGAGTGCGCTTGCACGCCGGGTGCCGGTAGGGCACCTGGGGCCAGCGCGAGCGCCGCGCGCAGCCCGCTGCTGGGCTCGTGCGGCATGGTGGCGAGCGCGGCAGCGGCGGAGGCTGGCCTGCAGGCAGTCATTGGCGACTCTATTGTGCGCTAAAACAACTGCATTTGTTTTTGCAAGCTGGCATGCTGATGCCACTGCACAGCGTGGTGACGTTCCGCCCGTTCTGAACTTTGGCGCACTGGCTGGCCATCAGGCTCACGCGCCTGTCCAGCAGGTCTATGAAGTGAATTGCTGCTGCTGTCTCATGAGTGGTGCCCGCTTGGAAGGTCGTATGCACACCTGTACATTTAGAACGAGGAGGTCGTGGGCCTATTGGCGCTCAGAGAACGTGCTTGAGGAACCTTGTTTGCAGGCATGCTGTCTCAGGCAGATGTCGTGTGTTTGGAACGTACAGCAAATGCTGTTTGGCTGTCTGCATCACGATTTGGTGCTGCTTGGCATGGTGATGGACCTGTGCCTAACTGGCATGCTTTGTAACATATTTCTTTGGTCTACTTGCAAAAAATTTCTCCGTAGAAACATGCTGACAGTTTACAGTTGACGCTGGTTGAGCACATATACCTGAGCTTTTCCAGCAATCTATAGCAACAAGGTCAGTAGCGACGCTGTCTTGCCAACCAGTGGCGAGGCCCTGCCAACTGCCTTTCTCCTCAGCACCATGCGCAGCTTGGCCTGGTCCTGCGCAACAGCGCTTGCTGGGGTTGCCGCGGGAGCTGCGGTTGTCATTGCCTATGAGCGCTGTGTCATCAGAGTCGGGCCCGTGCTGCCTGGCCCGCTGCTAGCAGGCGGCAAGGATAGCAGCGTGGAGGCGGACTTGCTGCTGCGATACTCTCGGGAAGAGATCAAGCTGCCCAAGAACGTAAAGCTGGTGCGACACTAGCATGGCTTGTGATGGGATGACTCACTGCAGGCAGACCTGCCTCTTCGCCCCTCTTGCTGACTGTACCTGAGAACGCCAATGTGGTTGCAGGAGGTGTGGCAGAGCTTTGCCGCTCGTTGTGTTCTGCTGCTGGAGAGGCGCGGTCCTGGCTGTAGGCCGCTCTGCTGCCTGCCCATGCCTGCGCCATGGCTGAGCAGTGCGCTCAACTATAGGAACTGCGAGGCGCTTCGGGACTTCACGGGGGAGCGGGGAGGAGCCAGCGCGCTGGACTACGGCTGTGGCACGGGCGGGACGAGCTTTGAGCTGGCCACCATCTTCAGACAGGCACGCCCGACTGTGTCGAGCTGGGTGCTGCTCCTCCCCTCGCATGTGTAGATATACATAACACCTTAAGTGCACATGCATGGCTGGCTCTGCGCGTATGCGTCCCTGCCTGTGCAAACGCCTTGCCAGTGCGCAGGTGTTGGGAGTCGATGCATCTGCTAGCATGATCCGCTCAGCAGAGGTGCGCCGTGGCCGCACGCATCTGGCCATCCAGCTGAGAAGCCACTCAGGGGTCATGAGCTTTGCATGCTGAAGTACATGACCGAGCTGCTTGTGGAAGCCCTATGCGGATTGTACATGTGCACTCATTGCATTGGCTTAGCAGGCGAGCCACCATGTTGCTTGTGCTTGGAATATATGGCGAGCACCTCTGGGATGGCCTCATATCAACAGCTGTCAGCAGACCAGCTGCTGTCGTGGTCCCTGTTGCTCCAGACTTCCTACTTGCAATCATGCTTGCGCTGCTTGCATGAGACGTGAGCCTGTGTGTCCCAAGCAGCAGCTTTTCTTGGAGAAGCGCACTGCCCAGCGCGAGGCAGAAACATTCACGCAATGCGCATGCAGGACATGCGGGCCAAGCTCGGCCAGCAGCTCGCGACAGGGCAGCGCGAGGGCCTCCGGCCGGGCATGCTGCCTCCAGACGTGGACCCCGAAAAGTTTGCGGGGCTGTCGTTCTCACTGGCGCGCCGCACACCCCTGCGCGTTGCTCTGACTTGCATGTCTGGGCATGCATGCACGCTGCTAAGCCATTGATGCATATGGCTCTAGTATGCAGATGTTGACTCTGCCCTTATATTTATGTGATCGCACATCGCTGTCACACTGCCATAGTGAGGTGCCACACGACCTCTGGTGCATGCATCCGCCACACTGCGGTGCTTGGTGGCCCTGGCGGAGAGCAAGCCAAGATGCTGCCACGCTGCCCGGCGCCGGGCGGCCCTCCAGCATGATCCAAGCCATCAAGGGAGCGAGCGACGAAGGGAGGCTGTGCGGAGTTTGCAGGCAGACCCAGACTCGCTGCCGAGCGCTGTGCGGCCGTTCAACGCGGTGCTGCTCGCGCGGTGGCGCGGCGATGCGCGCGACCTGCATGCGCTGCCCGCACTGCTGGAGCCAGGCGGCGTGGCGCTGATCGTGCCTGAGCCTGGCCATGAGCAGGCGCGGCCCCGGGTGCAGCCCAGACCCTAAGGGCTTCCTGCCATGACCCCGATGGAAAAGCCTGCGCTCTACGCTCGTCGCGCCAGGTAACCAACAACCATGCACACAGCCTACGGTACAAACCAGCAGTGTGAATGCCTGCTCGCACCATGTGATAGCCATTGGGACAGTATGTGCCTCGCTCGTGCACTTGACATGCGCGCGAGTGCGGCAGGATACGGACGCGCTGGCAGCCACGCTGGGGATAAGCTTTGAGCTGGTGGACGCCGAGGATGTGGCGCAGGTCTGCGAGGCGCGGCCCGGCGAGGTGCACATCCGCACTGTGCACGCCAGCGTCTGGCGGCGCGCGGCGCACCCCGAGATACATTCAGCTGATGCGTGACACGCTGTGCGCGCCGCACATGCTTGTGAGCGATCTTGGGACTGGCACGACTATCTGCGTGCCTGTGCGCCGTCCAAGCGCTGGGGGACATTGGTGCGGACCATTAGGGCTGACTGCACATACTGGCGCGTGGCTATGTAACTGCTTACAAAAGTTAAGGCTGCACAACATGGCACCTGGTGCACAGGACGCCACCACTTGCTGCAAACAAACACTTCTGCATTATTCCGTGCGCGCACACGCAAGGTGCAGACCGACAAAGCCCCAGGCGCACCATGCTCAACCCAACACGCAGGGTAGGGAGTTCTATCACCCCATATAACTAGTCCACCACAGTTCGCAGATGCGCAGGCGCATGCATGCATGCTGAAACACCACAGTACAAAAAAAGCGCCATAGCGCCCCCCTCCAAGCCTGCCCAGCAGCAAGCTGGGCAGCCTGTGCCAGAAACCCCCAGCCTGAGCTGGGCACCTGTGCCAGAAAATTCCAGCCTGAGCTGGGTAAGGGTCAGCCTGTGCAAAATGCGAACCCTGAGCAGGCCGGTGCAGCAGAGCCAGCCAGCTCTGCGCAGTACTGCTAGCAAAACGTGGAAAGCAGCAAGACCGACACGTAGCAGCAGTGTAACGTTCAAGCGACGGCGCCGCTGGTGCTCGGCAGCCCGGGCGGCAGGCTGTACAAGCCCGCCAGACAGCCGATAGCGCCGCAGCCCCAGCCCCCTCCATCGCACAGCTGACTGCGCAACACATCTAAACAGAAAGCGGGAAGAAATGCATGCTATGCAGTAAACTTCAGCTTGAGCGGCGCGCAAGCGGCTGCGCTGGCGCTCAGCAGGTACCGGCCGCCCAGCCGCTCGACATCCGCAGAGCTCGCGTGCCTGAACGCCGCGCCCGCCCCAGCCCGCAGCGGCAGCAGGCCCACCACATCGTCTGGCGCGGGCGCATGCGCTGCTGCGACCGCCCACTCCTCCGCGCTGGGCCCGGCCTGCGCTCCGCCGTATGCGGCGGCGCGCAGCTCTGCAGCCTTCCGCGCAGCGTCGAGCGGGATACTCGCGCGCGCGGCGAGAGCAGCCACGTCCGCATCGGGCAGGCGGTGGCCGAGCACGGCGAGCGCCGCGACAGCGCGCGCGAGCTCTGACGGGCGCAGCCGCGCCAGCTGCGCGCTCAGCGCGGCGCCCAGCGCACGCACTGCCGCGGCGCCCGGGTGGTGCCGCAGCGCGGCGCACGCCCACAGCACCAGCGCGACTCCCTGCGCGCATCCACGAACGGCGCGTCAAGGCAACACGTATGTCCACACAAAAAAAAAGCATGTGCCTGTGCTCAAAAGCCGGTACGCAGCCACTGCACTCTCGAAGCGCATCCAGACTCAGGCAGGCAGACACCTCGCAAGGCGACAGCTTTGCCAGCGCAGTACGCCGGATGGTTCTGACGCTGACAGCGGGGGGGCCAGTGCACGAAAATGCTGTATCAGGGCGTGCCTGAGGTGACAAGGCCGCTGCGTGGCGAGCAATGGCGGTGTCGAAGGCAGCCACCGCGGCCTGCGAACGCAGGCAGCGCAGCACGGCCAGCGCCCACAGCACGAGCGGCAACTGCGACGCCTCCAGCGCGCCGGCAAGCTGCGCCGCGCGCGCGGCCAGGCCCACGACCACCGCCGGGCAGGGCGGCGCGCCCCCGCCGGTGGCCTTCAGGCGCGCCAGCGCATCGAGCGCGAGCGTGGTGTCCCGCGCCGTCAACTGCGGCAGGTGCGGCGCCGCCAGTGCCGCTAGGCGCTCCACGAGGCCGGACG
>JAABUV010003280.1_pt1 | contig 20760 bp, 25 predicted proteins | sample 5559971 | NCBI WGS metagenome assembly JAABUV01 (sample SAMN10711881, study PRJNA513362) | rock metagenome | isolation source: Antarctica rocks | place: Antarctica: Victoria Land, Knobhead nord | collected 2015-12-19
GCTGCACAGGCCGCCGAGGCGCTGGCGCGGGACGCCAAGGTCGCCGGGCGCGCGTACTTCATCACCAACGCCGAGCCGCGCCGCTTCTGGACGTTCCTCGGGGACTTCCTGGAGCCGCTGGGCTACGCGCGGCCCTCCAAGCGCCTGCCCTGGCAGCTCGTCCACGCGCTCGCGCTCGTCTTCGAGTTCCTCGCCTGGCTGCTGCGGCCGTTCGTGGTGCGCGCCGCGGCTTGCCGAGCGAAGCGCGGCATGTGCTCGAGGGCAGGCCGCCCGGGCCTGGGAGCGCTTGTCGGGCGGCTGGAACGAGGAGCCCGTCCTTGGTGAGGCGCCGACCGGGAGGCCGCAGGTGATCCAGGCGTCGGAGTTCACGCCCATGCGCATCCGCATCGCCAAGGCCACCCGCAAGCTCAGCTGCGCGCGCGCGCGCGCCGAGCTCGGTTACGTGCCGGAGGTGTCGCTGGACGAGGGCCTGCGCCGCACGGTCGCGGCCTTCTCGCACCTGCGCGCCGACAAGGCGCCTTAGGAACCACTACCAGGCAGACATGTCGCAGGATCGATAGCAGTTGTAAGAGGACTAATGTCCAGTTGTAAGAGGACCAAGTTCCCAGCACATGGGAGCACATGGGAGCCAAATCAGAAACCTGAGTTTGAATTCAAAAAATAGGCCCGGCTGGGCCCACCGTCATGAGGGCAGCAGGCGCTCAGCTTTACGCGCCTGTCTACAACAGTGCAGGAGATGATAAGGAAGGAACAAAACGCACGCAGCGCGTTTGCAGTCCTGCAACACGCGGCCAAGCGCAAGACACCACCAAGCTGCGGCAAAAGCAGGATCTCCCAGAAGCCCAAGCTTCAGGAGGTAGCACCTGAACCTGCAAAGTACGGTTCTGTGCAAGGATCCATTGGTGGGGGCGCAAAGCACTGACTGGCGACTCTGCAGGGATCCGCGTTCGAGCGCTGCCCCGTCTGCGAGCACCTCCTGCCCAAGGCGCTCCTGGCCTCTCACGTGAACGCATGCCTGGACACAGCAGCTGCGAGCCACGCACGCACGCACGCATGCCAGCCGCAGCCAGGGGCTGCCTGCGGAGTTGCGGGGCCTGGCAGCCACGCAGCAGCCCAGCGCAGTGCGGCTCGCACAGCGGAGCTGAGCTGCAGCAGGGCGGCCTCGGACTCCCCGGGCACTCGCTCTGAGGGACCTGCGGCAGCGCGCCAGCCCACTGGCGGCAGCCTGCTTGCAACGTCCAGCGCTGCAGAACCCTGCAGCGACGCACAGGCTGCGCCTCGGGTGCCTGACAGCCGGGCGCCTTGCGCCGGCGAGCCGCCGCAACTCAGATTGGGGCCTGCGGAGAAGAGCGCATGCTTGGCAAGCCAAGTCCCGGCGGCCGCCAATGCTGCGGCCTTGCCGGCGCAGTCGTGCAGCAACAGCGCCGAGGCACGGTCCGGGCCCGCCGGCAGCCCGCCGACGGCGCAGGCAGCAGACGTGCCGCTCGGGGCACCGCGCAGCGCGGGCGCTGAGGCGCACCGCGGGCCGGCGAGCGGGGCGGGGGCGGCGCCGGCAGCTGGCGCCGAGGCCAGCCCTTTGGCGCACGCGCTTGACGGGCGGCCGGGCGATGCGCTGGCGGCGCTCATGGCCGCGGAGCGCGCGCGCGCGGCCGCGCACAACTTCTTTCTGGAGCTGCGCCCGGACAGCGGCTGGCGCTGGTGTTGGTGGCCAGACACGCTGCGCGGCTCGGACGTGGACCAGTCAAGGTCGCCACAGGCAGCTAGCGCGGCGCAGCCCGCTGCTGCGCCCGTCAGGGACAGCCCGTCGGGCGCGCCCGCGGCCGGTGGCGGGCCTGCGGGGTCCATAGCGCCCGGCAGCGCGCAGCAGGCGGCCCAGCATGGCAGCGCTGCATGTGGGAGGCGGCACCGCGGAGCAGCCGGCAGCGCCGGCAGAGGGAGCGCCCTGGTCGACGGCCGGCCGGCGGCCACATGGTCGGGCGCGATGCAGGTGGATGCGGCGGTACTGGGAGGGCTTGGCCAGGGCCCCAAGGGGCCCCGCGAGGGCGAGAAGCCCCCGGGCGGCCGGGCAGCCGCGCCGAAGCTCACGCTGCGGCTGCTGACAAACACGCTGCCTGGCGCCGGCGGCGAGCTGGGCGGCGGGCCCGGGCAGTTCTCCGGCGGCGCGGCGCTGCTCAAGAGCGCGCTGCAGAAGAACGTGCGGCTGGGGCGCGTTGCGCAGGCGCACAGGTGCCCGCCCAGGGTGTGGTCTTAGAGTCGCGTCTGTGACTCGCCTCCACGGTATGCATCGGCACTCTACCGCAGCATGTAGGCTCGAAGCCCTTCATTGCTTGAACCGCATGCATCGCCTCACCCGGTTACGGCATCGCCGCCACTGGTCACTATTTGCTGATCCCGTTGCTCCCCAGGTCTGCACTGCGGCTGATGCAGCTGGATGCGTCGGAGTTCCTGCGGCGCATCACAATCATCTGCCTGGAGGTGGGGCCCCTCGTCAGCTGAGCAGCGGGCCTGCACGCCGATTCTGTGTCGCCCGCCAGCAAGCATCCATTTGTTCTGGTGTGCTGCGGCGAAATGCTGTTCGAAAGTTTATGTGGCAGGGTCAGCCCTCATCCTCCCTGATTGCTTCCCTGGTGCCCTTTGCTTTAGTGTGCCAGCTCAACCACTGAATCGCTCTTTTACCTGTCTTCATACCCGTGCCAGTCCAAGAAACTGTACATGCAAGGGCAGCCCAGCATGGGACGCCCGGCATGGGCAGATAATGGGCGCTCATGCAGGACGCGTTGCTGCACCCGGCGCTGCCGCTGCTCGTGTGGCTGATGGCAGCCGCTGCCAAGGGCTACCGGCTTGGCCGCGCGCATGCAGCAGCCTGCCTGGCCATCGTCCGGCAGCTGGCGTGCGGGCGCCTGCGCGATGCATACCCTGTCTCCAGCGCGGTCAGGCCGGTGGGTGCCAGTGGGCTCACAACGCATCAATGTGCCTGTACACATTCTCCGTCGCCGTGCTGAAACTGCCAGTTCAGCGTGTGCGAAACAGCTGCACAAACACGGCGTCTCTGTCAGCCTGCCTGCTCATTTTAAGCTCTGGAGACACACATCTGCCGTGCTGTTCCAGCAAGCTGAACGCTCACTGCTGCCGCAACGAGCAGGTCGAGGCTGAGCCGCGCGGCAAGCCCGCCGGCTGCGCGGCAGCGCGCGCGGGCGAGGCCGCGACGCTGGTGATGGCCGTGCGGCTGCGCGCGGCGTTTGGCGGCATGCCCGGCGATGTGCAGATGCTGCACGGCTTTGCCGGCCTGTGGGCAGGGCGGTGCGCGCCGCGCTGCACATGCGCGTGCGCATGCGCTGGATGGGTGCACCTTCCGATGTCACCCCCACGTTGCCAAGTCAGGCATGTCCATTCATCAGCCTACTCATCAGTCCCAGTTCCGTCAACCCCACTCTCAGCGCCGAGTTGTGTGCGACTGCTCTGTCCTCCAGGCCCGGAAGACGGCCAGACGCGTCACGTTCCGCGCGCCATGGTGTCACCGTGCTCATGTGGCGCTGGCCTGCGCCTGCAGGCTGTCCGGGGCGCTGGGCGCCCCACCGCGGTGTGCGGGCCTGCCGCACAGCGCCACCTGGCTGGACCTGCTGTGGGCGGCCTGCGGCACTGACCCAGGTGCGGCAGCCCGTGAGCTGTGCGGCTGCTGTGCAGGACGTGGCGCCTTTTGCTGCGAACTTGCCTGTGGCACACTGTGTGCTGTGCGAGCGCATCCGCCAGGCGTGACTCACGCGGAGCGGGCCCCGCTCGGAGCGCATGCTCCACAGGCAAGTCTGAATGCAAAGTTGATGCGGTACACAGCATGCACGTGAGCATCAGCTGCCAACCATGCCCTGCATGCTCTGCAAACTGTTAAGGGCTGTGAAGTGTTCCCTGCGCGCCGACCAGGGGAGCCCGCTGGCTCGCCCGAGCTGCGCTCAGCGGACCTTCCCATGTCTGCCGTCGACTTCCACGTCACCAACATCGTGCCGGCCCTCCTCGCCAGCTGCCCGCCCATCGCGGCGGCCGCCGCCGCCGCCGCCGCCGCCGCCTCGAGGGCTGACCCAGAGGAGAGGCTGCGGCGTGCCATGTGGTGTGCGGCCTGTCAAATTTGACGTGAGTGATATCCTGCACCAGCGCACGCTTCCAGGCCCGCCAATGTGCATGTATCAGCTAGTGTATATCAGCGTGGCGCGCAGAGCGGAGGCATGCCGTCTCTCACCTATGGTGTCAGAGTGAGCCGCTGACACCTGTGGCTCCTTGCGGCACGGCAGGCTGTTTGCGAGCAGCACGAACCGGCGCGCATGCGTGACGCCGCGTTCGGAGGCGGAGGTGGCGGCCGATGCGCAGGAGCGCGCTGCGCTGACGCCGCTCTGGCGTGCCGCTGCGGCGCCGGCGGAAGCTTGGGCGGCGGCGTTCCTGCGAAGCAAGTTCAGCTGTTGATACTGTTTAGAGGCGGTAGCGCGCAACAAGTCGGCAGGCATGGTTGCGTTTTGTATTGCAAGATGGCATGCACATGGCCAATGCCTCGCGCGCAGAGACTATTAGCCGGCTCCATGGACATGGAGGGGTTTCACAGGCGCAGAGTTAGCCACCGCCAGCAGAGACAGGTCCAGCAGGCAAGCGCCCGTCTGGGCATGCGAATAAGGACTTCGGGTGGGCAGTGTTGGTCTGGCAATTCATGCCAGCTAGTTGGCGACTAGCCAATGCAAGGCTTCCGTGCCTCCCAACATGACATGGCGCTAATGGGCAGTTAAATAATGGGGGCTAGTGCCCTGAGAAAGAGGAATTGAGCAGCGTAATTGAGCAACAATTACTGTAAATGTGTACGCCCTGTCGTAGAGCCATGGAGGCGCCTCTTGGCGACCTGCCGCGCGCTCTGGAGGTGCAGCGCTTTGCTGCTGCACGGGAGCTCGAGGTAGGACCAATGTGCATTCCACCTGCAAGTGCCCATGCTCTTACTGCTGCTGAAAGCCTGCGTGCCCCGCAGATAAACGCGTTGTGCGGCACCCTTAAAGCGAGTGGCAACTGGGGAGCAGCCGCACTGCCACGCCACTTACGCAGGTGCAAGCGACGTGCAATGCTTGTTTGACGCGGCTGTCACCTTTGGTTTTTACGCTTCAGCCTGTGCTTGCAGGCGGGCAACAAGTCACAACAGGTACAAACACCGCCGGAGGCCAAATCTGCAGCTGCAAGCCAAGCGACAGCGCATCGCGCACGACAGCGACCAGGCAGCGCCGTCAGGCGAACAAGGGGCGTCAGGGGTCGCTGCACCATGTGTGGTGAGCGCCCTGCAGCACATGTTCCAGCTGCTCCTTGTGGTTATTGCTGAGCGGCCCTGCGCAGGCTGCTCGGTATGTTCTAAGCCATACGTCGAGTGAGCCCCGTTACACTGCCTGTAAATAATATGGGGCTGTGCAGGAGCCAAGCACGCCAGAGGTTTGCAACCGGGCAATGCGCCGGCGCCGCGGCCGCCTGCAGCGCAGCCTGGAGGCCGCGCTGGCGGGCCGCTGCGCAGCCGAGCAGGATTCTGGTGCTGGGCAAGCGGCAGACCCCCGTGGCGAGAGCTGCGAGCGCCCAGTGCACCTGGAGACGCACGTTTGGCATGCCAAGCGTTTCAGTATGGTGCGAAGGTGTGGTTCCCCCCACCCCCGTCCTTCCATGCCCGCCTGCTTGAACCAAGTGTCCTGGCCACTATACTGGCGCCAACCTTGGCGCAGAGCCAGCCTGTGGGCTTTGTGTTTGGGCTTTCACACGCCTGCGCGCTGCATGTAGCTAGACCTGCTCAAGGAGCGCTGGTGGAGCTACTGGGGAAGAGGGTTGCAGCAGGGCTGGCATGCATGTTTGGCCACAGCGAGATCATGCACAGTGGCCTGCTCTGCCAGGCGGGTTGTGATTAATCTGTACGGTCTCGGGCCTGAGTACAAGCGCACAGGTGGGGCCACGTGCTGGCGGAGGGCGCGCCCGGGCGCGGTCGCGGCAGCCGCGCGGAACTGGCGGCGCTGCGCGGGGGCGCGCTGCTGCACGACGCGTCATACTGGCGGCCCGTGCAGCTGGCGGGGCCGCTGGCGGCGCTGCGCTCCGCGCTGGCTCTGCTCTGGTACGCCCCACCTCCCTTATACTCCTGAGTCGTATATGCAGTGCGCCGCGCAGTCTTGTGCGCTCACTGGACGCTGCACACTGGTGAGATCGAGGGCTTTCTGAGCATCAGTAACCTATCAGCTCACTGGCAAATACTTGAGCGTGCTGGCCGAGGGCGCCAAGTATCGCGCCTCGTATGTCTGCGCTGACCAGGATCCACACCTCGCGTTTCGCCCTGGCGCCCTGACAAGACTGTGGTTTGGCCGGGCGGCAGCGGGCCGGAGGCACGGCGCCTGTGCGCCGCAGGCAGCGCGGCCGCCGCGGGCCTGGCGGAGCTGAGCCTCATGCTGCACCGGCCGGGCGAGCACCCCCGGGGCGCGCTGTGTCCGGCGCGCGCGCTGTTTGACCTCGCGCCTGCCGCTGCCGCTGCACAGCCTGCGGCGTGCGCCGCGAGGGCGGCGCGGCCAGGGGTGCACGCGCAAGCTGCCGCGCTGCCCGCTGCCGCGCCTGCGCCAGCGCCGGCTGCACCCGTGGCAACGCCTGGAGAGGGCATTGAGAGCGCGCGCGCGGAGCCTGCTCCTGACGGCGCGGGCACGGCGGGCAGCGGCCGCGAGGCTGCGCGTGGCGGGCGCGCGCCTGCCGACAGGCGGCTCTGGCTGTGGCTGCACCCGGCGGCTTTCGAGGACGCACTGGCGGCTCTGCAGCACGCATGCGCCGAGTGCGGCGTGAGCGTGGTGCCCCGGTGCGGCAACACCGTTGGGCGCAGGAAGCTGCTCACCAGGCAAGCATGCTCTCCGTGTGCTGCTGTCTGTGACCAGGGCCTCACTGCTGTTCCGGAGCGCTGGTCGTGGGCAAGCGTGTGCCTGCCGTGCCGTGCGGCACAGATGAGCAGTTTGACTTGGCCCCAGTCTCTGCTTATAAATGGTGCAAACCAGCAAACTTGCACCTTTACCAGCCTGTGCTGCAGTGAAGTGCAGCTCTGCCGGACTCTGGCGGCCTTTGTGGCCTTGTGGCAAGCCTTTCAAGTGGTCGGTCCTGCTGAGACGAGACATGTTCGGGCGCACCTGGGCACAACTGCATGCGGCTGCAGGGACGGCCTGAGGCGGCTGGAGCTGGCAGGCTCTGGCAGCGACCGCATCATTGCGGCAGCGCTGGGACACCAGGCGCCGCAGGAGGCGCCCCGGGCCAGCGGCCCCGAGGACGCGGGCGGCGTAGCGCGAGCGCTCTGGGCGCTCATGCGCAGCACGGGTGCGCGCGTGCGCTTGCGGCAGCACTGCATGCTGCGGGGCCCGTGACTGCCCAAGCACCGAGCTGCCGTCAGGTCAGCAGCAAAGCTAGGAAGTGCACTTGCGCTTCAGGTTTTCGTGTCGTCTGAGTCAGCGTCTATCCTGCACAGGGCTGTGCAGGATAGCACACACGCGCTTGTGCAGGCTGTGCTGGTGCTGTGGTGGCCATGACCCCGCATCACGCGGAGCGGCGACAGGCCGTGCGTGCGGGGACATGCTTGTCGCTCGCCTAGCTGCGCATCACGACATGCCCCATGTGTGCATAGCAGCAAGACCCTGGTGTGCGCGACTCTTGCCCCCGGACAGATGCCAGGCTCCTCACGGCTGTCTGCGCCGCGCGGTCCGCCTGCAGGCGGCGCGGTGGGCGAGGCGCTGCCCAGCGGTGCCGCGCTGGCCCTGCGACTGTGCGACCCGCGGCTCGTCCAGCTTGTCGCGGGCGTGGATGCGCTGGCAGCACACAGCTCGCCCGAGCGCGACACGACGCGCGCGGCGCCTCTGGCGGGCGCGCCTGTCGACGGGCCGGGCGCCGGCCGGCGCACGCGCGGCCGCCGAGCGTTAGGAGCGCACGGCGCGCTGCCAACCTATGGTGCGGGGCTTGGCTGCCAAAAGGCTGTGCAGCGCGCTGCCTCTTGAGCCCTGTGGAGTCCTGCATGGCGCCTGTATGCTTCCAGTGCACAGCCTCTGTGACCGGGACGCAGGCTTGTGGGCAGGTCCTGGGGACGTCTGAGGCGCTCACATGCCATGATGCGCCTCTCTTCGGCAATGACCTGCTGTGGCCGGGACACGGCATGCGTCGGATTCAGCCAAAGTCAGGGTTTACAGCCCTCTGGACGTCACGGCTGCAGCCCTCTGGTCGTCGTGGCTGTGAGGCGGCCCCGGCCGCCGCGCGCGCACATTGCGGGCGCGCTTACAAACAAGCTGGGCCGTCGCAACTGTGGTATGCCTGTGACGCGCCTGTGCGCGCAGGCGCCCAAGGGCGCGTCGGTGATGCAGCCGCTGCGGCCGCCCGTGCCGAGCGCGGGCACCGACAGCGCCGCGCTCGAGGCGCTGGCGGCTGCCGAGCCGGCGCCCGAGGCGATGTTCCTGCAGCGCTTTGCCGAGCTGCGGGCGGCCGGCGGCAAGATGGGCAAGAAGAAGAAGAAGGCGGCGCCGGACGACGAGGGCGCGCTGTCGGGCAGCGAGGGCGAGGCTGCGTCCGGCAGCGACGCCGAGATCGGTGCGCGGCAGCGGCGGCCTGTCGGGCAACCACTCGTTTGCCCTGCCAGCCGCGCGCGCGGCTGGTGCAGAGGGGGTAGGGAGCCGGGCAGGCACAGGGTCTGCGTGCTGGGCCAGGCTGCCCTGTCGTATGATGTGTGCAGTCCCTGCACCTCGTGCAGGCATGCGGCCGCCCTGATCCAGGCAGGAGCGCTTGCGTGCGCGCATGCTGTGTGGCTGCTGCCCGTGCGCCCCGCGCCGGGAGACCTGCAGGTCGCGCGCATCAGCCGCTCTCGCGCGCCGAACGCGCCGGTGCGGCACGCACCTGCGCTCGGCGTGCCAGGCGCCTGTGACGCGAGCAAGCGCCAAGCGCGGCACACGCCTCCTTACATGCATCGAGCGTGCGGGCGCGCGCCCGCCGCACCCAGGTGCCCGCAGAGCGCCGCCTGATGCCTGGGCGCGCGCCCGGGCGCGGCAGACTCGTTCCTGGATGCTGTGGAGGACTCCGGCGGCGAGGGCCCCGACCCCGACGCCGACGAGGACTATTCTGCGCTGGCGGCCGCAATGGGCGATGACTCCCAGGCCGAAAGCAGCGAGGGTGGCGACGAAGACGACGCCGGCCATGGGCTTGCAGTGTCTGGTGACGGGTCCGATGATGAGGGCCAGGGCGACGCAGGTGCCGCCTGTACGCTGCTTGCCATGACACCGCCTGCTCACGCCAGGATTCGTGCCGATTGTTTGCCGTGCCGACATACGTGCCTGCATGACCGTGCCCTTGCTGGGCAAGTGACAGCGGAGCTCAAGCTTTGGCTGCCCTGCCCTGCGGCTGTCATGCTGGCCTGCGTGTGCAGGATGCCCCATGCATGCATGCATACGCGTGACTGTACTGGGCGCGCCAGACATCTCTCGCAGCGCCGCCATGAGCTGCTAGCATGACCGGCACGCACGCATTGTAGGGACGAGCGACGAGGACGGCGTTGATGTGTTTGACGCCGCGAGCGCCAGCGGCTCGTCGGCCGCCTCCTCCGAAGCCTCAGACGGCGAAGCGGGCGCCGCTTCCGACAGCTCTGCCGAATGGGTCATGGCCAACGGGGCGGTCATGCCAGCGCCGGAGGCGCACATCGGGGGCGCGGACGCGGCGAAACGCGGGACAGGGAAGAAGGCAAAGCGGCGGCGCGGCAGCGGCGATGACTACGACGAGGACGTGTTTGCGCCGGCGGAGGACTATGCGGAAGCGCTGGCCGCGGACGCGCCTGTGGTGAACGGCGGGCGCGGTCGCGACGCCCTGCGTCCTGGCGCGCGCGGCGGCCGCGCCGCCAGCGGCGGCTCAGCCGCTGGGGTCCAGCGGCCGCGCGGCGGGAAGCGCGGGAAACGTGCGCAGAGCGCAGCGGCGCGCCACCTGTGACTGGCAGGAGCCGGCATGAATAGGAGAGGGAACGGTCGTTGTGCCTCAAGACCACTGTGTGTGTTGCAAGTGTGTAATACGGCAAAGTGCATGCGAGCGTCCAATTGTCTGTGTCACGCTCAGCAAGGAAGGGCCATGCGCCATGGAACAGATGAAAAGCCCTTGCTGGCTATAGTGTACTAGCTAGTACAGGAACTTGGCGGACATGTGAAAACGAGGCACTCTTGGTGGCACTCATGGTCGATGCCTCTGGTCCCGAGATGTGTGGCGGCACTTCCGACAGCGTCTCTCGGACGATCAGGGAGAGCTCTCTAGCCTCGAGGCAGAAGCCATCAGCAACCACAGCCGGCTCACAAGGCCGCGACACTCCAGTTCACTGGCAGGCTGTGACAGTCCAGCCTACGCGTGAAAGCATGTCTTTGGCACACGTGTATACATGCATGGTTCACATGCATTGAACGATTGTGGCGTTGCTGCTGACCGGACTACATAGATAGGAGGGGTCCTGTTGAAGCGCCTGCACGAAGTTTTGGCAGAGCATGCAACACTGCATGGAGACGTTGCGGTGTGCACGGAGATGCAGAGGGAGGAGGTGTGGATAGAGCCTTGCCCTCCATGTCCGGTGCTACAATTGAGAGCCCGAACGTCAGTGATGCGAGCGCCGGGGCCGGCACGCGCAAGAAGGGGAAAAAGAAGGTGCGACACGTGCAACTGGTGCCCTGTTTGCACAGGCAGTCGTGTCCTTTGCACGGCCTAAGACGCGGTGCACCCGCGCCCAGGCCCCGCTGCCGCAGCTGCCGACAGTCGCCGCGGCTGAACCGCACCTGCCATGGCGCGTCGCCGTCACGGCCAGGCTCGGGCGGCACGCCGTTGCCCAACGCGCACTGTGTCCGGGCGAGCTCGTGCTGCGCGAGGTGGGGGTGACGAGCGTCGTGCGGCCCGACTACCTCGAGCGCGTCTGCCACATCTGCTTCCAGGAGCTGCCGGCAGGCTCGGCGCCGCGGCCAGCGGTGCGCTGCGCTGCTCACCAGCGCAGGCACCCCTTTTTCCTGTCTGTGCCCTCCTATCCGTCCTGCACTGTGCTGCACTCACAGTGTCCGCCCTCTGTGGTATGCGAGCAGCACAGGCGGTGGCTGCTGGGAGGGTGGCTGAGGCAGCGAGGGCGGCAGCATATTTGGGGGCCACAGCAGAGAGTGCCCGCCAGCTCACACAAGTTTACCCGAGTGTGAGCGCGCCCTGATGGGGGCGCAGGTGTACAAGCGCTACTGCAGTGCGGCATGCGAGCGCAGGGACGCGGGCGCAGTGCGCACTGCGCGGGTGCACGCAGCCGTGCCAGCAATTGCCGCCCGCTGCGACGTTGATCCCCAGCTGCTCCACCTGATCGTGGAGGCCGACGCTCGCCGCAGCGAGGCTGGGGCATGCGCCGCCCGCATAGGCGCCCCCAGCCCTCCAGACGCCGTCGAACGGCCGGGCACGCCGCCCCAGCTGCAGCAGCAGCCGGCTGGGGCGCCGGCCGCCGCCGCACCAGGCGCGTCAGCGGGGCAAGGTGGCGGCGCAGCAGGCAGTTCGTGCGCGGGCGCGCCTGCCCAGAGCGACGAGGCGCTCTCGGACGGCGCGCGGGTGACGCGCCTCGACGGCGGCGCGCGCACGGGGCCGCCTGCACCGGCCAGCTCGACACCGCTTGACGTGGAAGTGCAGACTGCCGGTGCTGCGGCGGTGGCACAGCCGGGCCCAGCAGCTGCAGACGCTTCGAGGGGCACCGACGGCCCGGCGCGGCGCGGGCTGCACGCCGACACGGAAGGGGAGCGCTGCTCCGGCAGCCGCGAGGGCTGCTCGCTGCCCCTGCTGCGGTGCAGCCTGGCGGACGCGTGCGCGCTGGAGGCCCACTGGGCGCAGGCGGGCGCGGCCTGGCGCGGCGCGGTGGGCGCCGCCTGCCGCGAGCTGGCCGCGGCGGCGCGCGCCGCCGGCGCCCCCGCGCCCGGCTCGGCTGAGGAGCTGCAGGCGCGCGCCCCGCCCGCTCGCCTGCCGGCAAGCGTTCCTGCGGACTGGCTGCCTTGATGCAGGCAGAGCTTTGGCAGAGCCTCGGTGCGACCATCCGCGCATTGCCAACTAGAGCCCATCCCGGGTGTGCGCGGGCGCACACCGTGCACGCCGCCGCGGCGCCGGACAGACCGCATGCAGCTGCGCGCGCCGCAGGCGCTTGCGGCGTGCATCAACACGAACGCGCACGGCGTCGGCGCGGCCAACGGTGCGAACACGGACCTGGGCGTGGGCCTCTTCCCGGCGCTGTCCATGCTCAACCACTCCTGTCGGCCGAACTGCATGTTCGCGTGCGCGCCGGGTGCGCGCCCGCCGTCCCGCGCCGCGCCGGGTCGTGCAGGGCGCCCTTAGGGCCGGACCGCCCATCTGAATTTACAGGCATGTCTGCGCGCATGAGGCCTGACGGCAAGCACTGCCTTCCTTCTGGTGTCCATCTGGGCGAGGGCGCATGCGCACTGCATGTGCACACTCACCCTCTGCTCGAGCCGACTCATGGGCGCCAGCGGCACGCTGCGCAGGCGGCGAGATGCGCGTGCGCGCCGTGCGCGCCGTGCCCGTGGGCGGCCAGCTGACGGTCGCATATGTGAACCTGCTGGAGCCGCGCCGCGTGCGCGCCGCCGAGCTGGCGGCCACCAAGCACTTCACGTGCGCGTGCGAGCGCTGCTGCGAGCCGCTCGCGGGCTCGTCGGACCGCCTGCTGGAGGCGCGCAGCCTCGCACCAGCCTCCCGCCGCTGCGTGCCGCGCCTGCCCACCAGGGCGCGTGAGGCGTCGACTTAAGTTTTTAGCGGATGATGATGCATCTGGTGCTGCATGTGTCCCAAGCTGCGCACTGCTTGGACTCCTCTGCCCTGGGCGGAGCGACCTGCTCAAGCCCTGGGATGCAGCCACTAAAGCGGGCGGCAGGCGAGCCTGACGGGCGGCACGGCGCGGGCGCACAGGCGGCGCCGTGCCGCATCCGTGGCTGCTCGGGCGAGCTGCTAGAAGCGCGGGGGGGGCCCGGCGCCCTGCCGCTCTGGCGGTGCGCCACCTGCGGCGCCGAGGTCGACGGGCGCACCCCGGACGGCAGCGGCCCCGCCGACGTGGTCGCCCGCGCGGCCGCCCTTTGGCAGGAGAGCCGCGCCGTGCTCGCCGCGAGGGTGCGGCCCCAGCGCCTGCCATTGGCCGTCGAGAGCAGCGGCGCGCTCCGTGCGGGGCCCGGCCTCGCGCGCCCCGGCGCCCCGGCGATGCGGTGGCCAGGCAGCTCTTTGCGCCGCACGGCGTTCGTGTCTCCCATGTCGAGGACGCTCTGACGACGAGGCGCATGCAAGCCAGCCGTGTGCGGTGTGGGGGCGCGTGCCAAGGCCGCAGCTGCGCGGCAGGGCCACGCCGCGGCGCGGCCGCTGCTGGAGGTGTTGACGGCCATGGCGCCGCAGCGCCTGAGCGTGCATCACGTGCATGTCTTCGATGGTGCGGGCATGCACCATAGTAGGCTGCTTGAGTGGGGCTATTTCAAACAGGCAGTGCAGGCCAATGCCGGGCTGCTGGGCCTATGTTGCCTGTCAATGCTGTGATTTGCAACTAGGAGAGTGGCAGCACAGGTGCTGCATGCATGTCTGTCTGCACGATGGGCACCCGCTGTCTATCCCTGGCGCGGAAGGCCATTCCTTTGCGTGGCGCCTCCGGACGCTCCTTACGTCTGTGCCGTGAGCGCTGTGTACGCCATTTATTTATCGTGGGCCGTGTGATCACATCTACATGCCACCCGCGGTTCCTGGGTCATGTCGCGAATCCTGGGGCGCTGCCCCTGGCGGCGTGCCCACCCGCAGTGCCCGCGCTCATGAGCGCCAGCTGAGCAGGCCAGATGTTGCTGGTGAACGCGGCGCGCGCGTGCGGCGACGCGGCGGCCGCCGCGCGCGCGCTGGCCGCGGTGCTGGCCACCATGGAGGCCGCGCTGGGCGTGCCGACGCCTGAGCTCGGCAACCTGGTCGCGCTGCAGGCGCGCCTTCTGGGGTTCTAATGTGGAAGTATGCAGTCCCTGCTCATGGTGATGATGACACAGAGCTGTGTGCCCCTGCAGCCTGTGTCGTAGTGCGTGGCACACTGCGCCAAGCCTGGCCCGCGCAGTGGCGGTAGCCGGGGGTTGAGAGCGTCTGCCTGCCTCTCGGCGCGCTCATCAGCCGAGCCGGGGAGCCCGGGAAGCCCCTCACGTTGTGCCGCGCTGACGGGCGTCGCGTAGGGCGAGCTGCTCCTGGAGCGCGCCGAGGCGCGCAGCACGCCGGGCAGCCTGCGCGCGCGCTTCCGCAAGCAGGCGCGCTGCGGCAGGCTGCGTCCAGAGATGCCTCCCTGGTGTGTCTATGCAAACATGCTTTGACAGGGACCATGGGCAGCACCTCCCTCCGCAGTGCACCTCAAGCTGCCGAGCGTGTGCAAACTGCCGCCAGTGCATGCTGACAGGCTGATGCTGCGCAGGCGCGTGAGGCGTGGGCAAGGGCGCTGAAGATCAGAGAGGTCTGTCTGGGCGCAGACCACCCGGTGGTGTCCGACCTAGCAGCGCGGCTGCGGGGCGTGCGAGGCTGAACCTGTTTCGGGTCTGGGATTGTCCTGTTGATTAGAGGTGTTTGGTGGGTGGTTGCATGCAGCTTAGTTTCTGCTATAGGAGATCTGCTATAGGGTTGGTTTTCCCTGCCACTGTTATAGATCATCTGGGTAGGTTTGGCTGGCATGGGCATTCGCATGCGTTTGGGGTTTTGCAGCCTGGGGCGTCCCAGGCTGGGACGCCCAACGCTTCTGTGGGCTGTAGGTCCGGCCTTATTGTCAGAATTAGAACAAACACAGAAGTGCTCCAATAGTCCAGGCGACCCCAGTTCGCTCGCCTGAACGGGATTATATATTGAAGACTTTTGTTGGGTTGACGCCCGTCGTGGGTACGCTGGTAGGCACTTCGAGGGTTCCACATTGGCCGGCACCCGTCGTGATGCTGAGGCCGCATCGTTTGCGGGTATGCGAAATGTGTTGCTAGGTCAGAGGCTTGCAATATGCCCGGGTTTCCGGAGGGTTCTTACTAGGCATTGAGCTGACCGAGCAAAAACTGCTATGCAATGTTCAAGTGCAAGTTGGTGACTGGAGTGTATTGTGCATATATACATAGTGCGCTTATGCTACTGTGACGTTGCTGCGGACGGATGGAGGATCCCGGATGAGCTTGCGCTGAAGAGCAACCGGACCGGCCACTCTGTCATGCCGGGTACGGCACTGCGCTGTACGGTTTAGCAAGTCAACATTGTAAGCCTCAAGTGCAAACCTGGCATTGGCAATTGTGCGCTATTCTTTTTGCGACCTTCGCCATAGACGTCATGCAGCCCACCGCTCAGCACAACAGTGTGTAAGGTGCACGCGGGTCACGTGCTGCGTGCCAAGGGCGCAGATGTTGCGGGCCTGTGAGGAGGCTTGAGGAGGCAGGTTGAGTATGGCGGGCCGTGTGCTTCAGACGAGCCTAGTGCGCGGGCCCAGCCTGGGTCTGGGCCTGCTGCTGCGCACCGACTCTGGCCTCCGGCATCAGCACAGCCTGCACCCGCTCTTCGCCGACCCGGAGACCGCACCCGTCAGCCCTAAGGTCCACGACTCGTTCGATGCGGCCAAGCCTGACGCCGCTGCAGACACGCTCTATGGCAAGACCAACGTGTTTGTGCGCGAGGCGCGTACCCACCTGCCCCGCCTGTGCACAATACGGCTGGACGCCCCTTTGCCCTCTGTGCTTTCGGTGTGCAAGCAGCAGACGGCGCCAGCTCAAGGGAGAGGCACAGGCCGCGGCGGGGTGCTCGCGCGCGGCTGTGTGCCTCGACGTGCCGCGCAGCGCGCGCGCGCTCCAAGGGGGTGCGGGCCGAGCAGGCGCTACGGGAGCTCGACTACCCCGAGCGACTGCAGAAGATGCTGCTGACGCCGCAGCGGGAGGTGCACGTGGAGCTCATCATCACGCGCGACAGGTGGCCCAGGGCCCCGCCAATTTCCCTCTGCACTGCAAGGCCCTGCTGCAGGCTTGGCCGCCTGCGCCCACTGCAGGCCTTGCCCTCGATGCAAATGTTACACTCCCACGGAGCTGGGCAGCCTAGGCGTGATCGTGCATGACCAGCACAGGACTTGACGGTCATGAATGCGGGTCCACGCTGGGCCTGGCGTCTGACGCGCAAGCACCAAGCTCCGCGCGCGCGCGCGCAGCGGCGAGATCGGGGCGTTCAATGCCTACCGCGTGCAGCACGACAACTCGCGCGGGCCGTTCAAGGGCGGCTTCCGCTTCCACCCCGACGCCAGCATGGACGACGCGCGCAGGCGCGCCGCCCGCCCGCGCGCCCCGCCCTTCCTCGCACGGCGCGGCGATGCAAACAGCCTGGCGCAGCAGGCCCGTGTCCATGACCGATGACAGGCATTGCGGGACGGCAGTGGCCTGTGTGGTGCGCAACGCATGGGCACATGCCTGTGCTGCGCAGCACTTCAGTCTCAGGTTGTTTACCAAACTCCGCTTGTGGCATGTATCTGCCCGCCGCTTTTCACGTGCAGAGCTACAGAATGGGGCACCGGCCGCGACATGGCGTGATGCGACCGCGTGTGGTTGCGCATCCTGCAGTGGCGGCGCTGCCGCTGCCCCCTGCCTCCGTCAGGGCACAGCCCGGGCGGCGCCAGCCAACTGCGCTCAGCCCAGCTCGGCCGGTCGCGCAGCCTGGCGTCGCTGATGACCTGGAAGACGGCGGTGATGGACGTGCCGTTCGGCGGCGCCAAGGGCGGCGTCAGATGCGACCCCAGCGGCCTGTCGGAGCACGAGCTGGAGCGCATCACGCGCAAGCTGGTTCAGGCGCGTGCGCGCGGAGCGCCTGCCCTCCTTTATTTACAAACATGTGATGGGTTCATCGCCGCTGCTGATGCATGCAGGCGAGGGTGCGTCGCTGGGCGAGGGGCCCGGGCGTTGTGTCAGCAGCCGTGCCTGGCCGGCGTGCGCTGCTCTGTGCAGGGCCCGGCGCTGCGTCGGGGATCTGGCCTGACATGGGTCAAGCCTGCGGATGCGCTGAGCGAGCGCGGGCGCGCCGCAGGCGCTGCGCCACGTCATGGGCCCGACGCAGGACATCCCGGGCCCGGAGATCAGCGCCGGCAGCCGCGTGATGAGCTACTGGTTCGACGAGTACTCCAAGTACAAGGGCTTCTCGCCCGCCTGCGTCACCGGTGCTGCTGCCCCGCCCCCTGCCTGGGCCCCACAAGCTTCTTGGACTCCGCCAGTGGCACGGCACCCAGCGCCTGGCCACCATGCGTGGCTCACTCAGCTGGCCAACCACCCGCGCATGTCCAGGGTGCGGAGCAGCCCCGCGCGGGGGCGCACTGCTGCGGCTCTGTGCAGCGCGGGGCTGCCGCGTGCGCGACGGCGCCCGCTGCCGCGCCTGACTTGTGTGCGCGCGCGCAGGCAAGCCCATATCGCTGCACGGCACCTTTGGCCGGGAGTACGCGACGGGGCGCGGCGTGTACCTGGCTGTGCGGGAGCTGCTGCGCGCGGAGCATGCCGGGAAGATCGTCGGCAAGGAGATCGTGCTGCTGGCATGCCGTTCACCACCCCTCGTCCCAAACAATGGTTGTCATGATCAGCGCTCCTGACCTCACTGGTCTCTGTGGCGCTGAAGGTGCATGGCCTCACGCACAGTGACGCGCGTGCTTTCCCCGTGCACCTTGTGCGCTTGCCTGTCGCCTGGCTGGAGAGATGGCACATGTTTAGACAGAGATTCAATGGCTGACATGCGCTTGACATATGCAGGGCTTTGGCAACGTGGGGTCTTGGGCGGCCGAGATGCTGCACTACCATGGAGCAAAATACGTACCCCTCTTCCTGCACCTCTGTATTGCATGAAGAATGAGCACTGCCAATGCAACCAATGAGCGCATGCCCGTCGCTGCATGTGAGCCTGTCTATCAAGGTACCCGCGCACCTAACTCTGCGCTGGGTGCGCGTACAGTGATCGGCGTGGCAGACCGCACGGGCGGCATCATCAACGAGAGCGGCCTCGACGTACCTGCCTTGCGGCACCACGTGAAAGCGCGGCCGCCGTTTGGCGGCACGCTGCGCACCTTCCCAGGCGGTGCGCACGGGCCTGGGTTAGGGGTATGAACCCCATGCAGCCTGCCGCGCTCCATGTGGCGCATACCTTTTTCCTCAGCCTGGCCACGCCAGGCCCGAGCTGCATGTCGTCAAGCATCACATGCAAGCTGCACAATCGTGAGGCCCCTGCCACAAGTGAGCCATGATGGTACGGTCAGGGTCAGTGTTGCTGGGAGGACCGAGGTACATGAGGCGCGCGCGCTTGTCTGTGACCCGGCCAGCTAGCCTGTCATGCGGCAGGGAAGCACCCAGCGCCCTGCCGGCGCTGCGCCGAGGCTGCCCCAGCGCGCAGGCACGACCGCGAGCACCGACGAGCTGCTGCGGCTGCCCTGCGACGTGCTCATCCCGGCCTCGGTGTCCGGCATCATCACAGCGGAGAACGCGCCGGAGCTGCAGTGCAAGGCGCGCGCCTCTCGGCTGGCGGCTGGGCGCCTGATCGGCGTCGCTGCGTGCGCACCTGTCCCAGTCTTTGCACCACCCGTCACTGCCGCTGCCTGTCAGAGCCATCCTATAGCTGTGCACCTATTCGGACGTTTTGCTGAGTGAGCCGCGCTGTGTCCGGTGCGGCAGTTTCTTGCGGAGGCTGCCAACGGGCCGACGACGCCCGAGGCCGACCTCATCCTGCGCGAGCGTGACATTCCAGTCCTGCCGGACATTTACGCCTCTGGCGGTGCGCTTCTCGGGCCTCCGTGGCATGCAGAGTGCGGCCGTGTGCTGCAATGCCCGCTGGCTCAGCAAGGATGCCCAGACTCGGCGACTTATGAGAGTCCACACAGGAAGGCTGACACTGGTGCTCGGCTTGTGCGCAGGCGGCGTCGTGGTGAGCTTCTTCGAGTGGGTCCAGAACCTGCAGAACCTCAGGTGACCCGCCGCGGTCGGAGATGCATGGAAACTCTGTATGTGCATGCAAGTGCCTGACGCCTGGACTGGCAGTCACATGCATCGATGAGAAGGGACAGGCCCCAGGCACTGCCGACTGGTCCCATGACATGTCGCAGCAGCCTCCATGTGATCGTCCTCGCTGCAGGTGGGAGGAGGACGAGGTAAATCGGTCGCTGGACAGGAAGATGCCGAGTGCTTTGCAGAGATCTGGCGGGTGCGCCCCTGCGTCCGCGCGCCGCTCTCCTACTGCCCAGTCTGCTGGTCCTGTCTGCGCGGCCTGCTGGTCCTGTCTGCGCAGCCAGCTTGAGCTGTGCGGCCGCGGGCGCGGCGCAGATCCACAAGGACCAGAAGGTGCCGCTGCGAACGGCGGCCTACGTGCGCGCGCTGCAGTCTGTGACACGCGCGCACATCCAGCGCGGCTTCGACTAGCCGCGGGCTCGTCCCCCCCTTCTCGGGGCCTGTGCATAGGTTTGGAGCCAGGAGGGGGTTCAAGCTAGTAGGGCGCAGCATGTCACTTACAGCTTGTTACTTGCACTCGCACGCTGCACAACTGGGCACAAGCTCGCATGAGCGCAAACGTCTGTTCTTCACCAGCCAGCCAACAGGGACCCCGGCTGCCTCACACAAACACAAGGCTCTTGCACAAAACGCTCTACACACACCGTCGTCGGTTCACTCAGCATGTGTCCCAAACGCTCCCTACACTTGTGCTCCAGGTCAGCTGCACGCCGCCGCTCCCTTCTTGCGCTCCTTTTACCAGAAGATGCCCGACTTTCCGCCGTGTGTCTGCGACCCCACACGCGCGCACGCTCAGTCAACCTGGCCGCTGCTTGCAACTGTCAAGTGCTGCAGTGTATGGAGCAGGTGTCCAGCGTTAGGCAGCAGATGCGGGGGCCGCGCACGTCGCCCAGCCGGCGGAAGATGCCGCTCGTGTAGCGCTTTGACCTCGCCAGGGAGTTGGGGTCGTCGTCGCGCTTCTCCTGGTCCATCCGGTGCCCCTTGCTGTACGTGATACCCGGGTTGTTGAAGATGTTGTTGCCCCAGGCGTATGCGCACATGCCTGCCGTGGAGGGCGCCAGCTTGCCACTGCAACCCTCCATGGACTGACGGCACGCAAAGCACCTCCCAGGATGCCAGGGCGCGCACCCACACCAAGCGCCATAGTTATGAAGAGCGGATAAATCTGCGACAGCGGGGGTTATGGTCAGTCCTTCTCTGCGCCACCGGCGAGCGTGGCGCAGGACCGTGTCAAGCAGCTCCCAGCACAGACCAAAGGCTGCCACTGGCGCTTGGAGGACTCCTGTGCCTCAGAGGTTGCTGAGGGTAGAGGGCGCGCACCTCCGGCTTGATCCACTTGTACTGGGCGGCGCGCCCTGTGGCTACAGCTTTCTGCACTGCTGTCTTCGCCGACATAGTTCCCTGTTTCTGCTTCCACTTCAGAGCTAGAGTCCTTGTCAAGCTGCGCTGCGCCTGAGCTTGCCCTGGTCGAGCACTCTGCAAACCCAGCAGCCTTTTTAGGTGACTTTTTTTGTTGATGCCTTGCAAAGCCCAGACTCGCTTGGGTGCAGAAGTGCTTTGGCTGAGCGACGGTGTAACATCTGGAGTCGTTGCCAAGCTGCAGTGCTGTTCTGGTCAGGCAGCCATATGCTTGCCACTACTCACGTGTAGAGTTGCGGTGTGCTGAAAGGTGAGGGAAGGGACATGTGCGTGTGAGCAGTTCTGTGTTGAGGCGCGCTACAGTGCGGAGGTG
>JAABUV010003281.1_pt1 | contig 20756 bp, 21 predicted proteins | sample 5559971 | NCBI WGS metagenome assembly JAABUV01 (sample SAMN10711881, study PRJNA513362) | rock metagenome | isolation source: Antarctica rocks | place: Antarctica: Victoria Land, Knobhead nord | collected 2015-12-19
GCGCGGCCGCGCCCGCCAGCAGCGGCACCAGGATCGTCTGCACCAGCGCGGCCAGCAGCGGCTGCGGCGCGATGGCCACGCCGCCGCCGCCGCCGCCCAGCACGGCCGCCAGCACGAACGGCATCGTAAAGATGCCGGCCAGGTTGGTGCCCACCGTCAGCAGCAGCGCCAGCGCCGTGTTGCCGCCCACCGCCTGGCCGCCGCGCACCGGTCCCTCTGTTCAGCCGCCTGGCAGCGGGTATCACACGCAGCGGACCGCAGTCGCTGGCCAGCACAGCCGCCGCCGGGCAAGGTCAAGGTGCCGTCGGACCTGCGGGCCACGGCCTGGAGGGACAGGTTGTGCGCAAGTGAGGCAAAAGAAATGAAATTAGGGTAGGTATTAAATGAATAACAGATCAGGGCGGGCGCCTGGGTCAGAGAGACGCCGCTGGAAAGCGTGGTGGGCATGCAGCAGAACACGGCGAGGCCCAGCGCCAGCTCACGCGGCGCGAGCGGCAGCGCCAGCGCGGCGTAGCCGGCCAGCGGCGTCAGCGCCAGCACCGCTACAAAGCCGTACAGCGTCGCGCCCCAGGCCGACAGCGCGCGCGCCGCCTGCAGCAACACGGCTCAGCAGGCCCGGGCACCGAGGGCCACTTGTTTCGGCGCTCTCTACCAGACCTGCATGCGCCCACGCCTTGACAGAGCGCACTTTCGACAGGCGCCACTCCGCACGCACTTCCCTGACACGACCAACTCACCTCTGACAACAGGGGCTGCTGGAGCGACCCATGTAGCAGTGCGCACCTCGCCGCGGCGCAGGCCGAGGCCTGATATGACAAATATGCCCGTCGTTGTGAAGTTCTGCAGCCCGGCGCGTGATGCCGCCAGCCCGCCCGCCGGCCACGCCCACCTGCGCGCGAATGCATACGCATGAAACATGTGTACTTCCGGCAGTCAGTGTGGCACCCCTCAGCCCGATGCAACGGCCACGCTCCATGCAATCGGTGTGGGCCGCATAGTGTGCAGCTGCCAAAAAACTGAAAGTGCCACGTGCCACCTTGGGGAGTTTCTTTGATCGTATGTCAGCTATGAACCACACATGCCAGAGATTGCCGAGCGCTGCCAGCCATGAACAGAATCAGGCGACTTCCTCGCTGCGCCGCTTACCTCACAATATGGCACCCCATAGTGAAACGCGCCCTTGCACTGAAGCTTATCAAGGAGGGCGCGCTGACAGGCATGTACCCCACAGCCATGCCCACCAGCAGCGCCAGCGGCAGGAACTGGTCCGCCACAAAGCGGCGCACGCCCGCGCCCAGCGCCCCGCCGCTGCGCGCGGCGCCCCCCGCGCCGCTGCTGTCCCCCGCCGCGGCCGCCGGTGGCCGCCCCGTCCTCCGCGGCCGCCTCCGCGGCCGCCATGCTCTGAGGCCGGTGCTGCGTGTATGACAGGCATGTCCCTTTGCTGAGCCGCCGCTCCAAGAGAGCATTGCCGTCACTGGTAGGCGAGTGCACTGCGGCCGGAGCGCGGCTTGCTGGCGGTCCCGAGCGCCAGCAACAGGTGGCAGCCTCAGTGACGCCCAGGGCGCTGGCAGCAACCAGGCGCCGTGCTGCAAGCGGGAACAGCGCATGGAGCCGCTCCGGCAGCCAAGCGCCACCGGCGGACACCTGCGCACGGCCCGCTGGCTGTGCTCAGAGGTGCCAAGTGGGGACGCAGGTGACAGCGCTTGTCAGCTGTGTGTCGCTTGAGCAGGCCTGCAGCCAGCAGGGAGAGGGCTAGGCAGGCGCAGTGCGGCTCGCTCAGGCTGTCGCTCTTGCAGAGGGACTGTCCGCCGGGAGACTGCTTCCCCGGGCAGGTAATTGTCTCTGCATCAAGCCTAGAGAAAAGAAACATACTTGGATGCAGTTGACCAGCTTAACGAGTGGCCTACCAAACGGTCTTCCTTGCTTTCAGCAGGTCGCGCGCACGTCACTCTGCACAGTGTGACCACCCCTTCTGTGGATGGGTGCCTGACAAGAATGCGATTGCAGCGCGACTCTTGCGCAGACTCTTGGAAGGAGAAGAGAACGCTGTGTGGTACGCCAGTCGGTACTTTGTTGTGCTTTATTGGTAGGTGGTGAGAAGAGGAGCAGCGCACAGCCTGGCCTCAGGCCAGTGGCCTGCACCAGATGCAGCCCTAAAGCAAGGGACCTACTCATCTCCTGCACTAGTCGAGAGCCAGAGCTGAGGAGGTCCTCGAGCGTGCACAGCCCCTTGTAGCACGCCCAGAGTCTGCCGGTAGGGCCGTGCGGGGTGCGCGGCGGAGCCAGGCGGAGGGTCGGGATCCGCGATGCGGCGCGCCGCTGGCCTAGCTCGCCGCCTGGTCGCATGCACACCGAGGGCAGCAGACACGCAGGCGCTCTGCCCTCCTGCGGCGGCGCTGGACAGCTGCTCAGGAGCGGCATGCGGAGCGGCGCCCAGGGCGGCAGGTCCGGGGCCGGCAGCGCGCTGGAACTCTGTGAGGTGGGCGTCAGAGGTCCCCGCGCGCCCGGTGTTCGACCCGGTGCACATCCAGGACGAGGCATTCTGCCGGCAACGGCAGCTCATACCGCTGGGCCACCGCGAGCCCATCCTGGCGCCAGACACGTGGATAGCCCCCAACGCAGTCTGCATCGGCGACTGCGACCTATTTGACAAGGCGCGCTCCTCCCCAGGTAGCCGCGCGCACCCGCGCTGCCCACAGAAGCGTGTAGCGTAGCAGAACGCTCCTCGCGTTGCCTGCCTGCCTGTGGCAACGCCGCGGGAGGCAGGGCGCGGACAGTGTGCTGCGCTCCGCAGGTGAGCATATGGTACGGCTGCGTGCTGCGCGCGGACCTGAACACGATCATGGTCGGCGCGTTTACCAACATCCAGGACAGGACCATCATCCACGCAGCAAGGTGGGACGCATGTCCGCTGACCGCAGGCCCGTCTACAGAAGGCAATACACCAGCACTTAGCGGGAACAAAAGGTTCAACGTGCAGCACCGAGCGCGTGCGACGGTGCGCGCAGGACGTCGCCGACGGGCCTGCCTGCGCACACGACGGTCGGCCGCTACTGCACTGTCGGCCAGGCGTGCCTGCTGCGGTCCACCTACATACACGACGAGGTCATCATCGGCGACCGCTGCATCCTGCTGGCGCGCCTCTCTTGGCTGCTCTCTGACTCATGAAAGGGCTGCGCTGCCTCGTACCCCATGTCCATGCATCGGCTTACATACTGCCGGAAAGGCATTTACTCGTGCGACTGCGCCTGGTCGAAGCCTGTGAAGCGTTTCCTTCCAGTTTCTCACTTTGCAGTTGTTTTGCCCTGCCCAGTGCTCGCGCACGGCGTTGCAAGCGCTTCCGCGCCTACCGTGCTGCGTCAGCAATGCCTCGGCGGGCTCGCCAGGCAGGGCGCGGTCGCCATGCGGGAGGCAGGCGAGCACAGCGGCATGCTGCGGAGCAGCGAAGCACGCCGGCGCTCTACAAACGGCCAGCCAGACGGCGAGCGGTAGATTGGATCGCGCTGGGCTCAGCGGCGGGCCGGCGCGCGCGCGCAGGAGGGCTCGCTGGTGGAGAAGCACGCCGTGCTGGCGCCGGGCACGGTGCTGCCGCCCGGCCGGCTCATCCCGGGTGGCCAGCTGTGGGCCGGCAACCCCGCGCGGTACGTGCGCGACCTCACCAAAGACGAGGCGCACGCCCGCCGCCGCGCTGACCCGCTAACCTCACATTTTCTTGCAACTTCACGCCGAGTACTGCACAGATGTGCGTACAAAAGCACTGTCAGTGCTGAGCTTGATATTGATGTTTGGCAGACGTGAGCATGCCTGTCACCGCATAGGGGGTGACGCCATGCCCCGACACCCAGGGCACCCTGGGCTCCATGCTACGCACGGCGACTGCACCCACGTTCCTTGTCCTGGCCCTTCCTGGTCAATATCCGGGGCCCCAGGTCCTGTGACAGAGAGCGCTTGAGGCCGCCTGCAGTCTGGCGTGAAGCGCGGGGCGGCCGGCGGGCGCGCGCAGAAGGCGGACATCCCCATCATCGCGCAGGGCATGTTCCGGCACATCGACGCGCACAGCAGCGAGTTCCTGCCGCACAGCGAGGCCTTCCCGGAGGCGGAGCGCCTGCGCGCGCTGCTCGCGTCCCGGGAAGAGCCGGCCGCCGCGGGGTGAGCGCGCCGGCGCGGGGTGAGCGCGCCGCTGGTGGCATTGGGGCGCGTGGCCGCCCGGCGGCGGGAGAGCGGCGGAGGCGCGGGCAGCGAGACGGTGCAGACAGCGCACGCAGAGGCATGCTGGCCGGCCGTGCTCTACCTGGCCGGCGTGCCAGCAACGTGAGCAGCAAGGGGAGTGCATTAACGAGCGCGGCAGTCATGGTGAGCTAGGTGTCACAGGCAGAGTGGCTGCGCGCGCAGCTTGCTCGTTAGGCAGGGCTGTGGCTCAGCAACGAGTGGCCCTGTCAGCGTTTGGGGCGCATGCCATCCAGCATCATCCCAGCGCCGGAGGCGTAGCGGCAGGACACATGCGTGCACATGCACATGGACAAGGCGCAATGTGGCTGTGTCTGCTGCCGAGCCCATGCCCTGCTATGTAGTGCGAACGCATTGGCGTGAAGGCAAGGTCTGTTTAGGCGGGGGCGTTCTGTCGCAGTCTTCCTGTGGATGTCCAGAGTGTGGGGGTGTTTCCCATAGCATCTTTATAGATGGAGACCCATTCGGCGGACGAGTGTGAGCTAAGTTCTGTGGGTGCTAGGCAAGCGTTGCATGCCTAGCTTATGCTGTGACAAGGAAGGGTCATAAACACATGCACCCTCCTTAGCGAAAGACAATGCACCCAACGTTGCGCTTGGCTGCCAGCCATTGCATACTACGTGTGAATGCACGCTCAATAAGCATTGCAGTGATGTGATGCTGACATGCGCATGATGTGCAGTAAAGCGCAGCCCCCAAGGCGAACAGAACAAAGGAGTCAGCAGCTCCATCTTCTTAAGATCATGCCTCCCAAGCAAGGCACAGCAATGCCACACGGATGAGCGCACCAACTCCCTCCAGTGCTCCGCCCGGAGGAAATACAGGACGCATGTGCGGCGTCGCTCTGGAGACAGGACAAGCGAGCCTGTTCCCTGCGAATGCCGGGCCGCCCATCACGCAGGCACGCGCGAGCGGAACTCGGGGCCGGGCGGCAGCGCGGAGAACCACGGGTTGATCTCGGGGTTGTTGTTCTGCGCGCCCAGGTCCAGCACGCGCCGCACCTCGTGCGCCTTGAGCTCGCGCACCTGCGCGGCAGCAGGCCGCGCCGCACATGAAGGAACATGTCTGCCGCCGAGCAGACTTCCGTGTGCGACAGCGCAACTCGTGCGCCAGGTGTGCGCTGCCCAGAGAACATATCATTCTGGCGGCGCGCCACCAGCACCCGGCAGCAGCACGCGACCTGGCCGACGACCTTGCCGCGCCGCTCCATGAGGGCCTCCTAGCTGCCATGCTCGCGCCGCACCACGCTGCTGGTACGCACGCCGGGCAACAGCAGCGAGCTTCCCGGCGTTCTTGCAGCTGTGCTTGCTGGCCCCAGCGTCGCCTTGACCTCGAGCGCGCTCATGGCGCGGGCTGCGCAGCATGCGCAGGTTCGCTCGCGGATGCGCAGCCCGCGCCGTGAGCGCCTTTGAGGTCAAGGCGACGCAGTGGCTGGGCGCCAGCAAGCACAGCTGGAAGAACATCGGGAAGCTCGCAGCTTTCGGAGGTTGCCTGGGTTACGCGCCAGCAGCGCGGTGCAGAGCGGGAACCGCAGCTCAGAGGACCTCAACGAGCAGCGCGACGACGTCACTGGCCAGGTCGCGTGCAGCTGCTGGGTGCTGGAGACGCGCCGCCAGACCAATGCACTCTCGGCGGTCAACGTTGGGAGAGGCAGGAAACCAGCTTCCTGAGACAGCTTCCATTCAAAGACACCAGCGTCTTTGACCGCCCTCTGGCTTGCAGGCACGGCGACTGCGACAAGCAGCACCTGCTGCGCAGACTTCGGCGGGACAGCTACATCCACCTCACAACATTGTCATGGACAGAAAAGTGAACAATCCGAGCTGTTGGGTCATGGCTTATGTCATGGGTCATCATGGGGCAGCGGACCTGCCCGAGGCCCATGTCGCGCGGCAGGCGGAAGCCGCCCACGCGCATGCGCTTGAGCGCCGTCACCTCCAGCCCCGCGCCCGCCGCCAGCTCGCGCACCTTCAGCACACGCGCAGCAGGCGCCCGTCAGCTCCGCAGCTGGCGGCTGTATCCTGCAGTCAGCTGCTCCCGGCCCTCACCATTGGCCCTCTGCAAGACACTGGGGAAGACCAGAGGCGGCCTGCCAGATTTCCGCAGCCCTGGTAACGACAGTGCCTGCACACCGAAGCCTCAAGACACTGCGGAAGAAGCGGTTCAAGCAGCCTGCCACATATCCACAGCCCTGGCAATGATAGGGACCTGCGCACTGAAGCGCTGCCTACTGCTGGCTGCCAGCGCTCAGGAGGCGCGCGCCTCATGCTTGCGGCCCTCCGCGACGACCACGCGCAGGCGCGAGCGGTCTCCGGGCTGGTCCACCACGGGCGCCACGGCCAGCGGCACGACCATCGCGCCGTCCACCACGCCGCCCGCCGCCACCGCCTCCAGCTGCCGCCGAGTGACCGCGCCGGCGCACGTGACCAGGTACTCCTTGGTCACGCCGGCCGACGGGTGCTGGATCTTCTGCGCCCAGTGCCCTGCCGGCAGGCCCCCCACCGCATGTCACAGGCTGGGGGCGTGCTTGTCGTCACAGTGATTGACATGCGCTGGGTCTTCTGCGCCCAGTGCCCTGCCGGCAGCCACCACCGCATGTCACAGGCTGGGGGCATGCTTGTGGTCACGCCAAAACTGGCAGGCGCTGGGTCTTCTGCACCCAGGGCCCTGCCGGCGGGCCACACAGCATGTCACAGGCTGGGGGCATGCTTGTGGTCACACTGAAATTGGCAGGCGATGGGTCTTCTGCACCCAGGGCCCTGCCGGCGGGCCACACCGCATGTGTTGCGGATCTTCTGCACCCAGGGCCAGATGCGGCTGGCCAAGCTCAAAGCCCATGTCATAAAGTGGTGAAACGCTTGGACGCTTTCCGGCGGCGTGCGACATCGTTTGCTGTCCACCGTGGATAGCACCATTCTGTATGCGCTCCATGTCTTCGACAGCCACGACACCTGGGCTGATCACTGTAGGCGCTCGAGCAGCGCCGACCGTCCGGCGGGTATTTTAACATTACAGGCTCATACAAGGCGTGAGGGCCAGGGAGCAACCGGCGCCGCCCCTCAATCGAGATGCTCTCAGCATCAGCGGGTTATTTGCTGCGCCATGCTCATTAGCCCAAGGATACCGGTGGAGGCCCATCCACTGTACGTCTGCCAGACCGAAGAGGGCCTTGAGACGCACCGTCGTTTGTGACAAACAGGAGGCCGGTGGATGCCACGTCCAGGCGGCCGACCGTGAATAGGCGCGGCGCGGGCGCGCGCGGCTGGCGGCGGCGCCACACTCTCTCCGTCCAGTCCTGCGCAGCGCCATGGCATCCTCACTCTTCAAGCGCCTCCGTCGCACCCACCAGCTGAGCAGCCGGGCCGCCCGGCTGCTGACCACAGAGCTACATAGCGATGCATAACTACAACCCGTTACAGTGTGGCACCATTTTGCAATGCATTTTCCAACATATAACGCCGCTATCAACCACACACCACCGCTTCAACAGACGCTTAGCAATACTTGGCCTAGAGCACAACAACGAAGCTGCTGCCAGAATGAGACGCCCTGTACCAGCCACACTTATCTTACACCCCGCCATTTAGGCGGGCAGCCGGCCACAGCACTGCATGCAACCCCGCCGCACCGCGAGCAGGTCGATGACCAGCCGCTTCGCCCCCGCGGCGTTGGCGTCGACCGAGCTGGCGCACAGGTAGCCCTTGGGCTTGTTGACGGCAAAGTACAGGCGCGCCACGTTGCGCAGCAGCGGCTTGCCGTCCACCAGAATCTGCAGCACGCGTGCACGTCAGCAGCATGGCAGCAGCGCAGGCCCGCTCTCTTGCAGACTGCCTGCGCGTGGCTGCAACAAATGCAACATATGTCCCTCCCCTCCCTGGCACGCATGAGCCTGGCAAGCCTAAGAGGCAACAGAGCTTAGCTCAATTCCACACTAACACCTGCTCTCAAAAATAACCCGTTTTGCTCATAACCGAAGAGCCCTGACGCGGAGCGTGCTGCCGGCCACATGCGCGCAGGGCGCCGCCAGCCACAGACCCGGCGGCCCGCGCGTGCGGCGGCCTGCGTGCCTGGTCCGTGCTCTGCACAACCGGGTGCTGCGGCAGCAGCACGCGCTCGCCGTTCACGCGGACCTTGCCCGCCAGCACAATCTCCTCCGCGGCGCGGCGGGACGCGACGCCTGCGCGCGCCATCACCTGCGCGCCGGCGCGCCGCTGCACTGGCCTGCTGGTCGAGCACGGGCATGGTTGCACAGACGTACCAAAGCGGATGCCTGCATGTGACGAAAGAGCAGCACGGGCTCTCTGCCACAGGCTGGGGCGGGCGCGCATCGACAGGTGTGTTTCAAGCCGGGCGCCTGGAGCTCTTGCTGGAACACCTGGATGTGCTGGACTGCCGCAGCGCTATGCCTGGCCACAGGCCAAGGCATATTGCTTGGCAGTGTTGCCATGCAGGCTTGAGCCACTCTCTGCCCGGCATCAGTACAGTGAGGATTGTGGCACGCACTTCACACCAGCTAATGTAAAGGTTGCACTGTCACGTATGGCACGCGGCTTCGGCTCAAAAGCTCGGCCAGACCCAAACAATTCCCAGTGCTCCGGGACTGCAACAACCACTTGGCAGCGCGAATGCTGTTCTTTGTCGGACGCCCGCGCCAGACATGTGCAGCTGGTCTGCCGAGCCAGGCGCCCAGGCCCCACTGCCGCGCCTCGGGTGCGGGGGCAGGTGCGGGGCGCAGGCGGCGCCCACCTTGGCGAGGCGCTCCGTGGGCGCGCCGCTCGCCACGCCCTTGCGCACGCGCCGCTCCTGCCTCTTGGACAGGCCGTCGCTGGGGCTCCGCACGGGCGCAGGCGCAGGCGCTTTCTGCCGCGCGGGGCCTCCCTTGGCCGACGCGTTTCGCGCCGCTTTGGCGGGCCCCACGCCGGCGACGGCCCGCGGCGCCCCAGCGCGCGCCGCAGGCCGCGCCTGCCCCTGCGGCACGCCGCTGGCTGGGGCCTGGCCCTGCGCAGCACCCCGGCCGCTGCTGCTCGCAGAGGGCGTGCGGTCCGCGCGGGTGCCGGCGCCGGCGGCTGCGGTTGCGCCCTGAGCTGGCCGCCGGCCGCTGCTGCTCGCAGAGGGCGAGCGCTCGGAGCGCCTGTCGGAGCTGCCGCCCGCCGCGCGCTCGCCGGCCTCCAGCTTGCGCTTCAGTCGCGCCTCCAGCGCCTCTGCACGCGCCTCTGCCTGCTCGCTGCTGCCGGCAGCGCCGTCAGGTTGTGGTCTCTGGCCACTGTCCGGCCGCTCAGTCGGCAGCTCCACTGCGCCACCGCCGCCAAAGCCGTAAGGCTCGGACCTGCGCGCTGCCGGTGCTTGGCTGGCGGCGCTCGCTGCCCGCACTGCGCGCCTCGGCTCGACGCCTTGCCGCTGCACAAGCAGCAGGCTGGTGTGGGTCCAGCATGAGGGGCCTGCTGCGGCCAGAAATGCCAGCCGCATTCCAACACCAATAGCAGCCAGACTGGAGCCACCCGAGCTCAGAGCTTCCTGGGGCCCCGAGCAAGTTGAAGGTGCTGCCCTTCACTTCCAAGCGCACACCGAAAGTCAGGACCAAAGGAGGGCGCTTGGCTGCAGGCTGGCCCTTTGCAAGCTTGGAGGCTTGGTTGCGGAGCGGCAGGGCATATTAACGTGATGTCTCGACAGGCAGAGTTGCCAAGGCCATGAGTGCTTGCTACTGTACTCACTTCCCACGCTTGTTGCTGTGCAGCAGTCTGTCCACCTGGCCAACCTCTCGAAGTGAGCATGGTGCGTGCATGCATCGCAAGATGGTCGTTGCAACCGCATGTTTCCTAAGTGGCTGCCCGCGTGGCTGCTAGAGCACATCCGGCAGGCTCTGACGAGCTGGTATGCGCTTGCACCTTGGTTCCTGGGGACGGGCTCGCTGCCCAGAGTCCCAGCCTGGTCTGCAGACTGCAAATGCCATATGTGCATGCTGCAGGAGCGCGCTGAGGACCCAGGTGAGGGCGGAGGATGGAGTGCGCTGGCAGGGGCCGGCTCCGGCTCGGACTCTGATGCGGCGGCGGTGGAGACCAGCCTGCCAGGCAACATAGGGCCGGTGCAGGCGCAGGCGCGCTGCTACACCTACCGACCAGCAGCCGGCAGCGGCCTGGCGGACGTGCGGGTCGAGCAGTGCCCCGAGAGCGTGCGCCCCGCCCGGTGGCTGTTGCGCAGCTGCCACCTCCCTGCGTCCGCGACAAGCGCGCCCCGGCACCCCGGGCGGCGCTCGGCAGACCGGCGGCTGAGGGGACGGGCCGGGAGCGACTGCTTGCCAGCACCTGCCAGGCGTCTGCTCGGGCCCAGGCGGCTGCAGTGGGGCGCTTCACGCGCACGGGGCCTGCCGGCCTGAGCCTGAGCCTGAGCCTGCCGCGCGGCCCAGGGCCTGAGCTTCCAGGTGTGGCCGTCGGCGCTGCTGCTGGCGCGCTATGCGGAGCAGCGCGCGCTGGAGCAGCCCGGCTGCTGGGCCGTGCGTGCCCCGCCTCCGCCCTGCTCCCCCCGCCTCCCTGCTCGCCACAGACGCGCCAGCGAGCGTGCCCGACGGCTGCGCTTGTGCAGGGCGCAGCGCGTGGCAGTGCGCCGGGCGTGTAGGATTAGGGTCAGGGTGGCGTGGGTGCACTGGACGAGGTTGGCGCGCGGCGGCAGGGCAAGCGGGTGGTGGAGCTGGGGTGCGGGTGCGGCCTCGTGGGCCTGGTGTTCGCCGGGCTGGGCGCGCACGCGCTGCTCACAGACCTGGCCGCGCCCCAGGCGCGCCCTTGCACCCCGACCGAGAGTCAGCACCCCTCACAGCGCTGGCGCGGGCCGATTTGGCCTTGCGCTTAGCAGGCGAGGCGGAGCGTCAGGGTTGGCGCATGCGCCAGGCGACCTCACAAGCCACCCCGCTGCCCAGGCAGAGGGCCGCGCGTGCCCGCTGCATGCTCTGCATGTGCGGCACGGGCGGCGCCGCAGACTGCTGGCACAAAGCGAGACCACTTCGATTATGTCGGCACTCCTACAGGGTGTCAGCCTGCAGCCAGGCCACCTGACCTAAACTGCCCTGGGCCACCTAACCTGGCCGCACGCATCAGCAGGCGTGCCCCGACCTAGCAGCAGCCAATTCGCGCGCCGTTGGCGCGCCAGGCGCTGATCAGGCACAACATCGCGCGGAACGCGGCGGCCGCCGGCGCCGCGGGCGGCTCGGCGGCGGCCGCGGTGCTGGCCTGGGGCGAGACCGACCCCGCGGCGCTCGGGGACCCCTGGGCCGCGCCGGACCTGGTGGTCGCCGCCGACGTCGTGTACCACCGCGACCTGTTCGCGCCGCTGCTGGCCACGCTCGCCGCGTTCGGTGCGCGCCGCAGCCCGCCCGGCCGGCCCCCCGCCCAGGACGCCGGCCCAGCCCGGCATGGGGCGACCGGACCGACGGCTTGTTGCAGGCGCCGCTCTCGCCCGCCTGCAGGCGCCGGACTGCGATGTCGACCGTGCCCTGCTCGAGATGCCCATCAGGTGATGTGCCGGCTGGTATGCACGGAGCGTGGTGTGGCAGGAGGCATGCTCGCATGGTAGCAGACATGCCCATGCGTGCCGCACACCACGTTCGGCTCAGAGCGCCCAGCGAGCGGCATGCCAGCGGGCAAGGCGCCGGCGCGCAGGCGCGGCCGGCGTGCCGGTGCTCCTGGCGCACGTGCGGCGCTGGAAGAGCGACCGCCATTTCTTCGCGCGCGCGCGGCGCCTGTTCGACGCGGCCGACATAACGCACGCCTGCAGCGCGCCCTGCCCCGGCCCGCAGTTGAGCACGGCACACAGCGAGGGCGTGGCGAGCAGCGCGCCTCCCGACGCAGCTCCCTGCATGGAAAGAGCCGCGTCTGCTGACAGGAGCCGGACGCAGCAGATCACCGCGGCTGCCGCGCCAGCAGGCGGCCACGGCGCAGCTGCGCAGCGGGGCGGCCACGGCGCGCCCGCGCCCACGGGTGGCCACAGCGCTGCCCCGCCGTGGCTGCGCCACAGCGCTGCTGCGCCCGTGCGCGGCCACAACGCTGCCGCGCGCGCGGGCCGCCACAGCGCCGGCGCGGCCGCAAGCGACCACAGCGCTGCCGCCTCGCTGGACGCTCCCGGCGCCGCTGCACACGAGGACGCTGCCAGCGCCGCAGGGCGGTGGGTCGCGGCGGGGGCCGCGGGTGACGCCGCCTCCGCGCGAGCGTCCATGCCTGGCGCCTGCGCTCAACGCGAGGAGGCAGCCTGCCGAGGCGGCCGCCAGTCTGCCGGCGGGCTGGCACCGCATGGCGAGGGCGCCCTGCATGTGCGCTGCTGTGGTAGGCTGTGCAGCCCGTGCTGTGCGGCACAGAGCCCCCGCTGCGACGGTGCCGCCGCTGAGGCCCACAGCGTACGTGCAGCGCGAGACGGGGGCGGGCCCGCCGGTGACGAAGGCGCTCTAGAGGGCCGTCGGGGCAGCGGGGCTGCTGCGGAGCTGCACGACGCACAGTGCAGCCGTGCGCCAGCGGGCGCCGCCGCCACCGCGCGCGGCGTGTCGCATGCGCGCGGCGCGCTGCGGCTGTTCCGCCTGGCGCCGCACGCGCGGGCTGGCGCCCGCGCCGGGAGCACCATCGCTGCAGAGGGGCGGACGCACTGAGCCAGGGTGCTTGTCGCCACGTGGGTCCGCAGCAATGCAAGAGCCTGGGTCGTGTCTCCAGAGCTTGGCCGAGCCAACTGGTCCCCCTCGGCTCAACAATGCTGCACCTTTCTCTGACGGCAGGCTTCATTTTGTGCTGGATGTCGCCCAGGCGCTTGAGCACACCTGTGACATTCAGGTGCGCAATGCTGTGCGGCAGCGCAGGTGCGCCATGGGCTTTGCAACAAAAATGCCAGGACGGCGGGCAAGGAGCGTCTTGGGCTCACCGATCAGCAAAATCATGTATTACGCACCAGCAACCAGACTGAATACTTGCATCAAAGCAGCGCGCGCCCCGCAAAGGTGAATACATGCCAGCGAGGCTGCTTCTTGCGTAAGCACAGCAGGACGCTGCTCATGCTACAACGTGCGCGTGCTCTCCGTCACGTCGCTCCAGCAACCCGACCGCTTGCGCGTGAAAGAGGCAAGCAATAAGCACCGGCGCCCGCCGCAGCGGTCTGCGCCGTCATTGGTACGCATGACGCACAGACAGATCAAGGACGCGAACCCTCATGGAAATGACTGGGGACATCCTTGCAATCTGTTGCCCCAGACCTTTCACCCTTTCGCATCACAAGCACTGCATTCGAGCTCCCTACCCTCCCATCATGCGTGAGCACCCTACCCTGCCACCGTGCGTGTGCAGCGGGGATCGCCCTGCTCAGAAAGCGCCAGGCCTGCCAACTGCAGCCCTCCCGGTCCCCCTGCGCACTTCCACCCTTACGGCTGCCCGCGAATGCCGCAGAACCCAGGCATGTATGCGCAATGTCCGCCTGTATCAGGCACCATTGGGGTCTTGCTCTGAGCATGCGCTGCTGTCCGTCGCAGGCGCCCACGCACCCAAGCCTCCACCCCATGTACGAGAGGAGCGAGATATTCATCTCTCCACCTCATGTACGAGGAGAGCAAGACCCCCCACCCCATGTTCATCCCACGCACAGCCCAGCCAGAGAAATCTGTAGCAGTTGAGGCATTCATTGCGCACGCTGGGCGCAGGTGCATTGCGGGCGCCTCGGCATGGGCAGCAGATCCCGAGCCTCTGGCACGCATCCCCAACCCTCGCTGTGCCCTCAGAGCCGGGCGTGCCGCTAGCTAGGGCGCCTGCCACGGCCGCGCGTAGACCACCCTAGTGTGCGGAGGACCCTTTGAAGCCGAGCGCGCGCATGACGTCCGGCGACACGCCGCCCGGCGCGGCGCCCCGGCCGGCGCCGCCGCCGCCGCCGCCGCCGCCGCCCGCGCCGCCCTCCGGGCCCTTCGTGAACGGCGAGGCAGACGGCGGCGCGGGCGGGTACCCGGACGACGACCCGCCCGCGCCGGCGCTGCCGCCCGGGGCACTGCCGGCGGGCGAGGCGGCCGAGTCGGGGCCGCCGCTGTTGGTCAACTCGATGCTGGGGCGCTGCGTGGAGCTGCTGCCGGCCAGGCGCTGCGCGAACGGCGAGGCGTCAGTGGACGTCGCGCTGCCCAGCGCCTGCACCTGCAGCGCACGGAAAGCCCTGTTTTAGTAAACCCCAGTAACCCTAACCCTGCTCATGCAACACCACCTGTGCGAGCGTCTTCGGTCACAGCTGCGCTTACATGCGATCGTGTGTGCTTTGACAGCTGAGACGGGACAGGACTCGTGCGGCGCGGCGCGCGCCTTGAACGCGAGCGCCTCGAATGAGTCGGCGCCGGCAGGCTCGCCGCGCAGGCTCTGCGCCTCCGGGTGGCTGGGCCCGACCAGCGCGCGCAGCCGCGCGCTGGCCGCCGACGGGAATGCCGCGCCGCCGCCCGCCGGCATGCGCCCGCCGGTCTTCTGCAGGCTGTTGTAGCCCTGCGCGCGTGCGGCCGGCCGCTCAGCCACATGCGCGGCGCGCCTGCAGCTTGCGCGCGGTCTTGCACAGTCGTGCACAGACAGCGGGCTGTGCCAGCTGTCAGTCTCGCATGCCTGTCATGCCTCGATGCATGCAGCATACCTGTGAAAGCTTTGAAGCAAATGCGACGCATACTCGGGCCGGGGCCGCTCCTGCGCTTTTCTACCCTGCCGGGCCATGCACCACCCCGGCAGCTTCTGCGCAGGCTGCCGTGCCGCTCAAGCTGACCGGTGAGTGTCCCTGCGCACTGACTCTCGTGCAACTGCAAGACTTTCAAGCAGCGGGCTGAAGCGGCTCCCACGCAGCCGAGCGCAGCGGCGCTCACCCCATGCCCCGGCATGTGCGGGAGGCGCGCCTGCATCTTGAGGCTGCCAGACGAGCGCAGCATGCCCGAGGCCGCCTGGCCCAGGCTGCCGAAGCGGCGCAGGCCGCCGCCGACCAGGTCCTGGCCACCGCCGCCGGCGCTGCCGCCGCCCTTGCCAAAGGGCGCCACGATGACGCCCGCGCCGTTGGCCTTGCCGTCGCCGTTGCCGAACGCGTGCTCGGCGTCGTCGAACTCCGCATCGTCAAACTTGGCGAACACGCGCTTGCGCCGCACCGCCAGGTGCTTCATGTACACGAACCTGCGCGCCGGCCGCGCGCACAAGGGTTGGGAACCCTGTAGAAAACACTAACATTGTGCCGTGCACAGTCTAGTATGCTAGTAAGCAAGCCAGGACACGGACTTGGCGTCGCAATGCAAACCCCCGGCGCAGGCATGCTTCATGTTGCCCGTGGCAGTCGGGTCGCCCATGCATCTGATGGCAAGAACTCCATCATTGGGGCAGGGCAGGCCGGGCGGCGCACCAGCCGAGCGAGGCCAGCAGCGCGGCGAGCGCGGCGCTGCCGACCACCACGCCGACGATGCACGCGGTGCCGCAGGTGCCGCTCTTGCCGCGGCCGCCGCCGGCCGCCGCCGCGCCCAGCGCGCTCACGTCCGCCGCGCCGCAGAACCCAAAGCCGGCCGGCCCCAGCGGCGCGACCTCGCTGGGCGTGCAGCGCAGCGGCGTCGTGCAGCCGAGCACGTCCGGCGCGGGGCCGGCCAGCGGCGAGCAGAGTGAGCCGGGCAGGCCGTCGGCGGCGCCGCCGCCCGCGAGAATCGCGGGCAGCGCGCTCAGGTTGAAGCCGCCGGGCGCGGGCGCGCACAGCTCCGGCAGCGTCAGGTCGGGCCCTGTGAAGCACTGCGGCAGCGCGTCGGGCGCGGTGAGGTTGACGCAGCCGCGCAGCAGCTCGTCCCTGCGCAGGGGTTTCCACAGCCGCGTCAGCGCTGCCGCCGCCTCCTCTGCCGCTTCGTGACGGCGCAGTGCAAGAGGTAGCTTCGGCTCTTCACGTGGCCGTCTGACAGGGCCGGTGGTTGCTGGAGAACGGGTGCGCCACGGCGCCGTCTCGGTCTGCCATAAGCACCCGGGCCTGCAGCATGTAGGGGCTGGCAGCGGTGCGGAGCCAGAGCAGAGACTTGCTCCCCTGACAGCCATGTGTCCTGACACCCTTGATGCTATGCACGGCCCCTTCTGGAGGTGTCAAGCAAGAAACAAGTCAGGCGTAGATGCAGGGCCTTGCAACGGCATAGCGGCTGCATGCAGGGCGGCGGGCAGCGGGGCGGCGGGCCGAGGGGGGGCGCGCTTGTACAGCAGCGGCAGCCGGCAGGGCTTCCCGCTCAGCGCCTTGCGCTGCGCGACGAGCACCGCGGCGGGCCCCTCGTCGGCGGCAGCCGCCACTGCGCCCGCCGCGCCTGGCAGCGCGCAGTACCCGTACGATAGGCTGCTGCCGGAGGCGGCGCCGGCCGCGCCGCCGGCTGCTGCCGGCGCGGCCGCGCCGTCGGGCGCGACGGGTTTCAGCGGCGCGCAGGTCAGGCCGTCCTTGCAGAGCTGCTGGCGCGTGCCGCGCAGGAAAGGCTGCCCGGGCACCGGCGGCGGCGAGCAGATCGCGCCCAGCGTGCCGTCGCCGGCCTGGACCGCAGCGTGCGGGGGTCAGGGCGGCACTGGGCGTTCTTCCTGCTGCAATCTGCTGTCAAATAGTGTGAATGTGTGGTGCAGCACGCCGCACAGGGCCACGCTTGCATGCACACCCTGCCGCGCACATAGCACTTGCACATGGACGATGTGCACAGAGATTGCTTCCAAGTTCACACGTATGACGCCTGGCAGCAACCGAGGTGAAAGCCCACGCATACACCGCGGCGCCTTCGCCTTGGCCGCCGCGCTCGCGCACAGCGGCGGGCATGCAGGGTAGGGTTGGGAACCCTACTTGAACCCAGCACGCCCCTCCGCTTCCCCACCTGGCCGGCGGTGAAGAGCTCGGACAGCGCATCGGACTGGATCGGCCCATGCGCGGACGCGCACTCCTGCACGGCGGACAGGCCCTGCACGAAGCACTGCGGCGCGCCCGTGCCGTCCAGCGCGGCGCACTCGGTCAGCAGCTGGCCCCTGCGCGCGCCCCACCCGCATTCGCCACCTCCAACAGGGCGCCGGCGCCGCTGGCGCTGCGCCCGCCCGGTTGGCCGCCCCACGCGCCGCTGAGGGCCGTGCGCCGGGGCGGAGCGCATGCGCGCGCGCTGCCCCCCAGCATCGCCGCACTGCACAGACTCGGCGCTGCGCCCGGCGCCGTGCCATGCATGGCCTGCTGACCACCGCGGCGCCTTCGTTGCGTTGGTCAGCAGGATGTCTGGCCCTGCACAGTCACAACCCCGACTCGCGCCCGGCCGCGCCGGGCGGCGCGCGGGGCGCACCGGAACATGACTGGCAGGCGGCACTTGGAGCCGTCGATGGTGGTGCGTCGCGCGACGCTCGCATTGTTCAGGTCCAGGGCGGCGGCAGGCGCGGGCGTGGGCGCTGCGGCACTCAGCACGCCCGCCGCCACGCTCGGCCCGCTGCCGCTGCCGCAGTAGCCGTACTCCGACCCCGCCAGCAGGCCCTGCCGCGGCGCGCGGTGCCAGGTTAGGTTAGGTTGACCCATCCATATGCTGACAGCAGCAGCAGCACATCACGCGTTGCCGGTCGCTTCGTGCTGGGCGGGTCCGGGTGGTGCGCCCGTTCGCTTGGCCACGGGGGCATGCGCTGTCATGCACGAGGGCAGCAGGCAGCTCGCGAGCGCCAGCCTGCAAGCATGCGTCAGCCCAACTCTGAAACGAGCGCCAGCCCGCAAGGCCGCGCCGACGCGGCGGCCGCCGCACCGTCATGGCGCTGCACGACAGGCCGGCGTCGCAGGCGCCGCCGGCGAGCCGGCACAGGCCGCCGGCCGAGCCGTTGAGCGCCTGGCCGGACGCGAGCGCGTTGGTCAGCGAGCTCCCGCCCGCGGTGTTGGGCTCCATGGGCTGGCAGGCCTGCGGGGGCCCGCCGCCCGCCGGCAGGCACTGTTCCTTGTCGATGCGGTCAATGTTGCGGCAGTCGAGCAGCAGGATGCCCCTGCACGCGCGGCGCGGCGCGGCTCAGCGGCCCGCCGGCAGCGACCAAGCAGCGGGGTTCGTGGACACGGCGGACGAGCTCAATGGGGGGTTGCGCCGCCGCCGATAGCGGGCGCCGCCTTGGAGCAGGCCCCGCGCTAGAGGCTGCGGCACATTTGCCAACAGGCAGCGGACACGCCGCAGCACTGCTCTTGCGTGGGTGTCGACCATGTGCCTCCGCAGTGTAGCGCAGCACGCCCCAGGACGCGTCCGCATAAAGGCGCTCGTAAAGCATGCAGCGCGTCAGAGCCTCTCCTGCACTTACGTTTTCATGAAAGGGTTAGGGCAGGGGGCCGCACTGGTACACGACCGGCAGGCGGCAGGCCTCGCCGCTAGCCGTCGTGCGCGGCGCCAACTGCGCAGCTGCAAGCGCAGCGCCGACAGGCGGCGCCGCGCCGGGTGCGCCGACGCCGGCGGCCTCCGAGCTGAAGTTGTGCGCGGACGCGGTGGTCGTCGCGGCCGCCGCCTCGGCGAGCGCGGTCGCAGACGCGATGCCGTGCGCGGACGGCGCGCAGTAGCCATAGCCGCTGCCGTACATGGGCGGCAGGATGGCCGCCTGCGCGCCGGCGCGCGGCCTCTTGAGAATGCATGCCATGCAGGCGTCGCAGCAGGCCGCGCCATGCCTGGGCACAACCTGAGGCAAATTTGAAAAAATAAAAATCCCGCCAGAGGCGCAAGGCAACGGGCACTCGGTGACGAATTCATGGCCCACGTAGACACTGTGCCTGGAGTCGCACGCGCCGACCACCAGCGGCCCGCACAGCCTACAGGGCCGGCTGCCACATGTGGCATAAAGAGTGCCGCGACATGGACCAGTGCAGGCACACGGCTGCCGGCACGCGCTCAGGCGCCCAGCTCCGCTATGCCGCCGAGCGATTGGGTTGGTACACAGGGCCCTGGGGCGCGCGCGCCGCAGCCCCACCTCGCATGTCATGTTGTCGAGGCAGTCCGTCTTGTTGCTGGCCACGACGCGCGCGCACATGGACCCCTTGCGGCCGTCGCCCGCCTGGGACGCCGCCTGCGCGCGCACGCGGCGCGGGCGTCAGGGGTAGGCTTAGGGGCTGCTGTTGCCGCCTTCTGCTGCTGCTCTCCACGCAGTCTGTGCATGGATTGCGGGGCAGGCACGACAAGGTATGGGAACGTCTCAGCTTCCTGTGCCTCGTGTGCGTCGAGCGCGCTGAGGCGTTGCTGGCACAACGGCCGGACACGTGGCGGGCCGAGCGGCACAGCGCGCAGGACCTTGGGGCGCGCCGCCACAGCGGGCGGCGGCGCCAGGGCGCGCGCCCCGGTGCTGCCTGGTGCCCGGATGCCAACCCTACCCTAAACCCCGCAGCCGCGACACAGGGCCGCACCAGCATGTTGGGCAGGAAGAGCGGCGTGCCGAGCGGCGCGGGGTCGCAGGGCGACGTCCCGGCGTCCAGCTCGCCCGTGTAGCAGCCCTCCGCGCCAGCCGCGTCCTTGACGCAGTCCGTCAGCAGCTTGTCCCTGCGCCGCGGCGCGGCCGCGCGTCAGGCGGCGGCGGCGGCTGGAATACGCTGCATGACACGTATGACGTTCGACCAGGCGCCTGGTGCGCTCCGGCGAGCCTGCACAGCTTGACGAGGCTTGCAGATTCACCTGTCGGCTCCATGCCCGGGGTTGCAGACTGAGCTGGTCCAGTCACACCCGATGGAGGTTGCTGCAGGTGCTTCTGCATGCGTTAAATCCTTTACATGCACCTAGCGCCGGCTGGCACCCGCGGGGAAGGGCCGGCGGGGCCGGCGCACTTGACCACGAGCGGCAGCCGGCAGCGCTTGCCGCCGGAGGCGCGCTGCGCGATCGTCGCGCGGCGCATAACGGACGTCATGCCGAACGGCCCCACGCCCAGGTCGGTGCAGTAGCCGTAGCCGGTGCTCACCAGCGGCCCGATCAGCGGCTCGCAGGCGAGCATGGCGATGCAGCCGACGACCTTGGCGCCCTTCCAGCGCGGCGTGTCCGTGCACAGGCTGCCGCGCTGGCCGTTCATGGCCTGCGCGCGGGGCGGCGCGCTGATGCACAGGCTGCGCGGGCCGCTCCGCGGCCCCTCCTGTGCTGCCCGCTTACTGCAAGGGAGTATGCTGCAAGGGAGTGGGCGGTCTGCTCGGCAGTGCCCGGAGGAACCCCTGAAGCTCACTCCTGCAAGCGCTCCCCGAGCATGGCTGCAAACAGGGTCGCAGGCGGGCTGACAGGGTATCTTCCATTTAGCACCTCGCCGGCATGCCGTGCAGCAGATTCATGCATGCAAACTTGAACAAAGTCGCAAGGGCGGGGCAAAGCGCGTGCCGAGGCTGGCCGCAACGAGGACGGGCGGCAGCGCATCCCTGCCGCGACCCGCCCAGCCCGAACGACAAGGTGGCGTGGAAGAGTGAAGCGGGCGGGGCGCCGCGCGCACCGCGCCGGCCTGCATGAGCGTGGACAGCGGCACGACCTGCGGCTTGGGCTCAGGCGCGCAGAGCATGCTCTGCGGCGTGCCGTCGTGCGGGAAGCAGCGCTCCGCGCCGCCCGCGCCCTTGGC